>ENA-USUK01000673-USUK01000673.1-human-gut-metagenome-genome-assembly--contig:-NODE-673-length-27326-cov-21.027340_pt1 | contig 27326 bp, 32 predicted proteins | sample MGYA00250062_ERZ773400 | MGnify/ENA primary metagenome ERZ773400 (study PRJEB29103, sample SAMN06111961) | human gut metagenome | biome: human gut; feature: ankylosing spondylitis patient; material... | reverse complement strand
AAACGGTGTAATGATCCGGTGTGCTGTATTAAGATTGCATTAAGGCGCTCATTCTTTGAAAAAACAGTGCAGAGTATCAGCAAATGATATCACTTAGACATCACCCACTTCTGGTCCAATGGACCAGAAGCTAATAAACCATCTCCAATAATCTCTCATATGTTGACTGCAGGGACCCCCGGCTGTGTAAGAAGGCATAAAGAAAGGCCCCAACTCTCAAAACAATTTGTTCTAAGAAATCGGAGCCTTCCGGCAGGAACAGCCTAGCACAGCCGTAACCTACAGTAAACATATGTAATTTTAATCTTCATCATCAAAAGAGCTTCCAAATGAGCTATTGCTTTCAACAATATGCATCTCGCCAGATTCCATATCCATTGCTACTCCACCTCCTATATCCTGCATAAGATTCCCATCTGAATCCATCATCATATTGCCACCCATATCAAAGCAGTAATCTCCATCTGAGTAATCAAATCTTAATTCCATAAGTTCATCTCCTATTTAATCTGAAAAATATCGTGACCATCCTCTGTTTTTTTCACTTGGTATAAACAATCGTCAATCCAAAAAGTAATCTTATCTGCGGCCTCATCGTTTGTGGCAATATTAGTACAGATCAAATTACTAATTGCATTAGTTCCTCCGCATGTCTTTGGAAGTATATGATGAATATTCCATCCGCAATATATTCTCTCCTTCCCATCACAAACGTAATAATCCGGATCTCCATACCCTTCTCGGCACATTAAATATCCATGGAAATCCTCTGCGAAATTGTTGTCACCAAAACACATCTCCCATAATCTCAGAGCATTTTTCTTATTGATTCGCATTCTTTTCACCTCCAAGCCTGACCCAAAATAAAAAAGCCTGTACGCTATGCATGTGCAGACTAACAGGTCAGACTTCAGACTTTACACACATAGTTAGTAAAGTGCTTTGTAACCAAAACACTTCAATAAAAATATGTGTAAAGCTTCGAAACAATAATTTACGCACCTAAGGTTTATCATTACTTTCTCCAGAAATCAACTAGAATAAACGTCCCCGGATAGTTTCGTAAGATTTACTTTATACACAATACCATTACTCCTTTTCTTCCGATAGCATATCAGACTATGTCTATGCATGACCTCTAGTAAGAACACCATAAACAGCTTCATAACATGTACCATCGGAGGTAATAATGATCTTTACACATTAAATTATACTCTGTTATTAAATATGCTGCAATAAAAATAACTTCTAATTTATTTTCAATATCTTCTAAAAAATCATCCTCCGGTTCTACTCTATCTATCCATGGTATCTTTCTAGAATTAGTCCTTTTCCCTAAATATCTCCTACAAGCTACTACATACCCATATATTGCTTGCCTGTCTTTTTATCCCTATTCGCCGGCATGTTGTACCTCCTTTACTTCTGTTTCGTTTTCTCCTCCATAGAAACGCTCTTCGAAATATTTCCTGTTGACTCTTCCCGGGATAACCATGTATCCTTTATCAGCAAGCTCCTTATTCAAATCGCGAACTATTCCATAAGACTTAGATTCAGAAACACCGAGTACTTCGCCGATTTCTTTTACTGTGATAAATGTTCTGCATTCAAACATATCTTCCACCTCCGATTACGAATTTTTTCTTTCGTAATACATTTGGGGTGGTTTTTTGCTCATTACTAAATCTCAGCAAAAATTTTTATTTTTTTGAAATCTGTGGAAAATAAAAGATAAGAAACAGAATTGGACTCTTTAATTGGAGTTATTTCGCTTCTGCTTCTTTCAGAAAAAAAATAGAAGCATATTAGAAGCGATGACCAAAAAAAGACCTGAAACCGTGTTATTTCACACGGCCTCAGGCCTTGAAAATACTGGATTTTTGAAGCTAACCTCTAAGCCACTTACAGGTCACTCAAACTCTTTTTCTGGTTTGATTTTTCTTGTTAATCTTATGTTATCAAGTATCAAAACCGTATCATTTTGATGCTTTTTGCACCTCGTCAATATAGTTTCAAAACTACTGTACCCAAATTGTACCCAGCAAATCACTATATAGTCATCAGCTTTATCTATTAAATGCCATCCTAAGTCGTAAACATTTATCCCAACTTTGCTCTATAGCAACCTGTGGCAACAATGGATCCATTTTCTTCCAACATTCATAATCTAACTCCGATTTTTCTAACCTATGATAAATAACCTCATATACAAAATTTATTACTTCATCCGGTGTTTTATCATACTTCAAAACAATTGGCAACAAAAAAATGGACGATAAATATTCTTTTTTTCTAATTTGTGATAAATTTTTTTCACAAACAGAAATCCAAGCTCCTAACTCAGGATATGAACTAATAGCATAACTATCTACATTTTCCATAAGTACAAACAAAATGTCAATATTGGAAACCTGAGGTAAATAATCAATATATTTTTCTTTATCTTTTGTTAAATAAGGTATCCAAATATTAATTTGCTTTTCTTCATGCATAAAGCCATTTTTACAGTAATAAAATAAATAATTGATCAACTCCTTTCCAAAGATTTCATATACTTCATTGCTTATATTCTCTTTTGTATTATCAAGTATGCAAGACAAAATATCCTTACAATATGGTACTTGCCTGCCTCTAACACAACTTAACATTTCCAATTGATAATTTCGATCTTTTTCCCAAATATCTTTACAAAGCAAAAAACGGGAATCAGTACTCACTAACACACTACATATGTTTTTGTTCATATCAAACAACTCAAATAAATCACTCGGCTTAAGTAATCCTATAATTTCTTTTACAATACTTTCAGCATTGCTATTTAATTCTTTATGAATAAATTTTTCGAATATGCAATATATTCGTTCTTTATTTTTCTCTTTATATATCCTCTTCGCTTGTTTTTTAATAGAATTGTCTTTAAGCCTTTTTTTCACAAATACTCCTTCTTTTTTTCCCATTTCCAATACTAATTGATTTATAATACTATTCTCACTAAACCATTCATCCATTTCTCCCGTATCTTTAATGAACAACGATTCTAACGTTTTGACTTTTATTTCAGTTTCTATATCTAATTTTTCTGATAATTGCACAAAAGTACCTAAATTTACTTTTGTACGAAATTCTTTGACCGCATATAATAATTTCGAAAATTCCCTTATGAAATTCCTGTCATAATTTTGATATACTATACAATATTTATACAATTCTTCTTGTCTATTTTCTATAAATTTTTCAGAAATATACTTTACCCATAAAGGATATTCCTCAATCTCATTTTTACCTTTATAAAAAATCGGATCCTCTATATCTCTCGATAGCTGTTTAGCATTTCCTGAATATGTAGCTTGATATGAAAACACTTCATTATCAATATATCTATTTGAACAAGCACATGTACATATAGATAGCCCCATTAATATCTGTTTAGGTAATTTTGTTAAAACATCTAAAATTGTTAATTCATACTCCTCCGATGAATCAGTTTCAATTAATGCCTTTTTATTACTATAAAACAGAGTATAAATAACATAATAATAGTATGATGAATCAAAGAATACCTGTTCTTTTTTCAAAAGAAGTGTACTTTTATATTCATCATAATTGTTTCCTATATTCGGACGATGAAATAATGATTGCAAGTTTATATAACCCATATTGCACTCAATATCTTCAAAACGTATTAGTAACATATGCGTCCACACGCATCCTGGTCTTTTCATTTCTTCAGCATACCACGTTTTTGAAAATACATAATAACCGTCTTCTACAAGAGGAAAACAACTAATATAATTATTAAATTTTCCATTTCCAGATGCATCACTCAAAATCTCAACATCTTTTTGTTGAACTAACGGCTTCTTGAGAGATGTGCTTAACACTCTATGTCCATTATCATAACCACAGAGTAGTTGTTCTATCTTTATTTCATCCATATTTAAACTCCATTTATTTTAATAAAATAGATATATCATGTGTCACCTGTTTATTATCATTAACAACGATAATTCTTTCAATTGCATTACTCATGCCTTGCAATTTTTCTTTTTCTTCTTGATTCGTTAAGTCTCCACCTTGAGCACTTATTCCCCAATATTCACATTCATAAATTTCACAATTTGCTGTGAGATATTGCCAAAGCAATGGTAATCTATTTTTCAACAATTCGCTTGGTGACATTTCTGTTTCGTATTCATCCCAAGCCGAAATAACAATTTTTATTTTAGTTCTGCATTTCCGTAATGCATAAACGTCTTGTAAAATAGATACATATTGCGTTTGTTCGTGCATAATACTATTATCTAAAGCACTAACTTTTTCTTGTGATACATTTCTATATTCTGGTGCCAAATCCTTTATAAACAAATCATTTGAAATCTTACTTGGATTTACAAATAAAAAAATATTATCACAAACAGCTATTTCATTATACATTGTATTATTCATACTTCTGTTATTTACTATATACTCAAATTCTTCTCCGGACTGATCCGGAATATATAACTCCAATTTATTATTATCTTTGTCTTTCAATTGCAGCTTAGTATTAACATAACTATTTCTTTTTGTCCGGTCCATTTCCTTACATTGTGACCATGTATTAGCTAAACTCTTTATATAGTCAAGATTGTCTATCGAATCTATTTCATACACATTTTCCTCAACAGTGTTGCTCAATAACGAATATCCTAATGCGCCCAAAAAAGTAGTCTTTCCACTAGCAGGCAATCCTATAATATAGCTTTTTGTTACCATCTTAATACCTTTCTCCAAACCTATTAAAATCGTTATGTATATCTTTAGCCACTTTATTGCTTATTTCTTTCATTTCTTCATTTCTGTTGGTTATCCAATACTTAAGCAAGTCTATTAATTCTATGCTATTTTCAGTATCCATTATACATGAGCCATTTATTGCTTCAATTCTAAAATAATTTATAAAAAAATCTTTTTCAAAACTTCTAAATTGATTTTCTATATTGTCAATAAAATCATTCTTATCCTGTTTCGTTTTATCATAAATAACATCATTTTTACTTATGACAATGTCAATATTAGGTTTTCCATTATAAAATCTAGAAGATTTAAATGTCTTTAAGAAACACTTAATCTTCATAACACTCCCTTGACGTTCACTATTATCTAATAACGACTCCCCATCCATAAACAAAACAATATTTTTCGCCATATCTAAACATGGTAAATCTTGCTCCATATTAGCTCTATTAGAATTACAATTTTCAAATGTTTCGCCCGATATATCCGAAAAAACCAAATTGTAATGATAATTTAATTTTACGTCTAATAAGTTCAAATGCAAAAAACATCTTCTTTCATCTTTATTTGTTCTCTCCATCTGTGCATCTGAATTACCGGATTTAATACGCAAATAATTTAATCTCTCCTCAAATCCCACTAATGTTTCTGAACCAGCAAATAATATTTTTTTATCAATATTTTTTAAAAAGAAAGCATATAACATCGACTCAAAAGTCGTTTTTCCGCTTCTCACAGGTCCTAGTACATAAATAATACGCATTGGTACTTTTGATGACAATCGATATAATTCTTTTTCATTTAATGCTTTTCCAAGAGAAAGCATATAATCATCTGCTTCAACTTTCTCGCCTTCAAAATTAACTTCTAAGTCCTTATCCGAATCATTAAAAATGTCTTGTTCCAAATTGTCAACATTGTCAATTTCTAAATCATTTATATTATCCAACATATATCACCTGCTTTCCAATGGTTTAATGTAAAACATTACAAATCAGACACTCTATATACATTTCATAAGCCACTTCTACTGCCAAAAAACTTTCTTTTTTTAAACAATATTCCTTATTAAAAGCTTGTCTCCAACAATTTTCGCCATTTTCCATCTTTTTTTTCAAAGCAAATAAAATCGGTGTATGAATCTCTATATCATTTTTTTCTAATAAGCTCATTATAATATCATCATCTACTGAATCAATATATTTTTCCAATGACGATTCTGGCTCTTTTTCACTAAATTCTAGTACTTTTCTCAGCAATGCCTTTGCAGAATATGGTCCAGGAACGACTGATACACGTTGCGCCAAATCTTTTCCTGCCAAAATAGCCGCAAAATGCGGCTCAATATTTAAGTATCTTGTCTCCTTATCGTCGGAGCATTCTGTCATCAGCCACCATAACAATTGTAAATCTTCATATATAATCGATTCATGGTGTAATGTGATTTTGTTAATACTATTAAGTTGATTTGACAACTCATTTACCTTTTTAACAACAATATCTAATTTTTCAATAACAGCGGAATTATATTCTTCCGTTTCATCCTCTTTTATTGAAAAGCAAAACTCTTTTCCCAAACCATTTATAGGTGATTTATTTTCAAATGATAAGTCCTCACGCAAGGCAAGCATCCTATTCTCTAAATCTTTTTGTAACATTATTGAAATATCATCAACAACAGAACTATAACCCAAAAATAAATATGTTTGTGCATACATTTCAATTAATTCTATAATGTCTTTCGATTTTCCTCTTTCTATCATTTCAAAAATTATTATACCTGCCAACACCGTTATTTCTTGCTTCATATCGTCAGAGAATGTATTATCGACTTCATAAAAAGTATCTACTAGAGATTCAAAAAAATCTTCATTACATTTTCCCGTAAAATAAAGCTTTGTAATTTCTTTTGCATCTTCCTTAGTCATTTTCTTTTTAAGGAAGTTATCGATTCCCTCTTCTCTTAAATTTACAATTTCATTAGTAATAGCAATACCTGCTGTTCTCATCCATTTTGCCAATTCCCTGCTCATTCTTCTTCTCCTTTGATAATATTATTTTTTCATTGCATTTAAAAAATCCATTTCAAGATTGTTATTTCTTAGTTGTTGCAACAATATATATAAATCTTGTTCAATAGTATAATCTATCTTCTGAAATGACCGAAGCAATCTTTTTTTATCAGAATCTGATAAAATTGAAAAACGGTAAATAATTTCCTTTGTAATTATGTCAGTACTGCGTACTTCTCTTTGTTCTAGTATCTCAGACTTTCTCTTTGCTTTTTCGTTTGCATTATCTGAAAGCTGCATCTCGATCAATCGATATTCTTTATCCATATCACAGGATTTAACATCCGATATAAATATTCCATTAGTATCTTCAAATACCCTAGGATAAATCTTAACGAATAGTGTATCTTCCTCAATCCATATCTCGAGCCAATTATATCTTGGGTTCCATTCCCAACCCCTTTCTGGGTGCAGAGCTCCTGAACCAATCCGCACCCTTTTATCATTAACTTCAATATGTTGAATATGCTTATGTCCATATAACTGAATTCTAACTCTTGAATCCATAAATGCTTCTAGATTGTCATTGTTCCAACACTCTGGTGGATGGTGACACAAAGAAAGATAAATAACATTTTCGCAATAATCTGGAATCTGTTTTCTATTGATAACCATTTTTCGTTCCGCATCGATAAGTTTATTTCCATCTTTATCTAAATGATCCTTATGATTAGATACCAAAACAGAATTCATTCCATAAATAGCTAACGTATATTTTTCACTTAGCATCATTAGAGATTGCCATGTTGGTTCTTCGATTGAATAATCACTAGCCATTTCTTTTACGCATTTATTGTAAGCTGAAAGCGGTTCATATAATACGCCCTTTATGAACTGATCATTTTGGATTTTTCTAATTTCCGCATCAAGATAATCTGGTTCGTTCTTATCTATTAATACCAAATCATCTTGTATACACTCTAATATTCTTGAATTACGTGCAATAGATTGATCAACATCATGATTTCCTGCGACACAAAAAACATCCTTTAATGATATTCCAAATATTTTTGTCACGTCATTCAAGAAATTTTTGGCTACACTAAATTCACTTTCTTGCCCACTAAACGCCAAATCACCACATACCAGTACCCCACACACATTGACCAATTCCTTTTTCGCTTTATATTCTAAATCAGTCAACATAGCTTTTCTCAATTCATTGTCAATATCATATGGGTCTCCGCTCTCTTTTCTAAAATGTATATCAGAAATATGTATAAATGATAACACTCTTTTTTCTTCCATAAATAATCCTCTTAGTAATATTAACTAAATGTCCATTGTCACTATTATTCTTTAATCCGATGTCATATTTCCATATATATCGTTAAACTATTAGTTCCTCTTTTACCGCCTTTGCCACATACCAAAACATCACCGGTGGAATAGCATTTCCCAAGGCTCTATACTGAGCAGCCTCACTTCCAACAAGCTCAAAATCATCTGGGAAAGACTGTATTCTTGCCACTTCTCTAGGTGTAAATCTCCGGTATCTCTTTCCTTCCATAAGCACTGGATCAGTACTGTTCAAAGATACTTTTGCCAAATGCGCCCCCACCGTATTACAAGGCTTATTAATATCTTGTGCCCTTCCCTTGTTCATACTCTCTCTTTTTTTCATCATTCCAGCTACAGCACGTTCGCTAAAAAAATATTTTTCATCCACTTTTTTCTCAATGACCTTTTTTAATGGTGCAAAATTATTTTCATCTTCTATCTCCACATCTGGAAATGAAAAATTTACATTTAAATCTTTTCTAAATCCAACAATAATCACACGTTCCCTCTTTTGTGGCACTCCATAATTGGCTGAATTCAAAATGCGGTACTGAACATCATACCCACTTTCTTCAAATTCTTTCATGATTAATGGAAATGCACTTTTTTTATTTGCTGTAAGAATCCCCTTTACATTCTCTGCAATAAAACATTTAGGTTGTCTTTCCCTTAATATCCTGCACATCTCGAAAAACAGCTTTCCTCTTTCATCCTTTACGCCGAGACGTTTGGGATTCTGTGCAATAATAGAAAAAGACTGACATGGGAAACCACCTGTCAAAATATCAAACTCTGGGATCTCTTCCGACTTTACCTCTCTGATATCGCGGTTATCAGGCGTAATTCCAAAATTCTCTTTAAAAATATTACAAGCATTATCATCAATATCATTGGCATAAACTATCTCCATGCCATTAGACTCATAATGTTTACCCAAGAAATCAAAATCACCCAACAATCCAACATCCGTTCCGCCACATCCACAAAACAATGATGCTACTTTTAATTTTTCCATGTTAACAACTCCTCAAATTGTCCCACTTGCTTGGGATCAAATGTTATATCCGCTCCATCCGCAGGTATCATATCGATCTTATCTTGCTTATAAAGTCCTACCGGATCTTGTAACAAAAACAATTTTCGTTCCGATTTACTAAGAAGCAAACGATATACAAAATATCTATCATGAGTACTGCTCGCTGTATTCCACTCATTTTTTGTCAAATGAATTCTGTTAAAATGTAATGGTTTTGAACTAATAGTCGTTTTGACTTCAATATATCTCTTTCGCTCATCCAGCTCTACCGAACTAATATCATATCCAACGGCAAATTGCGTAGGTATTCGCTTAATCAAATGAATCAAATCCTCACGACCACCTAATTTAATTCTCATGCACTCATGCCCATGAACCAGACTTTCACCTATGTCACCTATGTCTTTTGTTGTCAGCATATCATAATATGTAGCAATACGCTTTTCAATCACATCATCCCTTTCAATAAAGTCTGCTAATCCAGCATCTTTGGCATTTCTTGCATTTTCTTTAAGCTGCTTTAATTCTTCCGCATCATTTGCAATATATGCCAAAATATCTGTTGAAAAATCCGTACTCTTCATATCTCTATTGACATATGCAAACCAGCCGTCACTACAGGCTTTCACCGTCTCCAAACTTCCATGACGACTTTGTATCATATTGTCATATCCATCAAACCACTCATTGGATTCACAAAATTTTATAATCGATTCTTCTTCCAACGTATTAAGATAGTATGTTCTACTATCATAAGTCTTCAAAAGATTTGCAATCTCCATGTAATCCAAAATATCGCCTGCATAACGTACCACATCTCCAGTTTGATCATACGTCATTTTATTCTTTCGATTATCTGAAATCCTCTTCCATGTACTCTCAACACCTTCGTGATCTCTAGTCACACGCAAATCGTTAAATATACAATGGCATGCCTCTGGTTTAGTTATCCCAATAGAATTTTCACCTTCTCTATTAGCATATCTTAATAATTGCAAAACATATTGTGCAGGTTTGAATTTTATGCCTTGCTCTATCTGCTCCAATACCGCCCTAGGCTTTATATGTGCACCCGGATATTGAAAATTGTATAGAAATACTTTAAAACACTCAACCAAATCTTGATTATTAGCTAATTCTATTGCTCGTCTACCCGGTTTGTCTGTTATCTCCGTATGTTGTATAAATCCAAACAATGCTGAAATCTCTGTTCTCCAATTATTTATTGTTTTTAATTCCCTATGTGCATTTCCCGGATATCGAAACAGGGCAGCATTTACATCAGCAACAAAATCATCCGTTGCTTTCTCACCTACCCTTGCAATTTCCTCTGCAACATATATTAAAACATTTTCTATATCTCCTTTAAAGCGAGGTCTAACATGATGCAACCTAAAATAATACTCTTTTGGTATTTGATATTCAGCCATTATTTTCATCTCCTAACGCTTTTGTTAATTGCTCTGCAATACACTGTGCCATAAGCGGTGGCACTGCATTTCCCACTTGTCTAAACTGTTGTGTTTTGTTGCCTAAAAAAATAAAATCATCTGGAAATGATTGTAATCTTGCACACTCCCTAACCGTTGGTACTCGATTATATTTATAATGAAAATGATGTCTATGTCCTGTATCAATAGTAGGTGCAGGTTTATCACTTGCAAATCTTGTCCATGCAACATGAAAATTTCTACTATTTCTATATTCTTCTGGTAAATCCTTATAGTTTCCACCATCTGGAACCAAAGATATTATTTTTTTGACTTTTTCAGAATGATTTGCAGCAACATGATTTCTAACCACACTTGAATTTTTTCTCATTAGTTTTTGATAATCGTTCTGTGCATCTGTGAGATATAGCGCATTCTCACAACCTAATTCACTCTCTAATGTGGGAAGATCTGACAATGCCATGCTACAACTTACAATTTTAGTGATAGCTTTCGGATATTCGTAGTGTCCCTTTTTCATTCCCACAAACACTACACGTTTTCTATTTTGCGGCACCCCATAATCTGATGCACATAATACTTTATATTGAATTTCATAGCCCAAATCAGTAAATTTCTTGATAATACTATCTTTGATCTGTCCACCAAATAAGCTTACAAGCCCCGGAACATTTTCAATTACAAACGCTTTCGGCTTGATTTCTTCCACTAAACGTATATATGTCAAATAAAGCTTATTTCTAGGATCATCAAATTTTCTCGGTCCTGAAAGTGACATTCCCTGACAAGGAGGTCCACCTATAATGACATCTATAGTTTTATCTCCAATTAATGGTTTTATATCCTTTTCATATGTTAATTCTGTTATATCTCCACAAATCGATTTTGACCCTTTGTGATTTAATTCAAATGTTTCTAAGGCTTTAGCATCATTATCTATTCCCAGCAAAATATTGTAGCCTGCCTTTTCAAATCCATAAGATAAACCTCCACATCCACAAAATAAATCAATGGCGTTTAGACTTGTTTTCATTTTGTTTTTTTACCTTTCTATTATCCTCTGGTTTCTCTGCATTCTCTGGAATTGCCCAAGCTTCTCCCAACTTAAATGTACCTTTTATCCGGTTTTCAGAGCATAATATTTGTACTCTGCGTTGAGAAATATTCCATTTTTTTGAAGCTTGATTTGCTGTCATATAACCCATATTATTTACCTCAACTTTCATATATCATTATATTCTACGGGGCGAACAAAAGCAACCTGATCTTTTTCTCATTTCAGTTCTCATTTCATTCCAATCACATACAGTTAAAAAGAGACATCGTTTTCATTGATGTCTCTCCAACTATTTCTTATCAGCCATATAATATTTCTGTTCTTACAATCTCCTCAGCTCTCTCCCGAATATTGTTCATCCTCTGCACCCAAAGCATCTGATTTTTCTCTTTCAAATGTTCCGTCACGCCCTCTTGTTCTGCCATCTGCTTTACAAGCAGATCAAACTGTGTCTCTGCCTGTTCCTGCATCATAAGCAAATGTCCCTTTAGTTTTCCGCTTAAAAGCATCGTCTGATAGATGCCGCTCCGATGCTCTTTCAAATAATGTTTTCTCATAAGCCCAAACTTTCTCAATTCTCCTTCCGGCTCCGGATTAGGAATTAAGTTTGGTATCAAGTAATCTCCATTTTTCTCGTATGTAATATTCATACTCTGTCTCTCCTTCTCCGAATTATATTTCGGTACTGATATTGCGTTTTTTCGACACTCCATGTTCCTGTGTATGCATGGATTGTTGTTGCGACTGTTCTTTTATAATTTTCTGCTTTTCCACCAGACGTTCCTTCATGGTTTTAGGTTCCAACGATTTCACAAATTCTGTAAAGGCTTCGCCCAATCCTCTGTTGGAAATAAACTGCTTCATTTTATCCAATAGTCCACTCACATCTGATACTTTTTTCTCTAGTGCAACAATCTTCTTTTCGTATTTTTCCAACAACTTATTTCTGGATACAGCTCTGCTAAAAGCATCTATGATTTTATCCCAGTCGCTTTTCTTTACTTTGACATATTCTTCGCCACCAAAAATATTGCTGACTGGAACCGCTGCACTTTTCAATTTCTTCGTATCTTTCTCTGTTTCTTTGGCTATAGTCTTTAGGGTATCTGCTCTCAAATCATGTTTTTTCAGCACTTCCTTGTTATCTTTTTCCTTCTCATCTAACTTTGCGATCTGATCGGCAAGTTTCTCTGCCTGTTCTGCCAGCCTTTGATTATTTTCTTCTATTTTCACCGCTTGATGCTCCAACTTTTCCACTTTCTGCATCGCAGCTTTATACTCCGGCAGGGTAAGATTATCTCTCTGTACGCCCAACACCTCGACATCAATCCCTTTTTCCTGACAAAGTTCCGTCAAATAAGCTCGCTCTCTTTGTTGCCATGCAACTGTTTCATTTTCCTTTTTGCTGACCGCCTTTGCAAATCCCATTTGCTGCAATGCCTTAGTCAGACTGTTGCGTGTTTTCATGCCTGTTTTATAGCCATTTGCAACCGGAATATAATCAATGTGCAAGTGTGGCGTTGCTTCATCCAAGTGCATAACACAATTAAACAGATACAAATTGGGATTACGCTCTTGAAACGTTTTTGCATACTGCTCCAATATTTCAATAGCTGCCTTTGCCTCCTCAGTAAGCTTTCCAGCTGCACCCACCACAGGAGTGTCATCCTTTTTGCCTATCTGAACGATATTCTCATAGAATGTCTTTTCCTTATTACCGGAATTCTCTATTTCTTTCAGATACTTTTCCTTTCTACGATCCTTACGCTTTTGTCCTGCATTATACTCCATAAGTGCCTGCCCAAAGCATTTCTCATATGCCTGTTCCAATGATTCCTGTATATAAATTCGGTTCCAAGCTGTCCTTTCGGGTACCACATTATTACTGATAAACTCTCGGTTATTATGTGTCAGATGTCCCTTTCCCTTTGGAAATGAAATTGTTTTTGCTCCCAGTCTTTTTACCTTCTTTCTTCTAGCAATGCTCTAAATGCTGTTTTATTAGGAACCTTCTCGAACATTAGCAGTTCGAGAAGTATCGCCAGCTCCGCTGGCTCTTTTGTTACTTTTGCCAAAAGTAACTCCTTATTAGTTTTGACGCAGGCATCAAAACATAAGTCGCTCTCCGAGGGCTCTGCGAGGCTCTTGCCAGCCTTATGGCTGGCATATCTGCCATAAAATACATGGCAGATTGCTCACTCCGTCAGATAATCCCCTTCCAGCGTTCGCTTCGGCTAACGGTACCGGATATGTCTATTCCGGTACCCAGTCACCCATTGCAAGTGCCATCGTCATCATTGCATTCGACATATCTGTCTCTGGCACTCCTGCTGCTCTTGTTCCATCTCATCTCTATGATCTCCGGTCTGTGAAGCAGCAGGTATGGCATTTCCATATATACTTTCCATTTCCTCTAGCAGCTCTCTCTTTAGCGTTGATAACTGCATGGAAAGCATCTTCTCCGTTACACACTCTGAAAGGTTTTGTTGCAATGCTTCTTGTTCTATTGCATGGTTTCCATCCAATATCTGAACAAATGCGTCTGAAAGTATTTTCCCGTAAGATCCTTCTTTTCTTGTAATACTCTGCAAATATTCCCATGTTCTACGCTGATTTTCATCATCCATACAGAAGCGCACGTTACTTGAGCGGTATTCCTTCCGCATCTGAATCATCCTCTCATTCTCTGTTTCATCATGGCAAGTGCCTCATAACCTTTTGCATTAGCACATATATCTGTGATTACGGTTACTTCCGGTTTGGCTGTCAAGTCAGAGAAATTTTGTAAAAGACAGCCTCCACCACCAATGATATAAAGGTGTACCAATTCTTCCCGATATCCATGCGCTATGAGTTTCTTCATAATTTCCGCTGTATAGTTTTCCGCAATCCGCTTGGTCGTCATAGCTACTGCATCTGTCCTGCCCCCGATTCCATTCCTCAAAAGCGGCTCAATCAACATCTCCGACACATCCACTCCACTGTGCTTTGATACTTCTTTTTGTATCTTTTCCATACACTGATGTACCCCGAACACTTCTGTGCTGATGCTGTTTTCCATCGGTCTGCCATCATGAATTTCCAAAATGCTCATGGTTCCGTTTCCTATATCAACCAACATATTCATCCCCGGCATAGAGCCTTGATTATGTACTGCTGCAAGTCCCTGCGGAAAGATTTCCAAGCCACATAAATGGACTTTGTATCGTTCCTTACGGAATGAAAAATCCAGATCCTTTTCACGCATGAGATAGTTTCTCCATTCCGCTGCCTGCGTCTTTACCCATGCTAGAGGTAATCCCACTGCAAGCACCACATCTGCCTCATGCAATCCTCTATACTTCATTTCCTCTGCCAGTCCTGCAAGTGTCAGAATATAGAAATCATCCGATTCCGTTTTATTGCCCTGATATACCAGATGGCTCTCACCAATCACGTAATATTTATCCCTATACTTTACATAATTGGTACTGACAATCGGCTCCTCGTCATAACACTCTATCCCAGTCTGAAATACCCGGTGTGCTGTCTTGATATTTCCATAACCATGATCCAGACCTACATAAATTTTCCCTGTTGCTTTATTACTTTTCTGATAATTAAATTTCTGCATCTATTTTTCCTCCTGCTGTTTACATTTGTTATTGCAATACTCTTTTGCTGTTTTTCCCGTTTACATTGTTTACAACTGCTGTACCTTGCATATTTACTGGATTTTTCCGTAAACCATAGTGTTTACTATCTCGCATACACAGACTGTAAACAGAATTTGTAAACAAGTATTAAAAAACTTATTTTTTATCAAATGGTATTTCTGCATGTTCCGGCAATTTATGAAATTCTTCTTTATCGACTATCCTGCGCCATCCTCTTTGTATTCCATATTCTGCAAATCGGTGGGACGATATTTTCTCCCAGCCGGAAATACTGTTGTTCATGACATTATTGATTTCCTTTAATTCCCAGTCCTTCGGCATATCGTATTCATGGTCAAATGCTTCTTTGTAAATCATGATGCTGCATACATAATCCTGTGACAGTTCATTTAGCCACAACTGGATAATTCCGACTTTCGCATCCTCCGGCATAAACTCTTTCTGCATCTGGCGCAGATAATTTTCTGTATCTTTGGATAATTTCAATTCATGCTGACCGCTTCGATACAGCTCCATTGCCTCTGCCCATGCCTGAATGATATAATTCCTTGCCTCTTTCTCGTCCTCCAGAATATGCTTCTCCACTCTGTCCGGATGTACCAGTATCGGTGCAAATCTGCGATTGCCGGTTCTGTCTAATGGTAAAAAATCCATGCTGTTTGATGTGCCAACAAACACGCATTGTCTTGGTCTGTCCTCCGGATGTGTTTCATAAGGAATTTTATAAGTTTCTTTCTGTCTGCTTATAAATGATTTGATATCTTCAATACTCTTGGCATTAACCGTAGCCATCATCTCTGACATTTCGATAATCCAATGCCCCTGCATTTTCCGGTATACATTATCATCATCCATGCGCTTCAGATCGTCCGAGAACCATTCATCATTGATTGCAAGGAACCGGAAAAATGTAGACTTTCCTGCGCCTTGTCCACCCACCAAACACACCATGATTTCATACTTACATCCCGGCTCATATACCCTATGTATCGCCGCCAGCATGAGAAGCTGCATCATTTCTCTGGTATAGGCATCCTCCTCGGCTCCCAGATATTTAGGAAGCAATCTTCCAATTCGATACTTTCCATCCCATACAAGCTGCTCCAGATACTCCCGAATCGGATGATATCGGTTCTCGCTGGCTGCGATATTCATGGCTTTGTTGATGTTCCTCTCATTTTTCAGTCCATACTGCTTTTCCAGATACCAATGAAGCTGGTACACATCGGTATCAGTCAGACTGGAAGATGTTCTTTCCCATCCAAGATCACCAACAATATCTATTTTCCCGGAAAGTTCATTTTTTCTGATGGCACCTTTTAACAAAGGATCTCGCTGAAAAACAGTCATACAATTATCAATGCTTTGGCAGATATTCCCTTTATTATTTCTTACAAGGTCAGCCTGAATATCCTCTGCACTGCTCTTTTCCTCCTCAAGCACTTTCCTGACATCGTCCCATGATACATCTGCTCCACTTTCTGACATTTCCTGCAACCTGCTCCACCTCTTTTCTGCCCTGCATAAATAACTCTTTTTTCTCCTGCTCACTTCCCATACAGAGAATATCCAGCCAATAATTGATGATTGGTTCTGCATGAAGCATCATGGCGTAATCCTCTGAAAATATTACATCCGGTGGCTTGCCATAAAGCAGCTCTCCACTATATTCAATCTGTATCATCGCATCTTTTAACAGTTCTATTGTTTCCTCACACCATCTGGAAAATTTTTTCTTAATCTGAATAATGCGCATGCGCTCCTCTTTTTCCCTGCGAAGCCTTTGCCTTTCTTCTCTGCTCATTGCTTCTGTCTGAACATGTAATCCAAAATCCTCAATCAATTTCTTTGCGGCATCGTATTGGGATAATCCATACATTCTTGCTGTGTAATCAATCACATCTCCACCCACACCACAAGCAAAGCAATGATAATTTTTATCCACCTTCATGCTTGGATGTCTGTCATCATGGAATGGACAGCAGGCAACACCATTTTTGCGGATACGAAGTCCATAACTTTCCGCTACCTGTCTTGTGGTTAGCTGCTCTTTCACTTCTGAAAATATATTCAAATCACAAATTTCTCCTTTCCTGCGGAGAAAGCCTTTGCTATAATAAATTTGTTGTGGATAGAAAGGCTTTTTCCTTTTTATTCTGTAATGTCCCTGTTACCAGCAGGGGCATTTTTCTGTAATGCAATCAATTCTTTGACCAATGCCCTTAAAAGCAGTTCATTTTCTAAATTTTCGTTATGCAGTTCCTCACATATCCGCTCTAACACCTTTGATAATCGAAATGACATATAATTGCCTGACACTACCTTAATTTCCTGCTCTAAAACTGACTTTCGATAATATTCACCTTTCGGCACTCCCGATAATATAATTTTTGCCTCAACTTCTGCTTTTTCTTCATCACTCAGCCAGAATGCGATTGTATTATGCCGAAATCTATCCTCCCGTTTACACGCCATCTTCCTCACCTCGATCCACTTTTCCAAGACGGTCTGCAATTTTCTCCTGTGCATCCCTTGACTGGTGGCAATAGGTTTCAATCGTTGTCGTCACCTTTCCATGTCCCAGCCTCTTAGCAATCTCAATCGGACTGAACCCCATCTGCACCAGCATACTTGCATGACTGTGTCTGGTACAATGTACTGTGATTTTCTTAACTCCAGACAACTTAATTCCGCGTTCCATCTCATGCTCAAAGAAACTCTTTGTTCTTCCTGCAAATAATCTGGTTCCCGGTTTTGGTCGATACAATGTGCTGATATATTCTCGAATCTCGTCCTGCAATTCCTTATGAATAGTTATCACTCGTACCGAACTTTCTGTCTTTGGAGCTGTAATCAAATCTTCTCCATCAAGCCTTGTAAGTGATTCATCCACCCGGATAGTTCCATCCTCGAAATTTACATCTTTCACCTGCAAAGCAAGTAATTCTCCAATACGCATACCTGTCCAAAACAATATCTGAAATGCCATCCAAGAATCTCTTTTATCCATAATTGCATCTGAAAATTTCTGAAATTCTTCCAACGTCCAATACGGGCGTTCATCCGCTTTGCTTTTTCCCATACTGCCTGCCTTGTGGCATGGATTGGAGCGTAATTCATAGAATCGCACCGCATAGTTGAGAATGGAACTAAGCTGATTATTGATTGTTTTCAGATAGGTAGGCTTAAATCCTTTATCAATCATTTCGCCTTGCCACTTTCGTATCATAGGAGCTGTGATTGCATTGATAGGTGTATTTCCAAAATACGGAAGCACTTTATCTTTCATCACATATTCTTTCTGCTTCATGGTGGTTTTCCGCAGTCGTTTCTCCATATCTGCCTTATATATCTCCCAGAAATCATTCAAGGTCATGGTCGGATCAGAGGTTTGCTGCAATATGAAATGCGCATACCATTCCTCTGCTTCCTTCTTCGTCTTAAACCCTCGCTTCTGGGATTTCTTCTTGGTTCCCGTCCAGTCTGTCCACCGATACTGGATATGCCATGTACCGTTTGGATCTCGCTTTGCACTGCAGCTCATGCACTCACCTCCTTGGCTCCGCCGTACCATTTCTCACGAAAATACTCCACCGGAATTTTGCCTGCGATTGTAAGGAAACCTTTTCCGGCAAGCTCCTTATTCATTTCTCGTAAAATCTTGTAGGATTTTCCCATGCTCACACCGAGCATCTTTGCAATGTCTTCTGCACTGTAGTAAATTTTTTCGTTCATAGTGTTCTTTCCTTTCTTTGTTTCTGCATAGTATCATTTTGTTTCGTTTTTATAATATCGTAACATTTGTTTCGTGTCAATATCTTTTTTCTTTTATTTTTTTATCTTGTGTGGTATGCTATATATGATATTGAAACATCCATAGCTTTAAAGCAGGAGGAAATCACAATGACAGTTGGCGAAAATATAAGACGCATCCGTCAGGAACGTCACCTAACGCAAAGACAATTAGGAGAAATGGTTGGTGCAAGCGAAGCCTATATTCGTGCTTACGAGAGTGGCAGAAGAAATCCGAAACCATCTTCCCTTGAAAAAATAGCAGAGGCACTTGCGGTCAATCCCGAAGTACTTGCAAATTCAGATTTTGATGGTGTAAAAGCCATGCATAGACTGTTTCAGGTATTTCGCCAGTATGACGGTTCATTATTTGAATATCAGGATAAAGACGGAAATGATATGGTAGGAATCAGCTTTGGAACATTATCGCTGATGCGATCATGGTTAGAACGATATGAAAAATATATGGATGAAGTCGAGAAATGCAATGGAATAAAAGATGTCAAAAAACGTGGAGAAGCACTGCTGAAGGCAGAAGCGGACTTTAATCTTTGGATGGATATATATCCGGAATCGGAGACGTGGCAGGATAGATTGAAAATTCAGAAGACACATGATGAAACCTTGGATAAGATTGGATTAAATTCTAAATTCTAATCACTATAAAATTCTTAATAATATGCAAAGGAGAATCTATATGCAAAATTTACAAATTAAAGATATTTATTTTGGAAAAATTGACGGTTATAACGAATTTCTCGAATATGGACAAGATACTTGCAAAGGACTTTTTTATGAGTTTCCTAATATTGATATATCACGCCTACTTGATGGCTCAACATATTATATCTTTGGAAACAAAGGCACTGGTAAAACCATGCTTCTCAAATACCTCGAAAGTATAATTTCTGAAAATCCGTCCCAAAATTTTAGTGAATTTATTCGTTTTAAAAGAGATGTAGATGAGGAAGAACGTAACCAAATAAAACGATCTGCTCTCCCCAATAATTCTTTCGAAGAAATAATAGATAGTGAAATCCCTACTGATTTCACATTAGACTGTTCACTTGCATGGCAGGTTTACCTAATCAAAGTGATTGTATCTAGACTTTCGAGAACCGAATATGGCGTATTCGATCGCAACACTGAATCATGGACAAAGTTATATACATTGCTTAATGCTATCTATGGCGAATTAGGAGCTGATAATACTATTAAAAAAATACTTCCTAAAATGAGGCGTGGAAACCTTGAAATTGATTTTAGCAAAATAGCTAAAGCCAATTTAGAATTTGAATGGGTTGATTCAGAAAAAAAATCTGTATCATTTACATCTTTGGCCAAACAAATAATAAACCTATATTCTGTTTTAACCCCTGTAGAAGATAAAATCTATATTTTCATTGATGAGCTTGAATTAGCCTTTAAACAGACAAAAAAATATCAGCGAGATGTCACTTTGATTCGAGATTTAATTTTTGCAATAGAGTACTTATCCGATATTAATAGAACGCATAATTTCAATGTTTTCTTAATTACTGCAATACGTAGTGAAGTATACAAAAATATAATTTCCAAAGGACTAGAAATAAATAAAACTATTCATGATTTTGGTGTTACTATTTCATGGGAGCAAAAAGGGGGAAATATCAGAAACCACCCTCTATTAAAAATGTTAGAAAAAAGAATACATTTCAGTGAATCTAAATTAGGGCTTGAACCATCTCCTGATATTTGGGAAACATATTTTATACCATATATTGGAAACAACAAAAAAGAAATACAAAATTATATACTTGATCAGACATGGTATAAGCCAAGAGATATAATAAGACTTTTTACTGTTATCCAACGACTTCACGGAAATAAAAATGTTATTGATCAAGAATGCTTTGATACCGCACGCAAATCTTATGCAGAAGAATCATGGATTGAATTTGAAGAATTTTTAACGGTAAAATATAGTGATAAAGAAGTAGAGGGTATAAAAAAATCGTTGACAGGAATACAGTTGCCTTTTTCAGTTTCAGATTTCCAACATCATCTGAATAGCAAAAAAGACTTTTTTGATGAAGTGAATGAGTTAGTTACTAAACGAAAAACACCCGAAATATTAAAAGATTTATACGATATAGGAATAATTGGTAACTATGGTTCAACTTCTAGATTTATGTTTAAAGGTGATACTGATATTGATCCAATAATGCCAATTACTATCCATTATCCGTTAATTAAATTTTTTCAAGCATCAATTAATTATTATTAAAAAAATTTTGTACCCAAAACGTACCCATTCACACTAAAAAAATCCCTACAAAGCCCATAAATACAGGCTTTGCAGGGATTTACCTTTTTATTCAAACTCTACAAAGACTAACGCTTTTTGTTTAGGAATTATTCTCTGTAATGTTTCTCGTTCTTTTGATTATTTGATATATCCATATTATCCTGCCTATACGAGCTAATGTTATCATTTTGTTATCGGCATTGATAACACCTACTCGATAACTGTGGATAATAACTATATGTAGCATGTCAAATTATAAGCTATTTTGCTTAGAGATTCAACACAAAACTGAAATTTTACTTTTCCTTATATTCATCTGGTATTGCTATTTGAAATGTTTCACACAACAGCATCACATCATGCACATCATTTTTATCGTGTTCATATCCCAAATGAAGCATTACCTGACTCAATGGTTCAATACAAGAAACAGTTATATCTCCAACTTTTCCAATACCGGAAAAAGTTTTTGATGGAAATATATCTCCCTCATAAACAATTCCGTCATCTGTAAATTCAAAACAATGTAAATCAATGATTCTTTGTTTATCATCTTTCCAGACAGTATGACCATCCGTTGTATAATCAGTATTTACTTCCTCAAATCCATGCTGCTTAATCACATAAATATAATCATGATAATGTTTCAGTTCAACAAACAAATCAATATCATTGTGTATTCTTGATTCTCTTTTAAGAAGTGCATCAACACCCCATCCGCCATCTAAATATACTTTAATTTCGTTTTGCAAAGCATATTTTATAATTTCACATGCATCTTCTGTACGTACCATAATCTATCCTCCAAATTCAAATCTTTGTATGCTTTCCAACTCACTAAAAGCCTGAAATTTGTCAGTCTTTCATCCTTTTTGTTATCAATCACCAATTAGCTGTAATCCATTAGGATTTAGCTGATATATTTTATCGCACACCTCTTCAATATACTTTCTATCGTGAGAAATGCTAATGACAGCCCCCGGAAATTCTCGGAGCATTTTTCTTATTACCGGACCGGACAATGGTGAAAAATTTCTTGTCGGTTCATCCAGAATAAGAACATTTGCACCACTTAAGCTCATCCTCAAGAGAAGCACTTTCGCCTTTTGTCCGCCTGATAACTCCCGAATCGGATGCTCCATTTCATCTGGTGTGTATTTAAGTGAACCAAGGTATGTTCTAATTCTTGTACGCTCTTCTTTATCTCCTGTTTTATCAAGGTAATCAACCGGTGTAACATCCAAATCCAGCAGGTCTTCATAAGTTTGAGGCATATATTCTGCTTTAATGTCATTCCGATTTAGGAGTTCTTCCGCTATCTTTTTTAGAAGAGTCGTTTTTCCTGCCCCGTTGGCTCCTATCATACAGATTTTTTCTGAACCTTTTATTTTTAAATGAATTCCTTCTGCTAAAATTCTTTTGCCATCCGGAGTCACAAGCTTTGAAAGTTCATATTCTATGACCGTTTTTCCTGCGGGAATGTGTGAGTTTTCATCCCCTAATTTGACAAAGATTGCTTCTTCCTGTTCCGGCATCTGAGTCATATTTTCATCTTCTTTTTCAAATCTTCGTTCCATTGCCTTAACCGTATGCATTTTGTCCTTTAAGTTTTTGGCAACAGACGGTGCTTGTCTGGTACAACTTCTTAATGCACCTTGTACACTCTGCATAACTCTTTGATATTTTTCATCGCGAATCTTTTTCTCCCTACGGTCACTCAGTGCCCGCTGTTTTTGGATTTCAAATTTATGAAGCCGTTCTTCCACATAGCGTCTATAGGGAAGCTTTGCCACGGTATATCTCGCCTTTGTTTTTCGTATAATCTGCTCGATATGTATCACCATGTTGGCAGTACGCTCTATCAGCGTTTCATCGTGTGAAATAAAAAGCACAATGTGCTTCCAGTCATTTATGATTTTTTCCAGTAATGTAAGCGTCGCAATGTCGATGTCATTGGAAGGTTCGTCCAACAACAGCACAGAAACATCGCGAATGAAAAGCCTCATAAGTTGTGTCTTGACTTTTTCGCCTCCTGAAAGACTACCCATTGTCTGGTTACTGTAGAAAAAATCATTTTTCATTCCAAATTTTCCCGCAATAACAGACAATTCTTTAGGCGTTTTCTCCCAGAATATTTCCTCTTCAGAAAAATATTCGTATATTGTTTTTTCCTTATCTTCATCGAGCATCTCCTGCGGAAGATAACCAAGACGTTCGTGTCCCATTATCCTTTCCCCATCTGCTTCTATATAGTTTTCTACAAGCGACGGATTGTATATCCACTTCATTAATGTCGATTTCCCATTTCCCTCTTCTCCAATAATAACTGCCTTATCTCCATCATTTAGCACAAGGTTGAAATCATTAAGAATTATTCTCAGGTCTTTTTTATGTGTTAAATTTAATTTTTTTATCTGCAACATTAAAGTTTCTCCTTTTCGAAGTCTGAGCCAATTATTATTTTGAACACACAAAAACGAGTCTTTTTTGCATACGCAAAAATAGACTCGCTAAATAGCCCCTTATTTCTTTTCCAAAAGGAAAACAAAGGAAATGCCTCTTGCGATAATCCAACTTAAGCGTACACAAAACAAACCTATTCTCTACAGGCTCAATAACTATATGTGTCTTACTTAAATCAAATTATCTATTAATCATTTCCTCACCTTACACAAAATGTGCCTTTCTTTCTTCTAATGGCAATACTATCATACTGTATTTTTTGTGTCAATACATTTCACCTTATGGAAGTGCAAATTAAAATTTTCACTTCCTAATTATACATCCAACCATTACGAAATTCAATCTTTCACAACCTCTTTACAACCACAACCACAGCACTCCAGCAAACGCAGGAGCACCATACCGTAAAACGCTTATGTGTAAATCAACTCCGTTCCTACAACTTCCCTCACACAAGCCTGAATATTATTCATTCTTCCAATCCATTCGTAGGGATTATCTTTCTTTAATTGTTCCGTCACATCTTGTCTGTCGGCATATTCCTTTACCAGTCGAAGAAACATATCCTCTGCTTGCTTATCGACTTCTGCAAGATAACTATGCAGCTTTCCGCTTGTCAGCAGGTTCATATATAACACTTTATAGTGTTCCTTTAAATGCCTTGCATGTCGTTTCCCCCATAAACCAATCGGCTCTATTTCTTCTTCGGCTGGTACTGTGATGTTCGGCAATAAATAATCACCCACCTGTCTATAAGTTCCGCCCATTTCTTCAAAAATTGTCTTTGTCATTTTCCTTTTCCTCCTGTGATTTTTGTCTATCGTGATCGTGTATTATCACGCTTGCGACCTTTAACTGTTCTTGCCTGCTCCAACAAATCATCTATCTGTTTGCGACCAAAAACCTTACGGAGCAGGCTGTAATCTTTATTTTCTGCTTTTAGGATTTTGTTTTCTTCGGTCAATCTTTCATTGACTTTCTCCAAACGCTGATTGGTGCGGTATAACTGTGCATTCGCTGTATTCAGCCTATGATAGTTGTCCCACCCCTCAAAGCAGCGGGCAAGCACCGTTTTGACAAGTTGCTTCAATTTCCTTACAACCGGCTCTGCCATTTTGGTTTTATATGCCTTTGCAGTCATAAATTTCTCTGGTTCTGGCAACTGATATTTCGGTGCAGTATCAAGCTCTATTTCAAGATTTGACAGCTCGTCTTTTGCCTTATCATAGTTCAATACTCGTTCCGACAACACATCAAATTCAATCTGTTTCTGCTCGATTTTCGCACCTAATGCCGCCACTTCTTTTTCTCTTTCCTGCTTTTTATAATCCAAAACAGAAAGATGTTTTTCGTGTGTGCCTAAATGTTCCCACAATGGCAAGAAGAATCGTGACATACGCCGAACCCGGAGAAGAATGTTATATCGACGAACACATGGGATTCATTAAATTCGGTTCGCGAGTGGATGTATATTTACCTTTAGGTACTGAAATATGTGTCCGTATGGGACAACTGACAATCGGTAATCAAACCGTCATTGCAAAACTGAAATAAAGAAAAGATCATGGCAAATTGTATCACCCGCCACATACCAAACACGGTTACCTGCCTGAATTTGTTTTCGGGATGCATTGCCAGCGTAATGGCTTTTGAAGCTAAATACGAATTAGCAATCGGTTTTATTATACTAAGCGCCGTATTCGACTTCTTCGACGGAATGCTTGCCCGTTTATTGGATGCCAAATCGCCCATCGGAAAGGATCTGGATTCATTGGCAGATGATATCAGTTTCGGTATTGCACCTGCGTTAATGGTATTCTCTTTATTTAAAGAGGTACATTATCCGGAAATGCTTATGGGAATTAAAGACTTCATGCCCTACACTGCTTTCCTTATTGCGGTATTCTCAGCATTAAGACTGGCCAAATTCAATATCGATACCCGACAAACCAGTTCTTTCATCGGACTGCCGGTCCCTGCCAATGCTTTGTTTTGGGGAGCACTGATAGCCGGAACGCATGATGTTCTTATATCCGACTTTTTCAATGCCATCTATCTTTTCATTCTGGTGGTTTTATTCTCCTATCTTCTCATTTCAGAAATACCCATGTTCTCTTTAAAGTTCAAAAACCTGACATGGAAAGATAATAAAGTCAGCTTCATATTTCTTCTCGTTTGTATCCCGTTGCTCGTATTTTTTGGAGTAAGTGGCTTTGCGGCGGTTATAGCATGGTATATCTTCCTTTCTGTTGTGACAATAAAGAAAGGATAAACAAAACTATGGCATACTTGTTGTATTACCATCATCAGAAGAAACGATTAAACGAATAAACTTATGTCAACGATATTGGGACTTTTCTTTTTCATCATTATAATAGTGCTCGTCATCGGCTTGTCTCTCATAAGAGGCGTGCTAAGACTGATTTTCGGCTTTGGACGCAGAACGACTTCACAGAACAGTCAACAAAACCGTACTTATCAAGACTCTTATCGCCGGAATGAAAAGGAAAGTTACAATAATGACTCATCCTCCCAAGCACACAATCGTAAGAAAATATTCGATGACGATGAAGGAGAATATGTAGATTTTGAAGAAGTAAAAGATGATCGGAAATAACCTATAAGATGGTTAAACAACACGGCTAACGTTTATTTCGAAAGAAGTTCTTCATCATATCGGCGCATTCAGACTCCAAGACACCATCCACCACAACTGTTTTAGGATGCAAAGCCTCCGGAGCATACCGACGGTATCCCCGTTTTTCATCCGCAGCACCAAATACCAGTTTACCGGTCTGCGCCCAAGCAATAGCACCGGCACACATCACACATGGTTCTACCGTGACATAAAGGGTACATTCATTCAGGTATTTTCCGCCAAGCACATCGGCAGCAGCAGTAATAGCCTGCATTTCGGCATGAGCGGTGACGTCATTCAACGTTTCCGTCAGGTTGTGCGCCCGGGCAATGATGCGTTCCCTGCACACAACAACAGCCCCGACAGGAACCTCGCCACGCGCAAAAGCCTTATCAGCCTCCATCAACGCCTGTTTCATAAAATAAGTATCATCCAGCATAATTCAACGACGCATATCATGTTCTCCGAAAAGGGTCGGATAATCTTCTTCCATATTCTTGTAGACAAACATCAAAATAGTCTCGCGAAGCCAACGCGACTTATTCGTTATCTTATATTTTTCCAGATAACGATCCACAATCTGCTGTTCTTCCTCACTCATCAAACATACCATCCTTGTATGCCGACGGGGCTCTGCAGGTGTCACTTTAACACGTTTCTTCACACTCTTTCTCATATTCTCTGCAAATTTAGTTTTACTTCTGTAATTTCAAAAGATAAAAAGCTTATTTTTGCAAAAACGTGTCCGCACCGTGGAACGGCAGCCCTTCATGGACAAGCCGTGCGACTGGGAAGCGGGCAAGAAGCACCGCTGCAC
>ENA-USUK01000639-USUK01000639.1-human-gut-metagenome-genome-assembly--contig:-NODE-639-length-28019-cov-12.032174_pt1 | contig 28019 bp, 30 predicted proteins | sample MGYA00250062_ERZ773400 | MGnify/ENA primary metagenome ERZ773400 (study PRJEB29103, sample SAMN06111961) | human gut metagenome | biome: human gut; feature: ankylosing spondylitis patient; material... | reverse complement strand
AGCGTGGCTGAGGATCCTAAGAAGAGAATACAGCATTTTAACGAATTCCATGAGCATCTGCCGAAGGAAAAGCAGCGCTTACAGGGTGCCAGATGTATGGAATGCGGTGTGCCGTTCTGCCAGTCGGGCATGATGATCTGCGGTATGGCCAGCGGATGTCCCCTGCACAATCTGGTGCCGGAGTGGAACGATCTGGTATATACCGGCAACTGGCAACAGGCTTACAACCGCCTGAAAAAGACCAACAATTTCCCCGAATTCACGTCCAGAGTATGTCCGGCTCTGTGTGAGGCGGCATGTACCTGTGGATTGAATGGGGATCCGGTCTCCACCAAGGAGAACGAATATGCAATTATTGAAAATGCCTACAGCGAGGGTTATGCGGCAGCCAAGCCCCCTGTGGTGCGTACCGGCAAAAAGGTGGCAGTCATCGGCAGCGGTCCTTCCGGACTGGCAGCGGCGGATCTGCTGAACCAGAGAGGACATCAGGTCACAGTATTTGAGCGCTCCGACCGTGTGGGAGGACTGTTGATGTACGGCATCCCTAACATGAAGCTGGAGAAACAGATCATTGACCGTAAGATAGCCATCATGAAGAAAGAGGGCGTCACCTTTGTCACCGGTACGGATATCGGTAAGGACATCAAGGCATCCAAGCTGTTACATGATTTTGACCGTGTCGTACTGGCCTGTGGTGCTTCCAATCCCAGAGACATCAATGCGCCAGGCAGAGATGCCAGGGGAATCTATTTCGCGGTGGATTTTCTGAAAGCCAATACCAAGAGCCTGCTGGATTCGAACTTTGAAGATAAAAAATATGTGGAGACCAAGGGTAAGAACGTGGTCATCATCGGCGGTGGTGATACCGGTAATGACTGTGTGGGAACTTCCATCCGTCACGGTGCCAAGTCTGTAACCCAGATCGAGATGATGCCCAAGGCTCCGGACAAGAGAGCAGAGAACAATCCCTGGCCCGAATGGCCGAAGGTCTGCAAGACCGATTACGGTCAGGAAGAAGCCATTGCAGTCTACGGACATGATCCGAGAATCTATGAATCTACGGTTAAGGAATTTATCAAGGATAAGAACGGCAACCTGAAAGCCGTGAAGATCGTGAAGCTGTCCTGGGAAAAGGATCCTGCTACCGGACGCATGAAGATGCAGGAGATTGCCGGAAGTGAGCAGATCCTGGATGCGGAGATCGTACTGATCGCAGCAGGATTTTTGGGAAGTCAGAAATATATTACCGATGCTTTCGGGGTGGAATTAAATGAACGCACCAACGTAAAAACTGCCCCCGGCAAATACCAGACCAGTGTGGAAAATGTATTCGTCACCGGTGATATGCACAGAGGACAGTCCCTGGTGGTGTGGGCGATCCGTGAAGGCAGAGAAGCCGCACATGCTGTGGATGAGAGCCTGATGGGCTACTCTAATCTGGTGATCCAGTAGAGGTATTATTCTCGTAGATGGATCTCAGACCTTTCATAAGAAGATTCTGATCGATATGGATCTTCGTTTCACAATGTGGAATGACGGTCGTTGCGTACCCTCCGGTGGCAACGACCGTTGCTTTTTGCCCTAACTCTGTCTGGATACGGCGGATCAGTCCGTCGATGGCACAGGCGTTGCCCAAGAGCATTCCCCCGGTGATGCATTCCTGCGTATTCGCACCGATGGTGTGGGCGGGCATATGAATGTCCCCTTTCGGGAGCTGGGCGGTCCTGCCTAAAAGTGCCCTGTGGGCGGTTCCAACGCCGGGAAGGATCAGGCCACCTAAAAAGCGACGGTTCTCATCCAACACGTTAAATGTCGTGGCGGTGCCCAGATCAATGGTGATCAGTGGCAGAGGATAGCGGGAAATGGCTCCGGCGATATCTGCCAGGCGGTCGCAGCCCACCTTTTCCGGAAATTCCGTACAGATCTCATAGCCAAGATCCAGTTCATGGGTAAGAAGCAGAGGCTTCTGCCCCATAAAAGCTTCCAGAGCAGAGGAAAAAACGGCTGTCACCGAAGGCACAACCGAGGAGATCACAGATCCCTCAAAGGCTTCGGCGGACAGACCGTGTTTGTCTAAAATCATATTCAGTTTTTTTCTATATCCGGCATCAGACAGGGGACGGCGGGACGATAGCTTCTCAATAAAGAGCAGCTTATTTCCCTGAAATCCCCCGATGCCGATCGTAGTATTTCCGATGTCGATTGTCAGTACCACGGGTATACTCCTGTTATGCTGCAGACTCTGCTTTCTGATATACAGGAATGACTTTTGCCTTGATCAGTGCCAGCCCTACCGCTCCGGTCAGGAACGTGGATGCACACATCTCGAAGACCGCATTCACACCTACAAAAGAGCAGATGAATAAAATCGCGTTTTTACCACCCATCAGTCCCTGCACATAGGAAGTATTGCCGAACAGCAGTACTAAAAGGGACATGAAAAATGCGGTGTTGAAAAATGCGCTGCAAAATCCGGTGATCATGCAGGCGATTCTGTCTCCTACGGCTTTGCGGCTGTAACGGAAGACATATCCCAACAGAAATCCGTCCAGAAGTCTGGGGATGAAACGCTGGATGAAGGCCAACACAGGGTTGATGCCAAAAAGCATTGCTCCCATGGCGCTGGTGCCTCCCACGCCGATGCATTGCAAAAAGCTGGTCAATCCGAATACTGCTCCCATGGCGGCTCCGCCTACAGGGCCAAGAGTGATTGCAGCCAGTGCAACGGGGATGACATTGAAGGTGATTGCCAGGGGGCCGATGTTCAGGTACCCGAGCGGGGTATAAGCCATCAGCAAAAGTACCGCAGCAAACAATCCCATCAACGTGAGTCGCATTGTCTTACTTTGTTTGTTCATATGAAATTTTCCTCCTTGTTACCATTCTCCCTCTGGGAGATACAATACAAGCTGCCCCGGTGATTCGGGACACTCCTACTGTTTATATCATATCCCGGACAAAAAGAAAAGTGATATTTGCATAAAATATGCACTTATGGTATTTTAGGAGTACAGTTTTGAAGTATTTTTGATAAATCAGGCAAAAGGAGACGACTATGCTGAAGGGAAAGACCGTAGTTCTGGCAATCTCGGGAAGTATTGCTGCATATAAAATGGCCAATGTAGCGCGGATGCTGTTAAAACAGCACTGTGATGTGGAAGTGCTGATGACACAGAATGCCACGCAGTTCATTAACCCCATTACTTTTGAAAGTCTGACGGGACATAAATGTCTGGTGGACACCTTTGACCGCAATTTCCAGTACAGTGTGGAACATGTGGCACTGGCAAAGCGGGCGGATGTGGTTCTGGTGGCACCGGCTTCTGCCAATGTGATCGGCAAGATTGCAAACGGCATCGCAGATGATATGTTGACTACTACGGTCATGGCATGTCCCTGCAAGAAGATTGTGTCCCCTGCCATGAATCATAATATGTATCACAACCCCATCGTGCAGGATAATATCGAAAAATTAAAGCATTTCGGCTATGAGATCATCACTCCGGCCACGGGAATGCTGGCCAACGGCGATATCGGTGACGGCAGAATGCCGGAGGAGTCCGTACTGTTCGAAGCCGTGGTGAAGGAGATCGCCTGCGAGAAGGATCTGGCGGGCAAAAAGGTGCTGATCTCCGCAGGTGCCACCAGAGAACCCATTGACCCGGTGCGTTTTATCACGAATCACTCCAGTGGAAAAATGGGTTATGCCCTGGCGAGAGCTGCAATGCACCGCGGCGCAGAAGTGACGGTGGTGGCAGCCCATACGGATGTGGAGCCGCCTTTGTTTGTAAATGTGGTGCCGGTACAGACGGCAGAAGAGATGTACGATGCAATCGTGTCCAGAGCGCAGGACTATGATTTTGTCATCAAGGCAGCAGCCGTGGCAGACTACACCCCGGCAGTGACAGCAGACAATAAGATTAAGAAAAAAGACGGAGACATGTCGATCCCTCTGGTGCGGACGAAGGATATTTTGAAGACCCTTGGGGAAGACAAGAGACCGGGACAGATTTTGTGTGGATTTTCCATGGAGACGGAAAATGTACTGGAGAATTCCCGGAAGAAGCTGGAGAGCAAGCACTGTGACATGATCTGTGCCAACAGTTTGAAGAGCGCAGGAGCGGGCTTTGGCACGGACACCAATATTGTGACACTGATCACAAAGAATTCCGAGGAGAGCCTGGAACTGATGAGCAAGGAACAGGTGGCACATAAAATTCTGGATAAGTTGCTTGCAATAGTTCAGCCATAGAACAGCAGAACGAATGCGAGGGGGCTTGCACACAAAGCGTTAATTCTGTAGAAAAATCATTTGCTTCTATGCAAAAAGATGGTATGATAGAAGCAATGATGTATAGCCGCGTAGACGGCGGATTGAGAGGACGAAATGGACAAGATTATTTTGACAGGTGACAGACCTACCGGAAGATTACATGTGGGACATTATGTAGGCTCCCTGAGAAGACGTGTAGAGCTGCAGAATTCCGGTGAATATAAGAAAACTTTTATCATGATCGCAGATGCACAGGCACTGACGGACAATATCGAGAATCCCGAGAAGGTGCGTCAGAATATTATCGAAGTGGCGCTGGACTACATGTCCTGCGGACTGGATCCCAGTAAGGCAACAATCTTCATCCAGTCTCAGATTTCCGAGCTGTGTGAACTGACCTTCTATTACATGGATTTGGTAACCGTAGCCAGATTACAGAGAAACCCGACCGTAAAGAGTGAGATTCAGATGCGTAACTTCGAAGCCAGCATCCCTGTGGGATTTTTTACCTATCCCATCAGCCAGGCTTCCGATATTACCGCTTTCAAGGCGACCACCGTTCCCGTAGGTGGTGATCAGCTGCCCATGATCGAACAGACCAGAGAGATCGTACACAAATTCAACACCGTATATGCACCGGTACTGGTAGAGCCCAAGGCATTGTTGCCTGAAAATGAGGCATGTCAGCGACTGCCCGGCATCGATGGCAAGGCGAAAATGAGTAAATCCCTTGGCAACTGCATCTATCTGGCAGACAGCGCAGACGATGTACGCACCAAGATCATGAGTATGTACACCGATCCCGAGCATCTGTTGGTCAGCGATCCCGGACATCTGGAGGGCAACACGGTATTCACTTACCTGGATGCTTTCTGCAAGCCGGAGCACTTCGAGAGATACCTGCCGGATTACGCAAATCTGGACGAGTTAAAGGCGCATTATACCAGAGGCGGTCTGGGTGACGTGAAGGTGAAGAAGTTCCTGAACAACGTAATGCAGGAGACCTTGGAGCCCATCCGTAACCGTAGAAAAGAACTGGAGAAGGATATTCCCGCAGTATATGAGATCCTGAAGAAGGGCAGTGACGAGGCCCGTGAAGTGGCAGCACAGACCCTGTCTGAGGTAAAGAGCGCTATGCGTATCAATTACTTCGACGATGCAGAACTGATCCGTATGCAGAGTGAGAAGTACGAAGGACAATAAGAATAGTAAAAGATAACAAAAGGACGTTTCCGGAAAAACCGGAAGCGTCCTTTTTTGGGGGATTAATTGCTGTAATCTACGTATATGGAATTTTTTCCAAAGTATTGGGCGGTCTTTTTACTGGTGGGATCCTCCGGGTCTCCGGGGAGATCACCGGTATAGATCATGGCAGGCTGATGGATAAACGGCGTCAGAACCACATCCGTAATCTCCGGATTATTCAACAGAAGCAGTCGTTCTTCGTATTCTGCAGCATAGGCAGCGGCTTCCCCGTCTGCCAGCACCTGGATCGCTTTTGCGGCGGAGGTCTCCTGCCATACTCCGGTGAAAAGGATGACGGCCAACAGGACCGTCATGGCGACATAACGGGCAATTTTCAACTTGCCGAGGACCGACATTTTCTCCGGAGTATTCTGACGCATTTGCAGCTTCCGGACTATATATCCGAGCCAGTAGAAGAACACAGCAAAACTGATCAGCAGAAACGTATAGTAGACAATGGCTACGGCCCGGCCGGGTCCTGTGGAGTTCATGGTATAGAACAGAGGACAGGACATGGAGCAGAACAATCCGTAGGAATATCCGGTAAAAAGGAGGGGATGGGAGAAAAACCCTCCGTTTTTCTTCTGTAAAATGCGCAGGAAGACCGGCAGCAGAAGCAGGGCGGCAAGCAGCCACCACAGTCCGGTCCAGGCGAAGGTATAGCGGACACCCTGCAACAGGCACTTTGCAATGGCTTTCCACGCGGGAATTTTCCACATGCCGTCCTGCCGCACCTGATTGCCGGGGGCCATGGCACTGACGGCAAAAGATAGCAGGAGAACAGCAGAGGTAATTCCGCAGACATAAGTCTTTTTATTTCTCTGCAACAGCAGTAGAAAGGTTACGGTTACCACAAACAGCATGCAGGGGAGAAGGGACACGTAATTGCCACCGCCTAAGAAAATTGCGAACAGGAGAAGCGGAAGCATCAGTATCTTTTTCCCATTGTACAGGTAGCGAAGCAATGTGCCCAGGAAAAACAGGGTCACGGCAAAGAAACCGGTGTAATACATGGAGCCGTTGTACCAGTAAAAGCTGTCGCTCTGAAAGGCCACTGTCTGGATGCACAGGAAACTGAATACTGAGGAAATCGTGATCCATTCCCCACATGTTCCCGGCAGGAAATGGCAGACCAGAGGCCGTAGCAGATAGAAAATGCTGCCGCACAGCAAAAGAAGGATCACAAAAGTCACCAGATGATAGGCGGTATTGGAGAAGGCATTGGGCGCAAGATACATCAGAAACAGCGCTGAATAGGTTCCCTGCCAGATCTGATAGCTTTTGGCGACACCGGCACAGGCGGCGGAAATGGCCTGTGGTATGCTTCCGGTCTGCTGCCAGACCAGATGGGCTTCCGTACCGTAATAATAATCATCCCCGGTGGGATAATTGTAACGCCCCAGCCATACCAGAGGAACCAGGCTGACGAGCAGGACCGCGAGGAAAATATAAGGTTTCCATTTGGCAAATTTATTTTTCATAGAGAATATAACTCCTGAGAGGTTTTTATAATGCTACAGTCAGTATAACATACCTGCAAAGACAGGAAAAGGTACTTGTTTTGCAAAGGAGGGAAGTATATAATCAGCTTAAAGATGGCGGAAGGAGGGCATGCCATGGAAGAAAAGGGTGTCAGAGACCGGAAAAGGGAACCGGAAGAATATAATTTTGACTATGAAGAACTTGCGGATGCAGAGGTGGATTCTGAACAGGCGGGACGACGTGATGATGCTGTATGGGAAACAACCTGTGATACAGAGGATCCGTATACTGTGGAATCGGAGGACTTTACGGAGGATGAGGACTATGGCGAGTACCCGGAAGGGGATGACCTGGATGACTTCGACGAGGGGGACGGGATCGGCTTCCGGTTCCGGCCATGGATGATTCCGGCTTTTGCGGGCATGATGGTTCTGGCGGTCCTGATCTGTATTCCGCTGTGGAAACTGAGCCATCATGACAGAACTACGGAAAATAATGAATTCGCGGCGGTGACAACAGAAGCGCAGAGCTCAGAACAGGCTTCTGCAGAGACCCCGGAGACCGGGATCGCATCGGAAAAGGTGGCAACGGCGGAAGCGGAGACTACACAAATTCCCGAGACGGTTACTCCAGAGCCTGCGGCAGCAGTGACAGAAGCACCGCAACCGACACCTACACAGGCTCCGGAAGCACAGCCGCAGCCGACAGAGGCACCGGTGGCAACCGAAGTCCCCGCTACCAATAATACGGGGGATGCCCTCGCGGAGGGAAATTCCATGACGTTCGGTGATGTGAACGAGACTGTCACTGCCAAGGATGTGAGTAATCTTCGCAGTACACCCTATACCGGAGATGAGGGCAATGTGGTAGGGCAGCTGAAGAACGGAGAGACTCTGGTACGCACCGGAAGGAACGATTCCACCGGATGGTCCAGACTGGAATACAACGGTCAGACGGTTTATGCAGTATCAGCATATCTGACCACGGATCTTACCTATAAGACCCCGGAGAAGCCGACATATCCCAACCGCGTCAGCACCCAGGACGGCAGAGTGATCGTCTTTACGGATTGTGATGATTATATTACCCCCAAAGATCTGATCAATCTGCGGACGGAACCAAGCACCAGCGAGGGAGAGAGCACTGTACGCACCCAGGTGCGGAACGGAACCAATCTGCATCGTACCGGCTACAGTGAAGGATCTGGCTGGTCCAGAGTGGAGTACAACGGTGAGATCCTGTATGCCGTGACCAGCTATGTGATCTCTGGCAGTGCTCCGGAATGACCGACGTATTCGGAAGATAGAATGTAAAAGAAGCTGTACCGTAGGGGGCAGCTTCTTTTACATTAAGATTCTATATAGAGAAAAGTATAAGGGGATGGCAAAAATTATTTCGGTCTTACGGTAAGTCTCTGGATCAGACCGTTTTCATCGGTCTCACGAACCGTGGCGATGGCCATGATGTTGTAGCCTCCGAAGTTGGCAATGAACTCGGCCTGCTCATCATTTACGACCTCAGCATCCAGAATGGAGTAGCGGCGGAAGCCGAATTTGTTACGGAAGAACATATTGATGGCCTCTTTTCCGTAGATATGATATTCCTGCTGGGAAGCGGAGGTGGTACAATAGTCACACAGAATGCCATCAGGGGTGAACAACTCTGCAAGTCCGGCAAAATCTTTATTTTCCATAGCTTCTACATATTTTTCAATGGGTCTCATAGCGTGTTCCTCCTTAATATACCTTTTCAGAATTTAACAGTGCGTCAGTACCGCCGTCTACGAACATGATGTTGCCGTTGACACCTCTGGCGGAATCGGATGCCAGGAATACCATCACCTCAGCGATCTCTTCGGGAGCCATCAGACATTCCTGACCGTACTTGGTGGGAATGGGGAGGGCATTCAGTGCCATTTTCGCTGTGGTGCTCATGGTAGCGGTCATGGCAGTATGTACGTTGCCGGGAGCTACCGCATTGATGCGGACACAGTTGGCAGCCCAGGTAGCGGAGACTCTGCGGACCCATCTGGCCAGAGCATATTTGGTGGATACATAGAGACTGTTGCCCACGGAGAGGTTGGTGGAATCCATGGAGGATACCAGGCTTAATACTCTCTTTTCATCACCGATATTGTTCAGCAGATCTACGATATCTTTACGTCCCGCACCCTGGGAAATGGTGTTGGATATGGTGACTACGCAGCTGCCGTGTTTTTTCTTAAGGAGGTCATAGACGCCCTTTGCAATGGCTACGGTTCCGAAATAGTTCAGGGAAATGATCAGTTCCAGATTGCCGCAGGCACCGGAGACACCGGCATTGCAGATCATGCCGTCCAGACCTTCGGGATGCAGCTCATGCAGCTTGTCTACAGCGGCCTGTCTTCCTTCCGGGGTTGCCAGGTTCACGCAGATATCGCCGTCCTTCAGATCGATATTGATGACTTCGTGTCCTTTTTGAAGTAACAGTTCTTTTGTCTTGGCGCCGATTCCGCTGGATGCGCCGGTGATTGCATATACGCCCATGTTAAATCCTCCCTTGTTTTCCGAAGGAAAATCCTGCTCTTCTTGAGGAGCTGCCCTCTTGAGGAGTCACCCCCTTGGCGGGGGGAGAATCTGTCCTTCCTGCTTGCTTTTACTTTATGAGTTCATTATAATAAAATCTGATATCTTTTAAATAACCAAAATAAGAAAAAAAGAGGATACCAGATGCTGACCTATGATCTGACTGCCCGTGGCAGAAAAACCATGTATGAATACTTATATGAAGCGATGAAAGCTGACATCTTGAGCGGCCGGCTGACTGCCGGTGAGAAGCTTCCTTCGAAGCGGGCGTTTGCCGAGCACTTACAGGTCAGTGTCAAGACCGTGGAGAATACCTATGAACAGCTGCTGCTGGAGGGCTATATCCGGTCGGAGGAAAAGAGAGGGTATTTTGTCAACCGTCTGGAAGTGAAGAACGTCTCCGCCCCAGCCTATGCATCCTTTGTGACCCGTTTCCGGGAGGAAGAATATCTGGCGGATCTGACGGCCAACAATATTCAATATGATAAGTTCCCCTTTGCCACCTGGGCGAAGATCATGCGGCAGACCCTGACGGATTATGATACGTCTCTGCTTAAGACGGTTCCTTTTAACGGAGTGGAAAAACTAAGGGTGGCCATTGCAGAGCATTTGTATCGGTACCGTGGCATGCATGTGTCACCGGATCATATTATTGTGGGAGCGGGAACAGAATATCTCTACAGTCGTCTGCTACAGTTATTGGGCAAAAATGCAAAATTCGGTGTGGAAAATCCTGGGTATCGCAAGATTACGAAACTGTATGATGTGGGCGGTGTGACCTGGGATTATGTGGACATTGACGGTCAGGGAATGAAAGTGGAACAGCTGGATCAAAAGGGTATTACCGTGGCGCATGTATCGCCGGAACATCATTTTCCCATCGGACTGGTCATGCCAGTGGGAAGACGGCAGGAACTGCTTCGCTGGGCGGCGGAGGAACCGGAGCGCTATATCGTGGAGGACGATTTCGATTGTGAATTCCGCATGGTGGGAAAGCCGGTTCCCTCCATGCAGTCCATGGACCGCAACCACAGAGTTATTTACATCAACACTTTTTCCAAGACCATGGTGCCATCCCTGCGTATCGGCTATATGGTGCTGCCGGAGAAATTGATGGAACGCTATATTTCCACTATGAATTTTTATTCCTGCACGGTATCCGGTTTTGAACAGTATGCCATGGCAGCGTTTCTGGAAAAAGGGTATTTTGAACGCCATATCCGGAGACTGCTCAACGATTACAGAGGGCAGCGGGAGCGGATCTGCCGGATGTTTCGGGAGTCACCTTTAAGTCAGATCAGCCAGATCTATCAGGATGATGCCGGGACTCATTTTCTGCTGCATGTGCGGACGGAACTTAGTGATGTGGAGATCAAGTGGGCGGCCAGACAGCGGGGAATTCTCGTGAACTGTCTGTCGGAATATTGCTTTGCGGATGCGCAGAAATATCGGGGAATTCTGGTCATTCACTATTCGGATATGGCGGATGAGATATTACAGAAGGTGATTGGGGCGCTGGAGGAGATATTTTGTAACTATTCAGAGCCATGAAAAACTGCATTCTGCGAATGCTTGCATTCAGGCAGATAAGCAGTTTTATATGGCGAAGTAACCACATGAGCAAAAGGAAAGCTACGAAGTAGCGGTTTTGCGAATGGGGTTCTGAATAGTTACAATTTTTTGTAATTCATAATTCTTCCCTAATGCGGGAACACTGACAAAAAAGAATGCAGTGTTATCGCATGGAAGGAGAAATTATGAATCAGAGAGTGGGAAGAAGCAGTATCCGTCTGGCACAGCCGGTGTGTGTGATCGCCGGTGCCAGTATCGTGGGAAAAAAAGAAGGCGAAGGACCGTTAGGCACCCTGTTCGACATGGTGGGAGAGGATGATCTCTTCGGCTGTAAGACCTGGGAAGAGGCGGAAAGTAATCTCCAGAAGGACGCAGTCTACATGGTCATGGAAAAGGCCGGATGGAAAGCGGAGGATGTGTCGTATCTCTTCGCCGGTGATCTGTTGGGGCAGTGCATTGCCACTTCCTTCGGTATCTCCGCTTACAATATTCCTCTGTTTGGAGTCTACGGTGCCTGCTCTACCTGCGGGGAAGCGCTGACACTGGGAGCTGTGATGACAGCGGGAGGCTATGCGGAGCATGTGGTCTGTGTGACCTCCAGTCATTTTGCCAGTGCGGAGAAGGAGTTCCGTTTTCCGTTAGATTATGGGAGCCAGAGACCTCTGTCTGCCAGCTGGACGGTGACGGGAAGCGGAGCCTTTGCATTGGGACTAAATCAGAAGTGCAGAGCCCACATTACCGGCATGACTCCCGGAAGGATCGTGGATTACGGCCTGAAAGACTCCATGAACATGGGAGCATGCATGGCCCCGGCCGCTGCAGACACCGTTGCCCGTCACATGGAAGATTTTCATGTGACCCCGGAAGAATATGACCGGATCATCACCGGGGATCTGGGAAGCGTGGGACAGACGGTATTGATCGATCTTTTGCGGGAAAAGGGAATTGACATCGCCGACCGGCACATGGACTGCGGTATCGAGATTTTTGACGCAGAAGCCCAGGACACCCACGCCGGAGGCAGCGGCTGTGGATGCAGCGCTGTGACCCTGGCGGCATACATCCTGCCGAAGCTGGAATCCGGCGAGTGGAAAAAAGTCCTCTTTCTACCCACCGGCGCCCTGCTCAGTAAGACCAGTTTCAACGAAGGTAAAAGCGTGCCGGGGATCGCACATGCGGTAGTATTGGAGAGTCCGGCGGTGAAATAGGGAAAAGCAGCAGGTCAGAAATGAAACACACTCTTGCAAGCGCTGTAAGTTACTGGTAAAATAAACCTCAAACGGCGAAAACACATTATGCCGGGAATGGCTGGTGAGTCAAAATGCGCAGGATAGAATTTAAGATGGAGCGGCCGGGACTGTTGGAGGTCGGACAGAAGATCACAGTGACCGAGGGACTTCTGCCCAGTAACTATTATTATACGATAGACCCGTCTCTGGCCATGTCCCCCAATATTCCTTTTCGTTATCGGTTGAAGAATCGCGAAGGAGTTGTGGCGGATATCGTGGAGAATTCCAGAGGATTCTACGTGACGGCGGAATTTGATGAGCCGGAGGTAGATATGACGAAGTAAACGCTATGTGCATGCTGCATCGGATTTTGGATGTGCCAGGATCCGGAGGCATCCTCAGGGCGTAATTATAGGAAGAAGAGGAGAATATTATGTTACAGAAGATTTCAACAGACAAAGCACCCGCAGCAATCGGACCTTATTCCCAGGGAATCGTACTGGGCAATATCTTTTTCGCATCCGGTCAGATCCCTATTGATCCTGCAACCGGAGAGATCCACGGCACCACGATTGAAGAGCAGGCAGAGCAGGTAATGAAGAACATCGGCGAGCTGCTAAAGGCAGCAGGTACCGGCTACACCAGAGTAGCCAAGACCTCCTGCTTCCTAGCAGACATGGGCGATTTCGCAGCTTTCAATCAGGTCTATGCAAAGTACTTTACTGAGAATCCTGCCAGAAGCTGCGTTGCAGTCAAGACCCTTCCCAAGAACGTATTATGTGAAGTGGAAGTCATTGCGGAAGTATAAAGTGTAAGTAACCACCATGAGCAAATAGCATGATGTCGGGGTCAAAATCCCCACAGAGGCAGTTCTGCAAATGGGGCGCTACGAAGGTTATAAAGAAGAACAGGACGGAAGATCGTCGCTTACAGGCGGCGATTTTCTTGTGTATAGGTAAGGTGGACAGAAATTTATGAAAAACAATATTACTCTGATCGGCATGCCGGGTTCGGGAAAAAGTACGGTAGGCGTGGTTCTGGCAAAGCGCCTGGGCAGACGTTTTGTGGATTCGGATCTGGTGATTCAGGAAAGACACGGTAAATTATTGCATGAACTCATCACGGAACACGGCGTGGAGGGCTTCTGGCAGATTGAGAGCAACGTAAATGCCTCTCTGAATCTGGAAAACAGCATCATTGCCACCGGCGGAAGCGCCTGCTACGAGCCGGAGGGTATGCAGCATCTGCGGGATATCAGCACCGTGGTATATTTGAAGCTTCCTTATGAGGAAGTGGAACAGCGGCTGGGAGATCTGAATGCCAGAGGTGTGACCCTGCAGCCCGGTCAGACATTGAGGGACCTGTACGAGGAGAGAACCCCTTTGTATGAAAAATATGCGGATCTGATCATAGACTGTAGCAGAAAAATGCTGCGGGATGTAGTGGCGGAGATTGCTGAGAGATATAAGAAACAGCCCTGACAAGATCACATAACCGTAAAGCAGCATGGAACGAAAAATATAAGGAATGGAAAATACAGCTATGGAAAATACGAGAACAAAAACTACGAGAAACAGCCTGATCCTGCTGTTAACGGCTGCCATCTGGGGCATGGCATTCGTCTCCCAGAGCAAGGGCATGGACTATATGCATCCGTTCACCTTTAACGGTGTCCGTTCCCTGATCGGTGCCGCCAGCATTCTGGTGTATATTCTGATCAGCAGAAAGATTGCAGGGGACAAAGCTGCGCCCCTTGACTGGAAACTGAATGTGAAAGCAGGACTTTTGTGTGGCATTTTCCTAACGATCGCCAGTACCTTGCAGCAGTTCGGTATTAAATACACCAGTGTCGGTAAGGCGGGATTTATCACAACGCTATATATCATTTTTGTCCCCATGTTCGGTATCTTTTTGAAGAAAAAAGTGGCGCCGGTGGTCTGGGTGGCAGCAGTCATGGCAGCCGTGGGCATGTATCTGCTCTGCATGACCGAGTCCCTGCGTCTCGGAGCCGGAGATATCATGGTATTTTTGTGTGCCATTGCATTTGCCATACAGATCATGACCGTTGACCATTATGCAGCAAGAATTGACGGAGCTGTGGTATCCTGTATCCAGTTCACGGTCTGTGGAGTGGTCTGCTGCATCGGAGCACTCATCTGGGGACAGCCCACCTTCGGTCAGCTGCAGGAAGGCCTGGGAGCCCTGTTATATGCCGGTGTTTTAAGCTGTGGTGTGGGTTATACCTTACAGATCGTAGGCCAGAAAGGACTGAATCCTACGGTGGCGGCACTGATCATGAGCCTGGAATCCGTCATTGCCACGATCTCCGGATGGATCGCCTATAAGATCGGATTTCTGACGACTGATCAGACACTGACAGCCAGGCAGATCGCAGGCTGCGTTATCGTATTTGCGGCGGTGATCCTGGTACAGCTTCCGCCGGAATGGTTTCGTTTTGGCAAAAAGAATGCATCAATAAAGAATGCATAATTTTAAGAAAAAGTGCAGAGACTGTCCTTAAACAGATAGTAAGGGGGAAATGCAGAGAATGGATTATATCAATGCTTTCTGGGTGGGCGGTCTGATCTGTGCTGTGGTGCAGATATTAATGGAAAAGACGAAGATGATGCCGGGACGCATCATGGTGCTTCTGGTGGTCACCGGTGCGGTGATCAGTGCACTTGGCTGGTATGAACCGTTTCAGGATTATGCAGGAGCCGGCGCCAGTGTACCGTTGCTTGGATTTGGAAATGTATTAATGAAGGGCGTGAAAGAAGCGGTGCAGGAACAGGGATTCTTAGGACTGTTTGCCGGAGGATTCAAGGCCGGAGCCGTGGGAACCTCCGCAGCGCTGATCTTCGGTTATCTGGCGAGCCTGCTCAGCAAACCGAAGATGAAGGAGTGACCGTCAGGAACCGCTCCTACGAATGATTCGAAGAACTGGGGATACCCCGGAGAGCGGGATCAGAGTTCTTCGTAGGAGATACCCTTCAGATCCAGATATTTTTTTAATGCCTTGTCCCATGCGGTGTCGGCACTTTTATCCATGGTGAAGACCTGGTAGGCACATCCGGTGGTGAGAACGGTTTTTTCCCCGTCGTAGCGGATATTTAATACCAGCGCCCGGATGACGCCCGGATCGACCTGGGCTTTTGTAAGCATGGCGGCGGCTTTATCCGGCTGCATATGAAGCACGAATTTAAAATACAAAGGAGTGTGTTTTCCCTTGATGAGGTCAAAGCACAGTCCTTTTATTTTGCTCCAGGACTGCAGCTCCCAGGGGATACAGTCTGCACTCCGTTCCTCTGCGGGATAGAAGTCCTTGTTGATATGCCCGTCAATGGTAACGGTGAGAGCCGTGCTGACGGTGGCTTCTTCCAACAGGAAAGGATCGAAAGTATCCGCTACCAGCAGGTGGTTCATAAAATTCTTCATGGATGTAATCTGTAATGCGATCATAGGGACTCCTTATATGTTTGTGAGAAGAACTCTGTGAGGAGCTTCGGTCGAAACGGAACAATCCGTAGGCATCAAAGTCGGGGACTTTTGGCCCCGGCATCATAATATGCTGACTATATAGAGATAGTATAAACGAAGTCCGCCGAAAAGGGAATATGAATATTTTGTGTAAAGGCTTTACGAACGGAATGTTTCGTGTTATTATAAGTAGTATTAAAAACTACATAGTATGGTTTTTAAAAAATGAAAATAATTGTAACTATTCAGTGCCCCATTCGCAGAATGACTCTTTGGGAGTTATATTTTTGAATAGCTGCAATCAATAATATGGAGATTAATATGAGTTTTAAAATCGTAGTAGACAGCTGTTGTGAATTGCCGGAAGAATATTTGCAGGATTCCCGGTTCGAGATCGTGCCTTTGGGACTGGAAGTGGGAGATTACCAGATTCAGGATGATGAGAATTTTGATCAGGCGGAATTCCTGAAAAAGGTGGCAGAGTGTCCGAAATGTCCCAAGTCGGCATGCCCTTCCCCAGAGCGTTTCAGGGAAGCCTACCACACAGAAGCAGAGCATGTGTATGTGATCACTTTATCCTCCCACCTCAGCGGAAGCTACAACAGTGCGGTGCTTGGTATGAATCTGTATCGGGAAAAATACGGGAAGAAGCAGATCCACGTCATCGATTCCGAGTCCGCCAGCTGTGGTGAGACCCAGATCGTGAAGAAACTGGTAGAACTGGAAGAGCAGGGCCTTTCCTTCGAAGAAATCGTGAAGCAGATCGAAGAGTTCCGCAGCAATGTGCATACCTATTTTGTACTGGATAATCTGGAGACGCTGCGCAAGAACGGCAGACTGACCGGTGTGAAAGCACTGGTGGCATCCACGCTGAACATCAAGCCGATCATGGCCGGAGACAAGGGCAGTATCGTGCAGAGAGGCCAGAGCGTCGGCATGAAGAAAGCACTCCGAAGAATGGCGGAGATCGTTCTGGAAGAGGCAGGGGATACGAAGGAACGTTTCCTGATGATCACCCACTGCAATGCTCCTGACCGCGCCGAGACCATGAAGAAGCTTCTTATGGAAAAGGCAGAGTTCAAAGGATGCCTGATCATGGACACCCGCGGTGTCAGCAGCATGTACGCCAACGATGGCGGCGTGATCGTGACGGTGTAAAAAGATTAATATCATAGGCAATATAGCTCCGGCGGATTAGCCTGTCATTTTTTGTTTCTGACAGCCTGTTCCGCCTGGGCTTTTGTTTTCCTGAAAACTAGGAAAAACAGGCGATTTCCGAGGAAAAAGCGTTCCGAAAGCGGCCAGAAAAGGTGAGTTTCCTTCAAAAGTGGGTATTTGGTCGGAAAAGGTGGAAAAAATTTCTTCTGGCAAGGAAAAATCCACTATTTTGAGCCTGTTCTATCATTGTAAAAGGAACGGTTTTGTATCAAAAACAGGAAAATGCTGCAAAAAAATACAAAAACACAGGATTTTCAGGAAATTGGAGAAGATATTTTCGTTAAAGATACGTTTTTGGCTGTTTTTGTACAAAAAAGTGGCAGAACAGTGACTTTTTTGTATGAAATCGGTTATTTTATGGGGATTTACGAAAATACCTGATTCTATCGGATTCCCTACGAAGGATCCGATGAGATTGTCTGGCAGAAAAACCGATGTCAAGAGAGTATTGCTACGGATGTAGCAGAAAAAGCAAAAAATGTAAGAGCTTACATCTATGTGAGCCAAACATCCTCATGCATATTCCACAAAAAGATAGATAAAAAATTAACTTTCCTAAAAACTATTGATAGTTTTTATTATTTAGGATACAATTGCACATATACAAAAATCAGTAGCCGACAAGAAACGGCTATTTTTTAAAAAACAAAATGTAAGCGCTTACACGGCGTAACAGGCAGCCAGCTCAGGTGGCCAATGCCATAGTACGTGTCAGTAAAACACCGCGCCCGCAGACGGAGAGCAGCACGCCATAGCCGTTGCCGGCAGCGCCCGTGGCGCAGGGCATAAAAGTAACGCAGGCATCAGCTCGCAGAATGGAGAAGATTATGAGCCGATTGAAGATAGCTACCCCGAATAAAGCACAGCTTACGGTGGAACGCCTGTACAAAGATCTGGAGAGAAGAATTATCGCCAGCCCGCCCGGATTATGTCCGGTGGACCTGCAGCTTTCTTTTCTGAAAATGTGTCATGCCCAGACCTGTGGTAAATGTGTGCCCTGCCGTGTGGGACTGGGGCAGTTGCAGAACCTGATGGAGGATGTATTGGCAGGCAAAGCCACCCTGAAGACACTGGATCTGATCCGGGATACCGCTTCCGACATTGTGGACTCCGCTGACTGTGCCATCGGTTACGAGGCGGCCCATATGGTACTGGCCGGACTGGAAGGCTTCCGTGAGGATTATGTCTACCACATTGAACATGGCGGAAAATGTTCCTGCCATATTACCCAGCCGGTTCCCTGTGTGGCGCTGTGCCCCGCAGGTGTGGATATCCCCGGTTACATAGCACTGGTGAAGGAAGGGCGTTATGCAGATGCCGTGAAGCTGATCCGCAAGGACAATCCTTTCCCCACCGCCTGTGCCCTGATCTGTGAGCATCCCTGTGAGGCAAGATGCCGCCGCAACATGATCGATAGTGCCATCAATATCCGCGGCCTGAAGCGTATGGCAGTGGACAATGCCAGAGCCAACACGGTTCCTGTGCCTGAGAAAGCGGAGAGCACCGGTAAAAAAGTAGCAATCATCGGCGGAGGCCCCGGCGGACTGTCTGCGGCATATTATCTGGAGCTGATGGGACACCATGCCGTGGTATTTGAGGAAAAGAGCAAGCTGGGCGGTATGCTGCGCTACGGAATTCCCAACTATCGTTTCCCAAGAGAACGCTTACAGGAGGATATTGACACTATTCTGTCCACCGGAGTGGAAGTGAAATTGAACACCAGAGTCGGCAACGGCGAAGGTGAGATTTCTTATAATAAGCTGCACGAAGAATACGATGCAGTCTATATTGCCATCGGTGCCCATACGGATAAAAAGATCGGTATCGAGGGAGAGGATGCCAACGGTGTCATGTCTGCAGTGGAAATGCTGCGCCGCATCGGTGACGATGACATGCCGGACTTCAAGGACAAGACCGTAGTCGTAGTCGGCGGCGGTAACGTAGCCATGGACTGTACCCGTTCCGCCATTCGTCTGGGTGCGAAAAAGGTGGGAATTGCCTACCGCAGAAGACAGACCGATATGACGGCGCTTCCTGAAGAAGTGGAAGGCGCCATCGCAGAGGGCGCAGAGCTTTACAGCCTGAAAGCACCTCACAAGATCGAAGCCGACGAGAACGGCAATGTGACGGCTCTGTGGGTAGAAACTCAGATCATCGGCCCAATCGATGCCTGGGGACGAGCCCGTCCGATCCAGGCGGATGTGCCTCTCCTTCGAATCCCCTGTGATATCGTCGTGGTGGCCATCGGTCAGGGTATCGAGACCCGCCATTTCGAGGAGGCGGGTCTCTCCGTAAAACGAGGCACCATTACTGCCATGAGTGACAGTGAAGTCAAGGATGTCCACGGTGTATTTGCCGGTGGTGACTGTGTGACCGGTCCGGCTACCGTCATCCGTGCCATTGCCGCCGGAAAAGTAGCTGCAGCCAATATCGATGAATATCTGGGTTACCACCATGTAGTACCCTGTGATGTGGAGATCCCGCCGGTATCCTACGAGGACAAGGAACCCTGCGGACGGATCCAGCTGAGTGAAAAGGAAGCCGGAGAGCGCAAGACGAATTTCGATGCATTTGAATGCGGCATGACGAAGCAGGAAGCCTGCCAGGAAGCGGGCAGATGCTTACGCTGCGATAAATACGGCTACGGAAGCTTAAAGGGCGGCCGAGCTGCCATCTGGTAAAAAGAGGAGCAAACAATGGGCGAGAAAATGATAAACCTTACAATAGACGGCGTGCAGCTGCAGGTCCCGGAGGGAACCAGCGTCATGAGTGCGGCAGCAGGCGTGGGAATCGAAGTACCGCATCTGTGCTTTTTAAAAGACATCAATGAGATCAGTGCCTGCAAGGTCTGCGTGGTGGAAGTGCAGGGAAAAAGCAAGCTGATCACAGCCTGCAACAGCCCGGTGGAAGAGGGAATGGTAGTGTATACCAATTCTCCGAAGGTACGCCGTGTGCGCAAGACAAATGTGGAACTGATCCTGTCCCAGCATGATTGTCACTGTGCCACCTGTGTCAGAAGCCGTAACTGTAATTTACAGCAGATTTCCAACGATCTGGGAATTCTGGAAGTACCTTTTACCGAGGAGGTTCCCGAGACACCCTGGGATCATTCTTTCCCTCTGATCCGGGATTCCAGAAAATGTATTAAATGTATGCGCTGTGTACAGATCTGCGATAAAGTCCAGGCCATGCATGTCTGGGATGTACAGAACACCGGATCCCGTACCACAGTAGATGTGGCGGATAATAAGACCATCGATTGCTCCGACTGTACACTGTGTGGACAGTGTATTACCCATTGTCCTACCGGAGCATTGCGGGAACGAGACGATACATACAAGGCTTTCGAGGCACTGGCGGATCCCGAGAAGGTCACAGTAGTCCAGGTGGCACCGGCGGTAAGAACCGCATGGGGCGAGGAACTGGGACTGAATGCGGAGGAAGCTTCCGAGGGCAAAATGGTGGCAGCGCTGAAGCGCATCGGTTTTGACTATGTATTTGATACCAACTTCGCAGCGGATCTGACGATTATGGAAGAGGGAAACGAACTGCTGGAGCGGCTGGACAATTCCCGGAAATACGCATGGCCCATGTTTACCTCCTGCTGTCCCGGCTGGGTAAGCTTCGTGTCCAAGAAGTATCCGGAGTATCTGCGGAATTTGTCCACGGCAAAATCCCCCCAGCAGATGTTCGGTGCCATGGCGAAGACTTATTTTGCACAGAAGAAAGGGATTGATCCCAATAATATCTGCTGTATCTCCATCATGCCCTGCGTATCCAAGAAGAGAGAGGCTTCTCTTTCTTATATGAAGAGCGCCGGAGCCGGACAGGATGTGGATATTGTACTGACCACAAGAGAATTCGTGCGGATGATCCGTGCCGAGCATATCAATACCCGGTTCTTAAAGGAGCAGGCTTTTGATTCTCCTCTGGGAGAAAGCACCGGTGCCGGAGTGATCTTCGGCGTCACCGGCGGTGTCATGGAGGCAGCACTTCGTACCGCATATGCAGTAGTGGAAGGCAAGAATCCGGAAGCAGATGCTTTCCGGGCAGTCCGGGGAAGAGACGGCAGAAGAGAAGCAGACTTCACACTGGGAGATCAGACCTTACATACCTGTACTGTCAGCGGACTGGCCAATGCGGAGAAGCTGATGGAGGACATTAAGGCAGGAAGGGTATCCTATGATTTCGTGGAAGTCATGGCATGCCCCGGTGGTTGTGTCGGAGGCGGCGGACAGCCCATCCACGACGGATGCGAATTCGCGGAGCGGCGCGGAGGCACCCTGTACCGTCTGGACAGTGAGAGAAAGCTTCGCTTCTCCCATGAGAACCCCGAGGTACAGAAGGCCTACGAAGAGTTCCTGGGCAAGCCCCTCAGCCGCACCGCCCATAAGCTTTTGCATTCCGAACACGTGAACGAACTGTACTTTGAAACACATAACTACTTGTAATACCAGGTGACCGATTTAGCCGCAGGGCATGCTTGCATGCGCCTGCGGCTGAATCAGGGAACCGCCCAAACATGAGGAAGAAGCGATTTGCGAAGCAAATCAGCGGAATCCGAATGTTTGCAAGACCCTATTGACATTTTTTCACACAGGGTCTATACTGTGTATAGTTTAAAGATGATTACTAGAGTAAGAGTGGACGCGCGCCACTCTTTCTTGTTGTTGTAACGACAGCTCATATCAGTAAAGGAGGGCCTACATGTCCAAACGAGAGGACTACGAAAACAGAACCGAAGAACTGCTGACGCCCATCGCAGAAGTAAGTCAGGTGGAGATCTATGATGTGGAGTATGTAAAAGAAGGCAGTGACTACTATCTGAGAGCTTACATCGACAAGCCGGAAGGTGTGAACATTCTGGATTGCGAGAATGTCAGCAGAGCATTATCCGAAGCTCTGGACAAGGCTGATTTCATTCCGGATGCTTACATTCTGGAAGTCAGCAGCCCGGGACTGGGTAGAACACTGAAAAAGGATAAGCATTTGCAGAAGAGCATCGGTGAAGAAGTAGAGATCAAGCTGTTCAAGCCCATTGACAAATGCAAAGAGTTTTCTGGCATTCTGGAGAGCTTCAATGCAGATAACATTACGATCACGGAAAACGGCAGCCCGAGAACTTTTGCCAGAGCAGACATTGCCCTGATCCGTCTTGCATTAGATTTTTGATACTATTCAGAGCCAAAGGGCGAAGGAATAGTTATAGCTTGTAGAATAAGAAGAAACCATACACTAAGAAAAGGCGAAAGCCGGAATGGAGGAAATAATGAATAAGGAATTAATGGAGGCACTGGACGTTCTGGAGAAGGAGAAGGAGATCAGCAAGGAGACCTTGTTTGAAGCCATCGAGAACTCCCTGATGACAGCCTGCAAGAACCATTTTGGAAAGGCTGACAATGTCCATGTGGAGATTAATAGAGAAACCTGCGATTTTCTGGTATATGCTGAGAAGGAAGTCGTTCCCACGAAGGATGATGTGGAGGATGACTGCCTGCAGATTGCTCTGGAGGATGCACAGGAGATTTCCAAGAGAGCACAGGTGGGCGACATGATCCATGTGGAGATCAAGTCCAAGGAGTTCGGCCGTATCGCTACCCAGAATGCCAAGAACGTGATCTTACAGAAGATCCGTGAGGAAGAGAGAAGCGTGATCTACAACCAGTACTACGAGAAGGAAAAGGATGTTGTGACCGGCGTAGTACAGCGTTATGTAGGCAAGAACATCAGCATCAATCTGGGTAAGGCAGATGCCATGCTGACCGAGAACGAGCAGGTAAAGGGCGAAGTATTCAAGCCCACCGAGCGTATCAAGGTTTACATTGTGGAAGTAAAGAACACCCCGAAGGGACCCCGCATCAATGTCAGCCGTACCCATCCGGAACTGGTAAAGAGACTGTTCGAGTCCGAAGTTACCGAGATCAAGGACGGTACCGTAGAGATCAAGAGCATTGCCAGAGAGGCAGGAAGCCGTACCAAGATCGCTGTATGGAGCAATAACCCCAATGTAGATGCTGTCGGCGCCTGTGTAGGTATGAATGGTGCCCGCGTCAATGCTATCGTGGAAGAGCTGCGCGGTGAGAAGATCGATATCGTGAACTGGGATGAGAACCCCGGTAACCTGATTCAGAATGCACTTTCTCCTGCCAAGATCGTAGCAGTATTTGCAGATCCCGATGAGAAGACCGCAAAGGTAGTCGTACCCGATTATCAGTTGTCTCTGGCTATCGGTAAGGAAGGTCAGAACGCAAGACTGGCAGCAAGACTGACCGGCTACAAGATCGACATCAAGTCCGAGACTCAGGCCAAGGATGCTCCCGGCTTCCGTTATGAGGACTATGTGGATGATTACGAAGATGATACCGTAGACGATTTTGATGGAGAGCAGGAATAATCAATGGCAAAAAAGATTCCACTGAGGCAGTGCGTAGGCTGCGGAGAAATGAAAGGCAAAAAAGAAATGCTGCGTGTCCTGAAAACACCGGAAGATGAGATATGTCTGGATGCAACCGGCAAAAAAAACGGACGTGGTGCATATATATGCAGACAGAAGGAATGTCTGCAGAAAGCCCGGAAGAATAAAGGATTAGAACGTTCTTTCAAGATGAGTATTTCTCCTGAGGTATATGATACACTGGAAAAGGAGTTTGATCAGCTTGAAACAGAATAAGATTTATTCCCTTTTGGGACTTGCGATGAGGGGGCGTAACCTGGTAAGCGGTGAATTCCAGACGGAGGATGCTGTGAAAAAAGGTTCTGCCATGTTGGTGATCGTTGCAGAAGATGCATCCGCCAATACGAAAAAGTTGTTTCACGACAAATGTTCCTATTATGAAGTCCCGGTATACGAATATGGCACAAAAGAAGAGCTCGGCTGGGCGATCGGCCGGAACTTAAGATCTTCGGTAGGTGTGTGTGATGCGGGACTGGCAGATGCACTCATCAAGCAATTGGAAGCGAATTTGCCCGGTTAGGCAGAATGGAGGAAAGCATGGCGAAAATCAAAGTACATGAACTCGCAAAAGAATTGGAACTACAGAGTAAGGATATATTAAGTTTTTTACAGGAAAAAGGAATTGAGGCAAAGGCAGCACAGAGCTCGCTGGAAGAGGATGCGGCAGCACTGGTACGCAACAGCCTCGGAAAGAAAAAAGCAGCTGCACCCGCAGCACAGAAAGCTCCGGTAAATACCGAAAACGCAAAGCCTGCTGAGGAAAAGGCTCAGGCACCCGCAGGGGAAGCAAAGGCTCAGGAAACGAAAGTTTCCGAGGAGACCAAATCTACTGAGGAGACGAAAAAGAAGAAAAAGATTATTTTCGTTAGCAACCCTCAGAATTCCAAGATGCCCGGACAGCGTCAGGGTGGTCAGAGTGGACAGGGACAGAGAAATGCAGGCGGACAGCGTCCGAATCAGGGCGGCAGATACCAGAACAATGGTTACCAGAATAATTCCTACGGCAACCGTGTTCAGGCACAGGCTCCCGTACGTCCCATCAAGCCGCTGACCCCTCCGTCTCCCTTTGAAAAAATAGGCATTACCTTTACAAACAGCACAAACAGTACCACTAACAGCATAAGGATCATCATAGCCGGATACCTTACTGCATTTTTCAGTGTCTTGATAAGGCGGTCCTCTTTTTCATAGTAATCAGACAACGACTTCATCATCTGATCCAGGGTACCTGTTTCCTGTCCCAGTTTTGCCATGCGGATCACGTAATCAGGAAAAAGTCCTGTATCTTTAAAGATCTTAAAGCAGGGATCTCCCAGTTCCGCTCCCTCTGACATACACAAAAGCATCTGCTGCTCTTTTTCATCTGCAGCATCCTCTGCCATAATAGAAAATCCTTCATCTAAAGGCACTGCTGCTTCCAGAAGCAGAGAGACCTGCAGGCAGAAAGCGGACAGTTCACTGCAGGAATATGGCTTCCACTGTCTGCTTTTTTCTTCCTTCTTTTCAAGATCTGCCATTGTCTTTCCTACTTTCCTCTGTGACGCTACTGTAATGCGATCAGTCTAATAGCTGTATTTAGCCTTATAATTAGAACCATTTCCAATATACCGCATGATCTCCCGACTCTGCTTTCCGGAAGAAGCAAAGGTGGGATCCATTAGTTTCCAGTCATGTCCGTCAAAATAGATCACGTTGTCTACCCATCCCTGGCCATCCAGATATACATTGATCCATGCATGATAAAGGCTTCCTGTATATCCCACAACCAGCTTGGTTGGTATATTCTGGGAACGCAGCATGGCTGTCATTAAGGCAGCATAATCAAAGCAGATCCCCGTATGCTGTGCAAGAACCACATCTACATTTGGAAGATAACCAGACTGTACAGACTGTGCTTTTGCTGTATCATAAGTCAGGTTATTGATCACATAGTTGTAAATAGCAGTAACCACTCCGATCTGGTCTGCGGCCCCTGCTGAAAGTTCTGCGCCTTTCTGGACCGCTGCACTGGCCGGATTAAAGTTCACATACTGGTTTGGATACAGAAACGGTCCGAAAGTATCTGTGATATCCACATTCAGGCTCTGGCTGAATGCCTGGGAATACTGGGTTCCCTGGATATTTTCAAATACTTTTACCTGATAGGTTCCATTTCCCTCTGATAACGGAAATACCTCATAGGTACCGCTGCTGTTCAGATCATAGGTATAGGTTTCTGAACCGCTTTTTGACACCTGTACTTTGATCTTTCCCACACTGCCTGTATATTTTACCATGATATAACCGGACGCTGTATTGGACGCATCCAGGGTTGCTTTATCATTTTTGTATACAGTAGCACCGGAGGCAATGGGTGTAAGTACATGGGCCTCTGCTGCCAGTCCTGTTACCAGACCGGTCTGACCTGCTGTCATCATAATTGCTGCCGCCAGTAAAACGGATAGGATCTTCTTTGTTTTTTTCACTGCCTGTTCAACTCCTTGTACTTTCGCACATCTACTGTTTTGCCAGACGCTGACGCACGATCTCATAAGCTAATACACCTGCTGCAACGGAAGCATTCAGGGAGTCAATATCACCCTTCATAGGAATGGATGCTACCATATCGCAGTGTTCTTTTACAAGTTTGCTGACGCCTTCCCCTTCATTTCCGATCACAAGTCCAATAGGGCCGGTAAGGTTCATTTTATACATCACGTCACCACCCATATCAGCACATACAAACCAGAGACCTCTCTTCTTTAAGTCTTCCATGGTAGCGGTCAGGTTTGTAACTTTTGCAACCGGAGTATAATTAAGCGCACCGGCTGATGTCTTCGCAACGGTAGCTGTCAGACCCACTGCACGGCGCTTTGGGATAATGACCCCATGTGCACCAGCCAGATTGGCAGTACGGATGATAGCTCCCAGATTGTGAGGATCCTCGATCCCGTCAAGAAGGAATAAAAATGGCGGTTCGCCCTTTTCTTCTGCCAGTTTTAACATATCTTCTACCTCTGCGTATTCATAAGCAGCCGCATAGGCGATGACACCCTGGTGTTTTCCTGTCTCAGACATCTGGTCCAGGCGCTCTTTTGCAACATAATTGATAATGGTATCGTATTTTTTAGCTTCTCTGACAATGGTACGCACCGGACCATCCTGACAGCCGTCTAATACAAACAGCTTGTCAATGGTTTTTCCGGAGCGGAATGCCTCTAATACGGCATTGCGGCCTTCAATAGTCAGTTCTTCGTATCTCATCTATTATTCTCCTTTTTGTTCAGGTGCCGGTGTTGTTTTTGTTTCCATTGCGCCGATCTTTGTAAGGCCCAGGCTTACAAGCTCTGTAAGGCGGTCAAAGCGCTCCTCAAGGAACAGCCAGCCTACCAGTGCCTCAAAACCGGTTGCTGTACGGTAATCTACCATCGTGGCATGTTTTGCCATAGTAGCTGATTTGGCATTGCGGCCTCTCTTATAAACAGCATGTTCCTCTTCTGTCAGGTCTTCTTCTAAAAGACGGATCATCGCTGCCTGGGTACCTGCCTTTACAAGTTCTGCGCTTCTTTTATGAAGTTTATTTACCTGGATGCTGCCTTTGTTGATCACTTTTGCGCGGATCATCACTTCATAGACTGCATCCCCAATATATGCCAGCACCAGCGGAGAATAGGTCCCTGCGTCTACAGGGCCCATTTCCATTGTCTTTTTATAAAATCCCAGAAAGTCCTTTAAAGTTATGCTCTCTTCCACTTTACGCCCTCTCTGGTATCTTCCAGAACAATACCCATATCCAGAAGTTTTCCTCTGATCTCATCTGCAAGAGCAAAGTTTCTGTCTTTTCTTGCCTGCTGTCTTGCTGCGATCATTTCCTCGATCTCGCTGTCAAGAACTTCTGTCTTTCTCTCTGTGATGATACCTAAAACATCACATAACTGTTTGATTTCCTTTAACAGGCAGGAAACATAGGACTTGGTGCTGGAAGCATCTGCGGTGGAGTTAGCCAGTTTAACCACCTCGAAGATAGCAGAAACAGCATCTGCTGTGTTAAAGTCATCTTCCATAGCTGCCTCAAATTTTTCACGCAGCTTCTGTACTTCCACCATCTTTTCCTGCTCTGCACAGGTTTCTGCCGCACCTTCTGCCTTTGCATCCAGTTCTTTTAAGCGGTCTACTGCTGTAAGGATACGCTCTAAGCCGTTCTTGGAAGCTTCCATTAACTCTGCGCTGAAGTTGATCGGGCTTCTGTAGTGTGCGCTTAACATGAAGAAACGCAGTACCTGCAGATCATATTTCTCAGCAATATCACGTACAGTAAAGAAGTTTCCAAGGGATTTGGACATCTTCTTATTGTCAATATTTAAGAAACCATTGTGCATCCAGTAATTTGCAAATGTCTTATCATTTGCACACTCACTCTGCGCGATCTCATTTTCATGGTGTGGGAAGATCAGGTCCTCCACTGATGCTTTTTGATCCAATGCTGGAAGAACAGATTTCGATGAGGAAAAATGCGAACTTCGACT
>ENA-USUK01000632-USUK01000632.1-human-gut-metagenome-genome-assembly--contig:-NODE-632-length-28111-cov-13.439716_pt1 | contig 28111 bp, 18 predicted proteins | sample MGYA00250062_ERZ773400 | MGnify/ENA primary metagenome ERZ773400 (study PRJEB29103, sample SAMN06111961) | human gut metagenome | biome: human gut; feature: ankylosing spondylitis patient; material... | reverse complement strand
GAGGCGTTCTTTCGGGAGCGCCTTTTTTGCGTGCCATGAGGTCCTCCGTGAGGCGGGTATCCCCAAGAGGATAGAGGCGCCGTATTGTCCTTACGAGGGAGCTGCATTGGGTCAGGGAAGCGTTTGCTTTCTGGGCTGGCAGCTTGGTGGCACTTGAAGGCGGCCCGCACCTCGCGTAAGGGAAGGCTAAACGAAGGGGGATACATGCGATTTGAAGAAGCTCTTTTGCTTGCCGGGAAGGGCCAACTGATCACCCGGCCCGGATACGGCGTTTCTTTTGCGGCGATTCGGGAAGGGCAGGCCGTGTATGGGCATTTTATCGGAGAAACCGGCTTTACCGATGTGCTCGCGTATGTTTTTACGGACGAAGACACGAGCGCTACGGCTTGGGAGCTCTTCACCCGTGTCCTCCCCGATGCATGGGAAGGCTGCGATGTGCCGAATGGGTAAAACCGTGAGGGCGGGTGTACCACGCTGTCCCCGTTTTCCGCTCGCCAATCGGGAATCTGGAACAATCGGGAATCTGGATGCGCTCTCTTTTCTGAACGGCGCCACAGTGGGTTATGATGAAAGCCGTGTGCCTGCGGGGACGTCCGGCGGACGGGAAGTGCTGGAAGAGGCACGGTGGGCAAGATGCATGTAAAAGGCCCGGAGGGTATTTCTCCGGGCCTTTTACATGCACCAGGCTGCGGGAAGGCTGGATGTTGAGTTGCAGACAGTTGCGCTATGGCTGTTTTTGAAACAGCCTACAATTGCCCATATACGAGCAAATGCCGCGCGGCCCTTCGCTTCCTGCCTCTTGTCCACGCCTGCCGGATTTCCGAGGCACCGTCATAGGCGTTGGCAGCCCCACCCAGAAAAAGGGGTGGGGTTGTACCTGCCGAGCCAGCGGATTGCCCCCGGAAGGAGGAAGCCCTTTTTTTACCGCGATTCGCTGTAGGCTTTTCTGCCCAAGGTGGCTCCCCGTGGTTTTTTGCCGAACTTGCCGGGGCGCTGGCGGCGCTGGCCGGGCGCAAAGGGTTTGCGTGGATGCGGGCTGTCCGTCTCATCGGCGGCCTTCGCCGACACCTTGACCCCGCTTATGAATACACCCTTGTTGAGCGTGGCCAGCACATGCGCGGCCAGCTCGGCGGATATCTCCACGATACTGAAGTTGTTCTGGATATCGATAGCGCCGACGCTCCGCCCCGGGATGCCGCTCTCGCCGGTTATGGCGCCCACCAATGCGCGGGGGGTGACGTCATGCGCCTGCCCCACATCAATGTGGAGCCTGGACATGGGGCCGGACTCCTGCCTGCGGGGAAGCGGCTGCATCCTGCCCTTTGATTTCGCCTCGGCATTTTTGGCGGGGCGTTGCGGAGCCATCGTCAGTTCATCCACTTCGCCGACATTGTCCTGATTCCCAAAATCCCGCTGCATCAACAGTTTGAGCAAGGCCGCGGAGATATCCCGGCTGGAAGCGTCGCCATCCGGGAAGTGTTCGGTCTGGAAATCCTCCACCAGTACCCGCCAGCGATCCAGAGAGCTTTCGGCCAGGGTCTGGCGGACTTCATCCAACAGCTTGGACGTGCGGATGTTGCTGACGTCGCGCAGGGTCGGCAGCTGGCCCGGCTGGATGCGGGCTTTGGTGTAGCGGATGATTTCGCGGATCTTGTACTGTTCGCGCACCGTGACGAAGGTAAAGGCCTTGCATCCCATAGAAGCAAAGAAATCCATACGGTTTCTAAGAGCATCTATTAATGAAGCGAATGAATTAACTTTAATTCCGCTTACATTAGATAATGTCTCAAGGTAATCAAGATATTCTGGCTTTTCGATGTTCATAGCCTTGTCAGGTCTCCATGCAGGAAGTACCTGTACGTCAAATGTCTTATCATCCTTAAGAACCTGATGCCACTCAAGTGAGTCAACAGGATCATCTGTTGTACAAACTAATGTAACATTTGACTGCTTGATAAGGTTACGAACTGACATAGAATCTTCCTGTAGCTTTGCATTACAGAGATTCCATACTTCCTCAGCTGTATCGCCGTTGAGAATACCGTTGTATCCGAAGTATCTCTGAAGTTCAAGGTGGCTCCAGTGATAAAGTGGGTTACCGATAGCCATCTCAAGAGTCTCAGCCCATTTCTGGAACTTCTCGCGGTCAGAAGCATCACCTGTGATGTACTTCTCATCAACACCGTTAGTTCTCATCTGACGCCACTTGTAATGATCGCCACCAAGCCATACCTGTGTGATGTTCTCGAACTTTCTGTCTTCAGCGATTTCCTTAGGGTTGATATGGCAGTGATAGTCAAGTATTGGCATCTTAGCTGCATAATCGTGGAATAAATGCTGAGCTGTTGGAGTTGAAAGTAAAAAGTCTTTGTCCATGAACTGTTTCATGATTCATAATCCTCCTGTGAATTAAAATATTGTTGTGTTGCGTTTTATTATATCAGCGGCGATGATACTGTGATTGTCAGCATCTTCACCGGATAAAACCTTCATTAGCACGCTTACCGCGCATGAGGATAGTTCCTCAACCTTACTGTCAATAGAGGTAAGTTCAGGTTCTGTACATAATGAAAGAACAGAGTTATTGTATCCAATAACCTCTAAATCCTCAGGAATTCTGATTCCGTGAGTATGTGCAAACTTGACAGCACCGGCAGCGATAGAGTCATCAGATGTCATAACGGCATCAAACTTCATACCTTTATCATATAGATATGTAAGATAATCCCTGGCATGAGATATGTTCTTGCCACACAGATGATGGAATTCATCCGGGAGAGTAATACCGGCTTCATTAATTGCTTTAAGATAGCCGCGGTACTTATTCATGCCACTGTATGAAGTACTCGTATATAAATAAACTATATTACGATGTGAATTATTTATCAAGAGTTTTGTTGCATTGTATACAGCTTCTTCATCATTGCACATTACTGAATAAATGTTGGCAGCGTCCAGATAGCCGTTGACCAGCACTATGGGGACATCTTTAGCTGCATTAATAATGTAGTCGTTATTATGCTCACTGGTATTTTCTACAAACTGTGAACCTGCAAGAATAATTCCGTCAACTCTTTTACTCAAAAGAAGCTCGAGATAATTCTTCTTATTATTATAATCTTTACCAGTGCAGCAAAGAATAGAGTCGTAGTTGTATTTGCGAAGCTCCTGTTCAAGATAGTAAACAGCGTTGGCAAGGTATATATCAGATGAATCTATGCACATAATGCCAATTGTCTTCATAGTATTAAGACCTAATCCTCTTGCAAATACATTAGGAGTGTAGTCTAATTCTTTCATTGCATTAATAACTTTGTCTCTTGTCTTTTCAGAAACCCTGGTGTTGCCGTTAAGAACCCTTGAAACTGTTGCTATGGATACACCAGCTTTTTTAGAAACATCATATATATTAATATTCATGTGCGACCTCATCTCTTGACGAATGTAAATGTATCGCTTAACAAAAATCGATAAAAAATGAATAAATGTAAGCGCTTACATATTGATAAATGAATTATACAATGGTATTATTATAAAAACAAGTGTAATGTAAGAATTTTTTAAAAAGCAGAAAAATGTATTGACTTAGAGCATTTTTAAGTATATTTTATTTATGAAAGCGCTTACATGCACTTATTTACATACCATTTACTGGTTAATAATTAGGGACCGTTATCGTAAAACGGATTATTCCCAATGAAAAAAGGAGATTTAAGATGCAGAGATTAAACAAGAGTATTACACATGCAGTTGACAGACCTGTTAAGGTTATGCAGTTCGGTGAGGGTAACTTCCTTAGAGCATTCGTTGATTATATCTTCGATGTAACTAATGAGAAGACAGATTTCAACGGTGGTGTTGTTATCGTTAAGCCTATCGAGTTCGGTACACTTGAGAGATTCCATGATCAGGAATGCCAGTACACACTTCAGTTAAGAGGTTTTGTTGATGGAGAGCCTAAGGAAATCACACGTCAGATTACATCAGTAGTAGATGCAGTTGCAGCTATTGAGGATTATGACAAGTACATTGAGTATGGTACAAGCGAGACTCTTAGATTCATCGTTTCTAATACAACAGAGGCTGGTATCGTATTTGACGAGACAGATAACGATCCTAATGCACGTCCTCCTAAGACATACCCAGGAAAGCTTACACAGCTCCTTTACAAGAGATATCAGAAGTTCAACGGAGCAGCAGATAAGGGACTTATCTTACTTCCATGTGAGCTTATCGCTGATAATGGTATTGAATTAAAGAAGTGCATCATGAAGTTTATCGAGCTTTGGGGACTTGAAGATGGATTCAAGGATTGGGTTAACAATTATTGCTCATTCTGCCCAACACTCGTAGATAGAATTGTTCCAGGATATCCAAGAGAAGACGCAGCTAAGCTTTGCGAGGAATGGGGATATGAGGATCAGCTTATCGACAGAGCTGAAGTATTCGGTCTCTGGGTTGTAGAGAGTGATTCTAATCTTCCACTTGAGCAGCTTGAGAAGGAACTTCCATTCAAGGAAGCTGGACTTAATGTAGTATTTACTAAGGATCATCATCCATACAAGGAAAGAAAGGTAAGAATCCTTAACGGATCTCATACATCATTTGTATTAGCTTCATTCCTTGCTGGTAATGACAATGTAGAGAATTCTATGAAGGATCCTGTAATCAGAAAGTACATGGAAGAGACACTTTACAATGAAGTTATTCCTACACTTTCACTTTCTAAGGAAGATTGCGAAGAGTTCGCTAAGGCTGTTATCGACAGATTCCTTAACCCATTCGTAGATCATAGATTATTAAGCATTTCACTTAACTCAGTATCTAAGTGGGAAGCTAGATGTTTACCTTCATTCTTGGGATATGTTAATAAGTTTAACAAGCTTCCTAAGTACCTTACATTCTCTATCGCAGCACTTATGAGCTTCTATACATCACAGACAGAAGCTGAGTTCAACGGCGGTATTGTATTAAAGGGTAACAGAAACGGTGAAGAGTACAACATCACAGATGATAAGGCTGTTCTTGATTTCTTCAGAGATAATTCAGGAAAGTCTGCTAAGGAATTCACACATGCTTACTTAAGCAATACTAAGTTCTTCGGTGGCGAGGATCTTTCTAAGGTTCTTAACCTTGAAGAAGTTATTACTGAGTACATCACAGATATCAGAGAAAGAGGTATGAGAGCAGTTGTTAATGATTTAGCTCTTGACGACTAATTAACAGGCCCTTTGAGTGATTACAGAGCGGATGTTTTTATATTCATCCGCTCTTATTTAATATAATAATTAGAATTACAAGGAGAATATATGCAGGATTTTATTAAGATTAATAAAGATGATAATGTTGCTGTAGCATTAAAGCCTATTGCTAAAGGTACAACTCTTAATGTTGCAGGAATTGATGTGACAACTGTAGAAGATATTCCACAGGGACACAAGTTTGTAATTAAGGCTATCAAGAATGGTGATCCGGTTATCAAATATGGTTTCAGAATTGGATTTGCACAGGCTGATATTCCGGTTGGAGCATGGGTTCATACTCATAACTTAAAGACTGGTCTTGGCGAATTACTTGAATATACTTATGAACCAGAGGGACATAAGGATGTTGAGCCTACTGAGCCAGCTTATTTCGATGGATATATGAGAGAGAACGGCAAGGTTGGTGTCCGTAACGAAGTATGGATTGTTCCTACAGTTGGATGTGTTAACTCAATTGCAAGAGCAATTGAAACAACAGCAAGAGCTAACAAGCCAGAAGGAGTAGATGAAGTAGTTGCATTTACTCATCCATATGGATGTTCACAGACAACAGATGATCAGGAGAATACAAGAAAGATTCTTGCTGATTTAATTAATCACCCTAATGCAGGTGCAGTTCTTGTACTTGGTCTTGGATGTGAAAACAGCCGTATTGAAGTTCTTAAGGATTATATCGGAGAGGTTAATCCAGACAGAGTTAAGTTCCTTCAGGTTCAGGATGTTGAGAATGAGCAGGAAGAAGCAGAAAAGCTTATGAATGAGCTTATGGCTTATGCTGCTACATTTAAGCGTGAAAAGGTTAATGCCAAGGAACTTATCATTGGTATGAAGTGTGGTGGTTCTGATGGATTATCAGGTATCACAGCTAACCCAACAGTTGGTCTTTTCTCAGATATGCTTGTATCTAAGGGTGGTACAACTATCCTTACAGAAGTTCCAGAGATGTTTGGTGCTGAAACAATTCTTATGAACAGATGTGCTAATAAAGAACTTTTCGAGAAGACAGTTCACCTTATCAATGACTTTAAGGAATACTTCATTAAGAATGGTCAGGAGATTTACGAGAATCCATCTCCAGGAAATAAGGATGGCGGTATTACAACTCTTGAGGACAAGTCTTTAGGATGTACACAGAAGTCAGGAAGCTCATTAGTAAAGGGCGTTCTTGCATATGCAGAGCCAGTTAATACTAAGGGACTTAATCTTCTCAGCGCACCTGGTAATGACCTTGTTGCTGCAACAGCCTGTGCAGCTTCAGGCGCACAGATGGTTCTTTTCACAACTGGACGTGGAACACCATTTGCTTCACCAGTTCCTACAGTTAAGATTGCAACTAACTCAAGACTTGCAGGAAATAAGGGTAACTGGATTGACTTCAATGCAGGAAGAATTGTTACAGATGACCTTCCTCTTGAAGATGCAGCCAAGGAATTATTCCAGCTTGTATTAGATGTTGCTTCTGGTAAGAAGGTTAAGGCTGAGGTAGCAGGATTCCATGATTTAGCAATCTTTAAGCAGGGCGTAACATTATAATTGATAATAATTAATACAATAATATAAAAGATGGGGACTGTGTGTGCAGTCCCCATTTTTTATATACAAGCCTGAAAATAGAATGTACCGTCTTTTGTAAAAAATGCATATATGCCGTTATATTTTTCTATTACTGAAATTATGCTGCGGACACCAATGCCATGGTCAGGTTCATCAGTAACAGGAATCTGGTTGTGGAATCGGGGTTCCTTAAAGTATGTATTGGCTATGTTGATGCATATTTTGTTATTTTTTCAAACAACTTAATTGTTATAAGACGCTTATTGTCTTTTGGGGCAGCGTTATCACACTGCTTTATACAGGAATTTATTGCATTTTCTAAAGCATTTGCAAGGAGACTGCACAAATCAGTAATTCTGTAACTTGAAAAATCAGTGGCAGTTACTGATATCTGTGTGGAAATGTCTGCGTCATGGGCTTTATTTATATATGAAGATAATATTAGGTTAATTGCTTCGTTGTTGCAGTATCTTGTTATTCTTGTGTTATTCAGATTATTATTAATTTCATTTATATATTCAAGAGCTTGCTGCATATTGTTACCAGCAAGGCAGCTTTGTATGAAATTCATATGGTGTCTTAAGTCATGTCTGTATATCGCAGCCTGTTTCTGATAATCTGTAAGCTGAGATATTTCTTTTTCAGCTTGAGCTGCAGCTGCGGAAAGTATGATGTTTTCACGCTCTGCTGTATTTTTTTGTTGGACATACTGAGTGTCACTATTGACAAGAAAAAATATAATACAACAATAAAACTGTCCATGAATTCAATTATTACGGCTTTGCCGGTATATAGAAGGTTAGTATATACGGTTAGAGCATATTCAAGTATATAATATGTAAGAGGGAGAAGGAAAAACATGGAAATAATGTTTTTTGATTCTTCTTTGAGCTTTATTATGTAAGGCGAAATGTATTTAATTACCACAATCAGAAGCGGAATAGTGATTACAATTGTTACAACATCTGAAATTACAGGGATTTCAGGGAATATATATTTTGCAAGGGTTCCAAACCATTTTCTGGGTGTACACATCAGATAAGCGGACATAACGGCAATAAATGATATGTATATATTCTGGTGACATATATATCTGATAATAAGAATTAAAGGAATATGTATCAGTACAGGATAACATTTAAAAAGGACATTTTCGCCTAAAAGTACGTAGAATAGTGCCTGAAACAGAACAAATAATACAGTAGTAAGTATAAAAAGGCGCTTATTGTCCTCCCATTGTATTCCGGCAAAATAGAAAGATACAATAATTCCGAATATTAAAACAAAACCATAATTAATAAGGTTTAGTACTGAGACTATGTCTGTCATTAAATTCTCCTCCAAATGTATATTATAGATTATTCTTCCATCTGGAAATCCAGATATTGTTTCTTTATGTCCGAAACGCGTCTTTGTGCAACCGGGATAGTTTTGCTGTTTGTTAATTCAATCCTGACTGCATCTATTGTCTTGATGTAATTCATATTAACAATGAAAGAACGGTGTGGCAGTGCAAATTCTTTATGTGTCATAAGTGTATCACATAAAGATGAGAATACGTCTGTCGAAATTACCTGCTCGTTGTCTGAAAGGTATAATATTACTTTCCGGTTAAGAGCTTCAGCATACATAATATCTGATAAGTATATTTTATGTATACCTGAATTATTCTTTATAATATATGTATCATTGCGTTCCTTATGAAATGTATCAATAATATCATCCAGTGTATCATATAATGCTTCTTTAATTATGGGTTTAAGAAGATAATTAAATGCTTTGACTGTGTAGCTTTCTACAGCAAATTCAGGCGATGATGTCAGAAAGATTACAGGTGAAAATCTGTCAAAGGCACGGATTTCCCTTGCCAGATTAATGCCGTCCATTACTGGCATAATTATATCGAGAAAATATATGTCATATTTCTCAAATTCAGCAGTTGATGCCAGTTCAACACTGCTTGTGAAACATTTTATAAAAAACTTCTGACCTTTATCACAGGCGTATATTTCTAACAGTTCTCTGATTCTGTTTAATTCAGCTTCATTATCGTCACATATAGCAATTTTCATAGTATTTTCCTCATTAAAGCTTAGTATGTAAATTATCTCTTGATTAATTATATATTGCAAGAGATTAAATTTCTATATATAAATCTAATCGTTCATGTCAAAAAAATTGTAATTCACGCAGATAACCTCACAAATGTCTTTTAATCAGGTATTATAACTACAATATATAGCAGACGGAAAACTAAATATCAGTATATGTGGTTATAACATAAAGGAGGCGTTCGGATGAAGAGGTTTTTGAGTATACTTTTATGTTCTGCAATTCTTGCTGCAGCTATACCGGGCATGTATTACGCAGAAGGGAATCAGTCATCATATGATGAGCTGTCCCAGTTAAAGGAGATTGATTATCAGCTTAACGGTGGTCATTATGTCAGTGGCTATAATGCACCAGACAAATATCCGGCAGGGCAATTACCGGATAAGGATGATATTGTCAATCAGGGGTATGAGTTTGGAGGATGGTATGATAATAAAGAACTGACAGGTAGTCCTGTAACGGAGATTTCAGAAGAGAATTACACAGGAGTTGTAGTTCTTTATGCAAAATGGATTGAACGTTATTATTACATTGACATACCTGAAAGCGTAGATGCTGATAAGACGAATCTTACAGTATCGGGACATGCAGGCGGACTGTATGAGAAAGATAAAGTAAGTGTATCTGTTTATTCTAAGAATGAATGGAATCTTCTGAATGGAGATGTAAAGCTGGGATATGAATTATATAATGAAGAGAATAAACTGTCTCTTACTAATAATTCAGTAATAACAGAGCTTACAGCAACAGGCAGTGACAAGAAAATATATGACAAGATTACAGGAAATTCCTAAATATGCAGGAATATATACAGATAATCTTACTTTTGATATTTCATTTGAAACAACAAAATATAATATTAAGTATGAAACTAATGGTGGAACACTTTATACTGATGATAAAGATGAGCAGGGGCGTGCAGCAGAACTTGATAACTCAGTGTATGAGGCGGGAACAAAGCTTTCAGATCTTCCGGTTCCGGGCAAGGCAGGCTCGACATTTTTGGGATGGTGTTATGATGCGGACTGTACAGATTATGTTGCCAGTACAGACAGACTTTTAAGTGATGTTGTATTATATGCATCATGGGTTGACGGTCAGGAGCTTAAGACAGTCAGTATAGATACATACGCAAGAAGTTATGATGTTGATGCAAATGATTTTACAATTACGGTAACTGATAAGAGCGGAAGGTTAACTAAAGAAGAAGTAAAGAATAAAGTATCAGTTAAGAATGTAAGCGATTCTTCTGAGAATACTTCAATAGATATTACAGCCGGAAGTGTATTAGATGATGGAGCGTATACATTTATAATAAAATGCAATGGCACATGGCAGGAAGGCTGTGGCTACCGTCTTGAACTTTCAGATGACAGGCTGTATTTCACAGGCTATGACCAGACAATAAGAGAATATGATTTTACAGTTTATAAGCCGGATGTAACTAATGTGAATCTTAGGGATGACATTAAGTATATAAAGTCAGGAAGCTTAAGCAATCTTTATGTTAACGGAGAGAAGGCTGACAGAATATCTGTGACGGTAATGACTGTAGGACAGGATGGTACAATAAGTCAGGAAGCTGTTAAAACTACAGGAAGCTTTACATATTCGGACAGTACACTTAATGTAGGAGATAAGATTGCAGTATATGACGGGGATGTTGTGCCACAATTAGATGGCAGTGCTATATCTGATGATGATGTTTCGTTCTTTGAGATTACATCAGCTAAGGGGAATGAATATTCCTACAGGGGTATGGCAGCAGAGGAGATACTCTTTGTTCCAGATGTTCTTCCTGTTAATGTGGCTGATGATAAGGATAATGATCCGGATAATGACAGTATAACAATTACAAAGAATAAAATGTCATATGGCAGTGACAGTCTTGGAGCAGGACTTGGACTTGATGAAGATACAACAGTTGATACAGGCGATTATCTTGCTTTGTATGCAACTGGAAATGATGATATACAGTATGCTGTTATAACAAATGTTTCAACTAATAATGCTGATTATGTAATCACTTATAAGAATGTGACATGGGATGAAGTCCAGGCAGCCATGGATGTATATCAGACTGATAATGTGAGTGGTGAAAGTATATTACAGAATCAGGATATCAGTGGCATTGAACAGAGCGTTGAGCAGCAGGCTGTTGATAGTGGATTTGCACAGAGTGTTGTAGATGAGGTTGCACAGGCTGTTGTAAGAACGAATTCTTATCAGGAGCTTCAGGAATATCTGTCTGATACTATGGATGCCAATATCAGCATTGTTCCGCAGGATATAACTTATCTTCAGGATAAGGCTCAGGGTAATGTTGCATTATATAGCAGCAAGAAACCGGAAGTAAAGCTTGACCATGTAAGAGCTAATCTTTCAACTGATTTAAAACATTTTGAGAATGTAAGTGGATTAAGACTTGCTCTTGATATTGGTGTTGAGATTTCATTCTCTAATATGAAGGTAATTGTATCAGCAACATTTGAGCAGGAAGTTAAGATTAATATTAATGTAAGTGGTAAGGCTATATGGAAAGTATGGGGCATATTCCCATATATTGATGACTACCGTGTTGCGGTTTCATTAGATCTGTATGATTACACTGGAATTAATTTTAATGTTAATGTAAGAACTGCTGAAGAAGATGGTGATGACGAAAGTTCTTCTAAACTTGATGAAGTGATTAATGGAATAGCAGAAGAACTTAAGAATATGATGGAAATCGGAACTACATATATATCTGACAAGTCGGATTTATCTACAAGACTTGAAGATATTAAGGATTCCGATGATGACAGTGAGTTATCTGTTGCGAAGAGTCTGGCTGAAAGATATTCTGATATGCTTGATGATGAGGCTGACTGGGTTGAATTATACAGTAAGTCTCTAACAGAGTCACATGTAAGGGTTATTGGAATTATTGATATCGAGTTTAAGGTTGAATTCGTTGTTTCTGCCAATGTTAATATATCAATGGGCATGACTTACTGGTATAAGAATGCCAAGAGATATGTTTACAGCATTATGGTATTTGACAGAAAGGTTACAAGTGATTCTATTGATTTAAGCGAAGAACAGTATGAGTTCTCGGTATATGCAATAGGAACAATAGGAATACGGGCAGGAATAAGGCTGAGTGTGGCTGTAGGTCTTATATCAACAAAACTTGCAAGTGTTGGATTTACAGCAGAGGTTGGTGGATACGCCCAGGTATGGGGATATCTGTACTATCAGTTGAAATACGCAGCTTCGCAGGGCAGAACAGCAAGCTCAATGGGAGCTATATACATGGAAATAGGCGTGTATATGGAGGTTAATTTCCTGGCACAGGCACTTTCAGGAACATTTAGTTATAATCCTACACTTTTTGAGAAGCAATGGCCGTTGTACAGTGTTGGTGTAGTTGAAAATGTATGTGATTACGCATACGGTCAGGAATCTGTTAAAGATATCAAGATGAAGAGAGATGTTAAGACTGTAAGACTTCCTGATACATATTTTGAAATGCAGTATCTTGATATGAAAGAAGGTCTTGACGATAATAATGAGTATTTTACTAAGGTTTATGATGACAGTGACAGATATTTTTCTATAACAATGACTAATCCGGCGTTCTCATATGATCCTGAGACTAATATAGTTGAGGTTAATCCAGGCAGTGAACCTCAGCAGGATGGTGAGATGATAATAACATGGAAGAGTCAGAAGGGTTCTTTTAATACTAAGCCAATAACAAGAAAGATTTCTTTGCACTGGGATAATTTAAGAGATGGATATTATATAGCATTCCAGACTAACGGAGGTTCAGTTGTAGATGCTATAATATCTAAATACAATAAAGTAATTACAAAGCCTGAAGATCCTGTTAAACAGGGCTATACATTTGCAGGCTGGTATACAGATGAAGCACTTACAAAGAAATATACTATTCCGTCAGTAATGCCTAATGAGGACAGAATTGTATATGCGAAGTGGGAAGCAGCTGATATGACTTATAATGTTGTTGATTATGTGGAAGGAACGGATGGTGTGTATACAGCAGCTTCTTCAAAGCAGGAGACAGCTAAGACTGATACAGAGGTATCACCAAAGCCTGACATAAGAAACGGATTTATGACTCCGGCAGCTTTATCACAGAGAGTAAGTGCTGATGGAAGCACAACAATTAATTATTATTATGCAAGAAATAAATATAATATTAAGTTTGTTTCAGAAGGCAGTGTTGTTTCAGAAGGAATATACACATATGGAACTCTTATGCCGACACCGGTTGCATATAGGGCAGGATATGTATTTGAAGGCTGGGAACCAGCTGTTACACAGACAGTTCCTGCAAAGGATACAACTTATACAGCAGTATGGAAAGAAGCAGATGATGTTGTATACACAACAAAATATTATCTTGAAAATGAATCAGGAGAATATGAACTTGATAAAACCAGAATTAATAAAGCAACAACAGGACAGAGTGTAACTGCAGATAAGGAACAGTATGACAGCAGACTTTATCATCTTACAGATGATCTGCCATCTGGTACTGTTGCGGCAGACGGAAGTCTTATATTCCGGGTGCATTATGATAGAAATTCATACAGCGTATCATTTAATTCTATGGGTGGAACTGTAAGTACCGAAAAGAAAACAGCCAGATGGGGAAGCAATGTTATTGCACCGGTTCCTGTAAGAGCAGGATATGCATTTGCAGGCTGGTATGTTGACAGGGCATGTACAGAAGCGTTTGACGGTACAATGCCGGCATATGATATTACTTTATATGCAAAGTGGGATGCAGATAAGGTTAATTATACTGTTGAACATCTTGTTGAAAAGCTTGACGGTTCATATGAATTGTATGACAGACAGGCATTTATATCTGATACTGACAGCCAGGTAACGCCAGATGTTAAGTATATGGAAGGATTCAGTTCACCAGAGACAGAAACTGCCATAGTAAAAGGCGATGGTTCGACTGTTATAAGATATTTCTACAAGAGAAATGTACACAGATTTGTTCTCAAGCTGAATAATGGACAGCCGGATGCTGTATACGATTATAAATATGGCACTAAGATTAATATTATTAATCCGGAAAGAACCGGTTATACATTTACAGGCTGGGATGAAGATGTTGCAGGTACAATGCCAGACAGAGACGTCACTTATACTGCAGGTTGGAAGATAAACCAGTACACAATCAGTTTTAATACAGATGGTGGTAGTGAAATTGCTTCTATAACACAGAATTATAATACTGAGGTTAGTTTTAATGAGATTCCGGTAAAGAATGGATATACATTCACAGGCTGGGATAAAGCTGTTCCAGATGTAATGCCTGCTGGCAATATTGTTATAACAGCACAGTGGAAGAAAGATGTATATACTATAAGTTATAATCTTGATGGAGGAAAGGCTGACAATCCTGAAACATATGAGGTTGATACTAGCGTTATAACTCTTAAGAGACCACAGCGTACAGGTTATACATTTACAGGCTGGAGCGGAACTGGTATAGATGGAACGGCTATGGATCCAGTAATTACAACAGGTTCTACAGGTAACAGAAGCTACACAGCAAACTGGAAGGAAAACAGTTATGTTATCCGGTTTATTCCATATGGTGATGGAACAACTGGTTCTATGCAGGATATGCAGCTTATGTATACAGATAAAGCAGCATTAAGTGCTAATCAGTTTAAGAGAACAGGTTATACATTTGCAGGATGGACAAAAAAGGCAGGAGCAGACAAGTTATATGATGATAATGAAATTATCAGTGGACTTGGAACAGCAGATAATGAAATAATTACCTTGTATCCAGCTTGGACTGCTAATGAGTATACAGTACATTTTGATACAAAGGATGGAGATGCAATAAACGACCTTGTATTTACATATGACAAGAAATACGAACTTCCAAAGACTTCAAGATATGGATATACATTCCTTGGCTGGTGTGTAGAAGATGGCGGAACGGTTACATATAAACCGGGAGTTTCTGCTGATAATCTTGCGGGTGAAGGAACGGTTACATTATATGCAAGCTGGAGTCTTAATAAGACATTTACTTACAGCCACCCATATTCATATCGTGTAACTGATGATTCAAAGGAAGAACCAGTCAAGCTACATTTCTTCATAGATGGAGCATCAGGAACTTCAACAAGTGGTTATACAAGAACTAATTCCATCTATATGGAAGGTATATCTCTGAATGAGATAAAGAAGCATTGCAATACGATGACTGTTACAATCAGTTATTATATTAAAATGGTAGATGACGGATATGCAGAGGTAGACACTACATATAGAAAAGATTCTAACAAGTCATGGAATGGATGGCATGGAGAGAAGCTTGATCTTAAGAAGAAAAATAAACAGACAATCACGCACACATACAGCATAGGATGCAAAGATATAGATGCTATATGCTACAGATTTGATGCAAGTGGTTCATTTTCTGATAAATATGATTTGAGCAATATTAAGGTCAGTGTAAGGTTTGATTAATTAGTAATTCGTACAGACTGGTTTTATGACCGGTCTGTACGGAATGTCAGGAGGGATTGGAATGAAGATTTCAAAAAACAAAATTATGATAACAGCAATAATAGTACTGTGCGTAGCAGTTGCTGTTCTGGCTGCAGTGCTTGTTATCAGAAAAGATAAGAATAAAGATAATGATGATAAATTTACACCAACGATTGATTCTGATTCTGGTGAAATTGGTACAGGAAGTAATTACAGTGGCGGACAGCAGGGAATAAGGATACCAGGATATCCATCTATAACTGTAGATGCAGGAAAAGATAATGTTACAATGAATCTGTTTAACCCTGAAGGAAATCCATGCTACTTTACATTTGAAATTGTTTTATCTGATACGGGCGAGACTATATACAAGTCAGATATGGTTGAACCTGGAAAAGCTATAACTAATGTAAAACTGCAGCATCCGCTTGCAGCAGGAGAACATAATGCTGTTATTAAGATTAGCACAGCATCGCTTACAGATGGAAAGACAATGAATGGTGCTAATGTTGAGACAGTTTTAGTTGCAAAATAAATAAACAGTCATTAATGGATGAAAGAATGGAGGCTATTATGAGGAAATTGACAGCTATGGCATTGAGTATGATGTTTATATTGGGAAGTGTTATTCCTGTAGGAGCTGAAGAGACACAGATAAGACAGACAACAATATCTGTATCAATTGATCCGGTCTATACAGTGACTATTCCGGCAAATACAACAATTGAAAGAGGAGAACAGTCTGTTAAGCTTGGAAGTGTTTCTCTTGATAATGCAAGATTAGAGCCAGACAAGACTGTAAATGTATCTGTAAGTGCAAGTGGAAAACTTAAGAACAGTAAAAATAAGAGTAAAACAATTGCGTATAAGATTATGGATGGTAACAAAGAATTCAGTATAGCTACATATGCAGAGAGTGGAAACAGTACTAATCTGACACTTTCAATAGATAAGTCTGAATGGGATAAAGCATATGCGGGTTCATATTCAGATACACTTGTGTTTACAATCTCTTACAGATAGTGAAGCGGAAGATTAATATATTATTAAATGAAAAAGAGTTGTCCGGTTTCCCGGGCAACTCTTTATTTGGTCTGAATCCAAATATGAATTAAATTAATTATCTCTGAACTCTTGCGCCAGCACCACCAACGATACCTTCAACTTCCTTAAGAGAAGCCATTGTTGTATCACCAGGAGTTGTCATAGCTAATGCACCGTGAGCTGCACCGTAGTTAACAGCCTTCTCAGCATCTTCAAATGTCATAAGACCATATACAAGACCTGAAGCGAATGAATCTCCGCCACCAACTCTATCCATGATCTCAAGTCCATCATACTGAGCAGCCTTGTAGATTTCTCCATCAGCCCAGCAGATTGCTGACCAGTCATTAACTGTAGCTGTCTTAACCTGACGAAGTGTTGTAGCAACAGCCTTGAAGTTAGGGTATGTAGCAGCAGCTTCGTTGATCATCTTCTTATAACCATCAAGGTTAAGAGTCTTAAGGTTCTCATCGTTACCTTCGATTTCGAAACCAAGGCATGCTGTGAAGTCTTCTTCGTTACCAATCATAACGTCAACATACTTAGCAACTTCTTTATTAACTTCCTGAGCCTTAGCTAAACCGCCGATAGCTTCCCACATAGATGGTCTGTAGTTAAGATCGTAAGATACGATTGTACCGTACTTCTTAGCTGCCTTACAAGCTGCAATAACAGTCTCGCAAGCCTGCTCAGAAAGAGCAGCGTAGATACCGCCTGTATGTAACCAACGAACACCTAAACCACCATCGCTCTTGTTCTTGAAGATGTAATCAAAATCGAAATCTTCTGGAGTAGCCTGAGAAATAGCTGTGTTAGCTCTATCAGAGCAACCCTTGGCACCACGGATACCAAATCCTCTTTCTGTGAAGTTGAGACCGTTTCTGCAAAGACGTCCGATACCATCTGTCTTCTTCCAGCAGATAAGTGATGTATCAACGCCACCCTGCTCGATGAAGTCCTTCATAAGAAGACCTACTTCGTTATCAGCAAATGATGTGATAACAGCAGTTCTCATACCGAAGCACTTGTGAAGACCACGGATAACGTTATATTCTCCGCCACCTTCCCATGCTCTAAAGCTTCTTGCTGTACGGATTCTGCCTTCACCTGGATCAAGACGAAGCATAACTTCACCTAATGATACAGCGTCAAAAGTACACTCTTCAGCTGGTCTTAAATTTAATTTCATTTTTTAGATACCTCCAAAAATATTTTATTGCTACAATATTTTAACATAATAATCTGATTAATTCCATCATTTTACCCAAACTTTTATATGTTTTATAAGAAATATGATAAATTGCAACAGCAGCTGACAACATTAGCGAAAAATATTGTATGCAGGCATATTGAAAAAAGTATGTACAAGATGTAATATTAATAAATAAAGGTTTCGATATAATATAATAGTTATTATTTGATTTTAATATAAGCACAGATATACTTATGCAAAGCGAGGGTTATATATATGAAGAATGTTAAAAAAATCAGACAGCTGACAATGCGTCTTAAAATGCAATGGAAGATTCTTATAGGTGTTCTTGTTTCTGGTGTGGCATGCGGCGGAGTACTTATATTTGCTAACGCTGACTCAAGTGTTTCGCTTTCTCTGACACCGGCACAGTCAAGTGTAATACAGGGATCTACATCTACAGTTATTCATGCCAATCTTTCAGGTACGGATGATGAATTTTATGACGCGAGCAATCCTTCGAACAATGGTATTGCAAGTCCTGTAAGACTTGAATGGACAATATCGGATGAAGATTATGATGTTGTAAAGTTTGTTAATCCAAGTTCAGGCGGAGATGCTTATCTGCAGACTGTATCAGGAACAACTAATCCTACAGTATATGGTAACAGGGCAGGAGCAGCTACAATAACAGCAGCATATCATTCTAAGAAGTTTTCAGATACAGGAGCTGTTGTATATGACAATGTACTTGCTACATCAACAGCAGCAGTATATGTTCCTATTAATGTTAATGTTGAAAGGAAAAGAGGTAATACTGTTCTTGAAGAGGCAGATCTTCTGAAAGAAGGAGATTTAATTACCATAACAGCCAATACCTGTGAGAGTAATAAGCTTTTTATTGAAACATCTAATGATTCAACAGGTGAGGTTAGTTCAGATGGAATCGTAGAGATGTATTATAGGGATTCTTCTAAAGTAGTACTTAAGGTTATTGGCGGTGGTTCAACTGTTATTACGGCAAGAACTGCAGACGGAAGCGGAATTAATCCTCTTACATATACATTTACAGTAAGGGCAGAGGTTAAGTTTAAGGAGAGTATATCTAATTCACAGGGACATTTTATAACACATCTTCCTAGCGATGCATCTAACAGATATATGGTCCTTTCAGATAAGGATTATGAAGCATTTACATATGAGGATATTCCTTCTAATGTAGTTAATCCTGTTAAGTCTAACGTGATATATAAGACAGATAATTCAAATGTAGCATCAGTTGCAGTTGGAACAGTATGTGGAGTACATGCAGGAGTTACAAAGGTGAGTGCCGGACTTACTACTATTGATGTTGGAGGCAATGAATCATGGTTTACAAGAGATGCTGTTAATGTTGTAGTTCCATTTAAGAAGATGGGAAATGAAGTGAGCAATATGAATGTTGGCGATGAACTTCAGTTGTCAACATCAGCAATTGAATCAGAAGTAACATGGTCAACTTCTGATAACAAGATACTTCAGGTGGATTCTGCAACCGGTCTTGTTAAGGCAGTTGGTGCGGGTACAGCTACAATATATGCAACAAGAGTACAGGATGAATTATACACTGTGTATAATATGCCATATCAGCTGGCATATAAGATTACAGTTATAGATGGTTTTGGACTTAGTACAGTAAGCACAACAGTTAATATTGGAAGTTCAATAGACATTAAGGCTCTTGTTACTAATCAGCCAAGTAAATCACAGATTACATATACTGTAACTAATCAGGCTAATGAAGCAGGAGTTATTCCTACATATGATCTTATAGAGGTAAACCAGTCAGATGATGGTACAGTATTTACAATAACAGGTGTTGCGTCGGGTGTGACACATCTTACTGTTTCACAGAATATTAATGGAGTTATTAAGTCTGAGACTTGTGTAATATATGTTACCACTCCTGTAGGAGATGTAAGTATTAATCCTTCTTCAATATCAATTGACAGAGGAAGCACTGGAACAGTACAGGTATTATTCAATCCGGCAGGACCTACTAACAGCAATGTTTTATGGTCATCATCAGATACAACGGTAGCTACGGTAACAGGAGACAGTTACACAGCTACTATTAAGGGATTATCTGGCGGTAATGCGACGATTACAGTAATAACTGAAGACGGACTTAAGGTTGCAACCTGTGATGTCTATGTAAGAGAGCCAGTAACAGGAGTTACACTTAACGCGACAACAGTTGAGTCTACTATGGCAATTGGAAAATATCAGCTTGTAGCAACTGTAAAGCCATCAGGAGACGGTGTGAACAGAAATGTTACATGGTCATCCTCAGATGAATCAGTTGCAACAGTTGATGAGAATGGTCTTGTAACATATATTAAGCCAGGATACTGTACAATTGTCTGTAAAACAGAAGATGGTGCATTTATTGCAACATGTAATTTTATTATAAGCATACCAGTTGAGACTATTAAACTTGATTATAAAGATGAGATTATGTCAATAGGACAGACATTAAGAATCACAGCAGAAGTTCTCCCTATAACGGCTACGAACAGGACTGTAAGTTGGGAATCATCTAATACTAATGTATGTATAGTTGATTCTAATGGTCTGGTTGAAGCTGTCGGAACAGGTAGCGCAACAATACTTTGTAAGTCACTTGATGGTGGTGTTACAGCAATGTGTAATATATATGTTAAGCAGCCTGTTACATCAATTGTCCTTAATACGACAGACATTACAGTGAGAAAAGGACAGGTGTTCTGGCTTAATGCCACATGTCTTCCAGAGAATGCAGATAATAAGCTTGTTACATGGGAAAGCCGTGATGAAAACGTATGTAAAGTAGAAAGCGATGGTAAAGTTACAGCTACAGGTGCAGGAACAACATCTATAATATGTACTAATGTTGACACGGGACTTACAGCATATTGTATTGTTACTGTTACACAGCCTGTAACAGGAATAACACTTAATTCTGATTATCAGGAATTATGGGTTGGAGCAAAATATGCTATTATACCTTCAATTGAGCCGATAGATGCAGAGAATAAGAAAGTCACATATCTTTCAAGTGATACATCAGTTGCAACCGTTGATGAAAATGGTGTTGTAACAGCCTTAAAGGGTGGTAATTGTGTAATTGAAGTTACAACAGATGAGTGTCATCTCACAGCAGCTTGTACAATTGTTGTTAAGGAATATGTTTCAACTATTACATTGAGTGAAAATAATAAATTCATGAATGTGGGTGCAACAGGAAAGCTTATTGCAACGGTTGGCACAGATACAGCAACTAATAAGAATATAGTGTGGTCATCATCAGATAACAGTATATGTTCAGTAGACCAGGAAGGTAATCTTAGTGCTGAATCAGTTGGTAATGCTGTTATTACAGCTACAGCAGCAGATGGAAGCGGAGTTACAGATTCATGTATCATAAGAGTTGTTAATCCGGTTACGGGAATAGAAGTTGTGCCGGATTCATTGAGATTGTTTGTTGGAGATTCACAGAAACTTGGTGTTAACGTATATCCGGATAATGCAACAATTAAAGATGTTGTATGGAAATCAGCTAATGAATCAATCGCGGTGGTTGATGAGGATGGCGAGGTGTTTGCTATCAGTTCCGGTAAAGTTAAGATTACAGCAACATCTCAGGATGGTAATAATATCAAAGGAATCTGCTGGGTTTATGTAACTCCAAGAGTTAATATATCCTCACTTAGAATTAATTCAAAAGAAATATATATGCTTACAGGCAGAACAAGACAGTTATCGGTAATAGTAAGGCCGGCTGTTAATAATGATTCATATGAATGGTACTCATCAGATACAGGAATAGTTACAGTTGATGGTAATGGTGTTATTACAACTGTAGGTCCTGGTGAAGCAGAGGTTTATGTCATAAGTGATGGTGCAGGTGTTGAATCAAGCTGTATAGTTCATTCACTTGCAATAAGCAGGTCTAATATTACTCTTGAGCAGTATGACAGATATACATTAGATGTAATAGGAACAGATAGTAAAATTACATGGAGAAGCAGTAATCCAAGGGTATGTACAGTTTCTTCTTCAGGAGAAGTTATTGGACGAAAAGCAGGAATAGCAACAATAACAGCTGTTGTTAATAATAAGACATTAAGCTGCACAGTAAGAGTTACAAGCATAAGATAATTCAGGTAATGATAAAATTATTATGACCATCAGTGTTGTACTGATGGTCATAATTTTTTGGATAAAAAAAGGAGATGCGGTCAAACATCTCCTTTTTCTAAATATGAGGGGGAGATAGAAAGAATTCTCTTTGCTATCTGATATAGAATATACATGATAAATGTGAGCAAAATGTGTACAATTAGTTAAACAAAAATAAAAATCATAAAATGTATTTTATTGATTAATATTCTCTAATATGTTAATATCAAAATGTTATTTAAGTGTATGGAGGTCTATATATGCCAGACGATTTTAATAAGAATACAAGCATAGAAGACGAAATTGAAAAGTCGTTGCAGAAAATGGTAGAAGAAGAAACTACAGTTGCCAAAGCTTATGTAGGAAATGCTGATGATTATAAAGCAGAGCAGCCATCAGATATTAATGATGGAAAGACGAGAGTTGTTCCTAAGATAACAGATGAAATTCTTAAGGAACAGCAGGTAATTAATAAATCATCTCAACCGACACAAGAAGAATTAACTGATAGAGATATTTTACTTGATGATGATGACGATGAAGAACCAGAAGATGAAGATAAAGAGATTTTGAAAGACGCCACTAAGAAACCACTGGATAAGAAGACAAAGCTTATTATAGCAGGGGTTGCTGCGGGAGTTGCATTAGTTTTAATTATAATAATTATAGTTGCTGTATCACTTAACAAGAAGAGTAAGAATAATTATGATTATTATTATCAGACAGGAATGAAACTGTACGAAGAGGGTAATTATGGTGATGCATCATCATATCTTAGCAAGGCATCTAAAGAAAATGAGGGAAAGAAGAATCTGAACCTTAAGTATACATTGTATAGATGCTATGAAAGCTCAGGAAATGAGGATGAAGCTGTTAATGTGCTGAAGGATATACTTTCATATGATGAGAATTATGAAGATGCGGTTAAAGCTCTTGCAGATATTTATTATAAGAAAGAGGATGCAGATAATTTAACAAAGCTTATAAGAAAGTATCAGGATGGAAAATGCAGCAATGCAGTTAAGAATTATATAGTAAAAGAACCATCAGCTTCTAAAGAGCCGGGTTCGTATGATGATGATGTTGAACTTAAATTTACATGTGATTCTGGTTGTGTTGTTTATTATACAACTGATGGAAAAGAACCTGATATTAAGAGTACACTATATGATGGAACAGCAATTAAGTTAGAAACAGGCACAACTAAGATAAAAGCAGTTTCTGTTAATTCTGTTGGGGTATATAGTAAAGTAGTTGAATTTGAATATGTTGTTGAATATGGTGCTCCTGCAGCACCAGATGTAACTCCTGCGTCAGGAAAATATTCAGATGGAGAGAAGATTAAGATTAATAATATCCCTGACAAATGTAAGGCATATTATACAACAGATGGTACAACTCCTACATCTTCATCAACAGAGTATACAGGTGAATTCGATATGCCAACCGGTAATACTGTAATCGCATTTGTAATAATTAACGATCATGAGCAGAGCAGTACAGTAGTTAAGAGAAATTATAATGTTGAAGTAAAGAATACATATACATACAGCCAGGCTGAAAGCCAGCTGAAAAATGTCCTTATATCAAAGAAGGTGCTTAAGTCAGACAGCGTAGCTTCAGATGGTTCAGGTGTTAATTTTGTCTATATTTCAAAGACAAAGGTTGGCAACAATGAAATGTATATTATCAGATATGATGTAATAAAGGGTGGCTCTACAACAACTGCTGGATTATATGGCGTTGATACATCAAGCGGTAAGGTGTATACTGTTACAGGTACAGAAGGCAGTTATTCTGCCAAAGAATACTAAAGGTTGATTGTGCGTAATGCACTTCATAATATTACTTTTTGAAAGGAGAATTGTAATGTATAAAATTCTTAAGGCTGAGAAGTTAGCAGAGAAGATCTTCCTTATGGATGTTGAAGCTCCTAGAGTTGCTAAACATTGTGAACCTGGCCAGTTCGTTATTGTAAAGATGGATGATTTGGGCGAAAGAATTCCACTTACTATTTGTGATTATGACAGAGAAGCAGGAACTATAACAATAGTTGTTCAGATAGTTGGAGCGTCTACTGAGAAGATGTCACATCTTAAAGCAGGAGATGCATTTGAAGATTTTGTTGGACCTCTTGGATGTCCATCAGAGCTTATCAGCAAGGATATTGAAGAACTCAAAAAGATGAATATTGTATTCATTGCCGGAGGTCTTGGAACAGCACCTGTATATCCACAGGTTAAATGGATGCATGAGCATGGTGTAGATGTTGATGTTATCGTTGGTGCTAAGAATAAGGAACTTATAATCTTAGAGGAAGAGATGAAGGCTGTTGCTGGTAATCTTTACATAACAACTGATGATGGAAGCTATGTAAGAAAAGGTATGGGTACAGATGTGCTTAAGGATCTTGTTGCAGAAGGAAAACATTATGATTTATGTGTAGCAATCGGACCTATGATTATGATGAAATTTGTCTGTCTTCTTACTAAGGAACTTGGAATTCATACAATTGTCAGCATGAATCCGATTATGGTTGATGGAACTGGTATGTGTGGTGCATGTCGTCTTAAGGTTGGCGATGAGATTAAGTTTGCATGTGTTGACGGACCTGAGTTTGATGGTCATCTTGTAGACTTTGACCAGGCTATGAAGAGAAGTGCTATGTACAGAACTGAAGAGGGAAGAGCAATGCTCAAGCTTCAGGAAGGTGATACACATCACGGCGGTTGTGGACAGTGTAATTAGAAAGGATGGGTTTCAAAATGGACGTAATGAAGAAAGTGCCAGTCAGAGAGCAGGCTCCTGACGTAAGAAATAAGAATTTTGATGAAGTATGTCTTGGATATAACAAGGAAGAAGCTATGGAAGAGGCAACAAGATGCCTTAACTGTAAGAATGCAAGATGTGTTCAGGGCTGTCCTGTATCTATCGATATCCCAGCATTTATTCATCAGGTAAAAGAAGGAAATATTGAGGAAGCATATAAGATTATTGGTAAGTCAAGTGCACTTCCTGCTGTATGTGGCCGTGTATGTCCACAGGAGACACAGTGTGAAGGTCAGTGTATCAGAGGAATCAAGGGTGAATCAGTATCAATTGGTAAGCTTGAAAGATTTGTTGCTGACTGGGCAAGAGAGAATAATGTTGAGCCAGAGAAGCCAACAGAGAAGAAAGGCAAGAAAGTTGCTGTTATCGGTTCAGGTCCTTCAGGACTTACATGTGCCGGAGACCTTGCAAAAATGGGATATGACGTAACTATATTCGAGGCTTTACATGAGGCTGGTGGTGTATTAGTATATGGTATTCCTGAATTCCGTCTTCCTAAGTCAACAGTAGTTGCCCACGAAGTTGAGAATGTTAAGAAGTTAGGCGTTAAGATTGAGACTAACGTTGTTATTGGTAAGTCAATGACAATTGACCAGTTGCTTGAAGATGAAGGCTTTGATGCAGTATTCATAGGTTCTGGTGCAGGTCTTCCAAGATTCATGGGTATTCCGGGCGAGAATGCTAACGAAGTATTCTCAGCTAATGAGTACCTTACAAGAAGTAATCTTATGAAAGCTTTCAAGGATGAGTATGATACTCCAATAGCAAGATTTAAGAAGGTTGCTATCGTTGGTGGTGGTAATGTTGCTATGGATGCTGCAAGAACAGCATTAAGACTTGGAGCAGAAACTCATATCGTATACAGAAGAAGTGAGGAGGAGCTTCCAGCAAGAGCTGAGGAAGTACATCACGCTAAGGAAGAAGGAATTATATTTGACCTTCTTACTAATCCGACAGAGATTCTTACAGATGACAAGGGTAATGTTACAGGTATGAAGTGTATTAAGATGGAACTTGGTGAACCTGATGCTTCAGGAAGAAGAAAGCCTGTAGAGATTCCTGGTTCAGAGTTTGTTATGGAATTAGATGCAGTTATCATGTCACTTGGTACTTCACCTAACCCACTTATATCTTCAACAACTAAGGGACTTGACATCAACAAGAGAAAATGCATCGTAGCAGAAGAAGAAACTGGTAAAACATCTAAGGAAGGTGTATATGCCGGTGGAGATGCTGTTACAGGTGCAGCTACAGTTATTCTTGCCATGGGAGCAGGAAAAGCTGGAGCTAAGGGAATTGATGAATTCCTTTCTAACAACTAATCAGAATATAGTAAACCCGCTGTGTCTGTTAATTACACAGCGGGTTTTATTGATTATAAGAATTAATTAAACATTTTCTCAACGAACTGTTCTGAAAAATTCTCGGCTTCTTCATCTGAGAGTTCAGTAAATTGTACGGTTAACTGTTCTTTAACATAAGCTGTACGGTTAAAATATTTCATTTCTTCCTGAATATCTCCAGTGTAAGAATTCTCAATATCTTCTTTAGTTATGTTGCCTTCCAGCCAGTTAAGTACATCGGCGGCTTTCTTATCCTCAGTTTCAGCCTTGGCTTTAATTTTGTTAGAGTATTTCAAAGACCAGACACCAATTGCAATGAATCCGATAAATAACAGACCAAGAACAATATTAATAAAAAGGAATGAAGGTGCATCTTTAGTTACTATCTTAATGATACCGATATCATTAAGAATCATAAGAATGATTCCGATTCCTCCACATACAAAGAATGTGATGGCAGAAGATAAGTTATCCTTGTACTTGTCAGTGCTGCTTTCATACAGGCTTCCACCTGTAAGAAGAGAATTGTTTTCGTTATTATCCTGAATGTTGTCATTAGTTATGTCAGTTGTGTTTTCAGACATAATGTTCCTCCTTGTTATAGAACTTAACCATAAGTCCTTTGTTGTTCAGACATTATAAAATATAATTGTGAAAAAATAAAGAACATCTGGATTAATGTGGTAAAATACGAAAGAAAGATATTACAGATTAGTAAGATTAAGGAGATTGATATGAAAACACTTATAGTGACAGGGGGAAGTCTTGATATATGCTGGGCAAAGGATTTTGTCAGGACAATAAATGCGGAATACATAATTGCAGCTGACAGTGGTCTTAAATATATTGATGAACTCGGACTTGTGCCGGATATGATACTGGGAGATTATGATTCAGTAGATGATGGACTGCTTGATAAGTATAAAAGTATAAATATTAAGACTTATCCTAAAGAAAAGGATTATACAGATACGCATATTGCTATTATAAATGCATTGAAAGCCGGAGCGTCAGTTATATATATACTTGGGGCGACAGGTACAAGGATGGATCACACATTTACCAATATATGCAATATGAAGGCTGCACTTGACAGTGGCGTACCATGTTTTATATGTGACAGTCACAATAAAATATATCTTATAAATGACAAGATGGGAGAAGTGAAAGTGTCCAAAACAGGACAGTATGGTGATTATGTATCATTTGTTCCACTATCTGAAGAAACAATTATAAGTCTTGCAGGGTTTAAATATGTGCTTGATGATTATATACTTAATCAGGGTTTAAGCATATGCCAGAGTAATGAAATTAAAGAAAATGTGGCGGTTATAAATATAAAAAAAGGACTTGTGATTGTATTTGAAACAAAGGACTAAAAATACTTGTAATTATTGGCAGATTGTAATAAAATTAACAAAGAGTTGCGCAATAGCAACGTAAAAAACAAGGGAGGTCTCGTAATGAGTAATACAACACAGGCATTATCAAGGATTGAAGCAATACTTGATGATAGCAGCTTTGTTGAAATCGGTGCTGGTGTGACTGCCAGATCTACAGATTTTAACATTCAGGAAAAGAAGGCTCCATCCGATGGTGTTATTACAGGATACGGAGTTATTAATGGTAATCTTGTGTATGTATACAGCCAGGATGCAACTGTTCTTAATGGTTCTATCGGTGAGATGCATGCTAAGAAGATTTCAGCACTTTATGATTATGCTATGAAGATGGGAGCTCCTGTGATAGGTCTTATTGACTGCGCAGGTTTAAGACTTCAGGAAGCAACAGATGCTCTTGAAGGTTTCGGTACAATTTATAAGAAGATGTCTATTGCATCAGGTGTTATTCCACAGATTACAGCAGTTTACGGTAACTGTGGCGGTGGACTTGCAATTCTTTCTTCATTATCTGATTTTACATTTATGGAAGATAGCAAGGCCAAGCTTTTTGTTAACAGCCCTAATGCATTAGATGGTAATAATGAATCAAAGCTTGACTCAGCGTCAGCTAAGTTCCAGGCAGAAGCAGGAGTTGTT
>ENA-USUK01000586-USUK01000586.1-human-gut-metagenome-genome-assembly--contig:-NODE-586-length-28853-cov-14.775438_pt1 | contig 28853 bp, 20 predicted proteins | sample MGYA00250062_ERZ773400 | MGnify/ENA primary metagenome ERZ773400 (study PRJEB29103, sample SAMN06111961) | human gut metagenome | biome: human gut; feature: ankylosing spondylitis patient; material... | reverse complement strand
ATTCTCGAAGAGTTATTATTCATGTGTATTTAATGTAGCAAAACTGTGTGCTGAATACGACATAGATATAAAACTATCTGATTTAATGTCTGCTTTTAAGACTGTGGAAATTGAATTTGCAAATAATGAGGAGTTGATAAAAGGAAATAATAATATTAGTTTAATCTGTGCATTTGTTTTTTATTATTGCAAGGGTAAAACAGTTTATGATGCATTCAAACAATGGACGATTTCCAATAGATTGTACAAACTCAGTGATGTTCAGCTCTATTCTATTATAAAGTTGTTTGACCAGTCCCAAAGTGTAGATATCAAAGTGTTTGTTGCTATGCCATATTATAATGATGAAATTATTCGTTCCACAAATGCAATATACTCTCGCGTGATCAATAAAATCCGGAATGTATACAATATTGATATATCACTTCCAGGAAAGATAATGACCTATGAAGGTTCTACTGTCAATATAGTTAATGACGTTTTAGCCAGAATAGAGAATTGTGATATATGTTTTTGCGACATCACTGGTAATAACCCAAATGTTACATATGAAATGGGATGGGCAAGAGCGTTGAAAAAACATGTTGTAATTCTCAAAGAAGAGTCCTCGGAAAAACCAAAATCTGATTATTTATTAGATAATTATGCTACATTTAAGAAAGATGCATATATAACATTGGAAGAAGCTATAGAGAAAAACATAAAAGCGATATTAAAGAAACATTATTCTATACAAATTGAAAATTAATATATGAACAATCAAGTACCGCAAGATATAGATAAAAATAAAATCTTCTTCGTTAATCGATCGGAGATAGAAGGAAGGTTAGAGCCTGAATTTTACCAACCTTCTATTGCTTGCATAGAGGCTAAAGTTAGATCTTTGTCTTCGAAGAAACTAAGGAATTTCGCATTGTCTTTTGCAGGAGGAGCGACACCCAAAAGATCGGAAGGAGACAATTATTATTCAGACTCTGAAAATGGAGTACCATTTCTTAGGGTACAGAATCTCCAAACAACAGGAGAATTATCTCTTGATGGATGCATATACATAAATGAAGACACTCACAATGGGCTATTAAAAAGAAGCCAAGTTTCCGAAGGGGACTTACTGATTAAAATAACCGGTGTTGGTCGTATGGCGATTGCCTCTGTCGCTCCGAAAAATTTTGTGGGAAATACAAATCAACATATGGTAGTTGTAAAGACAGGTGATGATGCTATTAGTAAATATTTAGCGCATTATCTGAATCTTGACATCATTGAGAAGATAGCTTCCCGCCATTCAACTGGAGGTACAAGGCCTGCATTGGATTATTCGTCATTAAAAAATCTTCCGGTTATTGAAGGAATTGATTTTAGCACTATTGACGATGCTATCAAAATTAAAAAAGAAAAAGAGTACACAGCACAACAACTATTGAATGTTATTGATAGTTATCTTTTGGAAGAGTTAGGAATAACAATTCCTGATGTTGAAAATAGATTAGAGAATCGTATATTTTTAAGTTCATTCAGCAAAATAGAAGGGAATAGAATAGATCCTGTATTTTCTTTATATTTAGGAAAAAATGCTTCGAGCTCAAAATATGAAAATATAAGTCTTCGTTCTATAGCAAATATTTTAAAGGGTAATGCATTATCAAGTTCTAATGTTGAATATGGTGATATTCCAGTTATTGCTGGTGGGCGAACAAGTCCATATTTTCATAATCAATCAAACTTTGATGGAAATATCATCACTGTTAGTGCATCTGGGGCTTATGCTGGATATGTTTGGTATCACGATTACCCTATATATGCTACAGATTGTTGTGTAATCTTTTCTAAAGATGAGTCTCGTTTTATGACTAAATATTTATTTGAGGTTTCTTGGAGATTTCCTCCAGGCCGGCGATCATGCGCAGGGTGGTGGACTTGCCGCAGCCAGAGGGGCCGACGAAGATGATGAATTCCTTATCCTGGATCTCCAGGTTGAAGTCGGTAACAGAAGGAGCGGTAGCGCCCGGATAGATCTTGTAAATGTGCTGGCAGCTAATCGAAGCCATAGGTCATTTGCCTCCATTATTTTTTATCAGGTTCGCACCGCTTCTTGACGAGGGGTGCTTTCGTTGTTATTATAATAGCAGATTATTTTGTGATATAAAATAGCATTTTATTGATTTGAGGTGTCAGATATTGATTTTTGATTGGAGCACCACCGCAGCGCTGGCCTCGGTGCAGGATGTCCAGCCCGAAAGCCCCCTCACGCTGGCGGGCGAAGGGCTGTGGGTGTGCCTGGTCTCCAGCGGAAAATGCACGGCTTCCCTGCCCGCTGCCGGGCCGTCCCCGGCGGGGTCGGCTCTCGTCCTGCCGCCCCAGAGCGTGTCTGCCGGCCATCTGATCCTGAGCCGCGCTCCGCTGGCCCTTGCCCCGGAGGGCGGCTGCCATCTGCTCTGCATCCAGCTCACCGGGCAGGCGGCGGCGCAGTTCCTCGCCGGGCTGACCGAGCTGCCCTTTCTGGCCCGCGGCGAGACCTGCCCTGCCGCCGCCGAACTGATGGGGCGGCTGGCCGCAGAGGCCGGAGCAGAGCTTCTCAGCGCCCCGCACAGCCGCGCCGTCAGCCAGCTCGCCTTTGCACTGCTGTGCGAGCTGTCGGGGGCCGACAGCGCTGCGCCCTCCCTGCCGCCCCTCGTCACCGCCGCCATCGAGGACATCCGCCAGAACTACGCGGGCCTCTACGGCGTGGAGGAGCTCAGCGAGCGGCTGGGCGTCTCGAAAAGCCACCTCGTCCGCACCTTCACGGCCGCAGTGGGGGTGCCGCCGGGACGGTATCTGACCACCGTCCGCATCGAAGCGGCCATGCGTCTGCTCCTCCACCGGGAATACACGCTGGACGTCATCGCCAGCCTGTGCGGCTTTTCCGGAGCGAACTACCTCTGCCGCGTCTTCAAAAAAGAGACCGGCCACTCCCCCGCGCAGTGGCGGGCCATGGCCGGTCAGGCAGTGCGCCCCCTCTCGCCCGCCGAAAGCAAACGGGAGCAGGAGCTCTATATTTAATGTACCGGGGCTGCTCTGCCCCGCTTTTTTATGCCCTTCCGGCCTTCCGCTTCAGCAGGAAGACGGTCAGCGCCAGTGTGATGGCCTCCGAGACCGGGAACGCCGCCCAGACGCCGTTCATCCCGAACAGTGCGCTCAGCACCAGCGAACAGACCACGATGGCCACCATGCCGCGGCACAGTGAGGTGATGGAGGCCTCCGCCGGGCGGTTGACGGCCCCCAGATAGCCCGCCGCCACGATGTTGCAGCCCGCGAAGAAGTACCCCACGAAGTAGATGCGCATCCCGCTGTGGGCAAACTCAGCCATGAGCGCGGAGTTCTCGCTGTTGAAGAGAGCCGTCAGCACATCGGTATACCCGAACACGACGCCGTACAGCAGCGCCGCCAGTCCCAGCGCTGTGCCGCAGCCCAGCAGCAGGAGCTTTCTGGCCCCGGCCATCTCATTTTTGCCGTAGCACTGGCTCACCAACGGCTGCGCGCCCTGCGCCACGCCGTTGAAGATGGCCGTTGCCACCAGCGCAAAGTTCGCCACGACGCCATAGGCCGCCACAGCCACATTGCCCGCCAGGCGCAGCAGCAGGAAGTTGAAAACAGTGGTCGTCACGCCGGAGGAAAGCTCCCCGACAAAGCCGGAGATGCCCAGCTGGCAGCTCTGGGCCAGCAGCCTGACGGACGGTGCCTTGCGCACAAAGGTGATGGTGTTGTTCTTCTTTATAAAATGTGCGCTGCATACGGCAATGCTCAATATCGGCGAAATGGCCGTTGCCAGCGCCGCACCGGGCAGACCCAGGCCCATCGGGAAGATGAAGATGTAGTCGAACACCACATTGAACAGACTGCCGCTCAGCGTCGCCACCATGGCCAGCGAGGGGTCGCCGTCGTTGCGGACGAAGGACGCCACCACATAGTTGCACATAAAGAAGGGGGTGAACATCAGGAAGATGCGGGCATAGTTCATGCCCAGCGCCACGATGTCCGCATCGCCGCCCATCAGCCGCAGCAGGCCGTCCGGGCGGAAGATGCCCACCAGCATGAACGGCACCGCCAGGATGCAGACGCTGAAAATAGCATTGGAGAAATAGCGCTGCGCCCGCGCATCCCCCTGCGCCCGCAGGATGGCATAGCGGGTGGCCGCGCCCAGGCCGATCATCGAGCCGAAGGCAAAGATGAGATTATAGATGGGCAGGCAGAGGTTCAGCAGGGTCACGCCGTCGGTGCCCGCCGCCTGCGCAATGAAATAGGTATCCGCCAGGATGTAGCACGACGTTCCCAGCAGGCCGAAAATGTTCTGGGAAACATATTTGAAAAACTGCTTTGTCAGGTTCATGAAGCGTCCTTTCTGTCCATTCTTACACTCGTTCGCCAGTTTAGCACAGTTTTACGCAAAATGTCAATCTCGTGCGGCAGACCGCTCCCACGGAACGGTTGCTTTCCCCCGCCGCACGAGGGGAGTTTTACCGGCGAGTATCCGAGGTAGGGACCCGACGCGAAGCGTTGGGGAGGGCATGGAATGCCCTTTGACTCGCCGGGAAAAGCTCCCGGAGATGCGGCTCATATAGAGCTCCCGCCAGATTTCCCGTTGACGAATCGCTTTTACCGGGTGTATACTTGTACCCTATTTTGATGGAAAGGAGGGAGCCGCCATGCCGGAAAAGCCCCTGCTCTGCCTGGGCGAAGCCTGGCTGGAACTGACCGCCGACACGCCGCCGGAGCTTGCCGGACAGTTTCAGGTGCAGGTCGGCGGCTGGGGGGCCGGACTCTGCCGCGCCTACACCCGCTGCGGCGGGCGGGCGGTGCTTCTCTCCCAGCTGGGGGCCGACCCCTTTGGCCGCAAGGCAGCGGCCCAGCTGGCGGCAGACGGTGTGGACTGCTCCCGCCTCTGCTTCACGGATGCAGCCCCCACCCCGGTGGTCTTCTCCGGCGCGGGCGAGACGCTCCCCTATCGCACCCGCTCCTCCGAGCTTTGCTATGCCCCGGAACAGCTGGACGCCGACGCCTTCCGGGACGCCTTTGCGCTCTGCTTCTCCTCCGCCTGCCTGCTGGACTCCCCCGCCCGGATGACTCACCTCAAGGCCATCGCCGCCGCGCGGGATGTCGGCACCTTCGTCTGCTATGCGCCCCGGATGACCGAGTCTGCGCCTTTCTGGCCGGACGCTGCCTCTCTGCGGGAAACAGCCCGCGCATTTTTTCCACAGGCGGACGTTTTGTTGTTGAAAAGTAGCGACCTTTTCCCGCTGTTTGGCTCCCATGAGCTGCGCACGGCCCTGTTTGCCCTTTTTTCCGGCCATGTTCAGCTGATTTTTTATGCCGATTCGGAAAATATTCATCTTTTTACACGGAGCGTACTGCTTTCTGCGGCAAAAAACGACCTTACCGAGGCCGAACTGCTCCACCGGCTCTGCCGCCTGAACACCTGGCCGGACAAGCTGGCCGGCCTGCGGGAAAGCACGCTCCGCAAGCTCTTATTCTGAACTGCCTTTCATCTGCCCCCGTACAACGCACAAGACCCCCGGCCTGCGCCGGGGGTCTTGTGCTGCATTCTGCCAAAAACGCAAAAACAGGCAGCGCCGTGGAAAGGAGGAGAAAGCGGCGCTGCCTGTCGTATGAGAACTCCCAAACATTTGCGGTTGTCAGGAGATGGTTGGTAGTCTGCCCGCCGCATTGGCTATTGCCTCGCATCCGCGGGGGACAGTGTTTTTTCAAAGGGGGCCGCAGCATCGGTTTTCTGCCGAGGTGTGCGGTTTTCATTGCCTGCATTGGCATCCTGCGGGAGGTTCTTTCGTTCCTCCCTGACTGCACCCTTATTGTACCGGATAAAAATGGAGTTTCTTTGTGAGGTTTTTGAACAAATTGAAAATATAAAAATCAGCCGCTCCGGGCAAAGCAAAAACCGGAGCGGCTGATCTCGAAGGAGGTAAACGAATCGGATCGGAGAACATCCAGACGCTCATCCGGGGGTGCAGGCCCCGGACGGGCGGTCAGGCAAAGAAGGAGATGACCAGTGCCACCAGGAAGCCCACACCGCCGACCAGCGTTTCCATGATGGTCCAGGTCTTGAGGGTGGTCTTTTCATCCATGCCCACAAGGCTCTTGACCAGCCAGAAGCCGGAGTCGTTGAAGTGAGAGCAGACGGTGGAGCCGCCTGCGATGGCAGCGGTGACACAGGCGAGGTACAGCGGGCTCAGCTCACCGATGCCAGGCATGGCGGAGATGATGCCGGCGGCCATGGTCATGGCGACGGTGGAAGAACCGACCGAGATGCGGACCAGAGCGGCCACGATGAAGGCGACCAGCACCAGCGGCAGGCTGGCGTTTGCCACGGCGTTGCCGATGACATCACCCAGGCCGGAGTTCTGCAGCATGTAGCGCAGCACACCGCCGCAGGCAGTGACCAGCAGGATCATGCCGGTGGGCTCCAGAGATTTGGTCATGATCTTTTCCAGCTGGGCGTTGCTGTAACCGTGGCGGGTGCCCAGCAGATACATGGCAGCGATGGTGGCCAGCAGCAGAGCCATGAACGGCTCGCCGAGGAAGGCCAGGACCGGCTGGATGCCAGCCAGAGCGGGCACGACCTTGGCCACAGAGTTTGCGATGATGAGGACCAGCGGGATCAGGATAATGCACACGATGGTGCCGAACCTGGGCAGCTTGCTCTCGTCGATATCATCCTGCTGCGCCACATGTTCGGGGACTTCGATTCTGTATTTCCTGCCGCAGATGGAACCCCAGATGGGGCCGGCGGCAATCATGGCGAAGATGCCGCAGAAGATGCCGATGAGGATGACCCAGCCCAGGTCCACGCCCAGCATGGTCGCCACCAGCACAGGGCCCGGAGTGGGGGGAATGAACGCATGACCGACCGCCAGACCGGCCAGCAGGGGGATGACGTAGTACAGAACGGAGCGCTTGGTGCGCTTTGCCAGCGAGAACGCCAGCGGGATGAGGATGATCAGACCGGCATCGAAGAAGACCGGCATGGCCACCACCAGACCGGTGATGCCCAGTGCCCACGCGGCTTTTTCGTCGCCGAACTTCCGTACCATGGTCACAGCCAGCGTCTGTGCTCCGCCGGATTCTTCCAGAATGGCACCGAACATGGAGCCAAGGCCCACCAGAAGGGCGATGCCTTTCAGGGTGTTGCCGATGCCTTCATTGACCGAGCCAACGATGTCGGACAGGGGCATCCCGGCCATCAGGCCGATGCCAACGGCACCCACCAGAATGGAGATCATGGCGTGCACTTTGAATTTGATGATGAGAATGAGCAACAGGATCAGGCCTGCTACGGCAGCAAATACCAGCCGTGCCGCATCGGGAGTCGCAACTGCTGTCATAATAGTTCCTCCATTTTTTGATTTTTGGTTACACTTATCCAAGCCGTCCGGAAAAACGCACCGGGCAGTTTCCTTTTTGTTGTTTCTGCGGAGTGTTTTACTCCATGTAAGCGCCCTTCATGGGGCTGACGGCATGTTGGGAGTAGAGCTTCAGCAGGCCCTTGGTGTACTTGGGAGCCTTGGGCTTCCAGTTGGCGCGGCGCTGGGCGAGGATGGCATCCATTTCTTCGGGGGTCTTCGGCTCGCCCTTCACGCCCACGATGGCCAGCTTGCGGTTGTGGACGTCGATCTGGATCAGGTCGTCCGGCTCCACCAGTGCGATGGGGCCGCCCACGGCAGCCTCCGGGCTGACATGGCCGATGACCGGGCCGCGGCTTGCGCCGGAGAAGCGGCCGTCGGTGATGAGGGCCACGCTGGAAGCCAGCTTCGGGTCGGCGCAGATGGCCTCGCCGGTGTAGAACATCTCCGGCATACCGCTGCCGCGGGGGCCTTCGTAGCGGATGAAGATGGCGTCGCCGGGCTTCACCTCGCCGTGCAGGACAGCGGAGATGCACTCTTCCTCACTGTCGTAGGGCTTAGCGCGCAGGGTGGCTTCAAACATATTCTTGGGGCAGGCGGTGTGCTTGATGACGCAGCCTTCCGGAGCCAGATTGCCCTTCAGGATGGCGATGCTGCCGTCGGTGCCCTTGGCGTTGTCGAAGCTGTGGATGATGTCCTCGCGGCTGACCGGGCGGGCAAAACCGGCGGTCTTTTCGGCCAGGATGGCGTCGCAGTGCTCATAGAAGCCGTTCTTCTTCAGCTCTTCGAGGTTCTCGCCCAGCGTCTTGCCGGTGACGGTCATCACGTCCAGATGCAGCATGGACTTGATCTCCTCCATCACGCGGGGCACACCGCCTGCATAGTAGAAGTACTGTGCGGGCCAGTCGCCGGAGGGACGGATGTTCAGCAGGTAGTGCGCACCCCGGTGCATCCGGTCAAAGGTGTCGGCGTCGATCTCGATGCCGAACTCATGCGCGACAGCGGGCAGGTGCATGGTCGCGTTGGTGGAGCCGGAGATGGCGGCATGGACCATGATGGCGTTCTCAAAGCTCTCCTTAGTCACGATGTCCTTGGCGGTGATGCCCTTCTTGACCAGCTCCATCAGCTGCTTGCCGGCATCGTAGGCGGCCTGCTTCAGCTCCGGAGCGGTTGCGGGCATCAGGGCGGTGCCCGGCAGCATCAGACCCAGTGCCTCGGCCATGACCTGCATGGTGGAAGCAGTGCCCATAAAGGAGCAGGCACCGCAGCTGGGGCAGGCGTTGTGCTTGTAGTAGTCCAGCTGGCTGTTGGGGATGACGCCGGTCTTTTCCCAGGCGTCAAACTTGCCGATCTGCTCCAGCGTCAGCAGCTCGTTGATGGCGCAGGCCGGGTCGTTGACCACATACTCTTTCGGCAGGGTGTGAGCCTCCATGACGCCGCCGGTAACGACGATGGCGCTCATATCCTTCAGGCGGCCGATGCTCATCAGCATGGCGGGCACGGACTTGTCACAGCTGGCGATGAACACGCCGCCGTCGTAGACGCTGGCGTTGGCCTGTGCTTCCACCAGATTCACGATGGCGTCCCGGTGGGGCAGCGAGTAGTTGATGCCGTCATGACCCTGTGCGATGCCGTCGCACATATCGGTGGCAAAATAGCGGGCAGCCTTGCCGCCGTTCTCGTTGACCGCCTGCACGGCCTCTCTGACGAATTGATCCAGATGAGCGCTGCCAGGGTGGCTGTCGCCGAAGGTGCTTTCCACCAGGATCTGGGGCTTGGAAAGGTCATCGACCTTCCAGCCCATCCCCATCTTCAGCGGGTCGTTTTCAGGTGCCAGTGTGCGGACTTCCTGTGAACGAAGTTCCATAATCCTTACCTCCAAATATCGCTTGCTTTCGTCCTTTTTTCGTAGAGCCTTTTGTGATTTCATTGTAAATCTACAGACATCTTTTTGCAAGTTGTTCCATATACGTCCTGCTATTTGTGCAAAAAATCTGGGATACATCATGCACTTTGCCCAATTTCGGGCGACTTTTTCATAAAATTCACCCTCACAGCCGGGTTTTGCAAACTGCCGGAGCAAAAAGTCGTCAGATGACTTTGGATATAAAAATACCCTGCACGGTATTTCGCCGTGCAGGGCTGGTATCATTTGAGAAATCCCGCCATTCCAACGGTCCCATCATCGGGATCTTCGCCGTCGTAGATCTTCTTGATATAGGTGCGGTTGAAGTTCAGGTGCATCACCATGGCCGACTTTGCCCCGATGGGGTCGTGCCTGGCGATGGCCTCCGCGATCATCCGGTGGGTCATGATGGTCTCGTCGATGAGCTTTTTGTGGGTGACGTTCACGAACATCATCACCGCCGTATCAATGATGGGGATCAGCTGCCCCACCACCAGATTCTTGCTGCTCTCGGCAATGCAGGTGTGGAAGGCGATGTCGTCTTCAATGTAGCGGTCGCCATTGTGGATCTTGGTCTCGACCCGCTCGCACAGCCGCCGCAGCCGCTCAATGTCCTCGTCGGTCGCGTTCTGGGCCGCGATCTCCGCGATGCCCGGTTCCAGCAGCAGCCGCAGGTTGACCAGATCAAAGGCCAGCGCATTCTTATCCTGCACACTGCGCAGATTCAGCGGGTCCGAAAGCCCTTTCACCGTTGTGACCACATAGGTGCCGGAGCCTTGCCGCACCTCCACGATGCCCTTGCTGGACAGCAGCTTCACCGCCTCCCGGATGGTGCTGCGCCCCACCCGGAACTTTTCCGCCAGCGCAAACTCGTTGGGCAGCTTTGCCCCCGGCTCCAGCGGGGTATCCAGAATATAATGGTAGATCTGGTCTTCGACCTGCTCAGCCAGCAGCTTGTTTTTTAAGTGTGAAAATTCGCTCATGGCTTTCTCCCCTTTTGTACCGCCTATGGGTCAGGGCCTCCCACTTTCGGCCCTTTCCATTGCAGCAGCCGCAGCCTTCCGGGCCTTTTTGCAGCGGTACATCTCCCGGTCGGCCTGGTCTTTCACGGCCAGCAAGTCCTCCCCCGAAATGGGTGCCGACCCCAGGGACACTCTGGGCAGACAATGCACGACCTCACGCCGCAGTGCCAGCCAACGCTCAAATTCCTGCGCGCACCAGGCCTCCCGGTCTGCCTTTTCCAGCAGCACACAGAACTCGTCGCCGCCGATGCGGTAACAGTAGCCGCAGTGGGCATAGGCTTTTTTGATGCAGTGGGCGATCTCAGCCAGGCAGACGTCTCCCTGTAAGTGGCCGTAGCGGTCGTTGACCTGCTTGAAGTCGTCCACATCGAACACCACCAGCACCCCGCCGCTGCGGCGCATCTCTGCGGTGCGGTTCAGGTAGCTGTTCTGGTTCAGCAGCCCGGTGAGGGCATCCAGCTGGTTCCACATCTCACTGCAATAAATAAAGTACAGCACCGACAGCAGGGTAACGCACAGCCATGTAACGTGGAGGCTCGGCAGAGCCACCTGAATGATGGTCTCGATGGTCAGAAAGAGCATCAGGGGGTAGATCAGCACCCGGCTGCGGTTCTGAAACTCCCGCGCCGTGACGATGGTGGACGCCGAAAGGTACACGATGGCCGCAAGGTACATCAGGATGTAAATGCAAAAGTAAGGCCCGCGGGAATAGACGTTGTCTTCGCTGACGGAGAACACCAGCCCGGCGGGGATGGACAGAGCAAGAAACAGCAGGTAGCACCCCTCGCAGCACACGGCCGCCCGGAACCAGAAGTTCACCATTTTCTTCCGGTCCATGACGTACACCAGGCAGAGGGACACCGCCGGGGAGAGGCCGAACCCCAGATAGTTGGACAGGATGTTCAGCCAGCGGTAGCCCGCCGGTGCGCCATCCACCGCCAGCGTCACAACCTCCAGCACCGAGATCCCCGCAATCAGCGCAAAGGCCAGAAAAAATCCCCGTTTTTGCTTTTTGTTCAGGGATTCGCTGAACTTTGTGAGGATGCACATGAAGCTCAGCACAAAAAGGTCAATGGCCGTCAAGACATAAAAATAACCGTTCATTGTAAGACATTTCACCTTTGGATTTCTGTAATCAAGGCACGTATATGCTATTTTAGTATATCACGTTGCAGTGTCTTTCTCAACCAGACCCCGCGTTCTTTCACATTTTCGCGGCCAAAGGCCCCGGAATGCTTCATCGGCGGCTTTGCTTCCGTTGCTCCTGTCGGGACAGGGCACAGACCACTTCAATATGCTCGCTGTTCGGGAACATATCGACCGGGGTGAAGCCCTCGGCCCGGTAGCCTTTTTTCGTCAGAAGAGCCAGGTCGCGGGCCATGGTCTCCGGGTTGCAGCTGACGTAGACCACCCGTCTGGGAGCCATGCGGACGACGCTCTCGATGAACTGGGGCGTCGAGCCTTCGCGGGGCGGGTCCATGAAGATGACGTCGGCCCGCTCCCCGGCGGCAGCGGCTTCGCAGATCCAGGCCGTGGCGTCGGCGGCAAAGAACCGGGCGTTTTTGACGCCGTTGTGCTTCGCGTTGCCGATGGCGTCGCGCACCGCGTCCCGGTTGAGCTCCACGCCCACCACCTGCTTTGCCCGGTCGGCGGCAGTCAGGCCGATGGTGCCGATGCCGCAGTAGGCATCCAGCACGACCTCTCTGCCGGTCAGCTGGGCGGCCTCCACGGCCAGACCGTAGAGCACCGCCGTCTGCACCGGGTTCACCTGATAGAAGCTGCGGGGGCTGAGCGCGTAGGTCTTGCCGCAGAGTTCATCCAGAATGAACCCCTTGCCGTAGAGCACCTTTTCCTGCTCGCCCAGCACAACGCTGGTGCGGCGGGGGTTGTAGTTCTGCACGATGGTCGTCACGGGGACCTGCCGCTTTTCAGCCTCTGCCAGCAGGGCGCGGACAAAGTTCTTTGCGCCGGGCAGAATGGGCTGGGCCGTGACCAGCACCACCATCACCTGCCCGGTGGCGGCGCCCCGGCGCAGCAGGCAGTGGCGGAGCAGGCCGGTGCCCTGGTCTTCCCGGAAAGGCTGATACCGGCAGGCCGCTGCCGCTGCGCGGACGGCTTTCAGCACGGTATCCAGCACCTCGTCTTCCAGCAGGCAGCGCTCCACCGGCAGCACCTTATGGGTCCCGGCGGCATAGATGCCGGACACGAGTTTTCCACCCTGCCCGGCGGCAAAGGTCGAGATCACCTTATTCCGATAGTGGTAAGGCGTCTCCATCCCCCGGATGGGGTGCACCGGGCCGTATCTGCCCAGCAGGGCGCGGACTTTTTCCTCCTTCTGCTTCAGCTGGTCTGCATAGGGCAGTTCCAGCAGCGGGCAGCCGCCGCAGTTCTTTGCGCGATTTTTACAAGTCATCGTTCTTTCCTCCTCTTTCCGGCTCGCTGTCCAGCCAGCGAAGCCCCATCGTTCCGGCTCTGCGAAAGCCGTTTCGTCCAGCACAGCCAATACCGGCCTGCCAATGGCTCTCCCTTCGGGAGAGCTGGCACGCGAAGCGTGACTGAGAGGGCTCACCCATACGGGTCATACAGATCATATTCTTCGGCCTCGGCGTGCTTTTCTTCCAGCACGGCCATCGCCTGTTCCAGCTGGCTCTGGGAGCAGCCGCTCTCGCTGACAAGGGCGCGGACGGCCTCGGCCAGGTCGCCGCCAAAAACGGCATCCAGCCGCTGGCGCATGGTCCAGACGCCGTAGGCGCGTTTCGTGAGGGTGGGCGTGTAGGTGTTTCGGTTCTGCTCTTTGCCGCTCTTCACCCAGCCCTTGTCTTCCAGCCGGTAGAGAAAATTCAGCACGGTGGCCGGCCGCCAGCCTTTTGCGGCCAGCTTCTCTCCGATGTCCCGCCGGGAGGCGGGCTGTTTGCAGCTCCACACGGCCAGCAGCACCTGTTCTTCCGCCGCCGAAAGCGGTCTCAGACGGTCCGGGATGCCATACATTGCAGGGTTCGCCCTCCTTTTTTGTTTTACATTTGTCTCTGTTTATTTGATTTTACCGAAAAGTCCCGCGTTTTTCAAGGGCAGGATTTTGGCTGCTCTGCCCTGTTTTGCAGCATATTTTACATTCGTCTCCGTTTCTGTGTTTGTGTCAAATACATTTGTGTGTTCCGTGCTTTCAGTGCACGGTCAGACGCGCATCTTTGTGCAAAGATGCTCTTGTTTTCGCACCCTCAAAACCATTATACTACGGACAAAACCAGAGCACAATGCCGCCGGAGATTCGGGCGGCGCGGAATCAGGAAAGGGAGAGTCGCATTATGGCACGAGTTTACAATTTCAGCGCAGGCCCCAGCATGCTGCCCGAAAAGGTCCTGAAGCAGGCCCAGGCCGAACTGCTTGAATACGGCAGCAGCGGCCAGAGCGTGATGGAAATGAGCCACCGCAGCAAGTGGTTCGATGCCATCATCACCGAGACCGAGGCCTCGCTGCGCCGGGTGATGAACATCCCCGACAACTACAAGGTCGGCTTCTTCCAGGGCGGTGCGACCCAGCAGTTCGCCATGGTGCCGTTGAACTTCATGACCACCGGCAAGGCCGACTACCTTGTCACCGGCAACTTCTCGAATCTGGCCGCCAAGGAAGCCGCCAAGTTCGGCGAAGCGAACATCGTGGCCTCCAGCAAGGACAAAAACTTCACCTACATCCCGGATGTGAACGCCATCGCCTACGACAAGGATGCCAGCTACATCCACATCTGCCAGAACAACACCATCTTCGGCACCCAGTACGTCGAGGTCCCGCAGGTGGAGGGCATCCCGCTGGTGGCGGACATGAGCTCGATGATCCTTTCCAAGCCCGTGGACGTGACGAAGTACGGCTGCATCTACTTCGGTGTGCAGAAGAACGTTGCCCCCGCCGGCATGGCCATCGCCATCGTCCGGGACGACCTGCTGGGTCACGCCGCTGACACCGTGCCCACCATGATGAACTACACCACCCTGCTGGCCAAGGACAGCATGTACAACACGCCCCCCTGCTGGTGCATCTACATGACCGGTCTGGTGCTTCAGTACCTCGAAAACGACATCGGCGGTCTGGCCAACATGCAGAAGATCAACGAAGCCAAGGCCAAGGTGCTGTACGATTACCTCGATGGGCAGGACTTCTTCACCAACCCCGTCGAGCACCGCTACCGCAGCACGATGAATGTCACCTTCACCAGCCCCAACGCCGATCTGGACAAAAAGTTCTGCGCCGAGGCCGCAGAGGCAGGCTTCGTCAACCTGAAGGGCCACCGCCTCGTCGGTGGAATGCGCGCCTCCATCTACAACGCCATGCCCGCCGAGGGCGTTGACAAGCTGGTCGATTTCATGGAGCAGTTCCGGAAGGAGAATGCGTAATGTTTACCATCAAAACCTTGAACGCCATCAGCCCGGTGGGCCTGGCGAAGCTGAACAAAAACCTTTTTGATGTCTCGGTGGATGCCGACGCGCCGGACGGGATCCTCGTCCGCAGCGCCGACCTGCTGAACACCACCTTCAACAAGAATCTGCTGGCCATTGCCCGCGCCGGTGCCGGTGTGAACAACATCCCGCTGGACCGCTGCAGCGAGCAGGGCATCGTGGTCTTCAACACCCCCGGTGCCAACGCCAACGCCGTGGCTGAGCTGGTCGTCGGGATGCTCATTGCCGGCAGCCGCAATGTGGCCGCCGCCGCCCAGTGGACGCAGGGCCTTGCGGGCGACCCCGCTCTGGCCAAGAGCGTGGAAAAGGGCAAAAAGCAGTTCGTGGGCAACGAGATCAAGGGCAAGACGCTGGGCGTCATCGGTCTGGGTGCCATCGGCTCCCGCGTGGCCAACTGCGCCATTGCGCTGGGCATGGAGGTCTACGGCTACGACCCCTACATCTCCATTGATGCCGCCTGGAACCTGAGCAGCCAGGTCCACCATTGCGTGAACCTGAACGACATGCTCCCCCTGTGCGACTACATCACCATCCATGTGCCCTATCTGCCCACCACCAGGGACACCATCAACGCCCAGACGCTGTCCCTGTGCAAGGACGGCGTGAAAATCCTGAACTACGCCCGCGGCGAGCTGGTGAACACCCCCGCCCTGCTGGAGGCGTTGGAGAACGGCCGGGTCTCCGGCTACATGACCGACTTCCCCGCCGAAGCACTGCTGGGCAGGCCGGGCGTCATCTGCACCCCGCATCTGGGCGCTTCCACCCCGGAAGCCGAAGACAACTGCGCTGTCATGGCCGCGCAGGAGATCAGCGATTACCTCAAGAACGGCAACATCACCCACTCGGTGAACCTGCCGGAGGTCGTCCAGCCCCGTGCGGGCGGCCGGCGCATCTGCATCATCCACAAGAACGAGCCCGGCATGATCAGCCAGATCACAGCGCTGACCACCGAGGCCGGTCTGAACATCGAGAACATGGTCAACAAGAGCAAAAAGAACATGGCCTATACCATGCTGGATGCCACCGGTGCCGTGAACGCGGCTCTGGCCGACAAGCTGGCGGCGATTCCCGCTGTCATCCGGGTGCGCATCCTGTAATTTTCTGCCATTCTCCGTTTCCTATATTCCTGATCGCTGCATCCGCAGCCCAAAAAGCCTGAGGCCTTTTCTGCAAGGTCTCAGGCTTTTTGGGCTCTATTCTCCCGCAAAGAGGACGGTGCGGCCGTCCTCCTGCGCCGTCTGCATCGCAAATCGGACGGCATCCCGCCCGGTCATCGGGTCCACGATGCCCAGCGTGATGCGCCGGTCCTGCTCCTCCCACCAGCGGCCCGGCACACCGGCCAGTTTCGTTTTCACGGTCTGGCAGCCGCCGGGCAGCAGATCCGGCAGAGAAAGCGCCAGCGGCTGGGCCTCCACGGTCGTGCCGTCCGCCTCCTCCACATAGACGTTCACGGGCCAGTCCCAGTAAAACGGGGCCGTACCATCGTTCGTAAAAGTCAGGGTCAGCACCGTGCCGCCCGTCACCCGCCGCAGCGACGCTTCCGTGACCCGCAGCCGGTAGCCGAGAGCGGCCAATACGGCATCATATCCCTCCCGGAAAGCGATTTCCGCCGTCTTCGGCCCCAGAAAGCTCATGTGCGACTGCCGGATGAGGGAAACGGTCCGGCTCAGGTCGGTGGTGAGCAGCTGCTCCATCGAAAGTCGGCTGGTCAGCTCCCCGCCGATGGGGGCCGTCTGCCAGGCATCCGGCATGGGGACCAGCCCCTCCGGGTCGCCCTCATACCAGCCGCCGCAGGCGATCCAGCCCAGCCACTCTTCGGTGTCTTCGGGCAAGCCGGTCATGTCGTTGTAAAGGCCGAGCCCGTGTTCGGCCGCGAACCGGAAGGGCCGCCGCATCAGCAGCGCAGCCTGCGGGAATGCCTCCCGGTAAAGCGCCGCATAGCGGTCCCGGACAGCCTCATCGGGCATGGAGGGAAGCCCCTCCCCGGACTTGACGTGCCACTCGCCCCAGTGGCCGAGGCTCCCCAGCTCCACATAGCTGACGAAACCGTCGGCCCCCAGCCGCTCCCCCACCGCCCGCAGCAGCCGCTCGTGGGCGGCAAAAAACACAGGGTCGGTGTAGTCCGGCGCATAGCCCTTTCCGTAGGCGATGTCGTACCAGCGGCCGGTGCCGGTCTGTTCATAGAGCCAGTCCGGGATGTCGAGATGTGCTTCGTCCCCCGGCTCATCGCAGGAGATGCGCAGCACCAGATGGACTCCCTGCGCCCGCAGTTCCGCCAGATGGCAGGTCTGCTCGATGGCCTCCCAGGCGTAGGCCCCCTCTTCGGGTTCCAGCTGCCGCCAGGTCAGTCCCAGATAGCGCAGGGTGGCACCCTCGGTGCCGCTGTCCAGCACACCGGGCGCATAGCCGATCTGCGCATTGGGGAAGGCGCTCTCGTCCGGCAGATAGGTCACGGTCCGCTTCCGCCCCGCCCAGACCAGGCACCCGGCCAGCAGCAGGCAGGCGGCCGCCGCAGCGGTGTGCCGCTTAGCCATGGTATTCTCCGTTGTACTGGATCATGGTCACGTCCTCCACGCCCTCGATCTCCTGCAGCCGGTCGGTAACATCCCGGACATCGTCCCTGCAGCAGACCTCCACCGCCATCTCGACCGCCTCGCCCCGAAGCGTCTTTGATTTGACCGCGTACCGGTTCCGCCCCAGGGCACGGACGATTTCATCCCCCGGCTTTTCGCCCTGATAGTGCAGCACCGCCACATAGATGCGGCCTGCCGTCTGCCAGCGGGAGAGCAGGGCGAGGACCCCGATCATCACCGCAGACGCCGACGCGGCCAGCAGGTACATCCCCGCGCCGGTGGTGATGCCCGCCGTGATGGCCCAGAACAGATACAGCAGATCCAGCGGGTCCTTGACCGCCGTGCGGAACCGCACGATGGACAGTGCGCCCACCATGCCCAGTGAGATGACCACATTGGAGCTGATGGCCAGCGTGACCATGCAGGTGAGCACCGACATGCCCACCAGCGTCATTGCAAAACTGCGGGAAAAGAGGACCCCCGCATAGAACCGCTGGTAGACCCAGTAGATGAGCGCCCCCAGCAGCACAGCCGCCAGCAGAGCCGCCGCCATCTGCGGGACATTGTAGGGACTGAAATTTTCCAGCACCGATTTTTTGATGAAATCCTTCACACTCATAGCGTTGTTCCTTTCGCATTGGTTCAGCCCTGCCAGCCGGAACTGCCGTGGCAGTAGGCCGTTTTGTCGCAGCAGAGCACATATTTGGACACGGCCGTCCACTCCTGCGCTTTGGGCGGCAGCAGCTCCCGGAGGGTCTGGGGCAGAAATTCCGTAAACTTCACCTCCATCACCAGGGTGCCGGGGTCCAGCACCGGCAAAGTGGGCAGGTGCGGGTCGAACAGGTCCCAGCCGCCCACTGCCGCCCGGACGTCCCGGTCAAAGGTGATGCGCACCGTTCCCTCCTTCTGCACCCACGGTTCCCGCTCGTAGTCCACGACCACGCGGGGCCGCAGCAGGTTGGAGACGCACTCGAAGTAAAACTCCCGGCAGAGCGGCTGCGGCGAAGCGAGCAGGAAGCCGTAGTCCCCGCTCAGAAGTTTCTCCAGCTCCGCACGGGTGAGGGCGGCCTCCTCTTTGCAGATCCAGCTGCCCACTTTTTTCTTCCGCTCCAGCCGGATGACGGCATCGCTGCCGTTGTAGATGCGGATGCGGTATTTTTTGCGGGCCAGGATGCCCGCATCCTTTTCGGCATAGGCGGAGTTCCAGCAGTCGTCAAAATAAAGGCTCCGGATGAGATACCCGCCCGGCCCGGCGTGGGCGTCCCGCTGCAAAAGCGGCGCGAGCCGCAGCTCCAGCACCGCCTTTTCGCCGTACGAGATGCGGTACTTCAGCTCATGGCGGTAGCGTTCGCCGGTGCAGGTGCGCGGCTGCGTTTTTGCGTGGACCGGTGCGGGGAAGATGGTCTCACTCTTCATACAGGTCCTCCGTCACGCTGCCGTCGGCCTCCACAAAAAAGCTCTTCATGCCGTAGGCCTTGCCGGTCTCCATCACGTAGTAATCAAAGGCATCCTGCGTGTATCCGGAGGCGTTCGTCGCCCGCACCCGCAGGAAATAGTGCCCCGCCGGGAGGGCATAGACCACCGTTTCCGGCAGCCGGATGTCCGCCTCCGACCAGAACGTTGTCGTGAACTGGTAGTCCTTCGCCAGCTCGGCGGTGTAGACGATGTCCTCGGCGTTCAGGTCGAACGAGGCATCCCACAGCAGCCTCAGCTGTTCACCGGCTGGCTCCGGCATCCCGATGTAGAACGGCATCGGCTTGTGCAGGCTCTCACGGTAGGCGTCCCGGTTCTCGGTGATCTCCCGGTGCAGCCCTCTGGCCACGGTGTCGTACTCCGTCCGGCTCAGCGGCTCGTGGAGGATATCCGGCTGCTGCCAGACGAAGGGCTCCACCACGCTGCGGTACTGCGCCGTCATCTCCCCGATGCGTTCCGCGCTGCAAAAGCGGAACAGTTCCTCCACGGCGGCGTCCAGCTTTTCCCGGAAGCACCGGGTCTGCAGACAGCGGCGGAAGAGCACGTTGCCCCAGTAGTTGCTCACGCCCCGCTCCCAGCTCAGGCTGTCGGAATAGTTCCGGAACGCCCACTCGGTGCGGGAAAGCATGGCGTCGTTGTCCCAGTCGAGGATATACCACCGTGCGCTGTTCAGCGGGCTGTAGAGGTACATGTTCCGGCTCTGGGTGTCGGTGTTGCCCATCAGGAGCTGAAACGCCATCCAGTAGGCGATGTTCTCGGTGTCGAAGGTCGTCTCAAAGAGTTCCTCCATCGGCACGGTCTCGTCGTTGAGCGCTTCCAGCATTTCGATGAGCTTTGTGTGGTCGTCGCTGCCCTTGATCTCCAGATGCTGTTCAAAGGCGACCGGGTCATAGGCCAGGTCGGTCTTCCGGCGGATGGCGTCCTCATACCGAAAAAACTCGAAGAAGTTCACCTTGTACAGCTGGCCGTTCTGGTCCAGCCCATGGGCCTTCAGGGCTGTCGGGTTCAGCTGCTCCACCTGGGTATAAAGCCCATAGTCCACAAAGGCCCCGCTGTCCGCCTGCGTCAGGTCCTTCACATACAGATGCACGAACTGGGTGCGCAGGCCCACCATCTGAGGGATGCCCCGGATGAGGTCATACGCCATCTTGTTGCGGAAGCGCAGGCCGTCGCCCTGATGCTTGTTCAGTGCAATGGTCCGCTGGCCCCGCCAGGTCCCCTTGTTCTTCTTCAGCTTGATCTTATAGTTTTTCTGGGCGTTCCGGCTGGACGTCTGGCCGCGGATCTGGACCGTCGCGTTCGGCACCGTCTCCCCATAGCCCACCTCCGAGAGGAGCGGGCCGTTCTCGTCTCCCACCTGCAGCAATGCCGCCGTCTGGTAGCGGGGCACCTGCATGTACTCGTAGTCGTAGACCGAATAGGAATTGATCTCCGCCCAGGTATGGTCGGTGTTCTCGGCTTCGTTCCCACGGGTGACGGTCAGATACATGGTCACGACGCCGCTGTCGTCATAGACCGTATACAGCCCGTCATTGTCCCGCAGGTGGATGCTGTCATCGGGCTGTTTTTCCACCGGCGTTCCCGAAATCGTGGAAACTTCCTCCGACGCCGCCGTGTCCTCCGCCGTGGGCAGAACGCTGCACCCCACGCAGAGCCCCGCCAGTGCAGCCCCCAGGGCCAGCACCCTGCGGCGGGGGATCGTTTTTCCCTGCATCATGCTTCCTCCTTTTTCTGCGGGCTGTGCCGCTCCAGAAACAGCCCCAGCCGGGTGAATGCCCCGGCCTTTTCCTCGGCCACGACGGGCTGCTGGCCGAGGATGCGGTAGGGCAGGTTCCGGGTAAACCAGTCCAGCCGCAGCAGCGCCGTCAGGAACAGCACCGCTGCCCCGGCCAGGAACCCGAAGCCGTAATACGCCGGGTCAAAGCGCAGGGACAGGGCCGTCAGCCCCGCAGCCGCCCCCGCAAAGCTCAGCGCCGCCCCCAGCGCCCCTTTGTAATCCGTGAAATAGAGCAGGATGAGCAGCACCGTGTTGCCCACCGCATACAGCCCGTACCCCACGCAGAGGGTGCGGAAGTATCCGTGCATCAGGTCGTTGAAGCCGAGCGGCAGATACCCCATCACCAGCGCTTCCAGCGAGATGACCCCTGCCGTGGTGAACAGCTGCTTGAGGGCCGTGTAGAAGAGTTCCCGGTTCAGAACCGCCAGCATCTCTTCCCCGGCGGCGGTGATATCGCCCACCACGCCGCCGTCGTTGAACAGGCTGTAATAGGTGCGGTAGCGGGGGTAGAACTGCACTTCCACCGACACCACGAAGTTCACCGTGGTGACAAGGATGCTCAGAAAGGCCAGCAATGCCGGGACGTCGTAATACGGTGCCCCGTAGAACAGCCCCTTCACCTGCACACCGATGGGGCCCAGCCAGACCAGCACGAGGTGGGCAAACAGCCCGATGTCGGTGCACAGGCCCGTCAGGGCCAGCGGCAGAAAGCGGTCCACCCAGCGCAGAAAGAGCCAGGGGCTGCCCTGCCGGTCCGGAAAATAGCGGCAGAGCCGCCAGACGTCCAGCATCAGCATGACGCCGTACCCCAGCGCCACTGCAAAGAGAAAGCCTTCCAGCGCCGGAGCGCGCGCCAGCAGCACCAGCAGCGCCCCGGCCCCGAAGGCCGTGCCCACCGCCGCCGCAAAGGCGATGAGGACGCTGCGGTAGTCCTTGAGGGCGGTCAGGAAGCCCATGGCGTTCCAGTTCACGATCATCTCCGCAAAGAGGGCCAGGCAAAGCAGCCCCTGCAAAAGCGTCGCACCGGACACCAGCAGAAACAGCCCATACAGCCCACATCCGCCCGCCAGCAGCAGAGCGTTCGCGCCCCAGAATGAGGGCAGCACCAGCTGCTCCTGCTCTTCATAGAGCATGTCCGCCAGAAACCGGGTCACCGGCATGGCAAACAGGCTCGTCACGGTGAGCGAAGCCAGCAGGGTGTCCGTCACCATGCAGACCAGAAGGTCCTGCTCGGCCTTCGCCGCCCCGGCCCAGCCGCAGAGCACCAGGATGCCCAATTGCAGCAGCACACCCAGCAGCATTGGCCCGGTGCAGAGGATGCCCGCGCAGCCGTAGGCCCGCAGACCCGCCAGCAGCCCTTTGCGGCGGAACAGCTTTTTCAGTTCGAACCCAATTCCAGCCATAACTCCTCCGAATCCGTTTCATCCGGCAGACCGTGCGCCCGCGCGGTCTCTGCATACAGAGCACGGTACTGCTCCAGCATCTGTTCGCAGCGGTAATCCTGCGCCACCCGCTTCTGCCCGACCGCGCCCAGCTTCTCCCGCAGGGTGCGGCTCGCGCAGAGTTTCTCCATCGCGTCCGCGAGGCCCTGCCGGTACATGGGCGGCACACAGTACCCGGCCCGGCCCAGTGTGTCACCGGGGGCTCCTTCCAGCAGCTCCCGGCAGCAGCCCACATCAGTGGTCACACAGGGGCGGCGGGCCGCCAGCGATTCCAGCACCGAGAGCGGCTGCCCCTCCGAAATGCTGGTCAGGACAGTGAAGTCCAGCCGGTGCAGGTACGCGGCGCTGTCCACCCGCCCGGTGAACCGGACGTTCTCCAGCCCCAGCTGCCGGGCCAGTGCCGTGCACTCGGCCGCGTACTCCGCATCGTCCACCCCGCCCAGGATGTGAAGCCGGACGTTCTTCCGCCGTGCGCTCAGTTCCCAAAAGGCATAGAGCAGGGTCTTGATGTCCTTGATGGGAGCCAGCCGCACCAGCGCCCCGATGTCCACCCAGCCATCCTCCGCCTTGAGCGGGATGCCGCAGAAGGTCTCGTACGGGATGCCGTTCGGGATGACGACGCACTTTTCCGCCGGGCACCCCATCCCGATCTGGATGCTGCGGGCGCTCGTGAACAGGCTCGTCACCCGGAACGCCTGCCGGTAGATCTGCTCCGACAGCATGTAGAAGAATCGGATCCACCGCTCCTTGAAATCCGGCCGCACCCACTCGGCCCGGATGATCTCCTCCTCCCGCTCGCGGGTGTAGATGCCGTGTTCCGTCAGCAGCACCGGCCGGTGAAAGGTACTGCCGCCCCGGCAGGCCAGCAGCCCGCCGTAGCCGGTGCAGATGGCATGGTAGAGGTCCGCTTTGGGCACCTCCCCCGTGAGCAGATAGAGCACTGGCAGCAGCATGGACCGCACCGTGTGGAACGCATCCGCAAAGGCCGTGTAGGGGTACTCCTCCGCGCAGATCTTTGTGAACATCTGCATGAACGCCCGGCTCTGCAAAAAGGCCAGCGGGTGCGCCTTTTTTTCGCCGAACAGCCGGAACAGCACCGCCCAGTCCGGGCTGCCCAGCCGCACCAGCTCCTCCAGCGCGGCCTGCTCCTCTTCGGTGAACGGCTGCGGCTTTGCCTCCCCGCGCAGCCGCAGCGCGTCATCCAGAAATACTTCGTGCACTTCCACCACGTTGGGCGGCAGCTCATAGACGAAGCGGCCTCTGTCCTTCGCGTTCGCACCGATGACCCAGAGAACAAATTCGTGCTCCGGCATGGAGCGGATGCAGCTGTGCATCCAGGTGGATACCCCGCCATAGACATACGGGTAGGAACCTTCCAATACCAGACAGATGCGCATGGTTCACCCCTCCTTTCGTTCGATAGTCACGACCGTGTTTTCCGCCTTGAGCAGGTAGAGTTCCCCGGTCAGGCAGGTCAGCTGCCCGCCGGTCACGCGGCCGGGCACCCCCTCGTTCGCGCGGAACAGCAGCCACGCTTCGTCGGTGAAATTGCCCAGCGTCAGGGTCCAGGCGTCGGCGGCGCTCTGCAGCGTCACATTCACGCCCGAAAACCGCTGGATGGCCCCGGCGCACTCGCTGGCCGTCTGCATCCGCAGGCCGGGCGCTGCCGTCGAGAGCCAGGTCAGGTAGCGTTCCAGCCCGCCCTTGTAGACCTCCCAGCCTTCCGCTGCGCCGCGGTCCACGTCCAGCAGGTCATCCGGGTGCATGAAGTGGGTGCTGACGAAGTGGAAGTTCAGCTCGCTCAGCGCGGCCAGCTGCATATAAGGCTCGTTCACCATGCCGCCGGACACGATGCGCGGTTCTTCCACGATGCCGTCCGCTGCCACGCCAAATTCCTGCACATAGGGCAGGTCGGTGCCGTCTTCGAGGTAGGAGCTGGCAATGGTGCGCACCTGCGGCACCCGCTGGCCTAAGATCGCCCGCCCGGAGGCCGACAGGATGTTGGACGGCGGCACATACACCGAACCGGCGGCATAGGGCAGGACCGCCCGCTGGAACGCCGTCAGCTCGTCCATGGCTGCGACGATGGCGTCGGCGCTGGGCCATGGGTTGTAGTCGTACAGACCGGCGTAATCGGTCTGTGGCAGAACGAGGGGCTGGTGGTTGTAGCCGTGGAAGCCCACTTCCCCGCCCTGCCGCAGCAGCAGCCCGCCAAAATAGCGGAACGGCTGGGTATCGCTCTGGCGGAGGGGCGGGTCGGTGGTGTCGTCCTCATAGTTCTCGATCATGACGCCCGTGTACCGGATGCCGAACCGCTCGGCCAGCTGGACGAGGTCCGGCCACCAGACCTTGGCGTAGAAATCCGCGATGCTCAGGCCGTAATCCTGCCGGATGTACTGGCCGTCGCCCTCCGGCACCGGCGAGGGAAAGTCGTCCAGAAAAAAGACGGCGCTGTTGAGCACCGGGTAGGCGCAGGCCTCCCCCAGCAGGCTGTACGAGGCCGCATAAAAGCCTCGCATGACCTTGTCGTAGACGCCGATGTTGTCCACCACCACCCGGCCCTCGCCGAGTTCGGTGCTCCAAATCAGCGGGACGCCCTCGTCCCCGGTGACGGCATACACCGCCGCATCGTCCCGCAGCTGCACCGCCATGGAGGATTCGAACGGGTCGCTCAGCTCATACCGCTGCCCGCCGCCCAGCAGGAAGCCCTCGGCCGGCACGATGCTCTCGGCCGTTTTGCAGTTCCACGCCGAGGCCAGCACCCCAAGTTTCTGGGCCACCACATCGAACGCCCCGCACTTTTCGGGCGTCATCGCAAAGAGGACATTGCCGCCCTGCTCCACCCAGTCCATCAGGTCGAGCAGGCGCAGGCCCAGCGGCTCGAAGTTCGGCACCAGCACCACGATGGTCTCGTAGTTTTCAAAGGCCGGAAGTGCTTCCGGGGCGGTGTCGGCAAGGTCTGCGGCCTCGGCGGGGACCTTCATATCCTGCAGGATCTGTTCCAACTGTTCTTTTGCCTCTGCCACGCTCACCTGGCGGCTGTCGCAGAGCAGCAGGCAGACGGGGGCTTGCCCCGCCAGTGCTTCTTCCTTGGTCAGGGCATGGTCGAGCGCCCCGATCTGAACATGGGCCGCGGTGTACTGCACCCCGCTGCGCTCCGCAAACAAAGCCCCTGCCAGCAACAGGAACACCAGCCAGACCAGCAGCAGCCTGCCCCACCGGAACCGCCCTTTCCACAGCCGGTTCATGCGGCACCTCCTTTCCAGAACGCCAGTTCCTGCCGCCCCGCAGCGCTCAGGTAGACCTGGGTGCGCTCCATCTGCTGCAGGATGCTCCGCACTTCGGCACCGTTTTTCCGGGCGGCGGCGCTGCGCAGCCGCAGCAGCCAGGGCGTTTCCCGCACCGGCCAGCGGCGGACCAGCTCTTCCAGCGTCTGCTCCGCAGCCTTGTATTCCTGTAATTGCAGCTGCACCTCTGCCAACCGGCAGCCGAGGCTGTAGCCCTCCTCTCTGGGGCTGTCGGCCAGCTGCAGCTTGAGCAGCCGCTCCAGCTGTCGGCGCTGCAGTTCGGCTGCGCGGCCCTGCGCCAGCCCCAGCTTCAGCGAGCGTTCCAGCGCGTTGGCGTAAGCCGCCAGCACCTCCCGGTCGTTCGGGTCGTCGGCAAAGCGGCGGGCGTCCTGCTGCAAGGCAAGGTCCGCCTGCTTGGAGATCTGTGCCATGGCCGTGGCCGCGTAGTGCACCACCTCGCTGTCGTCATTCATGCGGGCCTGCTGCAGCAGGTCGTAATACTGCACCGGGTCCTCCGTGAGCACCGACAGGATCAGCTTCCGCCGCTGCTCGGCAGTGTCCAGGATCAGCGCCTCTTCCAGCGGCACCGTTGCCGCCGTGCCGGCCCGGTCTTCGACCCGGATGCTGCGGTGGAGCTCATCGTCTACCCGCAGTTTTTCCACAAGGTCTGTGTGCAGTCCGTTCCGTCTCATACCCGCACCTCCTGCTTTGCTGCGGGCTTCGTTCCGGCCCGCACCATGGCCGTTTCGGCCAGCCCGCAGAGGATGCGGAACATGTTCTGGTAATAGAGCGACAGCTGCTCCCCTGCCGCATCGTGCAGCAGGATCAGCGCCCGCAGCTCCCCGTTTTCCCGCACGGCCGCGCCGAACATGGGCAGGCCGGGCGTCAGTTCCCGGTTCACCCACAGCCCGTCCTGCTCGATGCCACGCAGCACCGGGCCAAGGCCCGTGCCTTCCAACAATTGCGGGCAGCGGGCGGCAAAGTCCGCGCTGCAGGCAGCCCGCCGGGCCAGATGCCGCCGGGCGTCCACGCGGTAGACCGCCGCGCTGTGATTTTCGAGCACATCTTCCAGCACCTCCACGATCTTCCGGGGCAGCTCCTGCGCCGGGGCCGCGTCCAGCGCTTTGGTCACGGCATACACCTTGCCGAAGCTGTCTCTCCGGCCCAGGATCTGCCGCCGGAACGAGCGCTTGTCCTCCAATGTATCCTGATACAGCTGCCGCACGAACCGCAGCCGCTCTTCCAACAGTTTCTGCTCCTCCTCGGCAAAGCGGAGGTCCTCGGCGCTGCGCAGCTGCACATAGCCGCACACCGCCCCCACCACGAAATACACGAGGAAGGCCAGCCAGTTGGACGGCTCGTAGAAGAGCAGCAGCGGCGACGCGCCCTCGGCCCAATAGCCCGCCGCCAGCGAGAGCGACGCCAGAAACGCCGCCGCCACGCCTGCGTTCAGGCCGTAGACATCGGCGATGAGCACGATGAACGCCAGCCGGAAATCCACCACCCGGAACTGCGCCTGGGTGCTGGTCATCCGCACCAGCAGTTCGGATACGCCCCAGGCCCCCAGCAGTTCCAGCACCGGGACCAGCAGCCGGTGCCGCGCGGCAAAGCCGCTGAGCCGTTCCGGCCATTTTTTGCGGCGGGGCTGCTTTTCCTGCCGGAAGAACCGGGGCAGGTCGTCCAGCAGGTCGTACCGGGGGAACCACCCATACGCCCGGCGCAGCTGGCCGTCGTCGGGCGGATACTCCCGGATCAGGTCGCTGCCGTAGGTCACGGTCAGGCCGGGGCAGAGGGCTTTCCACGCCTCGCCCAGCTGCTCATAGTTCCAGTGGAAGACCACCGGGGCGGTCAGACTCTCCCACTCCGGCGTCCAGTTGTCGAACACCCGCAGCACCAGCTCGGACAGGTCTTCCATGCACAGAGCCGCCACCGGGGCAAGGGCCTGCTCTTCAAAATGCAGTTCCCCGCTCTTCGGGCGGGTCAGCAGCTGCGCGATGCCCACCGGCGCACCGGTGCAGTCGGTGCCGTAGAGATAGGGCAGGTGCAGCACCTTGATCTGCACCCTGCTCGTCTCGGCGTAATGGCGGCAGAGAGCCTCCGCCGCCTGCGCCAGCACCGATTTGCCGATGAACGGCGTCAGCACGGCTTCCGGCCCAGCCAAATAAAGCAGCTGGCTGGGCCGCTCCCGGTTGGCCTGCAAAACACGGCGCAGGCGGTCCAGTTCGCCCTCCTGCTCGCTGTGCGGGGTCAGATACTCCGAGAAATAGACGATGCGGTCAAACTCGTAGCTGTCCACCAGCTGGCCGATGCGCTCCTTGCTGTCCAGCGTGATGGTCCGGATGCGCGGCGGGTGCGGCTGGCCCCGTGCGCAGGTAATGAGGACATGGTCCTCTGGGAACGCCATCTCCACCCAGGCAGGGGTCACGAAACAGGTGTTCCCGGTCAATAGAATCTCCACAGCAGTTCCTCACTCATCCTCAACGTTCTACCGGCCCGCCCCCTCTCCGGCAGGGGCGTTCCGCTAGGGCAATTATAAGCGGTGTCCGCCGCAAGGTCAAGAAAAAAGATGCGACAATACGCATATTTTTGTTCACTGTTTCGATTTACTTCGGATGCTTGCCCGCGCATTCTGCAGCATCCGACAGCCTTTTGGGCGCAGCATTTTCACACAAGTCGGAGGTGCACGTCTTCTTTCGGGTCGCTCCACTGCGCCGCATTTCGCCAAAATCCACATGGATTTGCAGAAACATTAACGAACTTTATGTTGCGTTTGTTCCAATTTTGCTGTAAAATAAAAAAATGACAGCCTTGGAAATATCAGGAAACTGTGAGGACGATAGTATGATGAAAAAGCTCTCCCGCCGCTCGTTTCTACAGGCCACCGGTGTGCTGGCAGCCACGGCAGCGCTGACCGCCTGCGGCGGCAAGGCTGAAGCCGACAAGAGCAGCAGCCAGAACGGCAAAATTCAAATCACCTTTTATCTGTGGGATCGCTCCATGATGAAAGCGCTTACTCCGTGGCTGGAAGAAAAATTCCCGGAGTATGCGTTCACCTTCATTCAGGGCTTCAACACCATGGACTACTACCGCGACCTGCTGAACCGTGCGGAGCAGCTGCCGGATATCATCACCTGCCGCCGCTTCTCCCTGAACGATGCGGCACCTCTGGCAGAGCACCTGATGGACCTGAGCACTACCGAGGTCGCAGGCACCTTCTATTCCAGCTACCTGAACAACAATCAGGAGCCGGATGGTGCGATCCGCTGGCTGCCCATGTGCGCCGAGGTGGACGGCACGGCTGCCAATGTTGATCTGTTTGCGCAGTACAACATCCCCCTGCCCACCAACTATGCCGAGTTCGTGGCGGCGATCGAGGCCTTTGAAGCGATCGGCATCAAGGGCTATCAGGCAGACTGGCGGTATGACTACACCTGTCTGGAAACCATGCAGGGCTGCGCGATCCCGGAGCTGATGAGCCTGGAGGGCACCACATGGCGCATGAACTACGAGAGCGAGACCGAGGACGGCTCC
>ENA-USUK01000585-USUK01000585.1-human-gut-metagenome-genome-assembly--contig:-NODE-585-length-28855-cov-20.652651_pt1 | contig 28855 bp, 21 predicted proteins | sample MGYA00250062_ERZ773400 | MGnify/ENA primary metagenome ERZ773400 (study PRJEB29103, sample SAMN06111961) | human gut metagenome | biome: human gut; feature: ankylosing spondylitis patient; material... | reverse complement strand
ATGCTGTGTAACCGCGGGCTTCGAATGTATTACGGATTCCACCATTAGGGAAAGAAGAAGCATCCGGTTCCTGCTGGATCAGTAATTTGCCGGAAAAACGTTCGATTACTTCACCGTCTTCACCGAACTCGATAAAGCCGTCATGTTTCTCGGCCGTTCCGTCTGTCAGTGGCTGAAACCAGTGCGTGTAGTGTGTAGCTCCCATTTCAATCGCCCATTTCTTCATCCCGGCTGCCACTTCGTCGGCAATCTCACGGGAAAGAGGAGCGCCATTGTCCATCGCATCCGTCAGCTTCTTGTAAACCTCGTTGGAAAGATACTTGAACATCTTGTCTTTGTTGAACACATACATACCGAAATACTCCGAAGGTCTCTCTTTAGGAGAGGAAACCTCTACAGCTTTTTTCTTGAACGCTGTTTCGACTACTCTAAATCTAAGTTTCGACATACTACCTAATTTTGATTTGTTGTTAATATATTCATCTATATTTCTTTTTCTTTTGTTGCCGGAAAGCCGGTTAAGGCTCTCCGGTATAAATCTATATTCTAATTAGATTCTTATAGTTGGTTTTAGTTATAAGCGCTTTCGCCATGTTCGTACACATCGAGTCCTTCCTCTTCCACACGTTTGGTAACGCGAAGACCGTGAACCACATCGAGTCCTTTGAAGATGATGAAGCCCATACCTGCTGCCCATGCACCTACTATCACCGCACCAAACAGCTGTGCCAATAACAGACCGCAACCGCCGCCATAGAATAATCCTTCTTCTGTGGCGAAAAGACCGGTGAGTACGGTTCCCAAGAATCCGCATACTCCGTGTACGGAAGAAGCTCCCACGGGGTCGTCTATTTTTAATACACGGTCAATGAATTCAACGGCGAATATCATAACGATACCGCAAATCATACCGATCATCACTGCTCCGAAAGGCGATACCAGATCGCATCCGGCAGTAATACCCACGAGTCCCGCCAAGATGCCGTTCAGGGTTAATGATAAAGACGGTTTCCCGAACTTGAGCCAACTGACGGCAAGTGCGAAGAAACCTCCGGCACAGGCGGCAAGATTGGTGGTTAGGAATACGTGTGATATGATGAACTGGTCGGAGCTTGTGGCAGCGGCGAGCTGTGAACCGGGATTGAATCCGAACCATCCGAACCAAAGGATAAATACGCCTAAGGCTGCAATGGTCAGGTTGTGTCCGGGAATGGCTTTTGACTTTCCGTCTTTACCGTACTTACCTACACGGGGACCGAGAATTGCCGCGCCCACTAAGGCAATCCATCCGCCTACGGAGTGAACAACCGTAGAACCTGCGAAGTCGTGGAAAGTAGTTCCGAATGCATTCATCATGAAACTGCCTTCGTCGCCATTCATCAACCAACCGCCTCCCCATGTCCAATGACCGGATACCGGATAGATGATTACGCTGATGAAGATCGTGTAGAGTAGGTACATGGAGAATTTAGTACGTTCTGCCATTGCACCGGATACGATGGTAGCGGCGGTTGCGCAGAATACAGTCTGGAATATCAGGAACCCTTCAATCGGGAGTCCGTTGTCGATAATGGAATCCATGATGCTGAGGTCAAAGAAATGCGGTGCTCCTACAAAATTGCCGATTCCGAACATTAGTCCGAATCCGATGAACCAGAACAGAAGTGAGCCGAACATGAAGTCGACGAAGTTTTTCATCAGAATGTTGGCTGTATTTTTAGTGCGGGTGAATCCTGCTTCCACTAAAGCAAATCCCGGTTGCATGAAGAATACCAGCATGGCGGCAAGTAGCATCCATACCGTGTTGATGCCGGTTGCGAGTTCTCCCATTGCGTCGATGATAGTAGTCGGGGCGCTTTCCGGGACTGCAACGGCAGTTACGTCTTGCGCAAAAGTATCGAAAGCGAACATTGAAACCAACAGGATGGCTCCGGTTACCCATCGTCTCAGGATAACATGTTTCGTATATGTGTTCATAATCTTTTTACTGTTAATGTGTTAATACCTGAATACCTGTACTATTTTTCTTTTTCTGCATTATAGAGTGCGATGTCTCCTCTTTCTCCCGTACGGATGCGGATGGCATCTTCTATCGGGATGACGAATATTCGTCCGTCTCCGATTTCTCCGGTCTGTGCAGCCTTGATTATTGCCTGAACTGTCTTTTCCGCATTCTTGTCACGAACCACAATGTTCAGCAGAATGCGTTCGATAGAACCGGTATCATATACTACTCCACGATAAATACGCCCCTGACGCGCTTTACCGATACCTCTTACATCATAGAATGAGAACCATTCGATATCTGCTTCAAGCAGAGCGTCTTTCACATCTTCGAATTTTGTCTTACGTATAATGGCTTCTATTTTTTTCATATTGATCTTTATTTGAAAACTTTCTTTAAAATCCGATATTGAGTCCGGCTATTAAATACGCATGATCGTATGCCGGAGATACAATGGCCTGTACGTATAATGGTATGGAAAAACTATTTGTAATCTTAATGTCCTTGGAGGCTTTCAAGCTGATGTCCATTACATTAAAGTCTTCATCATACCTGCTTTTATAAGGGTTGATACCGATGGACGGTGTCAACGTAATTTCTTTCGGCAGAGCAATGTCATAGGCGGCATTGAAATAAGATGAATAATACCGGTCGCCTTTTTCATCTTTGTCTGCTCCGGCACACATGGTGCTCCATGAGAGAGTGAGCGGGCATGTTTCTCCGAAGTTGTAACTGACAGTCCCTTCAAAATAGTGGGAGTCTTTGTAATGTCCGTAAGGTGCGCCGGCACCTTCCCACCAATAATCGGTTACCGATATTCCGAAACCTCCGGTGGAATATCCCAGCGTTATGTCAAACTCCTGCGGATGAAAGTCCGAGAGGCTTCCGCTTCCCCATGCTTCGAGTGAGAACCCTTTATAACCCAATGTGAGCGATGGCTGCAAAGAGGCTCCTGATTCCTGATCCATGCCACGCCATACATAACTGCTTACCAATTCTACATTGCCTGATACTTCAAACTTATCCTGTGCATTTGCCAAGGGGATTATGGTTGTCCATCCTAGTAGTAACAGACTTGTCGTTTTAATCATCGTTCTCATGTCTTTTTACCTTTTTAGTTAGAAAAATTGCGGATGATCAGTCCGGTTCTGTTAGTATAGTATTGCGCTTGAACTATTAAATAGTAGAATGTTTATATTCTTCACTTTTATTTCAGCCAGTTGCGGATGCGTTTCATGGCTTCCACACAGTCTTCGTGTTTGCCGAAAGCGGTCAGGCGGATATATCCCTCACCGCTTGGCCCGAAACCTACACCCGGAGTACCCACTACATTGGCTTCGTACAACATTTGTTCGAAGAACCGCCAAGAGCTTATGCCGTTCGGGGTTTTCAGCCAGATGTATGGGGCGTTCACACCGCCGTACACTTCCAGCCCGGATGTTTCCAGTCCTTCTTTCATGGTGCGGGCGTTGTTCATATAGTAGCCAATCGTTTCTTTTACCTGCCGTCTGCCTTCTGCGGTGTAGATGGCTTCGGCGGCACGCTGGGTAATGTAGCTTGTACCATTAAACTTGGTGCATTGGCGGCGGTTCCACAGTTTGTTGAGGGAGATACGTTCACCTTCCAGCGTAGCGGCGGTCAGTTCTTTCGGTACTACGGTGTAGCCGCAGCGCACGCCTGTAAATCCGGCGGTCTTTGAGAAACTGCGGAACTCGATGGCGCATTTTTTCGCCCCTTTTATTTCGTATATGGAGTGGGGCACATCGTCCTCTTGGATGAAAGCCTCGTAGGCGGCATCAAATAGGATAAGCGTGTCGTTGTCAAGGGCATAGTCCACCCACTTTTTCAGTTCGGGTTTGGTAAGGGTAGTACCCGTAGGATTATTGGGGTAACAGAGGTAGACGATGTCGATGCGTTTGTCCGGTATTTCGGGGATAAAGTTGTTTTCGGCCGTACAGGGCATATAGGTTACATTGCTCCATTTGCCGTCTTTTTCCAATATGCCGGCGCGTCCGCACATTACGTTGCTGTCAATGTAGACGGGGTAGATAGGGTCGGTTACTCCCACACTGTTGTCATGGCGGAGTATGTCGCCTATGTTTCCCGTATCGCTCTTGGCTCCGTCGTTGATGAAGATTTCCTGTGGGCTGAAATGAACGCCGCGTGTCGCGTAATCGTGTTTGATAACGGCATCAATCAGAAAGTCATAACCCTGTTCAGGGCCATATCCGCGGAATGTCTTGGCATCAGCCATCTCATCCACTGCCTTGTGCATCGCTTCGATGCAAACTTGCGGCAGCGGACGGGTAACGTCTCCGATACCCAGACGGATGACTTCTTTTTTAGGGTGCGTTATCCTGAAAGTATTAATCTTCTTAGCTATGTCCGAAAATAAGTAACTTCCGGGCAGTTTCAAAAAATGTTCATTAACTAATGCCATATCTCTGTTGGTTTAATTATTTGATAATGAAGAATTGCCATGTGGCACAAAAGCGTATACTCATTCATAATTCTTCATCCGTCTCCATCTCTCCCTCGAACACCTTGGTTGCCTCTCCCGTCATAAAGACGTGCTTGGTGGCTATATCCCATTCAATGGTGAGTGTTCCTCCATCCATGACGATGATTGATTTTCTTCCGGCACGTCCTGTGAGGAAAGCGGCTACGGCTGTGGCACAGGCTCCTGTTCCACAGGCTTGGGTGACGCCCGAACCCCGTTCCCATACGCGCATCCTTATCTTTCCCTCTTCCAATACTTGGGCAAACTCCACATTGATGCGGTCGGGGAAGAGAGGGTGATTCTCCAGTTTGGGGCCGATAGAGGAGAGGTCTACCTTCGTAATGTCGTTCACGAAGATTACCAGATGCGGGTTTCCCATGGATACGGTAGTACCCGTATAGCGTATGCCGTCTATTTCGATGGGATGTTCTGTCATCGGCTTGTTCCCCTTGCCGTCATAGTTCACGGGTTCGCCAGACGGAATACCCATGTCAACGGTTACAGTGTCTACTTTATCGTCTGTCGCGTGTAGTTTTAGAATCTTGATGCCGGACAGGGTATCGAGTGTGATTTCTGTTTTGGAAGTCAGCTTGTAGTCATAAAGGTATTTGCCGATGCACCGGCTGGCATTGCCGCACATCTTGGCTTCCGAACCGTCCGCATTGAAAATGCGCATGCTGAAATCGGCTTTGTCGGAGCGCCCTATAAGTACCAGACCGTCACTGCCGATTCCCGTATGCGGTGCGCTCCATTTCTTCGAGAGTTTCTCCGGGTTCTCGATAGGATAGCGGGTAGTGTCTACATATATGTAGTCGTTTCCTGCGCCATGCATCTTGGTAAACTTTATGCTTCTTGTCATTTTGTACTTACTTGGTTAGTTGACTATATCCTTTTGTCTTATTTCAATGCAAATATACGACGTTTTGGATGATTTTTATCTATATTGATATCTGTTTTCTATTTATTTCTATTCCGGCTTTCATTCAGTGCAAATATATACGATTTCCCTTTCAATTTAAAAGTATATGATGCTATATTCGTAAAGATTGTAATATAATGCTCTCGCATTCTTGCGGGGAAATAATAAAAATGATTGTTTTATTCGCTTATTACTACCTTTTTGAAATATAAAAGCTGCTTCATTGTTTTCAGAATGAAGCAGCTTGTCTATAATAACTTTCTAAATGTATTGTAAGTTGATGCTTTTACTGTAATATTTCTTGCAGTTCTACGGGGACGTTGGTAGTGATGAAATCCACACCGTGGTCAATCAACCACTTCATGTCTTTGGCATCGTTTACGGTCCAAGCATTTACTTTCATGCCCAAGTCGTGGGACTCTTTAATCCATTCGGGATGTCTTTTGAATACGCTGAAGTGATAGTCGGGTCCGGCGCATCCCCATTCTTTCAGTTCTTTGGGAGAGAGGTCGCCTTCCAGATAATATACCGGAGTTCCTTTGGGGGTAAGACGGATAAATTCTTTGGTGGCGTGTCGCGAGAAAGCGATGTATTCCATGCGGTTCTCCAATCCCATGTCTTTCACCATCTTCACGATACTTTCTACGGCACGTGTTTCCTGTTCGGGTGTCTTGTGGGATTTCAGTTCCAGAATAAGGCGCGTTTTCAGTTGTCCGGCTTTTTCCAAGTATTGCCGCAGGGTGGGGAGTTGCTCTCCGTTGTCCAGTATGACGGCGGTACACTGTTGTGCGGTGGATTTCTGCATATTCACTCCCTTGAAAGTGCTGTCGTGGTTTACTACAAGTTGGTTGTCGGCGGTGAGCCATACATCGAACTCGGAACCGTAACAATTTATGGAGTCGGCTTTCACCAGTGCGGCAATGGAGTTCTGTGCCGAGCCGTTGGTTTTCCAGAAGCCGCGGTGGGCGATAACTTGGGTGGACTGTGCCTGTATGCAGCCGCAGGCGGCAAGCAGTAGGGCGGAAGTGATAATAAGGCTTTTCAGTTTCATGGGCTTTAGAATTAATTATTTTCATCGTTCTTTCGCAAAGGTAGCATAAGCTTACGAATATGAAACAGAAAGTATATTAAAAATCCGTTGCATTTGCCGTGTGGTTACTTTTTTTAAGGTTCAGTCCTTGTAGGCTTCTTCGTGCACACCGGCAACGGCGCGTCCGCTAGGGTCGTTTTTCCCTTGGAATGAGACGTCCCATGCCAATGCTTCGGCGGTGGAACAGGCTACACTCGGTACGCTGGGTACACTGCGGGCGGCACTCTCGCTGGGGAAGTGCTCCTCGAAAATAGTGCGGTAGTAGTATTCCTCTTTGTTCATCGGTGTGTTTACGGGGAAGCGTTCGGAGGCTTTCCGCATCTGTTCATCACTGACGGCAGCGGCAGTGACAGCTTTCAGCGTATCAATCCAGCTGTAACCCACACCATCGGAAAATTGTTCTTTCTGACGCCATGCGACGCTTTCGGGCAGCATATCCGCAAAGGCTTCGCGAACCACTTTCTTTTCAATTTCCTTTCCGGGACACATCTTCGTGGCAGGATTCAGTCGCATGGCTACATCCAGAAATTCTTTGTCGAGAAACGGGACACGTCCTTCCACGCCCCAAGCGGCAAGACTCTTGTTGGCGCGCAGGCAATCGTAAAGGTACAGTTTGGAGAGCTTACGTACTGTTTCTTCATGGAAGGCTTGTGGTGTGGGCGCTTTGTGGAAGTAGAGGTAGCCGCCGAATACTTCGTCCGCACCTTCACCACTAAGTACCATCTTGATGCCCATGCTCTTGATGACACGCGCCAGCAAGTACATGGGCGTGGATGCGCGGACAGTGGTTACGTCGTAGGTTTCGATGAAGTAGATGACATCGCGAATGGCGTCCAGCCCTTCCTGAATGGTGTAGTTTATTTCGTGGTGGATAGTGCCGATGTATTGCGCCACTTCACGTGCTTTGATGAGGTCGGGAGCGCCTTTCAAGCCTACTGCAAAAGAGTGGAGTTGAGGCCACCACGCATCTGCCTTGTTGTCCGTCTCAATACGTTTTCCGGCGTATTTCTTGGCGATAGCCGAGATTACGGAAGAGTCCAGCCCGCCGGACAACAACACGCCGTAAGGTACGTCCGACATAAGTTGGCGCTGTACGGCGGCTTCGAGGGCATCATGTACGGCAGAGACCTGAGTTTGGTAGGTTGTGGCATTGACGTCAGGGTAACCAGTATGATAGTTGTCTTTTACGTCAGGGTATTGCATCCAGTCGCGAGTGTACCAGCGGTGCATTTTACCCTCACGTCCCCGGTAATAGTGTCCGGGCAGGAAAGGCTCGTACTCGTCGCAGAAGCCTTCGAGAGCTTTCAGTTCGCTGCCGAAGTAGATGCGGCCTTCCTTGTCGCGGCCTATATATAAAGGTATCACTCCGATGGGGTCGCGGGCTATGAGGTAATCGTCCGTCTCTTCATCGTAGAGGGCAAAGGCGAAGATACCGTTCAGTTCTTCGAGGAAATTGATGCCTTTGTCTTTGTAGAGGGCGAGGATGACTTCGCAGTCCGAACCCGTCTGAAAGGTGTACTTTCCGGCGTAATGTGCACGGATATCGCGGTGGTTGTATATCTCACCGTTGACGGCAAGGATTTGCTTGCGGTCGGGCGAGTACAGAGGTTGCCCACCCGATTGAGGGTCGACGATAGAAAGCCGCTCGTGTGCAAGGATTGCGGAGCCGCCTACATAAATACCGCTCCAGTCCGGTCCGCGATGGCGGATTTTCTGTGCCATTTTTAAAGCTTTACTCCTGAGTTCCGGAGTCTGGGATTTTATGTTGAAAATACCTGCTATTCCACACATGGTTGTAGTTGTTTTAGAAGTTGATATCGGGATGATGTTAGTTGTATCGGGTGAGACCGGCAGTTTCGTCCGTTGGAACGGATTGTTTCAAGCGTTGAAACGAGTCGTTTCACACCGGGGGACAGAAAGTTTCATGCGTTGAAACTCTTGGTATCCCTCTTTGAAACTTTTTTTCGTTGCCGCAAAACTATCGGTTGAAGTATTGGTCAATCCGCCGGGCTACTTTGCGACCGTCAGCCAGTGCACGTACTACGAGACTTGCACCATTGGCGGCATCTCCCGCCACGAATACATTCTCTGCAAATGTCGGCTGTTCCGGTTTGAGGAAGCCCATAGCCAACAGCACCATATCGGCTTCAATGACTTCTTTCTTACCCGTAGGTTTCATGGTGGGGCGGCCACCGTCTTTTGCCGGAAGCCATTCCACTTCTTCCACTTCCACGCCGCAAACCTTTCCGTTCTTGCCGATGAATCTGTTGGATGCCAGTGACCAGCGGCGTGTGCATCCTTCTTCGTGACTGGAAGTGGTTTTCAGGACAACGGGCCATTGCGGCCAGGGCGTAGCGTCATTGTGGCCTACGGGTGGTTGTGGCATGATTTCTATTTGTGTCACGCTCGTAGCTCCTTGGCGGATGCTCGTGCCGATGCAGTCCGAGCCTGTGTCGCCACCGCCAATGACAAGTACCCGTTTTCCACGGGCATTGACAAGCTGCTCTTTCGGGAATGTCTCTCCGTCGAGGATACGGTTCTGTTGAGCCAGCATATCGAGGGCAAAGTAGATACCTTTCAGTTCACGGCCGGGGATGGTAAGGTCGCGGGCAGTGGGAGTGCCTGTGCAGACGGCGTAAGCATCGAAACCTGCGGGTAGCTTCTGCATATCGATGCAGACACCCATTTCAAACCGGATACCTTCGGCTTTCAGTACATCCATGCGACGGTCTATCACTTCTTTGGGTAGTTTGAAGTTGGGAATACCGTAGCGAAGCAGTCCGCCCGGCATCGGTTTGGAATCGAATATCGTGACTTCGTAGCCACGGGCATTCAGCCGTGCGGCAACGCTCAGCCCGGCAGGTCCTGCACCGATGACAGCTATTTTCCAGCCATTGCGTTCGGGGCGGACAGGCACGATATATCCTTCACGAAAAGCGGCTTCGGCAATGGCTGCCTCATTCTCGCGGATGGTTATCCAGCTTGCCAGACGGGCAGATCTGATTCCGAATCTTGTAGAGATTGTGAAAGGGTATGCAAAGCATGAGAAAGAAACACTTATGACGGTGGTCGAACTCCGGAACCGGATGACACTTGCGGATACAAGAAATGAGCGCTTTGAGGCAAACGAAGCGTTAAACCGGGCATCGCGGAAAGTGTTTGCAGTGGCAGAACAATACCCGGAATTAAAGGCGAACACAAACTTTCTACAGCTGCAGACAGAACTTTCCGAGACCGAAGACCGCGTGAGTAAGGCAAGACAGTTTTATAACGATGCGGCAACGAAGTACAATATCGAATTGCAGATGTTTCCGAAATCGATCCTTGCGAAGATATTTCATCTTTCAAAATTATCTCTGCTGGAATTCGGAAAGATGGAGAATCCGGGGATTCATTTTTAAGATATGCCAAGACTAAATCATAGACAATTTACGAAATAAGTATAAGAAATCATATGAAAAAGTGGAAAATATATCCACTTTTTTTCTTTTATGTTAGAATGTAGCTTGTGGCAGTTGTGTCATTGCCTGCCGGTGCGCCAGATTGAAAACTGTATGGAGTAAGACCGGTGACATGAAAAGGAAGATTGTTAATCATGACAGGAGATGAATCATATGAAACTATCATTGGCGCATACATTACGGCACTATGATAAAAAGAATATAGGGAAAGATATCTTGGCGGGGCTCATCATCATGGCAGTTTCTATTCCGATTTCGATGGGATATGCCTTGATTGCGGGACTTCCCGCAGTGTATGGTCTGTATGGGTCGGTGTTTCCGATTCTGGCGTTCGCGCTTCTTTCAACGTCACCACAATTTATATTCGGCGTGGATGCGGCTCCGGCAGCACTGATTGGTTCTGCACTTTTAACCTTGCATGTTGAGGCAGGAAGTGAAGAAGCCATGGCGATTGTACCGGTGCTTACATTTTTTGTCTCGGTGTGGCTGCTTGCATTTTCTTTTATGAAGGCGGGAAAGCTCGTCAATTACATATCGGCTCCGGTGATGGGCGGATTTATCACAGGTATCTGCTCGACGATCATTCTTATGCAGGTGCCGAAGATTCTTGGTGGTACGGCAGGAACCGGAGAGTTTTTTGAACTGGCAAAGCATATCGGACAGACCGCAAAGCATGTGAATGTGCCATCCATCCTCTTAGGCGTGGTATCACTTGTAATCCTGCTTGTGGCGAAAAAACTGGTTCCGAAATTCCCGATGGCAGTTGTATTGATGGTGGCAGGTGCCTGCTATACGCGGGTTGGAAATGTGCGGGAGCTTGGAATCCAGACACTCTCGAAGGTGGAGACGGGACTTCCGCAGTGGCAGATACCGGATTTTTCAGCTGTCTCAATCCGGGAGGCTGTGACAGTCAGCCTGTCGGTGGCAGTTGTAATTATGGCGGAGACGTTGCTGGCGGAGAATAATTTTGCACAGAAAAATGGCTACCGAATTGATGATAATCAGGAGATCTTTGCATTCTCCGTCGGAAATTTTCTTGCAGCCTTTACCGGGTGCTGTCCGATCAATGGCTCCGTATCCCGTACAGCGATGGGTGAGCAGTATCAGGGAAAGACACAGCTTACCTCGCTTGTGGCAGGACTTTCCATGATCGTACTTTTGCTGTGTGGAACGGGATTTATTCAGTATCTGCCGGTTCCGGTGCTTACTGCGATTGTGATATCGGCATTGCTTGGGGCAACAGAGTTTGATCTGATGGCACGGCTCTGGAAGGTCAGCCGGACCGAATGTATGATCTTTGTCGGCGCATTTTTAGGTGTGCTCCTGCTTGGCACGATTAATGGTGTTTTGATTGGTATTTTGCTTTCCTTTGCGGAGGTGATCATCCGGACAGCGAAGCCATCCACCTGCTTTCTTGGGATTCAGCCGGGGCATAAGCATTTTCGTGATCTAAAGGAGAGCAGCCAGATCCACGCACTGTCCGGTGTGCTTGTTTACCGGTTTAGCAGCAATCTGTTCTTTGCAAATGTGCAGGTGCTGAAAAATGATATTGAGGATCATATAAAACCGGATACGAAAGCTGTGATCCTTGATGCGGGCGGAATCGGAAGTCTGGATATTACTGCGGCAGACTGCCTGAAGCGTCTGCATCAGTCATTGAAAGAAAAGGGCATCCGGTTCTATATGACGGAACACATTTCGGATGTGAACGAACAGTTAAGGAAGCTTGGACTCGGATATCTGATTGAGGAGGGGTGCGTGCGCAGAACCATCCATATCGCATTGAAGGATATGGGAATCAACCGCCCGTATCCACTGGAAGACGGTGTGGATAATGAGGATCGCAGTGCGTCCCGGAAACGTGCAGATAACCGTGTGCAGGAGTTTGTGTGGGCGTTCGGCTCCGATGCGGAAAAACAGATCGAGCGTCAGATTGAAAAGCAGATTGCACAGCTAAAAGGAAGTGGGGATATCGAGAATCTGCTGCATGGACGATGGGCGCATATGGAGGAGCTTGACGAAGATGAGTGGCTGGAACACTTGGAGGAACACCTGAAGGAGATTGTCAATATATCCGGTAAGGATGAACATACCCTTGCGATGCAGATTGAGGAACATAGAAAACAGGTGCATGACCGGATTGCAAAGAATCATCCGGAGCTTGCAGAGCGTTTCAAGGAGCGCAGACATGTGCTTGATGCACATCTGAAAGAACGCCATCCAAAGGTGTATGAGCTTGTACTGCAGTCGCGCGAGAAGAATGAACGGAATCGTTAGTACATCTGCGATAGAAGTGAAAATTCCCCGTTTATGATTGCGCAAAACTGATTGAAACAAACAGGTAACTATGCTAAAATATATACGATTATGTGGCGTATAGAGAAAACTATGGCAGACAATGAATCTACATGCGTGAATGTCGTTTGTTGCTGCCGACAGCCCGAAAAACAGGAGGATTTATACAACATGGAACAGTATAAAGAGCAATTTATTGAATTTATGATCGATTGTAACGTATTGAAGTTTGGTGATTTCGTGACAAAGAGCGGAAGAAAGACACCATTTTTTGTAAATACAGGTTTTTACAGAACAGGTTCCCAGTTAGCACGTCTGGGTGAGTATTATGCGGAGGCAATCAAGGACAAGTTCGGCTTTGATTTTGATGTGCTGTTTGGACCGGCATATAAGGGAATCCCGCTTTCCGTAGCTACAACAATGGCGATTGCCAACAAGTATGATGCAGACATCCGTTACTGCTCAAACCGTAAGGAGATTAAGGACCACGGGGATAAGGGAATCCTGCTTGGAAGTCCGATCAACGATGGTGACAAGGTTGTGATCATCGAGGATGTAACAACTGCAGGTACTTCGATTCAGGAGACACTTCCGATCGTGAAGGCGCAGGGCGATGTCGATGTGCTTGGTCTTGTTGTATCGGTTGACCGTATGGAGCGTGGTCAGGGCGAGAAGAGTGCACTGATGGAGATCGAAGAAAACTATGGATTAAAGACGACTGCAATCGTAACGATGGCAGAGGTGGTAGAGCATCTGTACAACAAGCCTTACAAGGGGAAGGTTGTGATTGATGACACCTTGAAGGCAGCGATTGACGCATATTATGAGCAGTATGGAGTAAAATAGTTTTATTTGCAAGTATGGGAGGTCTAAAGCATGGAGAAGTTATATCATAAGATCAATGCAATCGGAATCAGCAATCTGGTTATTGGAATTGTGACAATTCTTGTCGGAGTTGGTGCAGGTGTGACGATGATCGTGAATGGTGCCCGCCTGATTACAGGTAAGAAGGATATTACATTTTAAGGGATTTGTGGAGTCTCGAACAGATTGTGAAAAATAAGTGAACTTCGGAAATTGAATTGACAGGACTTTTAAGAGTATGGTACAGTTACCATACTCTTTTTTTAACAACAAAATTACATCTTTTTTCATTGACGGTAGACATAGAAGATGGAATCCATCAGATTTCTGCATATGGTAAGGTATGGAGGAATTAATATGTTTATTTCGTTATGTAAAAAAATCAAGCAGCAATTAAAGGAAAAGAAAGCATGGAGACAGGTGCTCGCATATGGGATACTTGCGTTTTTGATCATGCAGTGTTATGTGCTTCCGTTTGCATCGGAAAATACAGAAGCGTGGGAATCTGTCGCGACGATTGGCGATGCGACATGGACAAATGCGCTTCCGCAGGATATACAGGCGGACGCAGAGGAATCTGCATTCACAGAATCGGAAGAGACTGTACAGAGTGTATCTCCGAGTGCGTATTATCAGGCACCGGATACATCCAATGCATTTGTCGCATACGCGATGACGATTCCGAAGGGAAGCGGAAAAAACAGCGATAATATGTGTGCGATTTATGTAGCACAGGCGTTATCTGGTTTTTATGGAGACAAGGCATCGGTACAGGGAAGTACGCTCGTCTCGCAGATCTCGGATACATTGGAAGTAAGTGAGAATTGGGAGCGCGTCTATGCTGATGCAAACTGTTTTCCAAAGGATAAGACGGAGGCGGAATATGATGAAATTTACGACCAGCTGACAAATGCAGGCGATGTCATCTGTTTTGTAAATGGAAAACTGGACGGCTATGTCCATTGCGCAATTTCCGGTGGAGGAACCGCTTTGATCGGACATTTGTACAGCTCTGGCTGGGATTCCCTTCGCGCATGCTATTATCTGGATAACGCGGTGGACGTGCGGAAACAATGCTCCGGAATGATTGTATATCGTCCGAAAGAACGTCTGAAGACTGGAACCTTGCGGATTTGTAAAAGCTATAATGAGGACGTCTACAAGACGAATCCGAAGCTGTATGATGTGGCGGGAGCCAATTATGCAGTGTATGCTAGCTATGAGGATGCGAAACGAAGCCGGAATGTGAAGGGATATTGTTATATTGAGCCGGGGGAAAATGGTGCACTGGCAGAGGATAACGTCTCTTGTTCTGCACGCACAAAGCCGGATGAACAGGGTACGATTGTACAGTTTGCCGAGGGTACATATTATATCCGGGAATGGAATGTGCCAACAAATGGAGGCTGGAAGTTAGATCCGAATATTTATAGTACGAAAATCTATGCAGGAAGACGGACAACCCTTGGCTTGCCAAGAGATGCGGCGGCGAAGCCTCTGGAGCTGAAATCAGAGGGAGATTATTTTGATACGCGTGTGGTTGGACCGGAAGAGGAGTATCTTGGAAAACTCAGACTGACAAAGAAGGTGGAGGAAAATTATGAAGCCTTTCTTTTAGAACACCCGGAGTATAGCTTTGATGGGATTGAATACGCGGTCTATGCTGTTTCCGCAAACGGAAGTAAGGACACCACTAAGCGTGTGGGACTGTTTCGGATGGATAAAAAAGGTACGGGTTTTGTGCAGGAATGTGCGCACGATACAGACTGTGTGGGTGATACAGAAATGCAGCTTCGGATCGGCTGGTATATGATTCAGGAAGAAAAAGCAAACGACTATATGTTGTTAGATGATACGCCAGTCTGGGTACAGATCAAAAAAGATCAGACAACCCCAATGGAGGTTGTTGTAAAAGATGCAGTGAATATTCTTCATTTCCGTGGGGATCTCAGTTTTACAAAAGTGGATGAAAATGGAACCCCGCTTGCAAATATTGCGTTTTCTATTTCTGATACAAAGGGAGAATCCCACATCGTCTGGACAGATGAAAATGGGTATTACTCGACGGCAGCTTCCTATATTCCACATTCGTATCATACGAATCAGGAAGAGGCAGGTGCGGGTATCTGGTTTGGACAGGCAGACGTGGATGATACGAAGGGCGCATTGCCGTATGGAACGTATTACATCGAAGAGGTTCGCTGTGGGGCAAATAAAAATAAGTATCGAAATGCTGAGAAAATCGAAGTATCTATACAGGAGGATGGCGCGCATGTTGAGTTAGGAACGATTATAAATGAGCTATTTCCGCAGATTAAAACGAAGGCAGGCTTTGAAAATCCAATTGTTGATATACGTGCAAAGGGGACACTTGTGCCATGTAAGGATATTGTTTCATTTGAGAATCTGGAGATTGGACACACCTATACGATTTCAGGGGAAGCACGATGGAAAAAGGATGGTACGGTTTTGGAAAAACCATATATGGCAAAGAATGAGCCTGTGACATTTGTCGCGGAAAAGGTAAATATGGATATCGAAGTGAAGTATGAGATTCTGTTTCTGGATGCACTGTGTGGACAGGAAGTGGTGTTCTATGAGACGGTAAAAGATACGGCATATCCGGGCGAGATCGTTGCTTCACATACAGATCTTTCGGATCTCGCACAGACAATCTGTTTTCCCGAAGAGCCGTCGACCACAACGACCGAAACGACAGAAACCACCGAAACAACGGAGACAACCGAAACGACAGAAACGACAGAAACCACCGAAACATCGGAAACATCGGAAACGACTGTTGCCGGGACAAGCACACAAGTGATACCGACTAAGGAGCAGGCGGTAAAGACCGGAGATGAAGCAAATCTGTTTCTGACGATTCTTGTTCTGTGTACAAGTGCAGTTGGAATCGGGATGGGTTTGATAGGAAGAAAGAGGAGTCATAAACAGAAATAAAAAATGTCCCCATCTGTTTGATGGGGACGCCTTTTTAGTCATGTAAAGTTTTATGTTTGCTTAAAAGCTCAATAAAATCGGTAGAATTTAAAGGCTTGGAGAAGAGATAGCCCTGCAGGGTGTCACAGAACTGGTTCTGCAGAATCTGCAGCTGTTCATTATCCTCCACACCTTCTGCCACAACAGAGATATCCATCTTGTGTGCCAGATCAATGATGGAGTCTGCGATGCAGCGGTCTTTTTCGTTACTGCAGATACCATCGATAAAGGATTTGTCAATCTTTAACGTATCGATTGGAATCTGTGTCAGGTAGTTGAAGGAAGAGTAGCCAGTTCCGAAATCGTCTAAGGCGATGGAACAACCAAGCTCTTTCATCTGATTGATCAGCTTTAAGTTGTGTTCAAACGAATTCATCAGGACACTTTCTGTGATCTCGATTTCGAGATGTTTCAGATCCATACCTGTTTTTTCCGGAATGCTTTTAATGATATCGATCAGATGATCATCCTTTAACTGGGTGGTTGATACATTGACAGATACACGGAGTGGACCGAATCCGCTCTTGATCAGTACCTGATTGAAGTTGCAGGCTTCAATCAATGCCCATTCCCCAAGGATGTTGATAATACCGGTTTCTTCTGCGATCGGAATAAATTCTGCAGGAGAGATAAAACCAACCAGCTCAGACTCAATACGCATCAGCGCTTCATAGCCGGTAACCTGACCGCTTTCCACATTGACCTGTGGCTGGTACTGTAAGTAAATTTCGTTCTTATCAATAACATGAGATAGAATATCTGCAAGATCATTTTTCCGGTTGACATCGTCCTCCATGTAGCTGTCGAAGAAGCGGTAGCTGTTTTTGCCAGAGTTTTTCGCATTGTACATCGCGATGTCTGCGTTCTTGATCAACTCGCTTACCGTCAGACCGTTGTTTGGAAAGACTGCGATACCGACACTCATGGAAACCACAGCGGTTTCATCGTTTAAGATGAATGGATGATGTACGACATTGACAAGCTGGCTTGCAAAGTTTTCCAGATCATCCACGGTATCGAAGCGATTTTTTAAGATCAGGAACTCGTCACCGCCGTTACGTGCCAGAATATCATCGGAAGCGATACAGGAAAGCATCCGGTCGGAGACATCCTTTAACAGAAGGTCACCATAGTCGTGTCCGAGTGTATCGTTGATATTTTTAAAGTTATCTAAGTCGATAAAGAAAATGGCATGCTTGCTGGCACCGACGCTTGCGTCATGGAAGATCTTGTAAGCGTATTTCATGAAAGCAACACGGTTATAAAGTCCGGTTAAGCCATCGTGATAGGCAAGCTGCTCGATATGGGCATAGTTCTTTTTCAGTTCCTGTTCGCTGACCTCTAATGCAGCTTTGGAAGCAGATAATTCCTTGTAGTTGTTGGAGATGATATCCATCATGCTGTTGAACATGCGGGAGAGATCTCCGAATTCATCATCAGAGGCAACATCACATTTGACATCCAGATTACCAGAGGAGGCGTCCGTCATGTTGTCGCGCAGGGTAAAGATTGGTTCTGTGTATTTCGCGGATAAGATCCGGCTCACCCAGATAGCAATCATTAAAATGATGATGAGTGTGATACTCATGGTAATCGGGAGGGTTGCCAATATCTGCTGGTATTGAGTTCCCTGCTGTTTGATCAGATACAGCCAGTTGGAGTCGGAAAGCTTGCAAAATCCATAGATATTTTTGAAGGAGGAAGCTTTCAGATGTCCATAGTCCTTCGCGTTGTCCGCGCCGTTCAGACAATTAAACGCCTGTGTTTCCAGTTCCCGTTGTCCGGTTAGCCCGGTCGAAGTAAAGAGGTAGCCGCCATCATTTGTCATGATGAATGCAGAGCCATCTTCCGGGATAAAGGAGCCGAAATACCGGGAGGTGATATTGGCACGGATCAGACCAACGATCTGGCTTTTAATAATGATCGGGGATACAACATCAATGCTCTCGATTTCATCGAGTGGTGAACACTGTAAGATTTTTGTTTCTGTGATATCCTCGACCGGAATTGCCATATGTTCCTGCCAGTCATCCGTATTGGTGTTGTCAGAACTAGTAATGTAGTATCCGTTTACATCATAGAGATAGTAATTCACGTTGTTGCCGGCATAATCAGAAGCAGTTGCAAACAGATCTGTGACATTCGTATAATAAGGAGAATCATTTCCAAGCGTAACACCATTGTAATTCTCCAGTACAAGATTCTGGATGTTTGTACCATTTGCAAGTCCCTCTACTTCGGCGATCTGTGAGTTAAGCTGGGACTGGAAGCCCATGCCGTAGTTCTTCGCAAGTTCCACTGTGGACTGTGTTGCAAGATCCATGTATTTTTTATAAGATAAATTGTATGTAAAGATTGTCAGAAATATAAGTGGCAGACACGCCATTAAAACAAGCGACAATCGCAAAGACTTTTGTATAGACATAACCCGTTCACCTCAAAGTAAAGTATGTATCATAAATGTAATAAATATATTATATAGGAAAAGAATAGAATATTCAATCATGAAAGCTCATTTTTTGCATTTGCCCGACAGTTGCTTTTTGGCTGGAGATTGTGTATAATAATCAATAAATTATGACTTCTTGACTGAAGAGAAGAGTTACATGAAGGAGGGGCGTTATGTTTGGAGTTTATTTTGGAAAATATCTCGAAGATGTTGGTGTGTTGACACATGAGCAATATATGGAAATCGTAGAGGCGAGTCGTACAGCACGTGTGAAGATGGGATTGCTTGCAGTCAGCGAAGGACTTATGACGAAGGAACAGGCGGATGAAGTCAATCAGCTGCAGGCGATGAAGGATGCCAGATTCGGAGATATTGCTGTGGAGAAGGGTTATCTGACAGACGAGCAGGTTGGGAAGCTTCTGAAAAAACAGGGTGATTCCTATCTTTTATTCGTACAGGCACTTGTAGAGCGCAAGCTGCTTACTTTGGAGGATATTCAGAAGTATCTGAATCATTATAAAAAGTCAGAGCGATATACAGCACTTGAAATCGATGCGTTGAAGAGTTCGGATATTGACAAGATCATTCAGATCTTTTTAAAGGATAACCAGGTTCCGGCAGCCGTGAAGGATTATCTTGCATTGCTCGCCAGAAATATGGTTCGTTTTGTTGATAACAAGATTCGTTTTGAGCGGATTGAACGAATCCATACATATACAAGTAAATACATTGCCAGCCAGTGCTTTACCGGCGATTACAATTTGTTTATTGGTATCTGTAATGTTGGAATAAAGCCAATTGCAACCGAGTTTGCGAAGGAAGAGTTCGAAGTGATCGATGAGGACAGTCTCGATGCAGTTTGCGAGTTTATCAATGTATGTAACGGATTGTTTGCTTCGAAGGAATCTCTTGAAGGTGTGCATATTGATATGCTTCCTCCAGAGATGTATACCGATATCACAACCATCAGTTCAGAGGGTATGATGTTCCTGCTTCCATGTTATGTGCATGGCGAGCGTGCAGATATTGTAATCTGTATGGAGACAAAGTGGAATATCAGCTAATACAGGAAAGAATAAGATAAATAAGGAGAATGATTGATCATGGCAAATATATTGATTGTAGATGATTCCAGAACATCCCGTAAAATCTTAAGAGGACTTTTGGAAGCAAACGGATATGTAGTTGTTGGTGAGGCGAAAAATGGACAGGAAGGGTATGATATGTACGCACAGTACAAACCAGATCTTGTCACGATGGATATTACAATGCCAGTGATGTCTGGTGTCGACAGCCTGAAGAAAATCAAGGCTGATTTCCCAGACGCAAAGGTTGTTATGGTATCTGCAGCCGGTCAGCAGCACAATATGTTAGAGGCAGTACAGAGTGGTGCCGCAGAGTTTATTGCAAAGCCATTTGATGTAGAGACGATCAAGAACGTGTTAAAGACCGTACTCGAAGGTTAAATATAAATAAAAACAAGTATGAAATGGTCGTATATACCCGCTACGTATATATGACCATTTGTATTGTTTGAATCAAGTTAATGGAGTCGTTATAAATGATAGAGACAGTTGTATCCGTAGATCTGATGGTGGAAGAAGAACTGAAGGTGAAGAAAAATCATCTGGCACCGGATTTTCCTACGGGAGAAGAAAAGAGAATCTGTATCGTATCCGGATTGTACGGGGATGAGCTGCAGGGACAGTATATCTGCTATGAGGTAATTCGCCGGATCAAGCTGGAGTATGAAAATCTGATCGGAATTGTGGATGTGTATCCGGCATTAAATCCGATGGGACTGGATTCGAAAACAAGAGAGATTCCGGGTTCCGGTATTGACATGAATTCCATATTTCCAGGATCAAAGCTAGGCGCATTGGGGGAATATACGGCGTCCTGCATTTTCGATGATATCAAGGGTGCGGATGTGTGTATTGATCTGCATGCAAGTAACCTGTATGTACATGAGGTACCGCAGGTGCGTATGAATGATGACCGGGTGGATGAACTGATGCCAATCGCTAAATGTCTGAATGTTGACATGATCTGGATTCATCCAAGTAATTCTGTATTAAATGGCAGTCTTGCGTATTCCTTAAATGAAGTTGGCGTGCGCTCGGTTGTGATCGAGTCCGGCGTAGCCTATCGGATCAATCAGCAGTATTGCAATGCAATCGTGGACGGTTTGTTTGCACTGATGAAGGAGATGGGAATCTGGAAGGGAAACACGGTGACTCCAAAGAAGGTTCCGATCACAAACGATAAGGATATCCGGTATATCAATGCAGAGAGCAGTGGTATCTTTATTCCGGGAGTACAGTTATTTGCACAGGTAAAAAAGGGGGACGAGCTTGGAACGGTTGTCAACGTGATCACTGGAGCCGTGGAAGAGGTCGTGTATGCCACAGGAGATGGCATGATCTGTTCATTACGTGATTATCCGGTCATTGAGGAAGGTTCCCTGCTTGCAAGAATCGTGGGAGGAAACGCCTATGAATAAAGAAATTATCTTTTCCATGAACACAGCGTTTCGTGGAGAGTTTAACATTCATGGATATTCATATGGACGCGGAGATAAGGCAGCGTGTATTGTTGGATCTATGCGTGGAAATGAATACCAGCAGTTATATATGTGCTCACTTCTGGCACAGAGACTGGCAGAGATTGAAGCACAGGGGGATGTGGTAGCCGGAAAGGAAATCCTGCTGATCCCGACACTCAATTACAGTTCAATGAACGCAGAAAAGAAAAAATGGATCTCGGATGATTCGGATATCAACCGTTCATTTCCGGGAAATATCGAGGGTACTGCGACAAGCCGGATTGCGGCAACGCTGATGGACCGCGTGAAGGATTATACATACGGTATCCAGTTTGCAAGCTTTTATCTGCAGGGAATCTCGATCCCGCATGTGCGGATGATGGAGACCGGTACGGAGAGTACCAGTCTGGCAAATCTGTTCGGAATGCCATATGTATTGACGGGCGATACCCGTTCGTTTGATACAGCGACACTCAATTATAACTGGCAGAAGATGGGAACACAGGCCTTTTCGGTGTATTCTGCGACCACCGATACGTTGGATGGCGAGAGCGCGAAGATGGCAGTCAGTGCAGTGCTCCGGTTCCTGACGCGAATGGGAATCATACGCTATGAGAGCCATGGAGGATATATCTCAACGACATTAAAAGAGAAAGATCTCGTGTCGGTACGTGCCGATGAGGCGGGATTTTTCCGCTGCATCGTCGGGGTAAATCAGGAGGTAAAACGCGGGCAGGTGCTTGCGGAAATCATTAACCCGATGGATGGTAATATTAAGGCTGAAGTTTTGGCACCGACGGATGGAATTGTATTTTTTGTACAAAATTCTCCACTCGTGTTCCAAAATGTGGTAATATACAAAATTGTAAGACGTATGCACCAGTAAGATGCAGAAAGTAAATTACAAAATTCAGGAGGAAAGTCATGAGCAAGGTTAGACGAATCTATGTAGAAAAGAAAGATGCTTATGCGGTTAAGGCAAAAGACTTAAAGAAGCAGTTCAAGGATTACCTTGGAATCAAAGCTGACAATGTCCGCGTCCTGACACGGTATGACATGGAAGGTGTATCGGAGGATACCTACAACAAAGCGAAGGTTACAATCTTCTCAGAGCCACCGATCGATGTCGTATATGAAGAATCATTCCCTATGAATGAGAAGGAAAAATGCTTCTCGCAGGAATATCTTCCGGGACAGTTTGATCAGCGTGCGGATTCTGCAGAGCAGTGTGTCAAGCTTCTGAACGAGGAGGAGACACCGGTCATCAAGACAGCTACTACTTATGTGGTAGAGGGTGACGTGACAGAAGAGCAGATGCAGACAATCCGGGAGTATGTTGTAAACCCGGTGGATTCCCGTATCACAGATGAGACAAAGCCGGAGACGCTGGTTACAAACTTTGAGGAACCTGCAGATGTGAAGATCTTCGATGGTTTCAAGGATATGCCAGAGGCAGAATTAAAGGCACTGTATGATTCCCTCGGACTTGCTATGACAATCAAGGATTTTGAGCATATACAGAATTATTTCAAGAACGAAGAGCACAGAGATCCATCTATGACAGAAATCCGTGTGCTCGATACATACTGGTCTGATCATTGCCGTCATACAACATTCTCGACAGAGCTTACAAATGTTGCATTCGACGATGGTTATTACAAGGATGTGATCGCTGAGACATATGATCGTTATGTCGGAGCGACAAAGGAAATGTACAAGGGCAGAGACGATAAGTTTGTCTGTCTGATGGATATCGCCCTTATGGCAATGAAGGAACTGAAGAAGGCTGGCAAGCTTGACGATCAGGAAGAGTCAGACGAGATCAATGCATGTTCCATCGTTGTTCCGGTTAAGGTCGATGGCGTAGAAGAAGAATGGCTGGTAAGCTTTAAGAACGAGACACATAACCATCCAACAGAGATCGAGCCATTTGGTGGTGCTGCAACCTGTCTGGGTGGTGCGATCCGTGATCCGCTGTCAGGACGTTCTTACGTATATCAGGCAATGCGTGTGACAGGAGCTGCAGATCCGACGGTATCTTTGAAGGATACGATGCATGGTAAGCTCCCACAGAGAAAGATCGTGAAGGTTGCTGCTGAAGGTTACAGCTCCTATGGTAACCAGATTGGACTTGCAACCGGACTTGTAAAGGAAGTATATCATCCAAATTACGTGGCAAAGCGTATGGAGATCGGCGCTGTTATGGGTGCTGCTCCAAGAAGATGTGTGAAGCGTCTGAATTCTGATCCGGGCGATATCATCATCCTGCTCGGTGGACGTACCGGACGTGATGGCTGTGGTGGAGCAACCGGTTCTTCCAAGGCACATACAGAAAGCTCCATCGAGACATGTGGTGCTGAGGTACAGAAGGGTAATGCACCAACGGAGCGTAAGATTCAGCGTCTGTTCCGTCGGGAAGAGGTTGCAAGCTTAATCAAGAAATGTAACGACTTCGGTGCAGGTGGTGTATCCGTTGCAATCGGTGAGCTTGCCGATGGTTTACAGATCGATCTGGATAAGGTTCCAAAGAAATATGCAGGTCTTGATGGTACAGAGCTTGCGATTTCCGAGTCTCAGGAGCGTATGGCAGTCGTTGTTGATCCAAAGGATGTTGACAAGATGATGCAGTACGTCGCTGAGGAGAACTTAGAGGCAGTTGCAGTTGCTGTTGTAACAGAAGAGAAGCGTCTCGTGCTTTCATGGAGAGGCAAGGAGATCGTGAATCTGTCCCGTGCATTCCTTGATACAAACGGTGCACATCAGGAGACAGATGTCAAGGTTGCTATGCCAGATGCATCTGCAAAATATTTTGACAAGAAGAAGGATGCTTCTGATGTGAAGAAGCTCTGGTTAGATACACTTTCGGATCTGAATGTCGCTTCCCAGAAGGGGCTTGTGGAGATGTTCGATTCCTCCATCGGTGCAGGTACGGTTACAATGCCATATGGTGGTAAGTATCAGCTCTCCGAGACACAGACGATGATCGCAAAGCTTCCAGTACTGAAGGGAAAGACCGATACAGTTACGATGATGAGCTACGGCTTTGATCCATATCTGTCAAGCTGGAGCCCATATCACGGAGCCATCTATGCGGTACTGACTTCCGTTGCAAAGATCGCTGCTGCAGGTGGTGATGTAAGCAAGGTAAGACTGACATTCCAGGAGTATTTTGAGAGACTTGGTACCGATCCATATCGTTGGGGTCTTCCACTTTCTGCATTGCTTGGTGCATATGATGTACAGATGGGACTTGGACTTCCTTCTATCGGTGGTAAGGATTCCATGTCTGGTTCCTTTAATGATATTGATGTTCCACCAACTCTGGTCAGCTTCGCAGTCGATGTTGCAAGCTATCAGGATGTAGTGACACCAGAATTGAAGAAGGCAGGTAATCAGCTTGTATGCTTCGATATCAAGCGCGATGCTTACGACAAGCCGGATTATCAGGATGCCATGGATAAATATGAGAAGCTGCATCAGGCAATCACAGAGGGCAAGGTTGTATCTGCTTATGCAATCGGCTTTGGCGGTATGATTGAAGCAATCTCGAAGATGGCATTTGGTAACAAGCTCGGTGTGAAGCTTGCGAAGACCGTTGATGCAGATGATCTTACAGCGAAGAAATATGGTTCTATCATTCTTGAAGTGGAGAAGGACAATGTGACAGAGCTTGGTATTCCATGTACAGTCATCGGTGAAGTACAGGATGCACCAGAGTTCGTATATGGCGATACTGTGATCACAATGGATGAGGCATTAGATGCATGGACAAAGAAGCTTGAGAAAGTATTCCCGACAGAGTCCGGCGTAGAACAGAATGATAAGATCAACGATACATTGAAGATTGTAGATGGAAAGGTAAGTACAGGACTGTATGATGCCGGTTCTATCTATGTGGCAAAGAATAAAGTAGCAAAACCAAAGGTATTTATTCCAGTATTCCCTGGTACAAACTGCGAATACGATTCAGCCAAGGCATTTGAGAATGCGGGTGCTGAGGTTCAGACAATCGTATTCCGTAATCTGGATGCACAGGGTATCCGTGATTCGGTAGATGCATTTACAAAGGCAATCAGTGAAAGTCAGATCATCATGTTCCCAGGTGGTTTCTCCGCTGGTGACGAGCCGGATGGTTCTGGTAAGTTCATTGCAACTGCATTCCGTAATGCAAAGATTGCAGATGAGGTTATGAAGCTTTTGAATGAGCGTGACGGACTGGCACTTGGTATCTGTAACGGATTCCAGGCACTCATCAAGCTCGGACTTGTTCCTTATGGCGAGATCCGTCCACAGGAGAATGATTCACCGACACTGACAATCAACAGCATCGGTCGTCATCAGTCCAAGATGGTTTACACAAAGGTTGTTACAAACAAGAGCCCATGGTTGCAGAAGGCAAAGCTTGGCGGTGTGTATACCGTGCCAATCTCACATGGTGAGGGACGTTTTGTTGCAAGCAAGGAGTGGACAGAGAAGCTCTTCACAAATGGACAGGTTGCAACCCAGTATGTTGATATGGATGGAAATCCAACAATGGATGAGTATTACAATGTCAATGGTTCTTACTACGCAATCGAGGGTATCACAAGTCCGGATGGCCGTGTACTTGGTAAGATGGCTCACTCAGAGCGTAAGGGAACAGCAGTGGCAGTCAATATCTACGGAGATCAGGATCAGAAGATCTTTGAGTCCGGTGTTGCTTATTTCTCATAAATAAAGGTTACGATTGCGGCATGGACACATGTCACGGAAAGGGGATGTGTGTTCATGCCACATTTTATTTCTATACAGAATTTACAGGATGCAGGTTTGGATATCTATGCCAGACTTTCAGAGGTACAGCTCCTTCGTTACCGGGAGCCGAAGCCGGGTATCTTTATCGCGGAAAGCCCGATCGTCGTGGAGCGGGCACTTGCTGCCGGATATCGTCCAATTTCTGTCCTGATGGATGAAGCGGAGGTACCAAAACAGCAGGGATTGCTTGAGGTGTGTGGAGAGATTCCGGTCTATACTGCAAGGTTTGATGTACTGACGCAGATTACCGGGTTTAAGCTGACGCGTGGAATGTTATGTGCGATGGAACGAAATGAGCTTCCACAGGCGGACATCTTATGCCGTGATATGTACCGGATTGCAGTGTTAGAAGACGTGATGAACCCGACGAATGTCGGAGCAATCTTTCGGTCTGCTGCGGCACTTGGCATGGATGCAGTGCTTCTGACACATGGATGCGCCGATCCGCTATACCGGAGAGCAATTCGGGTCAGTATGGGTACGGTATTCCAGATTCCGTGGACGTATCTGCCGAAGTCAGAAGAAGATACCGCGCAGGCGCTTCATACGCTGGGATTTCCGTGTGTAGCGATGGCTCTGCGGGATGATTCGTGCGAGATCTGTGATCCGCGGTTTGCGAAGCTTGATAAGCTCGCTGTGATCCTTGGAACGGAAGGAGAAGGATTGCGGCAGGAGACGATCACGCACAGCGATTATACGGTGAAGATACCGATGACACATGGTGTGGATTCGCTGAATGTGGCGGCTGCGAGTGCAGTGGCGTTCTGGGAATTGTCGAAAAGAGAAACCGTTTAAGTGCGGTTTCTTTTTTTTTATAAAAAAATCAAAAAAGTGATTGACAAATGGTTATATCGTGTTATAATACACTCAAATCATACTTAACGGGTAGGAATATAGGGAAATAGAAAAACGATAGAAAAATATAAGAAAATCTGGAGGTAGACATTATGAGTAAAGTAATTAAAAGTGCGTTGGAATTGATCGGTAATACACCATTGCTTCAGGCAGACCGTTATGCGAAGAAGGCAGGCGTGACAGATGCAAATCTGTATGTAAAGCTGGAGTACCTGAACCCATCCGGTTCTGTAAAGGATCGTATTGCACTTGCAATGATCGAGGATGCTGAGGAAAAGGGAGAGCTGAAGCCGGGGGCAACAATCATCGAGCCGACATCCGGAAATACAGGTATCGGAATTGCGGCCGTTGCAACCGCAAAGGGCTATCGTGCAATCCTGACACTGCCGGAGACCATGAGTGTAGAACGCAGAAATCTTCTGAAGGCATATGGTGCAGAGCTTGTGTTGACAGACGGTTCTAAGGGTATGAAAGGTGCCATCGCAAAGGCAGAAGAATTGAAGGAGTCTATCCCGGGTGCAATCATCCTTGGACAGTTTGATAACCCAGCCAACTCTGAGATGCACAAGAAGACAACCGGACCAGAGATCTGGGAGCAGACAGAGGGTAAGGTGGATATCTTCGTAGCCGGTGTTGGTACAGGCGGAACACTGACAGGTGTTGGTGAATATCTGAAGTCTAAGAATCCAGATGTGAAGATTGTAGCAGTAGAGCCTGCAACAAGTGCAGTTCTCTCAACCGGTCAGGCCGGATCCCACAAGATTCAGGGTATTGGAGCCGGATTCGTACCAAAGGTATTGAATACAAAGATCTACGATGAGATCATTACAATCGAGAACGATGATGCATTTGAAGAGGGAAGAGCGTTTGCAAGAGCGGAAGGTGTTCTGGTTGGCATCTCTTCCGGTGCAGCATTGAAAGCTGCAGATATCCTTGCAAAAAGACCAGAGAACAAGGGCAAGACAATCGTTGCATTGCTTCCAGATTCTGGTGACAGATATCTTTCAACTGCATTGTTTGCAGAGCAGTAAAAAGAAGAAAATGAACGGATAAAATATAGTTTGTTATCTTGACTTATGTTAGTGCCGATTATATAATTTTTGGTATCTGCGGAAAGCGACGAGACCGAAATTATATAATCGGTTACTTTATGGAGGAACTTGCATGAAAATATCAACAAAGGGAAGGTATGCACTTCGCCTGATGCTGGATCTTGCAGTCTATAACACGGGAGAACCGATCAGTTTAAAAGACGTTGCAAAGAGGCAGAATATATCTGAAAAATATATGGAGCAGATTATTTCTGTATTGAACAAGGCGGGATTTGTACGCGGAATCCGAGGTGCGCAGGGGGGATATCTGCTTTCGCGTGCACCGAAGGATTATACAGTCGGTATGATCTTACGATTGACGGAAGGCGAGCTTGCCCCGGTTGCCTGTGTTGGACAAAATCCAATTGACTGTGACAGAAGAAGCAGCTGCGTAACGGTTCGTATCTGGGAGAAACTGTACGATGCGATATCGGAAGTCGTAGACAATATTACCTTGCAGGATCTGGTCGATTGGCACAACGAGCAATCAGATCAATACATGATATAATAATTCCGTCATGCAAATAAGCAGCGAGGCTGCTTGCAGACGGAGCTGCTTATTTATATGACGGATAAACAGACATAAGCATGAAGGACGATAGTCCGGAATGCGCATGGCTGTTACGATTTCGGGAGTTCGAAGAACGGAGAAATCGTGATTATTATATGTAATGTATAATGATAATCACGAGTTCGAAGAACGGAGAAATCGTGATTATTATATGTAATGTATAATGATAATCACGAGTTCGAAGAACGGAGAAATCGTGATTATTATATGTAATGTATAATGATAATCACGAGTTCGAAGAACGGAGAAATCGTGATTATTATATGTAATGTATAATGATAATCACGAGTTCGAAGAACGGAGAAATCGTGATTATTATATGTAATGTATAATGATAATCACGAGTTCGAAGAACGGAGAAATCGTGATTATTATATGTAATGTATAATGATAATCACGAGTTCGAAGAACGGAGAAAT
>ENA-USUK01000538-USUK01000538.1-human-gut-metagenome-genome-assembly--contig:-NODE-538-length-30197-cov-4.935956_pt1 | contig 30197 bp, 41 predicted proteins | sample MGYA00250062_ERZ773400 | MGnify/ENA primary metagenome ERZ773400 (study PRJEB29103, sample SAMN06111961) | human gut metagenome | biome: human gut; feature: ankylosing spondylitis patient; material... | reverse complement strand
AATATTTCCACAGAGGGAAAGGTTCTTTACGGGCTCTTCGATTTCTCGGCGCTCTTATCCTTGCCGACTCGCTTCATGGAGTCCACGGTGGTCTTGGCAAGTTCGAGGGCGGCTTTCAGATGTCGGCAATGTATAGCGTCGATTTGCAATTCGGGGAGGAGGGGATTGTGCCCGCTCATCAGTTCACGCATGAAAATATATTCGTCGGCCATTGGAATATTGCCTTGGCCCAGAGACATGAGCTGCACGCGCCAGCCGGTTTTTGCTCCCGTTCCGTCCTTCTCGATTGCCTCTTTCATTTGTAGGGCCATTGACTGTTTACTGCGGCCGTAGTTGTTTCCGCTGCGGTCGTAGTAGAACTTTATCACCTTCTGTTTGTGCGGGCGGAAATAGTCGAGGAATTTGTCGGCGATCTCCCTTACCCATTCGGGCGGGAGGCTGTAAAATTCTTTGAGGCATCGGAATATGCGGCCGTCGTCCTGGCAGACGATCATCGAGAGCATATTGCCGAAGTCCATCGCCATATCTATCGAACGGTTCGGGTCGAGGTGTCGGAGGAGCCGGCAGTCCTCGGCATCGTGGAACCCGAGAGCATTTTCCACGGCGGTATTGTTGCCGTCGTAGTAAAAGTGCCGTTCCCCGAGGTTGCAATAGAACTGCTGACCCCGGTCGATGCGGGGCGGCATCGACAATATCGCAGCCTCCACGTCTGCGAGTTGGGAAGCCAAAGCATCGGCGAACCATTCGGGGGAGAGGATGTCGATGTTCACGTAGGAGGAAACAAGCATGAACATATTCTGGGCCTTCTCGTGCCTGCGAAGGTTCTGCCAGCGTTGCCGCCAGCGGTTCGCGGTTTTGTATTTATTCAGATATTCCTGGCGATCCGTGTCGGATTGTGTGCGGTGAAACTTTTCCTTTGCCGCGATATATTCTTGCAGGGCGTCGTTGGCGATGAGTGCCGTTTTCAATACGAGGAGGAGGAAGGGTGCGTCCATGTTCTTCGCACCTTTGAATATCCAGTCGTATTCGCCCTTATTGCCGGTGTTCGGCATATCCGTCGTGAAGGTTTCCCCCAGGTATAGCGGGGAGTGGCCGAACTGAATACGGTAGCCGCGGCGGGCTTTAAGCAGGTTGCCGATTTTCGTTTCGGGGAAATATTTCACCTCGTCGCCCAGGATATGCACGTAGGAGCGACCGGCCAGGGATGCCGGGCGGTCGAGTGATCCGAACGTGATGTTCAGACCCGTAAAGAATATGATTGTTCGCTTGTGAGAAATAATTTTGTTGTAGGGTTTCCAGAAATGAGGCTTCAGCCATTGAGGCAGGTCGGCGCACTCTTTTTCGGTGAATGTCGGGGGTTGCTTTTCTACGACATAGTGGATGTCCTCGCGGAACCCTTTCCGTTCCAGGGCTTCGAATACCATTGGGAGTACGTTGGTGGTAAGGTTTGCGAAGGTGTCGGCCACCCATGCCACGGGGGCCCCTGGCATGTCGTATACCATTTCGATCAACCGCTCTACTTGTATTTCGGTTGTTTTAGCCGAACCGCGGCCGGCCACGATACGGAGTTTGCGCGGCATTATCATTGCGCAAAACTGCGAAAACCAGTTCATAAACTGGAGGTCGGCATACGGTTTTTTCTCCGGTTTAATTTTCGCACGCTTTCCCATTCTCGAACATTTCGATAATATCCACGTCCTCGATCAGAGCCTCTTGACGGAGGCGCCGTTTTTCGACTTCGGGGATGTGTAGTTGTTGAATTTGCTCGTTCACCTCCTGGCGGTTCACGGGCGGAAGCCCCAGCACTTCGGGAGTGAGTGAGAACATACGGATTTGTCGGAGGTACATGGCGGCGGGAAGTTTCTGGATTTCCGGTTCGTCGAGTTTTCGGATTTTCGCGGCCTTGGCTATTATCTCGCTGACTGCCTCGTAGTCCTTGGGGGTCTGCGCGGCTGCGAGAGCTGCGTGGGCGATGTTGTCGAGCATTTCGGCATACTTATTCCGCAGGGCCTCCTTGGTCGTGTTCCGGTTGGAGTAGAACAGTTGGTCGGCTTGGTCGTAGTAATCCACGGCCCGGTCGTAGGAGTAGCCGAACTGCTGTGTCAGCAGTTTTATAGTTGCCCGCTTCCCGAACTGCCGGTCCAGGGAGTTAATGATCGAAAGCAGGTCGATGAATAATTTCTCGTTGTTGGAGAGTTCGGCTGTTCGGCCGGCCGCGATATATTCGGATACCTTCTCGAATGACTTTTGATCGTCGAAGCCGCCGAAGATGTCGAGTTTCGAGGTTTGAAACGATTTTTCGCGGCGTATTTTTTCCAGGTGAAGGATAGATGGAAGGTCACCGAGTTTGGCATTCTCGAAGACTTTCTTACTTATATCGGCTTGTGCTTGCAGTCGGCCCCGAGTGATTATCAGGGAAACGGTGCTGTCCGGGTCTTTATACTCGGCCGTGAATTGGTCGATGTCGAAGCCCATAGAAATAGCGATGTCGCGGGGACTCCATTCCAAGGCGCCGTAGCCTTGCAGTTCTTGCACCAAGTCAGGTGTCAGACTGTCTCCGATGATGTTCCGTCGATAATTTAACTCGGGAACGGCTGTATCTAATATTTTACCGGACATTGTAGGCTTCAATTAGGTTGTCCACCTCCCGCAAAAGGTCCTCCTTTTGCAGGCGGCGTTGCTCCCGTTGGGTGAGCAGATGGGGTTTTGTGCCCTTTCTTATTTCGTCGTTAATCCGCCAAATTGCCAGTCGCAGGCGGCGTTGTTCGGCCAGTAGGGCTACGATGTTCAGCCCGCGTAATTTCCGTAATTGCCGGAGGTGGTCGAAAATCCGGTGTTTCCCCAGAACTGCATGGTGTTCGCGGTAGTAGTCGAGTTCGGCGAAGATGTCGCGGTTCTCTTGGAAATTCTCGATAGCGCTCCGGGCGGTCTGGTAGCACTCGTCGAGGGTTGTGCAGTCGAATAAGTGGTCATGGGCCTGGATGTAACGCTCGTGGGCCGTGATTTTATCGGCCGCCAGAATTTTCAACTCCGGGGGACAATCCGGATCGCGGAGATACGGGAAGTCGTCGCGGAAGCGGCGGCGGGGTGTAGTGTTTTGTTCTTGCTCTTTCTCGATGCCTGCCAGGGCGCACAACTTTTCGATCAGCAGAGGTCGATATTTCGCCGGGTTCATTTTCACGAGCACCGGGAGTCGGGTGTTGCTGCTGAATTGTGAAAAGAGCAGGAGGCCCGATTGAACCTCGGCTCCTGCTCTCAACCATGCGCGAACGGCAGCAGTCGAGTTATTTTCCGCCATAGAGCAACGCGAGTCGTTCTTTGATCGGTGTAAACCCTTCCGCCGTCGTGCAGATAAATTTCTTCCGGAGGAGTGCTTCGGCGACTTTCGCCATGCAGGGGGTCTGCATATCCGCGAACGCTACGGTGCTGCCGAACGACATGCCGACCGCCTCGGGCAGTTCTCCGGCGTGGGCGATGCCATTGTATTTCTCGAAAAACTCCTCCGCGGTGAAGGTGTCGTCGTTGTCGAGAAGTTCCAGGGTTTTGAGTACGGCGGTCGCTTCGAGGAGTACCGGGAGCCGGGTGTCGCTGGTTTCCACCCATGACACGGGGGATGTCAGCTTGCGGCGGATGCGGTAAGCCATAAGGTCGGCGAGGTTCACGCGATGCGTGGGGAAGCAGTTGGCCGGCACGAGGACGAAGGTGTCCGGGATTTCCTCCTCGGCCAGCAGTCCGGTGATGAGTTCCGCGAAGGGCGCGGAACCTACCTCGCGGGGGAGGATAACGGCCGGGGCGGCTTTCTGTTTCCAAGCTTTCGTAAGAAGGGGAAGGGCTTCGGGCGTTCCGCAAACGACGATCACCACGTCTTTACACATAGTAAGGACGGGAACGATTTCTGTTTTGGCGGAGGCTACCTCTGCGGCGGCCTGTGCTTCGGCGGCGTCTTCGGTTTCGGGAATCTCGGCGGTCGGGGTTTCTTTCTCTGCGTCAGCGGTGGGGACATTGCCACCGATGGAGGCCCCGGCAGCGGGCGTGTTGCCTGCTGCCTTGGGGGTCTCGTTCTGTGTGGTTTTGGTTTTGTTCATTTCCGTAGCTTTATAAAGATTCGGAAGCCGGTTCGGGAACCGTATCGATTACGGGCGGCAGTTCACCGGTGTAGCGAAGGATTCGGAACTCGTCGCGGACCTCCTGCTGGAGGGTGATAGTCTTTTTCGTCCCGTCCTTGGATTCGGTCGATTCGACCTTCATCGAAAGCGGGTTGCAGGGGTCTCCGATAAGCCGGGCGGAGTTGTCGTTACAATCCCGCACGAAGGCGCCGAGGTTTTTGTTCTACTAAAATTTGACAATATCCTCGCTCTGCACGGAATTGCCGGGGTGTTCGCCTTTGACGCCTTTTTTGTAGCCACGGGCATCGGCATCCCCTTCTGCTTCCTGGATGATCTCGATGCTTCCGGGGGTCAGATAGAGACCGAACATTTTCTTTCCCTCTTTCAACTTGAAGCCTTCAGAGGCGGTGGTAACTCCGACCGTTCGGGTCGGATAGGTTTCTACGTCCTCCATGTCGAAAAGGAGGACGTTCGGATTCTTGGGGGTAGGATTGCCAGCACCACCGGCCGGACGTCCTATTGATTTTGCTGCGTAAGCCATGATTGAGTTGGTTTAGAGGGTTTCGGGATTTGCTATGGCGGCATCGGTTTTGTCGGCTTCGGTTACGATCCACTTGCCGGGTGTTCCTTCGCGAGTAGACGTGAGGACGGTGCTGGGGTCGTAGCCGTCCGGCACGATGGCGAACACGGCCTCGCCGAGCAGGAAACCGACGCCGTACCAGAACTCGATGTAGATGCGGACCTCTCGATCGTGCTTCTGGATGTCGGTGATGAACTGCGGCGGGTTCTTGTGGCGCAGGCCGACGAAGTTCTGCGGGGGCGTGGAGAACACGATGGGCGAGCCGTGGAGGCAGTCGAGTGTCTGGAGGTAGCAGTTCGAGAAGTCAACGCGGTCCTCGCCGAAATTGACCTTCTCGGTTCCAGATTTCTCGCCCCATTTCGCCTTGTAGGCCCGCTTGTATTTGAGGTACACGTCGGCCGACATGAATACGGGCATCTGCTTCGACTTGTAGAGCGGGGCAATGGATGCCACGAAGTCGTCGATCTCGGCCAGAACCTCGGCGTCGGTGGCTTCGAGCAGGTTCTTCTCGGTCTTGAAGAAGTTGATGTGTTTGTCGAGGGTTTTCTTGGCTTCTACGAGCTGCGTTTCGATGCCGTTCATCGTCTCCTCCGTTTTGTCGGAGCTTTCAACGAATTTGGCTTTGCCCGTTATGAACTCCATGTCCTCGCCGATCTTCGGGAGCAGCACTTTGTCGATGATGTAGCGGGTGATCGGCATCTGGTCGGGAGTCAGCGACTCGTCGTAAAGGTGAAACAACCAGCTTTCGCCGACCTCGGCCGGGTTGATGGCGAAATCTACCTTGTGACGGTAGTTTTTGATCTTGAGCGGGATGAAATTTGCGCCACCACGCGGTGTCCATTCTTTCTTGAACTGCTGGATGACGTGATCCGTGGCCTCGGATTCGACGGCCTTGTACTCGGTTACGGCCCGCTTCCAGTTCAGATGCTTGGAAGTTGTGAAACCTTGGTAGAGTTCCTGCAACACGTCGAGGTTGTTGCCCTGCGACAAGTACGGGCCGAGTTCCGCCTTAACGTCGTCCACCTCGATCGTCGGGGTGGTGGCCATGACTCCGGACTGCAAGAACGTAGCGGCGGCCTGGTTGTGGACCAGGGCCATGTTAGCCTTGAACGTGCCGGCGTTCTTGACGAACCGTTGGGCAGCGTTGGCGGCCTGCTCGATAGCCGGTGCGGTCTCGGCGGCTTCGGCCAACATTGCCAGGTCGTTCTGGAGTTGTTCGATCCGGGCGGTGAAATGCGTTTCGACTTCTTGGCGAGCATGATCGAGAGCGGCTTCGAACAGTTCGGTAGTGTTATCATCGGTCGAGGAGAAGGTTTTCCCCTTCAGTTTCTCGACGAACTTCGCCCCGAAGCGTTGCGTCAACTGCTCTTCCTCCTCCGCGGAAAGTACGACTTTCCCCTGGTCGTCGGTTGACAACTCCTTTTTCATAAAGTTGGCAACCAGTTTACCCATTTGGGTATTGGAGAGAAATTTTTTAAAATCCATATCCTTGAAAAATTAGTGGTTGTACTGTGCGCGGATTGCGGCGTTTTCGATGCACTCCGTGAGTGTCATTACGCCGTTGATGAGACCGAAGGCTTGCGCCTCGGCCGGGTGGAACATGGCGCCGGTGAATACGCCGGCGGCGTCCTCCTTGATGTCGGGTCGGCCGGCTTTCACGTCTTGGTGAAATCGTGCGACGTTGTAGGAAAGATTTTTTTTCAGCAGAGTGTTATCTCCTTCGAGGGCCATGCGGTAGTCGAGGTTTTTATCGGTGCTCTCGTCGGCGTAGACCGTGATAACCGTGTAGCCCTCCTTCTCCATTTTTCCTGTGTCGTCTACGATCTGGTAAAGACCGCCTATCGACCCGACGGCCGAAAGAGAGTTGTCGCAGAAAATCGCGTCGCATTGCGAAGCGGCCCAATATGCCAGGGAGGCGCAGCAATCGACATGCGCGATAATCGGTTTGCCGAGGGCCTGCACATGGTGGATCGCTTCTTTGAGCACGGAAATAGCATTACCCGCGCCGCCTCCGGAGTCGATGTCGAGAACGATTGCCCCAACCTCCGAGTGGTTAGCAGCGGTCAAAATCGCCCTGGCATAAGTGATAGCGCCGGTGGTAAAACACGAGTCGTATTTGGTGATAGTTCCGATGATCGGAATAACGGCGACCTGCTTGGCTTTGGCTTCGCTGCCTATTGTGGCGGAGAATTGTGCCTCGGAGGTGGAGAACTCGAACACCGGGCGGATGGCAGCTTCGGGGATTTTCTCACCGCGTAAAAACGATAACGCCACCGGAAGCAACGATTCGTAGTCATGTACGAACCATTGCCCCCGGCGCACGTCAGATAGGAGATGGAGGGTGTTTTCAGTTGTCGGGATGCGAAACATTTGCGATCTTTTTCGCAAACTTACTCGCAGTCGGGCGCGATAGAAAGGACCTTTTTAGTAGCTTTTGGGTGGGATTTTGTTTTGTATTCGACGGTAAATTCGAGAAGATCGCCCTCCTTTATCAAAGGCCGGGCCGGCATATCCTCCGTGCCGATGATATAAAACGAGTCGCGGAGGCGCACCTTTATAATGCACGGATCATGCAGAAGGGGTACGTCGTTCAGGAGTTTCGCCGATACCTTCGTGTTCCAATAGAGACCGTTGTCGTCCTCTTTGGATGTAATGTCGATTGTCCGCGGGCTTGTTTTGGAAAGCGGTAGTTCCTGGAAAAATCCGGACGTGTCGTTCCATGCTTTGACTCCGATCCGGGCGATAAATTTCTGTGGCATTTTTTTGACAGTTAAATTGACAAAATCGCGATGCAAATTAAAATATTTTAATAAGGAATGCGGCGACTACTTTTTCGGCGGAGTTGGCGGTTCTATCTGGCTGAAATGGTAGCGGGCTTTGCGAAGGATAATATCAGCCTTTCGGCGGATGGCGGATAGCGATGTACGATAGGTCCGTTTATTCAGCGTGTCGGTGTAATCGGCGGATACGAGGCGCCGCGATACAACGAACGCTTCGATGATGTCTCGCTTCGGCATTCCGGCCTGGATGCCTTGCAGGTAGTAGGTGTCCAGGTCGATGTTGAACAGCGCGTCCAAAATCATGTTGAGCCGTTTGGTGTCTACGTTGGTGAAGTAGATATACCGGGTCATTGCGGCGTAGGTTGTCTGGTGGCGTGGGAGTACGAGCGTAGCGGTCAGCAGGTCGTCCGGGTGGTCGTCGGGTTTGTCGCTGACTTTGTAGAGTCCTACGGCCATGCGGCCGAAGTCGTTGGCGAGGGTAATGCGGATCGGCTCTCCTGGGCGGGCGTCGAAAAGGTAGCGCAGGTAGTCGTAGGAGAGTTGGTCGTCGGGTCTGAATTTTATTTGCATAGTCGTAAAGGATTTGCGGTTCGTGTTCTCACGTACATAGGGTCGAGACGCACGAGGGAATCCTTGTAAATTTCGAGGATTAGCCAGCCGTCGGGATCATTGAAAAAACCGTGATCGGAGAGGCATTGGCAAATATCTATGAACCGGCCGACCTCCTTGGCGATGGCGTCGATACGGGTCCAGCGATAGGGAGCAACGCGCAATAACCTCGGCACGAGTCGTGTCGTGTAGATTTCGAGTTCTTCCGGGGTTATTTCTTCAATTTCTATCATAGTGATATGGGTTTTCTACCTACACAACCTACACGACCTACAATGCTATGAATCAATGTTTTGTGATAATGTGTTTTGTAGGTTTGTAGGTTGTAGTATCAAAATGTAGGTTTGTGTGTAGGTCGTTGTAGGTCGGTTGTAGGTTTGTTGTTTTGCTTCATCTTGTTGATTTTTAGCGGTGTAGGTTGTTGTAGGTCGATTTTCTGTAAAAAGCTATATTCGCGCGTTATATATCTACCTATTTTCGCGTTTTGCGCTTCGCCTGGCGTCCTCGGCGGCGCTGTAACCTGGTCGGCCGATGCCTGGCCCGGGACCTACGCGGCTTCGGCCGGGGGCGGGGCCGGAGTGGTGGATAATAACACGGTAGCCCTTGGAGTGCCAGTACGGCGTCTGTAAATTCTTGCATGGTGGGAGCTATTGATCTTGCGGTGGCGGCCAATGCTGAAAGGTGGGCCATTACGTCTGTGATGTCTATAACGGGAAACGTAATGGCAGGGAATCCGATAGTCGGGACATGTCGTAAATCCCCCAGCGACGAAATAACGCTCCGGGGGAATAGTTTGTCGCACCGGCTTCCTCCAGATTCTATAATGCGGCCTCTTTTGAGCCTCTTTCGGAGGAATGAGAGAAAATCATTTTCTTTCATGGGTGTTGTTGGTTTGTAGGGTTTCCGCTATCTGTGCGGTCATGTCGCGCCGTTCGCCGGGGATGCAGTCGAGCATCCGCGGAATTTTGTAGAGCGGGTCTGCGTGTTCAAAATAATAGGTCCGTTCGAGTTGGTGGTTGTAGCGTTCGATCAGCCGACATGCAGCGTCGAGGAGAGAGACAGCCCCTTCGACACCGTGCAGTCCGTACCTGCTTTTTATGCGGAAATATAGGTCATCTACTCGGTCGAGGAAGCCCCGGGCCGTTTCGGGATTGAACCTGGCAAATATCCGGTAGGCCGGTTCGGCCACGGTAAAAATAATTTCCTCGATCTGCCGATGGCGGCGCTTGATCTCGTGGCGATACTGACCGGACGCTTCCAGGGCTTCTCGGAGATCTCCCATGATATAAGGTAGCATTTGGATCAATACGAGCATATCGACTGCCGTGTCTGCCATGTGTCGTTCGACTTCAGTCGGCCGCTTCGGCAGTCGGTGCGGGGTCATGGCTTGGATGGCCATGCGGCGGCGGAGCTGCGCCGCTTTGATTTGCCGGGACGTCATATAATTAGGCGTGAAGGATAGGCGGCTATTTCGGGACTCGGGGAGGCCGTTTCCTGTAATTCCCGTTCAAACTCTTCGATGCGTGCTTCGTCCCGTCTCACGGCTATCCGGGGTATGAAGCAATGGACTCGGATTCCGGAGTCGGTTTTTCCCTCCCAGATACGGGCCGGAACTCCGTTCAGGGTAACGATTTTGTCGGTGTTTTCGATTGTGATTTTCATGGTTGTATTTTATTTATGCTGCTGTGCGGCTGGTTTCTGTTCTTTCGAGTGCTGCGGCCACGGCTTCGCTCCATGCGGTTGCTACCTGGGTTACTACCGCGTTCCCGAGGTATTTCTTTTGCTCTTCCGAGGTCCCGACCAGCACGTAGTCGTCGCCGAAGCCCTGGATGCGCTTCATTTCGGGAATCCGGAGCATTCGCATTGTTACGTCCACGATTCTGTAAAGAATGCAGAACTCTTTGACCCGTACCATTGCCGGGCTGTCGTCGGGGCAGATATGCCAGGCCGGGACACCCTGCTCAACCGATACCAGGTACGGCGGGCGTTTGTCCATCCGGGCGATCAGCGTAAAACACGGGGCATCCACGGAACCGCCGGCGGACCGGTATTGTGGATTCATTAGATAGTGAGCGTTTACGAGGCGTTGTTTGGGCGTTGTCGTCAACGTTTCGCTCGGTTCGTCCACGCTGGGGAGTTGCCCGCCCCCGGAATAATAGTTTGCGATAAACGGCTGTACCAACTGGAAGCGGTCTTTTGTCGTCAGTGTGGGCGCTGGCCGGTTGACATTGGAATTATAGCCGTTACCGTAGTAGGCGGACACAAAGGCGTGATGATCGACCGTCGTAATGGTTCCGGCCGGGCCGGTAACGGGAATATTCTTGCTTTGAGGCTGGCCGCCGAATTGTTTTGAAAGGAAGTCTACCCGGGCCACGCCGAGCCGGTTCTGTGTCGCTACCGTCGGACATGGTGCATTGAGGTCTGGGGCGATGTATTTACCCGTGTTCTGGTTCCGGGAGTTCCACTTTACGAGGAAGGCGTCCTCGCCGCCTGCTACGAACTTCACCAGCCCGGCATAGATGCGGTCGAGAGTCGCGTCTACAAGCGGTTTGCGCCTGGCGAAAATAGACTCACCGCGGTCCTCGAAATTTAGCACTTCGCGCACGGCCCGCCACGGCTTCAAACTTTCGGAGAAAAGGTCAGCGGTCGGGTTTTTCGCGTGTGTTTGCTGGGGCCACGCCATAGGCAACTTGGGCCGTGCGAATTGTCCGAAGTATCGCACCCTGGAAGTGTAGGCCCCAAAGTCGGCCGCGTTGAGCACGCGGTGCTCGAATTTGTAACCGTATTCGCGGACTTGCTGCACCCAGCGGCGGTAGTGGATTCCTTTCTTGTCGGGATCGGGAATCCACACCGGAGTAATGGATGTGGCGCGGTGTCGTTTATCGCGCTTGATTTCGAGCGGGCAATATTCGGACCCGGTCTCCGGGTCGCGGGCAATCTTTACAACGAGCGGTCCCCACTCCATAAATTCGACGACGTTTTCGATGTGTATGTAGTCGGGTTGCAACTCCTCGATGTAGCGAAACAAGTGTTCCGCCAGGGTCCGGCTATCGGCGTCGCGGCTTGTGCCGCCCTTCGCCCGTGAGTGGTTTGTGCATTCGAGCGACGCCCAAAGTACGACCTTTGCTTTTGGGTAGCGCCGGCGTTCCTTTTCGACGTGGCCTTTCAGCGGAGCGAGGTTCAGGGTGCGGATGTCCTCGGTGAAGTGTTGCGCATTCGGATGGTTTGCCGCATGCGATGCAATGGCGTTCGCGTCGTGGTTCACACAGGCGATCTCCTTTGCGCACTTCCGGCCGCCGAGTCGGGCGCGTTCGACGCCCGTGGAGGTTCCGCCGGCGCCGCAGAATAGGTCTACATATAAAATTCGAATTGCCATGTTTAGAAAAGTTCCGGTTGTTCGTCTGGTAGCTGCACACCCATCCGCCGGAGGGCGTAGCGTAGCGTGTAGCCGTTGCTGGTGTAATTCATAGCCATTTGGTAGAGTTTCGGATGCAGGGAATAGAGTACGCGAAAGCGACTCCCCCCCCCGAGGTGGGCGCCGAACCCGCAGAATACGCAGCCAGTACGGTCAATGCCTGGCACGTCGTAGATCGAGCAATAGGGCACGTCAAATCGGTGGATGTAGTCCCAGCAATCCGTGTTTGTCCAGATCGACAACGGGGCGCTGTGTGTCTTGGTCGGATCATCCGAAAAGATATTGCAACCGCCTCGATTAATGTATGTCATCTCGCGGCGTTTACTTTCGCCGGCCATTGTACCCACCATCGGTAGGCTTTGTGTCGAACGATTGTATTTTGCAAACGGGCGCTTTTTGAGCAGTTCGTAACACTTTTCCGAAGTCATGTATGGTTCCGTTATCAGATACCGCCAGCGGCGGGCAAGAATCCCGCATGTTCGAATTCCATCACCATAAAGGCGATAGTTGCGCAATTTCTCGCTTTTACTGGTCTGAATATCACGCACGGCATGTGCCTGTTCTTTACTTACAAGCGGAAAACCATATCGGGCCATGACCTCCCGCGGGGTCATGGTCGGCCGAATAATCGTTACGTTCTTGGTATGCCGCACGAACCGCACGATTTCCGGGTACTCGTTACCGGTCGAGCAGAACACGCCCGGCATATTCGGATCAACGTAGCGCCGCGCCAAGTCGAGTAATACAGTTGAATTCAGCCCGCCCGTGAATTGCGGGCGGTGCGGCTGCTGGGCGAGCATGACGAAAACCTCGTCTATATGCTCCGGCGAGCAGGCGAGCAGGTTGTCGTCGGTGACGATCCAGCCGTCCGTGACGGGCAGCTCGCGGAGCTTCCCACCCTCCCGCTTGGGCACGGTGCAGAACCAACAGCGGTTCGGACAGCCGCGCGACGTGATGACGTAACCCTTCTTCATGTACATACCTGGTACGAATTCCCCGCCGGGTTCGTTATAGGCTGGGCCGCCGACTTTGACCGGAGCGACTGCACCCCATTGTTTCGCGGCCCACTCGGCCCAAGGAATGTCCCATGTAAACGTAACTGAAATGTGCACCTCGTCGGCCTCGTCGAACAAAGAAGGTGTTGTGTGTATGCGGACGAGGTCGTCGTTGGGTGTCGCGCTTGTTTTGGTTGGGAATACCCGGATAATAGTTTTATTTGAGTCCATAATGCCGACGTTCGAACCTTGTTAATTCAGTTGTAAATTCGAAGCTATACACCCACACAAAGGGGTTCTTTTCCCAAATTCCGCGACCTTCGAGCCTTTCCATTAGAGTCTGGAAACTGGCGATTGCGTTGCTACAATGCGGATAGCCGTCTACGAGCTCTTCTTTGGTAAAATGTAGTTCCGGACAATAGTGGACGTAATGCCCTTCGATGGAGGCAAATGGTCGTACACCTTCTCGCTTTGCAGCTTCTTCGGTGATGTCTTGTAGCCGTTCGCCGTGCCTGGCCGTTATCCGAAGGAAGTAACGGGCCAGTCTTGCCGGCATGGATTGCTTATTCCTCCAGAATCCGGGTTTGTCGAGGTATTCTCCATATCCGAGGTCTTGCAGGGCTTGGATGTCTGCCGGATTGTACTTGTAAAATACCCTGTCGGGGTCCAGGTCGTCGATATATGGTTCTTTGATATAGATAACTTCGCCGACCTTGTACCGGGGACGAATGAGGTGATAACGGGCCAGAAGGTCCGCGCGACTACCATCTGGAAGGATGAAATCGCCGCGAGGATTGAGTAAATAATCGTCTGGCTGCGGGCCTGTCAGCCGGCGTGTTTCCGTCTTGTGCCGCGCAACGACTTCGCGCTGCAATTCTTCGAGAAAACCGATGCTTTTCATTGTTGTCCCTCCAATTCTTTGATTTTATGAATGAGGTATTTATACATTTCGCAGGCGGCGTCGAATGCCTCTTTTGCCGTTTTAAACCGGTAACCTCCTTTTCGGCCCTCCGGATATATTCGATAACGCCCGATTTCTGGAGCATAAAAATCCGTCATCGTTTGAATGTCTATGCAATGACTGGCGCGGGGTTTTCCGCTGGTGAATATGATCTTCAGACGTTCGAGTTCTGTGGTGCATTTTTTGAGTTTATCTGTGTCCCGAGGCGTTCGAGCTGCAACGAGTTTGAATTTCATTGTTGCCCTCCTTTCTTTGCAAGTGCCGCCACGAGTTTCTCGGCATGATCCACGGCCAAAGTGTAGGGGTCGCGGCATTCGGATTTATTGATCAACTCTGGGAGCAACAGCGCCGCTGCAAACCCTAAAAACGCTTTGCTGTTTGGTGTCCCGATGTTCGACCACGGTCCAGCTGGTGCATCCCCGTTAATCATTTGGCCGTCGCCGGTCAGCAGCCAAAGTTTGCTTACTTCGGGAAACTTGGCGACGATCCGGTCGGCCACGTCGAGCGAGACGCCGTTGTTCCCGCGCTTGATCTGGTAGAGGTTTTCGCCCCGGGCCAACCCGATATGACGGGCGAAGCCGTTGGTTGTCATTTGGGCCATTTTGATTACGGCCGCGATTCTTTCCCAGCACTCCCGCTTCGGGTTCTCGCTTTTTTCGTTTTCCTTGTACATAGGATTGATATTTTAGTGATTAAAAAGGTTTGTCCTCCGTGTCCGATTCCGGCACCGGTTCCGAGTCGTCCCCGGTTCCATAAGCAGACATGGATAGGCTTATTTCGTATTTTTCTTTCAGCAGGGTGTAGTCGAACACCATAGCCGACGTAACCTTGCTTTGCGCTCCCTCGTTCTCGTTGATGCCTCCGCCGACTCCGAGGTGCGGGAGGAACCGGACGCCGGATTTCGTACCCATGAACTCGTCGGATTTTTTCAAATACTCTTGTAGGGATGATTTCGGCAGGTAGCGCACACCGAGGGTTTTGCTGTGCATCGTGTAGAGGTCCGCGGCGGGTCCGAAATAGAGGAGCAGATATTCGCGGCCGTCTGGCAGTTCCTTCCGTTCATTTTTCTTGGTGAAACACCACTCTGGCCCCGGTACGATCTTGTACTCGGCCTTCATCTGGATTTTTCCGAGGCTGGCCAGCGAGTCTATGGCTGCCCAAAATCCCGCGAGTTCGTTCGTCTGTTCGGCCTTCTCGTTCTGTATCTGGCAGAGCCGCGCGGCGATTTCGAGGGTTTCGGCATACGTGAACGGAAGCGGCAGGGACGTTTCGAGGATTCGGAGTGTGGCGAGCAGGCTGCTCCAGTTCTGGAGGATTCGGTCGATCACGCCGTGCGTCCGGGCGCGGAGTTCGGCGTTTGTGAGGTCGTAGGCATCCCGATACCCGATTTTGACTTTGCGGCGTTCGCGGAGGATTTCGTGCGTTAGGTGCGAAAGGCCGCGGTTGCACATGATTTTGAATTGCTTGTAGCGCTGTTCCTCCTCCTCGGTGTGCTTGGACTGGTAGAAGGTCAGCATGACGATTCGGGACATAAGGGCGTTGTCGGATGTCGTCATTTCCTGGCCCGTCAGCACCAGACCGCAACTTATCGCCGTCATGGTACGCTTCTTCTTGCCGTCCATGCTCATTTTGCTGCGGCCGCTATTGTCCCAGATACCCTTCAAAAACTCGATTTTTTTCGGGTCGATGTCCTCCTTAAACTCGTCGATATGCACCACGGCGTTCGACACCTCGGCGATTGCCTCGCCCAGCGATGCCTGCGTCGCATTGCGGAGGTTGATCGACTCGGCGTTGATCTGGAACGGGGCCACGATTGCGCGGGCCATTTGGGTCTTGCCGGTGGACGGAGGGCCGAACATATCGAGAATTGGCATGTTCTCGATAGTGCTGCGCACGATGTCCGAGAATAGGGTGGTGAAGTAGAAGCAGAGCGCGACCTTGGCGTTGTCGCCGAATACGTCGATACATTGCCGGGCATATTCTTCGAGCGTTACGGTGTTCTGCTGCACGTAGACGAATTTCCGGTGCAGGTTGTAGGTGGTCGTGTCCTCGCGGTTCTCCTTGGATGCGGCCGGGAGGTAGTAGAGTTTGTCGCCGACCTGGATCAATCCGTAGTCGTTGGCCGGGATGAAGGTTTCGCCGTCGAAGGCGCCGTTTCCCCACGCGAAAAATTCGCCCTGCTTCTGCCAGCCGAGCTGTTGGATTTCCCGGGCCGTGGGCGTCTGCTCGTAGATGTACTTTTTCAGTTGGGTGTACTGCTGTTTCGCAACGACCGCCTCGATGATGTAGTTGCCCTTGCCTTCGATGTGCTTCTGGAAATTGTCGAGGGTCGTTACTTGGTCTTGGGGCAACGTGATAAGGCACTTTTCGTGGTTGGCATTCTCGATCTCGAACATGCGGTAGGAGGCCGGGCCGTCCCATATCAGCACAATAGGCCGAATTACGAAATTGGTCCATTGCAACGCGCTCCCGACCTTTGCTACCGTTCCGTAGTAGCAGTTATTTTGCACGTAGAACCCGTATTTCTCTACCAGGTCGGCCTGCTCCTGCTTCTTTTCGCGAATGCTGTCGAGTTGGCGTTTGTTTTTCAGTTTGTAAAAGGTCTCGTTCCAGATTTTACCCTGCTTGTCCTCCTTCCCGAATTTGTCGAGGTACATGCGGGCCAGCGTTTCGTTGTAGGATATGAGCAGGCCGCAGATGTAGTTTATTACGTCGAGCCGGTCGTTCTGGGATATGGCGCCCGGCATTTTGCTTTGGTACATGAAGTCCACGAAGTCGGCCGTGTTCTGGGCCAGGGCTTCGTCGTAGGTGTTCCCTTTGTATTTGAAATATTCGTCGGCGTCTTTGGATTTGCCGTCGGATAATGTCATGACGCGGACATTCAGCCCGGCCGCCACCAGCCGCTCGCCGTGGTCTATTATGGCCGTTTGCCCGGCCGGATCGTTGTCGCCGATCAGCACGACTTTCGAAACAATCTTTTTCACGAGGTCGATTTGTTTCGATGTCAGCGCTGTGCCCATCGGGGCCACGCTGTTCTGCTGGTCGATGCTCGCCAGCCGGATCACGTCGGGCTGGCCTTCGACGATGTTAAGCAGGTCGCGGCGGGCCGCGATGCGCTGGGCCTCGAAATAGCCGAATAAGGTTTCGCCTTTTTTGAAATCATTTGAGGAACGCTTTTAAAAATCTTCGCCCCAAATTCCTGATATGACATCCCCATACGAAACTTCGAGTGATTGCGAATAGCAAACTTAGGCATAGGTCTCACCCACACGCTTTCTTTGCCTGGCTCCCAACAGATAAAGCTTTCATCATTCGCTAGCCTATTGCAACAATTATAATGGCGTATAGGCAAACAGAACCAATAAAACTTTGCCCCCAAGGACATGAAACGTGAGCGCCATTCAAGTGCAATCTGCTCAACATCTGGATAAATGGCTTCCTCGTCAAAGAACACTACGATAATGCGACTAAACGGAATTGTATATTTCTGCATTGTCTTTATCAGCATATCGCACATACATATAGAATCTTTGCCGCCAGAGAAACTGACGGCAACTTTTTGATTCTTATTGAATGCTTCGAGAATCCTACGCTCGGTAGCATCAACAACGTTTATATCTAAATCCTTTACGTACATCTGCGAATGATTTGGGCTTTACTAAATCTTTGCGTACCACGTTGGGTAATGAGCTTTAGAAACTCTTCCCTGTCAATCTTTGATAACCGGAAGATTTCTTCTTTACTCATCCCTATTTCCTTAGAGATTTCATCCACACTTTTTCCCTTCTCCAATAAAGCTTTCACTATATTTTCCATTGGTTCAAGCAGATGAGTACCACGGGCACGATTGAAAGTGACAGTACCATACATGTCTTGACTTTCGTCTTTATGTGCCACTACTACAATAGGAATCTTATTGCCGAGCATTGTCTTTAGCGGTTCCCTGCCGGACACAAGCCAACGGTGAAACCCGTCAATGATCGTAAAGTCCGGACGCACTACGATGGGAAAACAAAAACCATTCGTCAAGATGCTTTGCATAAGGAGATTCAGATTCTTTTCCAGAACCTTGTTGGGGTTATAGTCATTCGGCTTCACCTTATCCCGGTCTACAAACTGAATTTCCCGAAGTGGTTTGAATAAATCAACATTCTTATCCATAGCTCTATGATTAAATTGTTATCTCCTTGCCGCAATGCGGACACACCATTGTACGGGCTGTTTGCATGCCAGCTTCAATTTCATCGACTTCCTGAATGTCGGCAACCTCTTTCTCTGATGTGAACTGCTGCTCCTTCTTTACCGGTTCCGCAAAATTCACTCCCATATTGTCAGTGCTAACTTCATTGATGATCGCATCCAGATATTCTGGAGTAAAGCCGATAATATCAACATCTCCAATTTCTTTAATAATCTTCTCCACGTCCCCAAAATTCACATGAGACATTGTCTGAATCTTATTGTCTTCCAGAACGAGTTTTTTCTTTTCTTTGTCAGTCAAACCATACATGACCGTAATAGAAGCCTCTTTCTCTCCACGATATTCCAAAGCCTTTTTCTTGCCATGACCGCAAAGAACCATCATGTTTTCATCAACGATGATCGGATAATACTGCCCGTATCGTTCCATACTTTCGGCAATAGCCTTCACTTGTTCCTCCGGATGCACATTTGGATTACCCGGAAACTCCTTCAACTCTGACAGGAGTACTTTCTTTGTTTCTAACTTCCTTTTCATTCCTACACAAAATTTGATTGATTAAACTTTCTCCTGCAAGAACTGCCTCGCAGAAGGTATATAGTTAGCAGCTTCCTCTACCAAGCTACTATCTATTTCGTAAACTTCCCTAAAACCATTTTCTACGCTACCACACCATTGGCGTGAAGCCCAACAATGTGTACCAACACGAAAGCCACGCGGCCAAGAATAAATCGGAGGCATTGGAAGATGATAATAATGGATGATCGCAAGAATTTCCTCATGCCTGGTATCGGCAATAGGAGAAAAACGGGTGATACCCTTTGTATTGGTGTACATTCCACCTGGCCCTACATAGTTCCCATCTTGTATTCTTCGACCAAGACAAAGAATATCCGTTTTGTGATTCTTCACATAGGCATCTTGCGCCCGATGTTGGATGATGCTAAACCACTTTGCAGCCAAAGATGAATCATTCGGAAACAACATCTCTGGATGAGATGCCAACCATCTAAGGTCCTGCCCCGTGTTGATAATTTCCAGTCCTACCGGTCGGTGTTTGTCTATCCATTGCATAAAAGCTGGATATTCCAGATTACAACGCCCGAGCAAACAGTCATGTACTCCGGCCTGTTCCATTATAAAACCAAGAGCAATGCTATCTTTTCCACCACTCCAAGCATAAGCAACACGTTTGCCGTGGATATGTGGCTTCACCTGCTCGACTAAGCGATCTACCAGATTATCCGTTTCCTGCTTCGATACATATTGCTCGATGTTGGAGAATACACGAAGCCAGTCAGTGTGCGATGATGTTTGCTTTTTACCCAGAACCGCTTTCATAGCTCATTGAATTGTAGAGCCACACTCGTAATGAAAGCTCTTGCACCTTCATCGTATTTCAGTTGTAGCCAATTATACTTTGTCACCCTAAACCGGATGTTTGTCACGAATCCAGGCAGCGCACGCATAGAATATCCGGCATTAAAAACGAATCGTCCATAATCCAGACCTCCAAGCACCTGCAGACGGTCACCGTCCATGAACTTCCGACCATTGTACAAATTATCCCAAGTCGCATCGATCATGAACCCAGCAGGGAGTTTTATAGTACCGGACAATGTTTCGGTGAACATCTTTTCTTTCGTATTGTACGTTGAACGTGCCAAAAGATAAAACCGTTGCTGATAGTTCACATTCAGCCATGCGCCAAAGGAAACAGCTTCGGATGTCATGTTATACTGCAACACCTGAGTAACAGATAACCACTTCGCAACATCTGCCCGATAGCCGACAAAAGGAGCAACGGTAGAACCGTTACCATGCAGAGAAGTAGTAACCGGCATGAATATCCGGAACTTGGTTGGTTGAGTAATACCGTCGTAAACTTGCGCTCTGGCTACCAACGACACAACAATCAATGTAATGATGATAAATAGCTTTCTCATTTTCTACGTGATTTTTTTCTATTCAGTGACTTCTTCCCCTGTAACCGTTTGTATTGAGAAACTGATTTTCTTATATCCCTTGCTGTTCCTCTTGCAGATTCGGTCAATGCTCTAAATGTACGAATGTGAGCTTCCATCTTTTCTGCACAAGCTAAGTATTCACCATGTACCGCTTTTATCTCTGCAATACGTTTGTCCATATCGGTTCGGTCTATCTTTATAGCCACTTCCATTGAGCCACGCTGCAAAGGTTTACGACGAACTGCCATAATCCCTGATGCCAGGATGGTGAAAAGAGAACCGAATACGATCATCGGAATGTTACCTGTGAAGTTCCCATAAGCGAATATTGGTAAACCTACAATCATGCTCGTTAGGATGCCGTAAAACAGCCCTCTTTCGCTCATTCTTTTGCCGAGAATAGCGAACACCGTTGGGAGCATTACCGAGGAACGTAGGGTCCCATACAGCAAGAAAAGATATAAAATCGTTAGACCAGGAATGTTTGCTATCAGAATAGCGATGATAGTAACAACAATCATAGCGAATCGGGCTGCCCGTACTTCATTGGCAAAAAGGATAAAAAGAAAAATATTCTTCTGAATCCGACCATGCCATTTCTCATTCATGGATAACCGTTTCACTACGTCATGTCCGGCAACGGAACTCACTGCGCAAATAATACTATCAACGGTTGATATCAGTCCGGAAAGTATAAGCACAAAGAACAGGTATAAGAACCATTTAGGACAGAAAGCCATCACAGCCCCTACATTTGTCAGTTGTGTGTCGGATATAGCCAAACCTGTTCCGGCTGCAAAAAAGCCAAATACAGCCAAAGAAATAGGTACAGCGGCAAAAATAAAGGCAGCGGTTATCATTGTGCGCTTCACTTTGTCAGCTTTCACACAAAACACCCGCTGCCAGAACATCTGGTCCCCGAAGGTTCCGGACAACAGACCGATTGTTGTAGGAATACCAAAAGACAGGGCCACCATTATTCCGGTAGCAGAGAATAAACTACCAAAATCTCCAGTGATACCACCTAGACCATTAAACAGTGCATTCGGTCCGGCACTTGAAAACATTATAGGCAATCCAAGCAATAAAACAATCACGATCCAAAGCATCTTCCAGAAGTCAGTAACGATACTGCTACGAATCCCGCTTGCAAATGTGTACAAAAGCGGGCATACAGCCATGACAATAGTAGTTGCTGTAAACGATATTCCTGTAATCTTTGAAAAGATGGTTGCTCCGGCCAGCAACTGAACGGCAAAACTCATCGTCTGCAGCCCGAACGATTCAATGAGATACAGATTATGGCAACGTTTCGAATACTTCTCACGAATATAATCCGAGAATGTCCAACCATCCGGCCGGAGCTTACGCATCTTATTGGCAAAGAAAGCAAACAGAATCAATGTAAGAACATTCGGAACTACAAACCAAAACACACCGGCTAAACCTTGCGTATATGCTTTTTCCGATGCAACAAACATCGACGGAGCCCACACCCAAGTAGCAGCCATTGAAAAAGCTGTAAGCAACCACGGCATAGATCGGTTAGCAACCAAAAATTCTTCTTTCGTCTTTTTGTGTTTTCGTAGGAACACAACGAGCATCATCATAGCAACAAAGTATGTCGCAATCAGAGCCCAACCCTCTAAACTTGATAATCCTTCCATTTTCACACTAATTTTTAAGATGTAACATCTGTAACTACTTGGCAAATATAAAGAAAGTGCGTTTATTAAACGTATCTTTAAAAGAAAAATCGTCTAATAAACGCACAATATCCAATATCAACCTACTGTCTAATACCCAAACACAAGCATCGCAGCATCACGAGAATGTTCATTCGTCGGTTTATCGTATTTAGTTATATTCCTGAATGTCAGAGCATTGACTTTAGTTATTGAATCCTTAGGATGAATCATTTCAAAGGGTATACCAATATCAGTTAGAAAGTCCTCCCATATCTTAGCATCACGTTTAACTGATCCAACCCCCTGCAGCATTTCCCTTTCTTCTTCTCTTGTCTTATAACTAGATTGATACCATGTTCTTAATCGCGCATCTTCAACACGAACTAACATACTTCCTCCGTACGTTTTATACATTTCTATCACATACATCATTGCTTTATGAATTGCGGTAGTCTTTATCAACTCAAACTTTCTTGCAGTAACATTCCATGTGGCAACTCCGGTATTTACTCCGGTATCTATGCCGATAACAAAAGCGTATTTTTTAATCATCTTCAAACTATCTTTTTAAACTATACAAAATACCACCTCTCCCCCCCTATAGTCCCCCCCTCTCAAAAATTATTCTTTTTGGGTGACTTGAATCTCTATCATTTGCATACTGTGTGGAGAAGTAAACTTTTCAAGTTCTGACCTTTTTGGGAAAACAAGTGTCATGTAAGCATCGTCCGGAATAAACTTATACCGTGCAGCTTTTACTTCATAGATTGAAAGCGGTTTATCTGATTTCACAGTCAGATGCCAACGTCCTTCTAATATACTTGTCATAACCAAATTGGAACCGTGTAGGAAAGCACCTTCTTTGTACTCTCCATGTTTATCTTTACAGATGGCCGGACGTTCGTAGGTGGCATTCAGTTCCTCAATCAATTCATCGCTTAATCGTTTTCGTTTCAATGGGACCGGAACAATGATTGCCGGATTCAGTTTTACTGTAGTCGGTTTTTCTTCTGACTTCAAGTTGTTGTGAAGTACTTCTAATCCGGATTCTTTAATAATTCCCTCTTGAAGAGGTTTTAAACTTTTCTCTACGTCTTGCATAATCGTAAATTTTAATGGTTTATAATCAATATCTAAATTTGGTAAAGTGTATGATCGGCAGCGGCTTGTCGAATGTTATTCCAGTAAACCACGCTTTCCAATCTTCAACAGTCAGCCCGTCGTTCTCCGCTATTTGTTTCAGAGTAAGCATCGGCATTGGTTTCCCGTCGATACAATAAACTGCACGTTCTATCCCGTCGCCGACATCGGTATACTCCATGACACTCAAGGTTTGAAGTCCTACGCCATCATCTTTGCCGAGACGGAAAAGTTCTACCTGGACATTCCCTTTTTCGTAGGGCCTTCCTTTCCATTGCCGGACAGAGATAACAGCTTTCCCTTCCTGTACTTTTTGCATGATATCCGACCAACGTTCTAAATTGGTTCGGATAGTGTGTACTTTCATCATCCCAGATACCGGAGGACAATAGCAAGTTTTGCAGTCACCACCGCAGGTAGCACATTCTTCTGCTTGCTCTTGCGCTTTCAACGCCAGCTCTAACTTTTCTTTAAATCCGGTTTGTTCTCCGGCTTTCGGATGCTCTTTAGGAAACTCCTTCGAAAGCATCAATACATAAACTTTGGTTTGTTCTTTTCTCATGATTACTATTTGTTATTGATTTCTACCATGTAGTTCTGAATATGATTTCCACCCCTGTTCGGTAAACTGTTTAGAATAGACTTCTCCACGTGGCATTATTGGTTGCCAATTCTCATTACAAAACAAACGATAATGATACACTTCTGCCTGTTTACCCTGTTTACTATATGGAGGTTCACACCACAATAAACGACGATTATTCCCGAAGAACTTTTCCAGAATGTGTTCTAACTTCCTAATATCTCGCCCACCCGGAAAAGAGATAGACAAATGATAACAACGTTCGTAGTCTGGATTCTTCCACCATCCAGATGTATGATATCCAACATCACGAGTAAGAATGATAATACAATCATATCGCTCTACAAACCACCGGCAGCTTTCCAGATAATCAGTATGCGCGGAGCCGTCAAAAGTTCCACTCTTAGCGACTTTAGCTATACGAAGGAAGATGTCAGCATCAGTAGTGTTAAACGAAATTCGCTTCATAATCAAAAAAGCTTTGGTTGTTGTTGCTCCGCAACTATCTTATTCGCTCTCTCAATTTCATCGTCTATCTCCTTCTCCACCTGCTTACACTGCCGCAAAACAGTAGAAGAACGAGTTTGAAAGTATTCCTTTTGAAGTTTCCGCATGTAAGAAACTCTCTTGAAAAATTGTTTTGCATCCATAATGATAAGTTTTTGTAATCTTTTTATTAAATTTGCACCGATACTTAAATAGAGTATCGATTGACGTTCAGTCTCTCCTTCATAGAAAGCGGCAATTTTCAAAACAAGGAAATAGAATGGACGGTGTTCGTGTATTGCATTATCACAATATACGTGCCCGTTGTATCTATGCTTCCTTGTTGGGTTGTTTGCCGCACCTCTATGAAGGGCGTAGTTATTTTCGGGCACGTTCTTTTAAAAACATAGCAAGCATGAGCAACTTTAGAACTTTAAAAAACTTCTTCTATTTCAACAGAGAAATAGTGTATTTAATCGCTTTGGGCTACCTAGCACTTATCTTTGTGATTATAGCATTGAGCTTTATAGTCCGAGAGCAAAACAAAACAATTATTTTTCTGCAGAACGGAATAGTTAGAAAGCAAACAACGCAATACATCAATAAACCACGTGTAAAAAAGTTGCTAGAAAACGAATACAAGATGTTTACAAGTCCTAGCCACAGATAGTTAATTAGTTTTTTTCAGCCGGGATTTTAATACATTGTTATAGTACTCATCATCCACATAAGGCCGCAACTCTTCAATCTGGGATTCACTTAAAAGAACCCCGATAAAAGAAGGTCTACCACCGGACTTCACTGATTCAATCAATTGGCTTACTGATTCCATCATCTCTTTCAATAATTTAATCATTGCATCAGCAGTTGAAACAGACCATTCGGCAATATTTTCATGATTGGCAGAACTAACTACATATTCAAGCGAGTTAGCACAGTACCCTTGCATTGCAGCTTTCGCCAATTCATAACGTCGTTGTTCCCAATCTATAACCGGAATAATCCTTTCAGTCTTTATCCAGTACACATCATTCTTTGTCATTCCTTCCGGAACAATGGCGACTAACTTTCCTTCGCTTGTCATAAGAGGTTTATAACCTTTTGGAATTTCGTTTACTCCCTCGTGGGGAATAATAATCTTCGTTTTACTCATAATTATTTTTTATTTATCTGACCTTATCGTTGACGTTGCGTCAATTCTTCTCGTTTCAGACACTACTCTAGTATCTTTCGGCACAGCTTTCGCAATAGTATTATCCAATATAGCTACAGTATATTTCATAATATCCTGCGACATATCCACACCTTTAGCATTTTTCTCAATCTGAATAGCCAAATACCTTGTAGCTCTCGCTAATCGCTGAATATCATCAGGAATCTTCATATCATTATCAAGAGCAACACGCCCTAATATTTCAGCTATTTTCAATTCTATGTCCTTCATTTCTTTATTTGTTATTCATTTATCACTTCGACATTATACGCAATAATATCATCTCCATTCACACCATACGATTCAGCGAAAGCATCTTCGATTTTAGTAGATAATAAGTCTTCTAGCATTCCATCGTTTTCAACTCCGGCAGGAAGTTCGACTTCGCATTTTACAATCTTCTTCATTACTCTTTTGTTATTAGTTAAATAAAAAGTGCCTGAACTTTATCCGCCCAGGCACAAAAAAGGCGGTAGAATTGAATTTACCGCCTAAATATTATGATTATAAAAACTTCTCTTTTTCTCTTATAATATCACCTCGTGTCTTAGTTAAACTAAGTTCTATGTGAACTTTTTCATTATCGTAGGAATCAAAAGAAAAGTCCCTTTTTTGTAAAGTAGAAAGGGATACCCCCAATTCTTCTTTTGCAAACTCTTCAAATATAGCCGACAAGGATGAATAAGTATAAATCTTCATCGGCTCTTTAAATAGAAGAACAAATGTCTTAGTCATTATTCAAACTTCATATTAACCTGATCTTCGATAGCCTTTTCAAGAGTAAAGTCACATTTAGGATATTCGGCTTCACCCATACCCGTTCTTAAATCAACAAACCAACTTTCTTCATTTTCACTAATGATTGCATTTTCAAATCCTTCTACTGTTGTTTCGATGGTAGTTTTCATAATCTTTATTTTTTAATTGTTGTTACTTGTTTTATTATTGTATTGCAAATATAAGGGTTTATTTTTGCACATGCAAATATAAATGCAAAAATATGATGTTATATTTGCATATTTAACAAATATCAACTATTAAAGCGGTAAATCCAACATGTCAAAGAACAAATACCGATTTATTAGGCTCGGTTTACCTCATTTTTGTCTTTGTTTTGAGTATTAGTATTTCTTCCCGTGCATTTTTTCACGAAGTTCATTATACTTCATCTTCTGTTCAATATGCCAAAGAAGATCTACTCCCTCATCTTCACACTTCTCAAATAGCCAAGATATAACTGAGCGTATCCTATCTTCCAAATCAACCTTTTCATGGTATATTACCCGAATAACATCAAAGCAAAAAACCGTCATTGAATTGGCAAGACATGACCGCTGAACCGGAATAGCCATAGGATGCAGATATATTTTTTTTAACCCGGATAAATCCAACAAGCGAATAACAGTATCAGCAAGTTCGTCCTCAACAGTGTCTTTAATACATCGATTAAAAACATTGATAAACTTTTCTTCTGTTGTAAGCCATCCTTGGCATTCAGTTATCTCGTTATATTCATATTTCTCCTTGTCGAACCGCTTTCCTTTTCTATCAGCCTCAATAGCCTCGGACAATTCACTGATAGCAAGCATCAAGAAATGTTCATCACTCAATTCTACATCGTGAAATCCATGTTCACAAGCAATATTATATGCTCGTTCGCTAAGTGCGTCTAAATTAATCTGTTTCATAAATACTTCTTTTTTGTTCTGTTATTCGTTAATAGCGTCATACAATTCTTGTATCACATAAAAATCAGTAAGACCGTCGTCGCATATTTCCAATGCGGTATTGGCTTTGTAGCTCAAACTTCCGAGAATAGATTCTTCGGACACTTCGCTCTCACCAAGTACACATCCATTCAGTTCTTCTGAAAAATGCTCAATCATATCAATCGTAAACTGTTTGATAGCTCCAGTCTGATTGTACTTTTCATCTATTTTATTTACTATCTCTAAAGCTTCTTTTGCTCTTTTCATTATTTATTCCTTTCTTTATTATTTTGAATTATTGAAATAGTGCTTGTTGCACTTGCGACAATACTAATTTATTCGCATCAGCAAAGAACTTTTTTTTAATCTCAAATCCGTATGCTCTGCGTCCCAACTGGACGGCAGCTAATAAGGTGGAACCACTGCCGGCACATGGATCAATTACGACATCGCCTTTATCGGTAAAGATTTCTATTAACCTACGAAGAAGTGGAACAGGCTTTTGTGTATCATGAACTTTTGGCGTTTCATTATCCCGTACCCAATCAAAGCAATTGAATATCATCCGACCATCGTTGTTAAATTTGGGAAGCTTATCACGGTAAAGCAACAATCCATATTCACAGTTGCCGACTATCTTCATATTGGCTTTCAATACTTGTGCGGAAAAATCTTTTCTGAATACAAGGTTAATGTATTTATTTAGCCCATATCTCTTACCAAGTTCAATATACCGGAACTGATCCTCAAATTCACAAAAGATTATCATGCAAGGAGCTTTGCCTTTTTCTTTGGGTTCCTTTACAAGCATTTGGGAACAGAAGTGCATAAACTCGGCAGGGCGAAAGTTTTTATCGGTATCAAAGAATTGTTTGCCTGCCTTATCGCTTTCTCCATTCTTATTATCACCATCCACATACCATGAAGGGTTAGAGGCATAAGCATTATTTCCTAGATTGTAGGGGACGTCGGCAATAATTAACTGCGCTTTGGGGATTCCATAAACTTTGTAGTTTTGGAAATGATCGTTGAACAGTTCTACGTTTTTCATATCTTACTAATTTGAATAAAACTAAGCTGCCACTTTTCTTAATTCTCGTAGTTTCCTGCTGACAGCTTCGCAGAGAACCCGTGCCATATTCACTTCAACCGCATTTCCTATGTACTTTTTCTTCTCGGCTTGTGTACCAATGAGAACATAGTCCTCTGGAAATCCCATAATTCTTTTCAGTTCCGGAATCTTCAACATCCGCATCTTTATATCGACAATCTGATATAGTACCATGAAATTTATAATCTTCCATATCGGAGGGCAAAGCGAATCGACATCTTTGAAAATGAAAACCGGACGTTTCTGTATTACTTCTGAAAGCCAACCATAATAGTTATGGAAAGCATATACGCCGTGTTTCGTAGATATGAAGTAAGGCGGTGTCTTATCCATTCTAGCAATCAGTGTGAAACAAGGGTTATCTATTGAACTACCTGCACTTTGGTATTGTGGATTCATTAAATAGTGATGCTTCCGGTTGGCTGTGATAGTCTGCGCAGGCTGCTCTAAACTACTTCCTACGTTGCTGAAATTCGTGTTCATCAACCAAGGAGTGACAAGTGCATATTTTGGATTAGCTGTAACACATCCTAAAGGTTGATTTGCGGATGCAGGTTTACTCTGTCCATACTGCTGATCTATAAACACAGGTGCTATAAGTGAAAGCCTGTCTTTTGTTAAAATTGTAGGACTTGGAGCATTGATATCCTTACCTGCATCATTAAAATTGTAGGAACAAAGAAATTGAGGCTGAACGTAGTTAAACCGGTCTTTCGTTGATACCGTCGGGCATGGACTATTAACGGAACTTGTGTTATCACCATTGCTGTAATATGCGGCAAGAAAATCGGATGTTAAAAGTGCGTGGTTATCTTTGCACTTGATAGTATGAGCAGGCCCAGAAACCGGAATATTTTTGCTATCTGGGTCCCCACTATAATACTTGCTTAAAAAATGAACGTTGGCTATTCCTAACCTATTTTGGCAACTAACCACCGGACAAGGTTCATCAATACCAGGAGCATTATACCCACCGTTACGGCTCATCGAATTCCATTTTATCATAAACGAATCCTTTCCTCCTGCAACAAATTTCACGAGCCCGGCAAATATACGTTCAAGCGTTTTGTCTGCTAACGGCTTTTTACGGTTAAAGATGGATTCACCCTCATCCTGCAAGTCCAGAACATCTTTCACCGGACGCCATTTTTCCAGATTACAAAACATATCTATTTTTCCATCTTTGCAATGGGAAGGTTCCGGCCATGTAATCGGAAGACCTTTTGCTGCAAATTGCCCGAAGAACCTACGTCTGGAAGTAAATGCACCATAATCGGCAGCATTAAGTATTTTATGTTCAAACTCATATCCGTAACTCTTTACATTACGTTTCCAACGTTCGTACAAACGTCCTTTATCTTTGGATATAGGTTTACCGTTAGCATCCATATCTCCCCAAGACATGAATTCTTCCACATTTTCAATCTGTATATACGAAGGATTCAGAGCTTCAATATAGCGGAACAAGTGTTCAGCCAATGTCCGGCTGTCCGCATCTCTGGGTAGCCCTCCTTTTGCCTTGCTAAAGTTCGTACACTCTAACGACGCCCACAATACCACATGAGCTTCTGGGTATATCTGCTTCATTCGGTTCACATGTGCAACTAAAGAAGAAAGTTCAAGCGTTCGGATATCCTCGGTGAAGTGCAATGCGTCCGGGTGGTTAGCTGCGTGGCTCGCTATGGCATTTTTATCATGGTTCACACATGCAACTACCTTCGCACACTGTTCGTCACTTACACAGGCTAATTCTACTCCCGTCGAAGTTCCTCCGGCTCCACAGAACAAATCGACATACAGCAGGCTAATCATTCTTCACCTCCTTTCGGGATAAAAGCATTCCAGCGTCTGGTTATCTCGTAGCCCAATTTCGCTGTGTCTTCATACGTTTTTTCAGCATCAATCAAACGATTTGTATTGGATAGTTTGATTGTAGCAATTGGATAACTCCAGCCATCTTTCAAACAGATTTGAACCTCCTTGTATTTGTTAGAAGGAATACAGATCATCGGAAGCTCCGAGTTCAAAGTGCCAGAGCAAAAAGAAAAAACGGGAGTATAAACTTGTTTTTCCGTTTTCCCCATCATTGCAAGATGGAGATTCATTAAAGCCTCTTGAAATTGTTTCTCGTCCACTTGTGTGACGTCTCCCCCTTGCTCGCTATCGGGCAAAAAGCGGGTAATAAGCTCTTGTGAGCTTTTAGGTAAATCATTCTTTGTCATAATCAGTTGCGTTAATTGTTATCTTCTTGATTCTCCGGACAAATGAATCAAATTGTAATATTTGAACCTGTCATTTATCCGACTGTAATCGTCTTTAAAATACTCTTTCAACTGTGTAGCTGATAAGTTTGTCGTCATGTGGCAATACTTATCATAAAACTGCCATATCTCGGCCCGGGCGAAAAGAAACTCACTGCATAAATCCTTCGTACCTGTGCCATAAAAGTTTGTCAAATCCAAACCTATATCATTCAAGCAAATGTTTATCGGTGAATATTGAAAAGCCTTTGAATCATCCTCATTGTAGGTATACTTATCCAAGTTGTTATGCAACGTGTAATAGTTCACCATTTGGATAGGTGTTGCAGTGTTCGCATTCTTCTTCCCACATACCTTCGACTGGGTGCGCGGAACTACTCAAACCGTCATTC
>ENA-USUK01000532-USUK01000532.1-human-gut-metagenome-genome-assembly--contig:-NODE-532-length-30438-cov-13.483186_pt1 | contig 30438 bp, 27 predicted proteins | sample MGYA00250062_ERZ773400 | MGnify/ENA primary metagenome ERZ773400 (study PRJEB29103, sample SAMN06111961) | human gut metagenome | biome: human gut; feature: ankylosing spondylitis patient; material... | reverse complement strand
CTGAAAGTAAATGACGGTGAGGGTCAGGTTCTCCTTACCTACAAGCGTCTTGCTGCAGACAGAGGCAACAAGAGAATCGAAGAAGCATTTAACAATCACGAAGTACTTAAAGCAACCGTATCCCAGGTACTGGACGGTGGTTTAAGCGTGATCGTGGACGAAGTAAGAATCTTCATTCCCGCAAGCCTGGTATCCGATACTTATGAGAAGGATCTGACCAAGTATGCCGGACAGGAGATCGAATTCGTGATCAGCGAGTACAATCCCAAGAGAAGAAGATACATTGGCGACCGTAAGCAGCTCATCGTAGCTAAGAAGGCTGAACTGCAGAAGGAACTCTTCGAGAAGATCAAAGAAGGCGACATCGTAGAAGGCGTTGTTAAGAACGTAACCGATTTCGGTGCATTCATCGATCTGGGCGGAGCAGACGGACTGCTTCACATTTCCGAGATGTCCTGGGGCAGAGTGGAACATCCCAAGAAGGTATTCAAGGTTGGCGACAAGCTGAAAGTCCTGATCAAGGAGATCAACGGCAATAAGATCGCATTATCCCTCAAATTCGATGATGCTAACCCTTGGAAGGACGCTGCACAGAAGTATGCAGTCGGCAATGTAGTAACCGGTAAGGTTGCAAGAATGACTGACTTCGGTGCATTCGTTGAGTTAGAGCCCGGTGTGGACGCACTGCTTCATGTATCTCAGATTGCTAAGGAGCATATCGAGAAGCCCTCTGATGTACTGAGCGTAGGCGATGAAGTAACTGCAAAGGTTGTAGACTTCAATGAGGCAGATCATAAGATTTCCCTGAGCGTTAAGGCACTGACAGCTCCCGAACCCGCTGAGGCAAAGGAAGAGTCTGACGCAGATGTAGTATCTGTGGATATCGACGCTGTAATCGCTGCAGAAGCTGCAGACACTGAGGAATAATCAACCGTTAGGTGGTAGATATTCGTGCTATATGATTATGAATATTTTAAAAAAGAGATTTATTCTCTGACTACGATCGATCTGAATGCTTACAAAGAGAAGCAGATGAAGCGGCGTATCGATACCCTGATTGCCAAACATAAGATCGTAGGATATGATAAGTATGTACAGGCACTGAAGACGGATAAAGAACTATTCGAGGAATTCGTGGGATATATTACAATCAATGTCTCAGAATTCTATCGTAATCCGGAACAGTGGAAATATCTGGAAGACACCGTGATCCCGGAATTGATCCAGCGCTTTGGTAAGAACCTTAAGATCTGGAGTGCTGCCTGTTCGACAGGGGATGAGCCTTACTCACTGGTAATGGCTCTGTCACGGCACGTTCCGTTGCAGCAGATCCACATCTATGCTACCGATCTGGACAAGCAGGTCATTGCGAAGGCGAAGACCGGTCTGTACGGTGAGAAGAGCATAGAAGGTGTGCCGGAAGATCTGAAGAAGAAATATTTCACGAAGATCGGTCCTTCTTACAAGATAGCAGATGAGATTAAAGCGAGAGTGGATTTTCACCAGCATAATTTACTGAAGGATACGTATCCTACCGATTGTGATCTGATCGTGTGCAGAAATGTACTGATCTACTTTACGGAAGAAGCAAAGGATCAGATATTCCGGAAGTACTACCAGTCCCTGGCGAAGGGCGGCATGCTGTTTATTGGAAGTACGGAACAGATTATGAATTATCGTGAGATTGGTTTTGACAGAAAGAGTTCTTTCTATTATGTAAAGCCTTTATAACAAACAAAGAGGAAAGCGGATTCGGATTCGCTTTCCTCTTTTTGGCTGACAAATTTATTTTAGTATGTAGATGCGATCATGGACAGAATGTGGTTGGCATACTGCGTAAAACCTTCTCTGTTTTTCTTCATCTCATCGGTTAACTCGAAGAACAATTCTTTGCTCTTATAATCTCTCTTAAAGAAAGGAGTAAATAAGATCTCCCATTGTGGCAGATAGCAGGAGAACTTCCTGGTATAGCAATTCGCTGCCGAAGCCTGGATTCTGTGCTCCTTATCGACGAAACCGGCAACGGATTTATGCAGTGCTACGTCCTCTGTGGGAAGATAATAGTAATCCGTGTAATTGGAATAGAAATATTTCAGCTCTTCCTCATAGATCGGTACTTTTAAGGTGGCATTGTCTCCTTCGCCGCGGAAGTAGCAGTTCCCTGCAGATGCGGTTACGGGCTTAGGCAGAGGAGTGGGGATCTGCAGAGCAATCAGCAGCTCTTTGCGTTTGGAACCGTTCACATCTTTGTAGTAATTTGCCTGTACCTTCTTGGCTTTTACACTGTTTTCGTTGAACAGATCGTAATATGCCAGGATCGGAAGAACCTCTAACATCCCCTTTAAATCATCTGCATTATGTAAGAATAATGCCTTTTCGGTGAACTCCGAAGGATTCTTCACGTAATCATGGTACAGACCGATCAGTTCACCACCGGAGAAGACATCGGTACGGGCAATTCCCAGATATTGTTCCAGGGTCTTCTGCTTACAGTTCGGAAGCTTTAGAAAGAATTTATAGGGAGAGATCCTACGGTAAATATCGATTCCCCGGAACCCTTCAAAGGAGAAGGGAAGCTTTAGCTGTGTACACTTTTGTGTGATAAAAGGAAGATCAAAATTATTACCATTAAAATGTACGAGATAGCGGTAATCCCTGGAAAAATCAAAGAAAGCAGTGAGAATCTCCCCTTCTTTTGAATAATCCTCTGCCATCCACTGGATGGTATGCCATTTGCCTGCCTGATAATAGGCACAGCCTATCATATATAAATAAGAAGTACGGGAAGTGAAGCCCGTGGTCTCAATATCAAGAAAAAGTATCTGTTCCAGAGGCGCCAGCTTATCCAGGGGATAAGAGATCGCAAAATTCTCCAGAGTCTCTTCTGATTTTTTCATGTATGACCTCTTTCTGCCGTATGAGGCAATTTGATCAGCTCATTATAGATAAATTTATTTTACCATAATTTTATAATTTGCAGTAGCATTTTGTTGATAAAAGTTGATAAAATTTGATAAAAATAGTACAATTACCATGATGTAAATTGAAATATAAGTAACTATTTAGAAAGGATATTAGGAAATGGCAAAGTTGACATTTGTAGGCGGAATACATCCCTATGATGGAAAAGATCTGTCCAAGGACAAACCGATCCAGGATGTTCTGCCCAAGGGAGAAATGGTCTATCCTCTGTCCCAGCATATCGGTGCTCCTGCAAAGCCTATTGTGGCAAAAGGTGACAGGGTACTGGCGGGACAGAAAATCGCGGAGAGCGGTGGCTTCGTGTCGGCGCCCATCTATGCATCTGTGTCGGGTACGGTGAAAACCATTGAGACAAGACGTGTGGTAACGGGAGATCTGATACAGAGTATTGTAATTGACAATGACGGCCTGTATGAGAGCGAAGAATTTCATCCTTATGCACCGGTGGATAAGCTGCAGAAGGAAGAGATCATTGACATTGTGAAGGAAGCCGGAATCGTAGGTATGGGTGGCGCCGGATTCCCTACCCATGTGAAGCTGTCACCGAAAGATCCCGATAAAATTGAATATGTCATCGCCAACTGTGCGGAATGTGAGCCTTATCTGACTTCCGATTACCGTAGAATGATGGAAGAACCGGACAAACTGATCGGTGGTCTGAAGATCATGCTGAAGCTGTTCGACAATGCCCATGGTATTCTGGCGGTGGAAGATAATAAACCGGATTGCATTTCACTGCTGAAGCAGCTGACGAAAAATGATCCGCAGATCACAGTCAAGGCATTGAAGACGAAGTACCCCCAGGGTGCGGAGCGTCAGTTGATCTATGCCACAACAGGGCGTAAGATCAATTCCTCCATGCTTCCTGCGGATGTGGGATGTATCGTGGACAATGTGGATACCATAGTGGCTATTTACAGAGCCGTGACGGAAGGGCGACCTCTGATGGAACGTATCATAACCGTTACCGGTGATGCCGTGGCGAATCCCCGGAACTTCCGCGTACCCATCGGCATGAGCTATCAGGAGCTGTTGGATGTGGCAGGTGGATTTAAACAGGAACCGGAGAAGATCATCTGTGGTGGCCCCATGATGGGCTTCGGCATGTTCCAGCTGGATGTGCCTACGACCAAGACATCCACAGCGCTGCTGGCACTGACCCAGGATGATGTATCTGCTATGGAGCCTGGTCCCTGTATCAACTGTGGGCGCTGTGTGGAAGCTTGTCCCGGCCGTATTGTGCCCAGTCTCTTAGCAACTTATGCAGAGCACTTTGATGAAGAAGCGTTCGTAGAGCATAATGGCATGGAATGCTGTGAGTGCGGCTGTTGTAGTTATGTATGTCCGGCAAAGCGTCCTCTGACGCAGGAGATCAAATCCATGCGTAAGATCCAGCTCGCCAAAAAGAAAAAGAAGTAGGAGGGAAGAACATTGAGCGGACTTTTGAAAGTATCTTCAAATCCTCATATAAGGTCAAAAGTAACGACCAGCAGTATTATGACAGCAGTGGTGATCGCACTGTTGCCTGCTGCCGGTTTCGGAATCTACAACTTCGGTCCCAGAGCACTGGCAGTGATGGCTGTGACCATTGCAAGCACAGTTCTGACAGAATTGTTATTCGGCTGGCTCTGGAAGAAAAAAATTACCATTACCGATATGTCTGCGGTAGTAACGGGACTTTTACTGGCACTGAACCTGCCGGTGAGCATTCCGCTGTGGATGGCGGCTTTGGGCGGTGTGTTTGCAATTCTGGTAGTAAAAATGCTGTTCGGTGGCCTGGGACAGAATTTCATGAACCCGGCACTGGCAGCCAGATGTTTTCTATTGATCTCTTTCCCTTCGCAGATGACGAACTTTACCTGTGATGCCTATACCGGAGCTACCCCACTGGCGGCACTGAAGGCAGGAGAGAGTGTCAATGTTATGAACATGATCGTAGGTAAGACTGCCGGTACCATCGGTGAGACTTCCATGATCGCGTTGTTGATCGGCGCATGTTTTCTGATCCTGATCGGTGTGATCGACCTTCGGATTCCCGGTACATACATTGTGACCGTGATCCTGTTTGCCGGAATTTTCGGCGGACATGGCTTTGATCCGGCATATCTGTCTGCACAGCTTGCCGGCGGTGGTCTGATCCTGGGAGCTTTCTTCATGGCAACGGATTATGTGACCAGACCTGTCACAATCAAGGGACAGTATGTATACGGCATTGTCCTGGGACTTCTCACCGGAATCTTCCGAATCTTCGGACCGGGTGCGGAAGGTGTATCCTATGCGATTATTTTAGGTAACCTTTTAGTACCTCTGATCGAGAAATTCACCATGCCGACAGCTTTTGGCAGAAAGGCAGGTGTGAGACGTGAAAAATAATAAAGATATTCAGGCAATGTTAAAAGAAGCGGGCATTTTGTTCGCAATTACACTGATCGCTGGACTGCTGCTTGGTTTTGTCTATGAACTGACTAAGGAGCCCATCCGCCTGCAGGAGGAAAAGGCAGTGCAGGAAGCCTGCCGGGCAGTTTTTGCGGATGCAAAACAGTTTGAAGAACTGGATGCTTATACGCCTTCCGCGGATACCGCACAGAAGTTATCCGATACCGGAATTACCATCGGTACGGTCTATGAGGCACAGGATGCTTCCGGATCACAGTTAGGTTATGTGATCCAGACGACGACTTCCGAAGGCTACGGCGGTAATATCGTGTTGTACGTAGGTATCCGTCTGGATGGAACAGTAAATGACATTTCCATCTTAAGCATCTCCGAGACTCCGGGACTTGGTATGAAAGCCGGCGATGTGCTGGTACCGCAGTTCCATAATAAGAATGTGAAGAGTTTTGCTTATACGAAGACCGGCGCTGCCTCCGACAGTGAGATCGATGCCATCAGCGGTGCGACCATTACGACTAAGGCGGTGACCAATGCCGTCAATGGAAGCCTTCTGGCATTTCATGATTATGTACAGGGAGGTGCAGGCAATGAATAAAGCAGGTGAAAGACTTTATAACGGTATTATAAAAGAGAACCCTACCTTTGTACTGATGCTTGGAATGTGTCCCACACTGGCGGTTACCACATCTGCCATGAACGGACTGGGAATGGGTTTGACGACAGCGGTGGTACTTACCATGAGTAATCTGATCATTTCCCTGCTCAGAAAAGTGATCCCCAGCAGAGTAAGAATTCCTGCATTTATCGTGATCATTGCATCCTTCGTAACTGCTGTACAGTTGCTGTTACAGGCATATCTGCCGTCACTGAACGATGCCCTGGGCGTGTACATTCCACTGATCGTGGTAAACTGTATTATTTTAGGAAGAGCGGAGAGTTATGCATATTCTAATCCTCCCATTCCGTCATTGTTTGACGGACTTGGCATGGGCCTTGGATTTTCCCTGGCACTGACCTGTATCGGTGCAGTGAGAGAGATCCTGGCGGCAGGATCCATCTTCGGATTTCAGATCATGCCGGATTCCTATGTGACGATTAACATTTTCGGGCTGGCACCCGGTGCGTTCTTCGTACTGGCGGTATTGACAGCTCTGCAGAATTATGTGAAGAACAAGAGAAAACTGGCAGGCAAAGATTACGAGAAGATCCAGTCCGGTTGTGGTCATGACTGTCTCCACTGCGGGGAGAGCGGCTGCTCGGAACGGTTCTATGATACAACAGAGAATGCCGGACAGACAGCAGAAGCTTCCGTATCAGAGATGCAAAAAGCAAAGGCTGCGGCAGATGCACTTGAAACGATAGACTTAGACAAGGAGGACAAATAAATGGATAGTGTAAAAGATATGCTTCTGTTACTGATTGGTTCCTCCATTGTCAGCAATATCGTCTTAAGCCAGTTCATGGGACTTTGCCCTTTCCTCGGGGTATCCCGTAAGATCAAGACGGCAGGCGGTATGGGCACGGCGGTTATTTTCGTCATTACCCTTGCGAGTGCGGTGGCTGGTGTGATCTATAAGTTCATTTTACAGCCGTTACACATTGAGTACTTAGAGACCATTGTATTCATTCTTGTCATTGCGGCGCTGGTACAGTTCGTGGAAATGTTCCTGAAAAAGGCAATGCCTTCTCTGTATCAGGCACTGGGCGTATATCTTCCTCTGATCACCACCAACTGTGCGGTCTTAGGTGTTGCCATTACCAACGTACAGAAGGAATACGGTATTTTAACCGGTATTGTGAACGGTTTCGCCACGGCACTTGGTTTTACCATTGCCATCGTGATCTTAGCGGGACTGCGTGAGAAGATGGAATACAATGAAGTTCCGGAATCCTTCAAGGGAATGCCTATGGTTCTGCTGACAGCAGGACTGATGGCAATTGCTTTCTGCGGATTCTCCGGTCTGATTTAGGAAGGGAGTAACTTAAAGATGAGTATAACAGGAATTCTGATTGCTGCGGCATGTGTCGGAATCGTCGGCATCTTTGTGGGACTGTTCCTCGGCGTGGCCGGTATTAAATTCAAAGTAGAAGTAGATGAGAAGGAGGAGGCGGTGCTTGCCGCCCTTCCCGGTAATAACTGCGGTGGCTGTGGATTTGCCGGATGTTCCGGATTGGCAGCTGCCATTGCAAAAGGAGAGGCTTCGGTCAATACCTGTCCGGTAGGAGGGGAAGAAGTCGGCAAAAAAATTGCTGCAATCATGGGAGTGGAGGCTGGAGCTTCTGAACGTAAGGTGGCGTATGTTCACTGCCAGGGAGACTGCGACCGCACGAAGACGGATTATGATTATTACGGCATCAAGGATTGCCGTATGATGAGCTTTGTCCCCGGTGGTGGTCCGAAGTCCTGCAACAGTGGCTGTCTGGGATTTGGAACCTGTGTGCAGGTATGTCCGTTTGATGCCATTCATGTAGAGAACGGTGTGGCGGTAGTAGATAAGGAAAAATGTAAAGCCTGCGGAAAATGCGTGGAAGTATGTCCCAAGCATCTGATCAGCTTAAGACCGTATTCCAATACCGTGCAGGTGGCATGTAGTTCCACAGACAAAGGCCCCGTTACCATGAAAGCCTGCACAACAGGCTGTGTGGGCTGTGGTATCTGTGTGAAGAACTGTCAGCATGATGCTGTGAAAGTTGAGAACTTCCATGCGGTCATTGACCCGGAGAAATGCGTAGGTTGTGGTGCCTGCATGGAGAAGTGCCCGAAGAAATGTATCGTAAAGGCATAGCATCAAAGTCGGGGACTTTTCCCCCCGACATCATAATAAAAAGTACAAGAGGAGAAAAGGTATGCGTCTTCCGGACGATTATGAAGATCACGGAGGCGGGCTGACACCTACGGTGATCAGTGCCATTGTAGCTGTCACGATCTTCGTGGCGGTGATTCTTGCTGTGGTACTGATCATAAACAGGAGACCCGCATCCCACCAACAGAATACTTCGGCTGCACAGACGGAGAATACTTCTCTGACGGGAAGTAATCAGACAGATAAATATCCGGATACGCAGGACCTGATCACCGGAAGCACGCTATCTCCTTCGGATCTGGACTTCTGGGACAAGTTCCCGGAAGCGACGGCTACACCCATGCCTTCTGCAGATCCTTCCGCACAGGATGGGAAAAAGGAGACGGTGGAAGCAGATCCTTCCACGGACGGGAAACACACCCTGGTGACCAACCGGAACGGCAAGGAAGAATGGGTGCTGATCAGTCCGTATCTTCCGAAGCATGAATATGATTTTACCAAACTGGTGTGCCAGTCGGATCTGATGAAATACTATCAGGACGGAAAATTAACTTCCTATGTAGGAGTGGATATTTCCAAATATCAGGATTATGTAGATTTTCTGAAACTGAAAAAAGCCGGTGTGGATTTTGTGATGCTCCGGGTAGGCGCCAGAGGTTACGGCAGCGGACAGATCGTGCTGGATGATTATTTTACGGATAACATCAAGAGAGCCACCGATGCGGGACTTCGGATCGGCGTATATTTTACTTCCCAGGCAATCACAGAGGAAGAAGCAGTAGAGGAAGCGAACGTGGTCCTGGAGAATATCAAAGACTACAAGGTTACTTATCCTGTGGCGTTTGATATGAGCTTTGTGGAGAATGACACGGCGAGAATCGAGAGCGTAAACAGGGCGGATAAGACGAAGATCACGAAATCTTTTCTGGACACGATAGCTGCAGCGGGATATAAGCCACTGCTCTATGGAGACAAGGAATGGCTGATAAAGGAAATCGATCTGTCCAAGCTGTCGGCGTACGATGTATGGCTGTCACAGTTTACAGATATCCCGGATTATCCGTACCGTTTTACCATGTGGCAGTATGCAGGCGATGTGGCAATTGACGGTATCGCGGGCTATGCCAATATGAATATCAGCTTTATTGATTATTCGGAGAAATAGTCGGATAATTCAAAATCCCCGGCGCTATGGTGAGGGCAGAATAAATCTCGGCATAGCGGCTGGGAGCGATTTCCTCCATGTAATTATATGAAAAATTATTTGTGACACCTTTGCTTCGCAGAATGTCGATGGCTTTATTATAGGCGATAGCGGCTTCTGTCTCGTTAGCATAGCGTCCCACCAGATAATTACCGCGAATATGAATGCGGACAGTATAAATGTACTGTCCGTTTTTTGCTGCGGTTTTGCGGACCCCGTGATAGATATTATGGATCTCCAGATTTTCCCTCCTAAAATCCGTCGGATCACCGTTGCGGAAACAGTAGTCTGTGCCGGGAACGGCATAACTTTTGATCCCGTAGCGGGAGGTTAGAGTGATCTGCATTCCATAATCCGCCACAAAGTAATGATTACCCCGGCGCATGATTTTGTGGGAGGAATAATAGAACAGATCCTCCAGATCGAACTTTAATACATGATGGGGAGACAGATAATAGTAAAACAGCTGTTGTCCCATATAGATGGGATTCCCCAGGTAGATCCCGTTGTCCCGGAAATTAAGAAGGCAGACCCACTTCTCAAAAGGAAGAGGGGAGCCAGGCTCGTAGGATTTAAGAGAGGTAGAAAGGTCTGAAAGCAGACGAAGTCCTTCTTCGTAAGCTCTATGGGCATCCTCTGCCACAGGGTAGCTGCCGAGACTGATATGTTTCCCATGCCGGGTCAAAGAGGCACGATAATAGACCGTCCCGTCTTTTTTGACGGCACGGAACACTCCTTTATATACTTGCTCTTTTTCACTGTTTTTTTCACTCATATTCTTATACTAACATTTTTCCCGGAAGAACAACAGATATATTTTTCGGACGAGCTGCATAGAATGAAGTTAGAGTCCAAATAAGAAAATGAGAAAGGGTCAGTTTTCAGCAATGTATAAAAAGGCTTTGAGCGGACTACTGACGATAAATCTGCTGTTTTTGCTGGGAGTATTAAGTCTGTGCAGAATGGAGGATATCGGACAGAAAATGCAACAGACGGTCAGGGAGACACAGGCAGAGGAGAGGCTGCTGGCAGACAGAGAGAGCATGGTTATGGGGATTGCTTCCAGGACCTCCTCCGGACAGAGAATAGTGGATTGTAATGAATTGCAGAGAAACAGCAAATATCAGCTGACAGAAAAGGAACTGGAAGTATTGCTTCGGATCGTGGAGGCGGAAGCGGGATGCGAGGATGAGGAGGGGAAGCTTTTGGTGGCAAATGTGATACTGAACCGATTAAATTCTCCCAAATTCCCAGATAGTATTACGGAAATCGTGTTCCAGCGGGAGAATGGAGTAGCACAATTCTCTCCGGTCTATGACGGGAGCTATGCCTGTGCAGAAGTCAGTGAAGAGACGGTAAAAGCAGTGGGACGGGCTTTGAAAGGCGAAGACATATCTGACGGAGCAATGTATTTTGCAGCCAGAAAATACGCGGAGGATGACAGAATGCGGTGGTTTGATGAAAAACTTACGTTATTGTTCCGTTACGGAGGGCACGAGTTTTTTAAAGAGTAATACAATGCAGGGATACTTTATCAATTCACCTTGCAACAGTGCCTAAAATATGCTATACTTTTACGAAATTACAAGTGGATCATCATCCATAGATACATATAGATACGGAGGAGAGGAAATGGAAGTAATTTATCGCAGTACACGCAGCAACAGCGTACCGGTAACCGCATCACAGGCGATCCTGAAGGGATTATCCGATGACGGAGGATTGTTTGTACCGGATCATATTCCCACACTGGACAAGAGCCTTAAGGAACTTGCTGGAATGACTTATCAGCAGGTTGCATATGAGGTTATGAAATTATTCCTGACGGATTTCACGGAAGAAGAATTGAAGAACTGTATTAACAGTGCTTATGATTCCAAGTTTGATACAGAAAAAATTGCTCCGCTTGTGAAGGCAGACGATGCATATTATCTGGAATTGTTCCATGGATCCACCATTGCGTTTAAGGATATGGCACTGTCCATTTTACCTCATCTGATGATCACTTCTGCCCGCAAGAACAATATTAAGAACGAGATCGTGATCCTGACTGCTACCTCCGGCGATACCGGTAAGGCAGCCCTGGCAGGCTTTGCAGATGTAAAAGGCACTCGTATCATTGTATTTTACCCGAAGAACGGTGTCAGCCCGATCCAGGAGAAGCAGATGGTGACCCAGAAGGGTGCTAATACCTTCGTAGTAGGCATTCACGGCAATTTTGACGATGCCCAGACCGGCGTGAAGAAGATCTTCTCCGATAAGGAACTGGCAAAAGAGATGGATGAGAAGGGCTTCCAGTTCTCCTCAGCCAACTCTATCAACATCGGACGTCTGGTACCTCAGATCTGCTATTATGTGTATGCTTATGCACAGTTATGTAAAGATGGTAAGATCGCAGAGGGTGAGAAGATCAATGTTGTAGTTCCTACCGGTAACTTCGGTAACATTCTGGCAGCATTTTATGCGAAGAATATGGGGCTTCCCATTGACAAGCTGATCTGTGCTTCCAATGACAATAAGGTACTGTATGATTTCTTCCGTACCGGAACCTATGACCGCAACAGAGAGTTCGTACTGACGACATCTCCCTCCATGGATATTCTGATTTCCAGCAACTTAGAGCGTCTGATCTACCGTATCGCAGGCAATGATGCAGATAAAAACCGGGAGCTGATGAGTGCGCTGACCGGCAACGGCAAATACGAGATCACCGAAGAAATGAAGGCACAGCTGTCTGACTTCTATGGTAACTTCGCAAGTGAGGCAGAGACAGCAGCAGAAATTCGCCGTCTGTATGAGAAGTGCGGCTATGTGATCGATACCCATACCGCAGTAGCTTCCGCAGTATACGGAAAATATGTGGCAGAGACCGGAGATCATAAGACTACTGTCATTGCTTCTACCGCAAGCCCCTTCAAATTCACCAGAAGCGTCATGGATGCGATTGACACCAAATATGATGTAATGAGCGATTTTGAACTGGTGGACGAATTATCCAAAATTGCTAAGGTGAAGGTGCCCGGAGCTATCGAAGAGATCCGTACCGCACCTATACTTCATGATACGCAGTGTGATGTGGATAAAATGAAGGATACCGTAAAAAGTTTTCTTGGTATTTAATGTGGAATAAGATCATGATCAGAGAATCCCTCATTGTGTGAGGGATTCTCTTTTTGTGGAAGGGTTAATTGTTACAGGATTCACAGCGGTCAAAACCGGGGTTAAAGGCATAGAAGTTCTTTGAATTCAGGTGGTCCTGTGTGATACGGAGGGCTTCTCCGAAGCGCTGGTAATGGACGACTTCGCGGGCACGCAGGAATTTGATGGGTTCGCAGATATCCGGATCTTTGATCAGCCGTAAGATGTTGTCATAGGTGGAGCGGGCTTTCTGCTCTGCAGCCATATCCTCGTGCAGATCGGTGATGATATCTCCCTTTACCTGGAACTCACAGGCATTAAAAGGAACACCGCCCGCTGCCTGGGGCCAGACACCGATGGTATGATCCACGTAATAGTTGGCGAATCCGCTTTTCTCAATCTCTTCCATGGAGAGGTTACGGGTCAGCTGGTGGACGATGGTGGCTACCATTTCAAGATGCCCCAGTTCTTCCGTCCCGATATCAGTCAGCAGTCCGGCAACTTCCTTATAAGGCATGGAATAACGTTGGGACAGGTAACGCATGCTGGCGCCCATTTCACCGTCCGGTCCGCCGTACTGGGAGATGATGACCTGCGCCAGCTTCGCGTTGGGCTCTTTGATATTTACCGGAAATTGCAGTCTTTTTTCATAGTTCCACATCAGTTACAGCCTCCTTCCCAGGGGAGAGGGGCACTGCCCCAGCGCCAGTCCCTGTTACTTTCGGCGAGATCCTTGCGCAGTGGGTAATGATCTCTTGCAAATTCCCGCTCCATCTGTGTTTTGATCCGTGCGTAGTGATTGAAGTATTCCATGGCTTTTTGATCCGAAGGGTGGGTGTCCAGATACAGCATCAGATCTGTCAGGACGAAATCAGCGATGCCGATATCATACAGCTTTTTTTCTTCGCTGTTCATTTGACGCATCTCCTTCCTGTAAAGGGTTTGTCAAGCTCGGGGAAAATAGTACCGGCCCTGTATCCTTTTTCCAGATTTTCATACATTTGGGTAAAATGCTGCCAGGGGACATAAGCCATGGCGAGAGGATATTTTTCAAACGGTTCCTCGAAAGAATAATCTTTCATAGCGATCAGCAGTCCTTTCCGTAAAAAACATTTACTATATGGTATGAACTAAGAAGAAAAGAGTGCATAACTTTGGATGATACAAAATGGATACAATCAGGAGTTAAAGTAATATGAGAATTTATAGAATGAGGGGCAGAAGAAATGTTCAGGATATTAATTGCAGAAGATGAAGAGCCGATCGCTAATCTGATCCGGATGAATCTGACAAGGGCAGGGTATCTGTGTACCTGGGCGCCGGATGGAAAAAGCGCGGCAGATCTTATGGAACGGGAGAAATTTGATCTCGCACTGTTAGATATTATGCTGCCGGGGATCAACGGCTATGAGCTGATGGATTATGCGAAAGCCTGTGAGCTGCCGGTGATCTTCCTGACGGCGCTGGGATCAACAGAACATAAGGTGAAAGGACTCCGAATGGGGGCGGATGATTATCTGCCCAAGCCGTTTGAGATCGTAGAGCTGCTTGCCAGAGTGGAGGCGGTGCTGCGCAGATATCATAAGGCGGAGACGGTCATCCAGGCGTGCAATGTCACCATAGACACGGCATCCCACAGAGTGACTCTGGACGGGGAGGAAATCTATCTGACACCGAAGGAATTCGATCTGCTGTTATTATTCGCCAGGAATAAAAACAGGGCATTGTACCGGGAAACCATATACGAGACTGTATGGGGTGGCGAATATATGGGACAGAGCCGGACTGTGGATCTGCATGTGCAGAGGCTGAAGAAAAAGTTACATTGGGAAAATATTATTATAGCGGTATATAAAGTGGGGTATCGTTTGAATGAAGTTCACGCATAAATTATTTTTTTCCATCACAGCACTTCTTACGGCAGCCTTCATGTTGTTTGGAAGCTTTCTGCTGTTTTCCTATTTCAACAGGATGTTAGAACGGGAGACGGAGCAGGGAAAACGTGAGAACCTTCTCTTTCAGACCATTTATGATATGGTGTATCAGAATATGGAAAAATACGGAGCGGAATTTGCAGGGATACAGGCTGGAAATTCTGCCACAGAACGGATGACGGATCAGAACGGTACGGAATGTCTGATCCTTGAAACGGATGGCACGATCACTCTGGAGGGCAGCCTGAAGCTGCCACAGGATGAGGTCAGGAGCCTGGCGGAAGAAATGATCAGGACTATGGATCCCGGTGCAGATCAGGTCTACGGTGTCCGCAAGGCAGGATCGTGTTATTATCTGCTCAGCATCATCAAAGATCAGGCGACGGATTCGGCAGATACGGTATATCTTGGGATATTGAAGGACCTGAGCGGTATTTATGAAGAGCGGAGCAATATGATGCGGCAATATGGTATTGCTCTGGCAGGTCTTGTGGTAATCGGTGGTGTGGCAGCTTTTTTACTGTCCAGATATCTGACCCGCCCCATAGAACAGTTAAACCGTACTGCGGGAAGGATTGCAGGGGGGGATTTTGAGAAGAGGGCTGTCTATCAGGGGACAGACGAGATCGGAGAACTGTCCCGGAGCTTTAACCGGATGACGGACAGACTGGTACGTCAGATGGAGGAAAAAGAGCTGGAAGCAAAACAGAAGGAGGATTTTACGGCGGCGTTTGCCCATGAACTCAAGACACCGCTAACTTCCATCATCGGATATGCGGATATGCTGAACTCCTATGAACTGACGAAACAGGAGCGGGGCGAAGCTGCCTATTATATTTTCAGTCAGGGAAAACGTCTGGAAAGCCTGTCTCACAAATTGCTGGAGCTGGTGGGAATGGACAGACAGGAATTAGAATTCAAGAAGATTCAGACGAAAGAACTGGAGGAAAATATCCGGGATACGATGCGGATCCCCTTTGAACGCAAAGGGATCCGGGGAAAGATCGATCTGGAAAAAGGGGTGATTTTGGGGGACAGGGATCTGCTTTTGTCACTGTTGTATAATCTGTTGGATAATGCTGTAAAGGCTGTGGAAGAAGGCGGATTTATCCTGATGAAGGGAAGGAAGCTTTCACAGGGCTATGAGATCAAGGTGGTAGACAACGGCAGGGGGATCCCTAAGGAAGAGATCGCGAGGATCACGGAGGCTTTTTATATGGTGGATAAGTCCAGATCCCGCAAAGAGGGCGGAGCCGGCATCGGAATGGCTCTCTGTCAGAAGATCATCACCCTGCACCAGGGGGAACTGAAGATTGACAGCAAGCTTGGAGAAGGCACGGTAATGCGTTTATATTTTCCCGGGGAAATACAGGCTGTAAAAAATAAAAGCAACAGGGGAGCAAAAGGTGGAATATGAAAAAACAGGAGAATAAGAACCGGCGGAATTTCCTGCTATGTATGGGAGGACTGCTTGTGCTGATCGTCTTTGCATTCGCAGGACCGGAAGGGCTGTTACGATTGCAGGATAAGAGCAGGCTGACCCGGTCGGTCAGCATGTCAAATACAGGAACGGATTATACCGTCTGGAAGGAAGAATATGAGACAGACACCGTGCGCAGACTTCAAAATCTGGCAGACGGTATTGCTTTGGGAAAACAGTACTATATCTCTGAACAGGATTATGACGCTGCAACAGATGGTGAAATATATAGTCTGATGGATGAATATATTTTAAATACGGAATGGAATTACACTTTTCAGGATATGGGTGTGATCCCGGAGGATTATTTTTTCAAAAATATGGATGCAGATAATATTTCCATCAAAAGATATATTTTGTATGATGAGAAGCTGTCGGATGGAGTAGCGATCATGGCCTATGATATCTGTATGCGAATGAAGGAAGAGGAGGTTACGGGAGTCAGTATAGAGTGTGTCGTGGATTCTGAGACCGGAACACTCTATGCCATGAAGATTGTGCTGGAAGATGAGACAGAACCGGTTACCTGGGATGATATCGGTGTGGATGCCCCTTATTATTTTATCACCGATTATATGCGGTCCTATCTGCATGATTATGATTCCGGGACCTATATGGAAATAGAAGGAGAGGTGCCTTATGATACCAATGCACAGATCATGTGGGATAAAGAGGCTGAAATAAAGGCTGAAATAGAAGCTGAAGCAGAAGCGAAGGAGCGGACAGCCATGGAAAACGACGACGGTGAGTATACGAGTGACCTGGAATACGGAGAGCATAAGCTGCATCTGATCGCAACACTGCTCAATGCTGCCGAAGGACAACTGGAGAAAGGTGTCGGATATCTGTTTGGGATTCGGGAGATTGCAGAAAAAATCCCGGGTTTTCTGCCGGATAACAAGTAAATACATTCCGGAAAATACAGGAATCCGGAAAAGCAGCCGGACAGTGATATCAACGTATAAAACAGAAAAATAAAGAATATATTTTAGAAAAATAAGTCAGGGAGACAGACTTTTTATGATCACAGAGGTAAAAGGCTTTTTACAGCAGGCAGACCGGATCGTATGGGGACCCTGGCTTATCTTTTTATTATTGGGCTGTGGCTGTTATCTGATGATAAGTCTGCGTTTTCTTCCCTTGAGAAACCTGTTGGCGGCACTTGGGCTGGTATTCCATTCTAAGAGCCGGAAAAGCACAGATGGGGAAGGGGTTTCTTCTGTTTCAGCCCTGACTACGGAACTGGCGGCAACAATAGGTACGGGAAATATCGTAGGCGTGGCTACTGCCATGGTGTTAGGAGGACCGGGAGCTCTGTTCTGGATGCTTTTGTCCGGGATCATCGGGCTGTCTACCAAGCTGGTGGAAAGTACGCTGTGTGTCAGGTATCGTGTAAGAGATCACAAGGGGAAACCGGTGGGTGGCCCCATGTATGTTCTTCAAAATGCATTTCCGTATAGACGTATGGGGCGGATCCTTGCGGTACTGTTTGCAGTATTCGCAGTACTTGCCTCCTTTGGCATGGGGAATATGACGCAGGGGAATTCTATTGCGGAGGCACTGGCAGTGACTTTTGGAGTCGGCCGGACAGCGACAGGACTGGTGCTTGGTATCCTTACGATTCTGGTGATCCTTGGAGGGATCGATAAAATAGCAAGGGTCACGGAATATCTGGTGCCCTGTATGGCAGTATTTTATCTGTTCGGAACAGGCATGGTGATCTTTACTCATTTACATAATCTACCGGCAGGAATTTGGCAGATCCTGTGGGGGGCTTTCTGCCCGGAAGCTATGGCAGGAGGAACCATTGGATTCTTATGTTCCGGCAGGCAGGCTATGCGCTATGGTGTCTCCCGTGGTGTATTTTCCAACGAAGCGGGACTCGGAGCAGCCGGTATCAGCGCGGCTTGTGCAGATACACCGGATGCGGTACGGCAAGGCTATATCAGCATGACGGGAGTTTTTATCGATACCATTGTGATCTGTTCTCTGACGGGGCTTGCCATAGCATCCAGCGGTATGCTGGGACAGAGGGATGCGCAGGGGGAGTTTTTGAACGGAACAGCGCTTATGATCGCTGTATTTTCCACCACATTTGGCAGGGCGGGGGAATGGATGCTTACGATCTCTATCGCATTGTTTGCGTTTGCTACCATTATTGCATGGGAATATCAGGGAGAGAAAGCTTTTGAATACCTGGCGGGAAATAGTCGTCGGACAGGGTGGTACCGTATGTGCTATGGAATGCTTGCTTTTTTGGGGGCGGTCTGTTCGCTGGAAGCGGTATGGGATTTCTCGGATATCTGTAATGGTCTGATGGCGGTGCCGAATCTTCTGGCGGTAGTGATGCTGTCGAAGGGAATCTGCCGGGAAATAAGAACATATAAGCTATGAACGATCACACCGGAAATTTTTTTAAAATAAAATTAAATATTGAAGCGATGCGGTCATCATGATATGATAAATGAAATGCGGTTGTACGGATTTAAGAAAAGTACAAGCCCGGATAAGTTGTATTTGTGTAGAAATGTTAGGAGTGAGATTATGACTAAGACGATAGAGAATTTTTTACGATATGTGAAGATCGATACCCAGTCCAGTGAAGAAAGCACTACGATCCCCAGCACCATGAAACAGCATGACCTGGCAGGTGTGCTTGTCAGTGAACTGGAGACTATGGGCGCCACAGAGATCACTTATGATCGGGAGCACTGTTATGTCTATGCCACCGTTCCTGCATCCGCAGGCTGCGAAAATGTACCGGTACTGGGATTTATTGCCCATATGGATACATCGCCTGCGGTGACGGATACCAATGTGAAGCCCCGGATCGTGGAGCATTATGACGGAAAAGATATCGTACTGAATGCAGCAGAGAATATCGTCATGAAGACGACGGATTTCCCGGAGCTGTTAAATTATGTGGGGAAAGATTTGATCGTGACCGATGGTACGACTCTGCTTGGCGCAGATGACAAGGCGGGAGTTGCTGAGATCATGACTATGGCGGAAGATTTGTTAAAACATCCGGAGAAAAAGCATGGCAAGATCCGCATTGGCTTTACCCCGGATGAGGAAGTCGGTGCCGGAGCGGATCATTTTGATGTGAAGCTGTTCGGAGCGGATTATGCGTATACCGTAGACGGTGGCGCATTGGGCGAATTGGAATATGAGAACTTCAATGCTGCCGGAGCGAAGCTTCATGTCTATGGCAGAAGTGTACATCCTGGTTCCGCCAAAGGCAAAATGAAAAATGCCATTCTGATCGCACAGGAGTTCCAGAAGCTGCTGCCGGTGGAGCAGAATCCAATGTATACCGAAGGCTATGAGGGATTTTTCCATCTGGATGCCTTAAGCGGCAATGTGGAGGAGGTTACTGCCGACTATATTATCCGTGATCATAACAGACAGCTGTTTGAACAGAAAAAAGAGCTGTTCTTGTCCTGCGCGGATTTCCTGAACCGAAAGTATGGGGAAGGCACTGCCATAGTAGATATGAAAGATTCTTATTATAACATGCGGGAGATCATGGAACAGCACATGCATCTGATCGACAACGCAAAAGCTGCCATGGAAGAGCTGGGGATCGAACCCAGGGTATCTCCCATCCGCGGCGGTACCGACGGTGCCAGACTGTCCTTCATGGGGCTGCCCTGCCCGAACCTGTGTACCGGCGGAGAGAATTATCACGGCAGATATGAGTATGCCTGTGTACAGTCCATGGAAAAGACGACCGGACTATTGATCGCCATTGCGGCAAAATACGCAGACAGATAATAGATACCGATATTTAGAAAGGCAATATTTTTTATATGATAAATGTAGCACAAATGAACGAAACTGACAGACAGTATTATTTTATGGAGAAAGCCTCCGGTTATGTAGCAAAGCTTGGAGAAGAGCTGGGCAGAAAGCCTACCTGCTGTGTGACTACCTTCGGATGTCAGATGAACGCCAGGGATTCGGAAAAACTGGTGGGAATCCTGGAAAAAGTCGGCTATGAGATCATGGAAGATGAGAATGCGGACTTTGTGATCTATAACACCTGTACGGTGAGAGATAACGCCAACCAGCGTGTCTACGGAAGACTTGGAGTACTAAACGGCTACAAGAGGAAAAATCCTCACATGAAGATCGCACTGTGCGGCTGTATGATGCAGGAACCCTCTGTGATTGAGAAGATTAAAAACAGTTATCGTTTCGTGGATCTGATCTTCGGAACCCATAATATTTTCAAATTCGCAGAGCTGCTATGCTCCCTGTTTGAAAATGAGGGAATGGTCATTGATATCTGGAAGGATACGGACAAAATCGTGGAAGATCTCCCGGTGGAGAGAAAGTATTCTTTCAAATCCGGTATCAATATTATGTTCGGCTGCAATAATTTCTGCAGTTATTGTATTGTCCCCTATGTGCGTGGCAGGGAGCGAAGCCGTCATCCGAAGGATATCATCCGGGAGATCGAGGGACTGGTGGCAGACGGCGTTGTGGAGATCATGCTGCTGGGACAGAATGTAAATTCCTACGGTAAGAACCTGGAAGAGCCCATTACCTTTGCGCAGCTTTTGCAGGAGGTAGAAAGAATCGAGGGATTGGAGAGGATCCGTTTCATGACTTCCCACCCCAAGGATCTGTCGGATGAGCTGATTGAGGTGATGAAGCATTCCAAGAAGATCTGCAGGCACCTCCATCTTCCTTTGCAGTCCGGTTCCACGAAGATATTAAAAGCCATGAACCGTCGTTATACCAAGGAGCAGTATCTGGAGCTGGCGGAGAAGATCCGTAAGGAGATTCCGGATATGGCGATCACTACGGATATTATCGTAGGATTCCCCGGAGAGACGAAGGAAGACGTAGATGAGACCATCGATGTGATCCGTCGTGTGAAATATGACAATGCCTTTACCTTTATCTATTCCAAACGAACCGGAACACCGGCGGCAGCCATGGAACAGGTGCCGGAGGAACTGGTAAAGGAGCAGTTTGACCGGGTGCTTAAGACTGTGCAGGAGACAGCCAGAGAACAGGTATCCAGGTATCAGGGACAGATCTGCGATGTGCTGGTAGAAGAGATCAATGAAAATGACAGTTCCTTAGTGACCGGGAGAATGTCAAATAATACGCTGGTACATTTTCCGGGAGATATATCACTGGTGGGAAAGCTTGTGAATGTTTCACTGGATGAATGTCATGGATTTTATTATATGGGACATATGGTTCAGTCATGAACATGACAGGCGAATAAATAGTAAAAGGGAATCGAAATGGAAGAACAAGAGAAGAAAAAGAGAATAGAACTGGAACAGGACATGTCCTGGAAAATGTATCAGATCCTGACGATAACGGCATGCATTGCAAATCTGATCGGAACAATCTGCAATTTCTGCATTCACGGTATGAAACTGCCGACCATACTCTGCGGGATATGCCTGCTGATGATCGTGACCATCGGTATTGTCGGATGGACTACGAAAAGTGTGCAAATACCGGCTGTCCTGATCATATTCATACTTGTATGGTTTGAATTTCCTTATTTGTATTATTGCTACGGGGATGCCTCTATTGTGTATCTGATCCTGGGGGTTGTTGGACTGGCGATATTTTTTCCGAGAAATGTGGTGATCATTTCTTTTGCGGTCACATTGCTGGAATACCTCGTGATCATGTTGAACAGCTTTGAACGGCCTTCTGTATGGAGAAATATGGACGAAGCCGGTAAGATTGGAACTACGATTGGATCCTTTGTTATTGTGGGAGTGTCTGTATTTGCCATGATATTTGAATTGCTCAGAAGATACGAGGAACAACGAAAGCAATTGTTGTGTCTCAGTGAGGATCTGAACTTTGCAGCGAACCATGATCCTCTGACCAGACTGTACAACCGGCGCTATCTTGTGAATCAGGTGAATGAATGGATACGCAAGCCGGAGAAGAGCTTCTGGATCGTATTGATGGATGTAGATGATTTCAAGGCAGTCAATGATACCTATGGGCATGTATATGGGGATGATGTACTGCGGGAAGCCGGCAGACTGATGCTGGAAGAAATGATGGGAAAAGGAATCGCAGCCCGGTTCGGCGGCGAGGAGTTTATGCTGGTGTTTGAACAGGATGATCGGGAACAAGTGTTACATTCATTCCGGAATATCCAGGAAGGCTTTAAGAGATATTCCCAGAATACCAGACAGACAGATATTACCATAAGCGGTGGAATGGAGCGTTATGAGGCTGATAAACAGCTGGATCTATTGTTTACGTCTGTAGACCGGAAATTATATACTGCCAAAAATAACGGTAAAAACCGTATTGTAGAATAGGTTTAAAATAATAAAAAAGTCTTGCAAAGCTTAAAAAATAGAGCTATGATAAGACCCGTGTGATTTTATAAAAAATTTATAATTTCACACGGGTCTTTTTGCTGAGGAGATTATATTGAGGAGAATGTTATGGAAAAATTGAAACCGAAGCTTTTCTCTGTGATGAAAAGCTACACGAAGGAACAGTTTGTAAAAGATGTGATCGCAGGTATCATTGTAGCGATCATTGCCCTGCCCTTATCCATTGCACTGGCACTGGCTTCCGGAGTAACACCGGAAAAGGGTATTTATACAGCAATCACCGCTGGCTTTGTGATCTCTTTCTTAGGTGGAAGCCGTGTACAGATCGCAGGCCCTACTGCGGCATTTGCCACCATTGTAGCTGGAATTGTAGCGAAGAATGGGATGGACGGTCTGATCATAGCGACATTGTTAGCGGGTGTGATCCTGATCCTGATGGGTTTCTTACGACTTGGCAATCTGATCAAGTTTATACCTTATACGATCACCACCGGTTTTACTTCCGGTATTGCTGTGACGATCTTTATCGGACAGATCAAGGACTTCCTGGGACTGACCATTGTCAGCGAAGAGCCACTGATCGAGACCATGGATAAACTGAAAGCAGTATTTCAGTTCATCTCCACCACAAATGTGCAGGCACTGCTTGTAGGTGTGATCAGTCTCCTGATCCTGATCCTGTGGCAGTATCTGCCGGGCTTTTGCAAGAAGATTCCCCCTTCTCTGATCGCGGTACTGGTGGGAAGTGCCATGGTAGCACTGCTTAACATGAATGTTAATACAATTGGAGATCTGTATGAGATTTCCAATAAGCTTCCGTCCATTTCTCTGCCCGCTTTCAGCCTGAAAACGGTACAGAACGTCCTGCCGGATGCTTTTACCATCGCGATTCTGGCGGCCATTGAGTCATTGCTTTCCTGCGTGGTAGCGGACAGTATGGTGAACAGCAGACATCGTTCCAATATGGAACTGATTGCCCAGGGCGCCGGCAACATTACTTCCGCATTGTTCGGCGGAATCCCTGCCACCGGAGCCATCGCGAGAACTGCTGCCAATGTAAAAAACGGCGGACGTACTCCTATTGCCGGTATGGTGCATTCCGTGACCCTTTTGTTGATCCTGGTAGTACTGATGCCTTATGCGGCACTGATCCCCATGCCCACCATTGCAGCCATTCTGTTCATGGTGGCTTACAATATGTGCGACTGGCGTAAATTTGTAGGTCTGTGTAAGACCGCACCCAAGAGTGACATTATCGTTCTGGTGACCACATTTGTACTGACTGTCGTATTCGATCTGGTAGTAGCGATTGAGGTAGGTATTTTATTGGCAGCCATTCTGTTCATGAAGCGTATGAGCGATGTGACGGAAGTGGAAGGCTGGAAATACGTGGATGAGGATGATGATGCGGACAGCCTGTCCTTAAGAGTCGTACCTCACAACACCATGGTCTACGAAGTGAGTGGTCCCTTATTCTTCGGTGCAGCGGACAAGATCCTGAAGATCACATTAGATGAGAAGATGAACTGCCTGGTACTGCGTATGCGCAGTGTGAGCGCCATTGATGCCACAGCTATGCATAATCTGGAGCAGTTATATGCAGACTGTAAGAAGAAAAACATCCAGATCATTCTGTCCCATGTAGGGGAACAGCCCATGCATGTCATGGAGAAGAGCGGATTTTTAGATAAGGTGGGCAGAGAAAATGTCTGTGCCCATATTGATGATGCACTGGAACGTGCAGCAAAGCTGCAGTAAGTGTGAAAAACTATCATTTTTCATAGGGGTTCTTTAATTTACAACCTCAATATTTTGTGCTAAGATAGATGCGGATACGCAAGCTTTTGCGTGTCCGCTTTGTCGTGGATCCTTTTTACAGAACAGGAGAAGATCATGGCTGAATTGACACCAATGATGCAAAAATATATGGAGACCAAGGAGCAGTATAAGGACTGCATCCTTTTTTATCGTCTGGGAGATTTCTATGAAATGTTTTTCGACGATGCGCTGGTGGCTTCCAAAGAACTGGAGATCACACTGACGGGAAAAAGCTGTGGCCTGGAGGAACGTGCACCCATGTGCGGTATTCCTTACCATGCCGTGGAAGGCTATCTGTCCAAACTGGTAAGCCGCGGCTATAAAGTAGCTATCTGTGAACAGGTGGAGGATCCGAAGCTTGCCAAGGGACTGGTGAAGAGGGAAGTGATCCGTGTGGTGACACCCGGTACCAACTTAAACGTACAATCACTGGAAGCCGGCAAAAATAATTATCTGCTGAGCATCGCCTATACTTCGGACGGTATCGGTATCTCCGCGGCAGATGTAACTACCGGTGATTATTATGTGACGGAAGTTGAAGATTTGAAAAAATTAAATGATGAACTGATGAAGTACGAACCTTCTGAAATCATCTGCAACGAGGCATTTTTAGTCAGTGGCTTTGATGTGAATGACTTAAAGTCCCGCTTACATATCTCCGTCAATGCGCTGGAATCCCATATGTTCGATGATGACGGGTGCAGACGGATCCTTATGAAGCATTTTAAGGTAAATACGCTGATCGGACTTGGCGTCGAAGAATTCCCTACGGGACTTTTAGCGGCGGGAGCACTGTTGCAGTATCTGTATGATACACAGAAGACGGATCTGGAGCATTTTACCCATATTTATCCCTATCTTACCAGCAAATATATGCTGCTGGACAGTTCCACCAGAAGAAATCTGGAACTGACGGAGACCCTCAGAGAGAAGCAGAAGAGAGGTTCACTTTTGTGGGTGTTAGACAAGACGAAGACTGCCATGGGCGCCAGGCTTCTGCGCAATTATATTGAACAGCCATTGATTGAGAAGGATGAGATGGAGAAACGTCTGGATGCTATCCAGGAGCTGAATCAGGACTCTATCTCCAGGGATGAGATCCGGGAATACTTAAATCCCATCTACGATCTGGAGCGACTGCTCAGTAAGGTGACTTATAAGACGGCAAATCCCAGAGATCTGATCGCATTTCGGAATTCCCTGGAGATGCTGCCGCCTATTAAGACGGTGTTGTCTGCATTTGAAAAAGATGAACTGACGGAAATCCGGGAGCAGATTGACGGACTGGAGGACATCTATCAGCTGATCGATGAAGCGATCATTGAAGAACCGCCAATCTCCATAAGGGAAGGTGGAATGATCAAAGATGGGTTCGATGAGACCATAGACAGACTGCGAAGCGCCAAGCATGACGGAAAACAGTGGCTGGCACAGTTAGAGGAAGAAGACAGAGAACGTACCGGGATCAAGAATCTGAAGATCAAATATAACAAAGTATTCGGTTATTATTTCGAGGTGACCAATTCTTACAAGGATCTGGTGCCGGAGGACTATATCCGCAAGCAGACTCTGGCAAATGCGGAACGATATACCACACCGCGGTTGAAGGAATTGGAGGACACTATCTTAAATGCGGAGGACAAGCTCCAGACACTGGAGTATGATGTGTTCTGCAGAATAAGGGATACCATTGCTCAGGAACTGGTCCGCATCCAGAACACCGCGAAAGCGATTGCAAAGCTGGATGTGTATGCGTCCCTGTCGTTGGTTTCGGAGCGCAATCATTATGTACGTCCGAAGTTAAATGAAAAGGGTGTTATTGACATCAAGGACGGAAGACACCCTGTGGTGGAACAGATGATCACCAATGATATGTTTATTGCCAATGACACTTATCTGGATAATGGCAGTCATTGTATCAGTGTCATTACCGGTCCCAATATGGCAGGTAAGTCCACATACATGCGTCAGACGGCACTGATCGTACTGATGGCGCAGATCGGGTGCTTCGTCCCTGCCAGAACCGCTAATATTGGTATTGTAGACCGAATCTTTACCCGTGTGGGAGCTTCGGATGATCTGGCCAGCGGTCAGTCCACTTTCATGGTGGAGATGAATGAGGTGGCGAATATCTTACGGAATGCCACTTCCAAGAGCCTTCTGATCTTAGATGAGATCGGAAGAGGAACTTCCACTTTTGACGGACTGAGCATTGCCTGGGCAGTGATCGAACATATCAGCAACCGCAAGCTTTTAGGAGCCAAGACGCTGTTCGCCACCCATTACCATGAGCTGACCGAGCTGGAAGGCAAAATGAATAATGTGAACAACTATTGCATTGCTGTGAAGGAATGTGGCGACGATATCGTGTTCTTACGTAAGATCGTAAAGGGCGGTGCGGACAAGAGCTACGGCATCCAGGTAGCAAAGTTGGCAGGAGTGCCGGATATGGTCATTGACCGTGCCAAGGAGATCGTGGAACAGCTGTCGGACAATGATATTACGGAAAAGGTGCAGAGCATCGCTATCGATAATAAAAACGATGGCAAGGCAAAAAAACAGCCCAAATACGATGAGGTGGATCTGGCACAGATGTCTCTGTTCGACACTGTGACGGATGAGGATATTCTGAAGGAACTGATGGAGATTGAGGTGACGACTCTGACCCCGTTAGATGCACTGAACACCCTGTACCGGTTACAGAATAAGCTAAAGAACCGCTGGAACGGTTAGTTATAAGGGAAAGGCATAGGTAGATATATGGGAATACATGTACTGGACTCCCGGACGATCGACAGGATCGCTGCCGGTGAGGTGGTAGAACGACCTGCCAGCGTGGTGAAAGAGCTGGTGGAAAATGCCATAGATGCCGGTTCCACGGCGATTACGGTAGAGGTAAAAGAAGGTGGTATTGAGTTCATCCGTGTGACGGATAACGGCTGCGGCATTGAACGGGAACAGCTTCCCACAGCGTTTCTGCGGCATGCCACCAGCAAAATCGAAGATGCGGACGACTTGAACCATATCGCAAGCCTTGGCTTCCGTGGTGAGGCTCTGTCCAGTATCGCGGCGGTGTCCCGTGTGGAGATCATCACCAAGAGAAAGGAAAATCTCACCGGAACCCGCATGGTGTTAGAGGGGGCAAAGGAACAGTCCATCGATGAGATCGGCGCACCGGACGGTACCACATTCCTCATGAGAAATTTGTTCTTCAATACGCCGGTACGCCGGAAATTTTTAAAACAGCCTGCCACGGAGGGCAGTTATATCACGGATCTGATGGAACATCTGGCACTGTCCAGACCGGATATCTCCTTCAAATTCGTACTGGGGAATCAGACCAGATTCCATACCTCCGGAAATGGTGATCTGCGGGAAGTCATCTACCGGATCTACGGCAGAGAGATCGCTGCACAGCTGGTACCGATCCAGATGGAAGAAAACGGCATTAAGGTAGAGGGATATTTGGGAAAACCGGTGCTGGTACGTTCCAACCGCAATTTTGAGATCTATTTTATCAACGGTCGCTTTATCCGCAGCGGCGTGATTGCTAAAGCCATTGAAGAAGGTTATAAGCAGTATCTGATGCAGCATAAATTTCCATTGTGCGTGCTGCATATTACGATGGATACGGAGACCGTGGATGTGAACGTACATCCCTCCAAAATGGATGTACGGTTCTCAGATGGCATGGCATTTGCCAGAATGCTGAGCGAGAATATAGCAACAACCCTGCGGAACCGGGAAATGATCCCGGATGCTTCCTTAGAGGATGAAAAATCCATTCAGAAAAAGGAGCAGGAAGACAGGAAAGCTTCCTGGAAGGAACACACGCCGGAGGTGTTCGAGAAAAAAAGAGAAGAAAGCTACCGCGTCATGGAGGCTGCCAAATATGAAGCGGTACCGAAAGACCGGAGGGAATTTATACAGAAGCCGATCTGGCAGGAGGCACATGCAGGCATACAGACCAGTATCCGTAAACCGGAGTCTATAAGTGCGCAGACAGAGGAACAGCCTGCTGCACCTGTGGCAGCACCGGAACCGAAAGAGGACGATTTCTTCGTAGAGGCAGAACCATTGAAACCAACATCTTTGGAGCCTGTCATCTGTCCGGAGACCGCTGAGGTGATGGAAGCCGTGGATGGTATTCCTGCGGAGAAACAGCCATCGGCTATGGACATGGAACCCGTGGTGAAGGATGTACAGCAGATGAATCTGTTTGAAGAGAAATTGTTATCTGTGCAGAACCGCAGCCGCTATCGTATCATCGGACAGGTCTTCGATACCTACTGGTTGATCCAGTTCGAGGATAAGCTGTTCATCATTGACCAGCATGCTGCCCATGAGAAGGTGAAATACGAACGCCTGATGAAGCAGTTCCATGAAAAAAGTGTGATATCCCAGCGCCTGATGCCTCCCATCATCGTAAGTCTCACGGGACAGGAGGAAAGCATTCTTCACACCTATGAGGATGCCTTTTCACAGCTTGGATTTGAGATCGAAGCCTTCGGCGGCAACGAATATGCCCTGCGCAGTGTACCGGTAGACCTCTACGGGTGCAGCGAGAGAGAACTGTTTTTAGCGGTGCTTGATGAGCTGTCACAGGAGACCGGCAACCGCGGAAGCTTCCAGGTCATCGAGGAGAAGATCGCATCCATGTCCTGCAAGGCAGCTGTTAAGGGTAACAACCGCTTAAGCCTTCAGGAGGCGGAACAGCTGATCGATGAACTTTTGACACTGGATAACCCCTATAACTGTCCCCACGGCAGACCTACCATCATTACCATGACGGAGACTGACCTGGAGAAGAAATTTAAGAGGATTGTATAATGCGCTTACTGATCAAACAACGAGTATTTTCCTGGACAGATTCTTATGACGTATATGACGAAAATGAAAATGCAAAATATTTTGTAAAGGCGGAGTTTTTTTCCTTAGGACATCAGCTGCATGTTTATGACAGAAATGATCATGAACTCGGTGTGATCAGACAGCGTCTGTTTACCCTGCTTCCGGCATTTGAAATCGAAATTAACGGACAGATACGGGGCGAGATCCGCAAGCAGTTTTCCTTTTTCAAGCCAAGGTACGAGATCGATTACAACGGCTGGCGTGTGGAGGGAGATTTCCTGGGATGGGATTATGATGTATACAGTGGGTGCAGCAGTATCATTCATATCTCTAAGGAGCTGTTCCGCTGGGGAGATACCTACACGATTAACTTTGCTGATCCGAAGGATGAACTGGAAGGGCTGATGTTAGTCATCGCCATTGATGCGGCAAACTGCACCCAGAATAATAATGGATAATGTGTAAGGAAGAAGAATTATGTCGGTAACACAATCTATAAAAAGACCGCTGGTCGTACTGACCGGTCCCACCGCAGCAGGCAAGACGAAATTGTCCATTGCGCTGGCAAAAACCATAGACGGAGAGATTCTTTCGGCAGATTCCATGCAGGTATACAAACATATGGATATCGGATCCGCCAAGATCCGCCCGGAGGAAATGCAGGGAGTGCCCCATCATCTGATCGACATTCTGGAGCCGTGGGAAGAATTTAATGTTGTGGTATTCCAAAAACGATGTCTCGAATGCATGGAACAGATCTATGACAGGGGACATATTCCCATTCTGGTGGGAGGCACCGGGTTCTATATTCAGGCGGTACTTCGGGGTATTGATTTTACAGAGAACGAAGAGAATACTGAATATCGGGAAAAAATGGAACAGCTTGCGAAAGAAAAGGGACCGGAAGTATTACATGACATGCTCAGAAAAATTGATCCGGTTTCAGCAGATAACATTCATGCAAACAATATCAAGCGAACCATCCGTGCACTGGAATATTATGAATTGACCGGGGAACCGATCTCTACTCATAATGAACGAGAAAAAGAACGGACGAGTCCTTATAATTTCAGCTATTTTGTCCTGACGGATGACAGAGAAAAGCTGTATGCGCGGATCGAAAACCGCATTGATGAAATGCTGTCGGAAGGACTGGTGGAAGAAGTCAGAAGCCTGAAAACAAAAGGCTGTCACAGAGGAATGGTATCCATGCAGGGACTGGGGTACAAAGAGATCCTGGAGTACCTGGACGGGGAATGCAGCCTGGAGGAAGCGGTGTATACTCTGAAACGGGACACCAGGCATTTTGCCAAGAGACAGCTGACCTGGTTCCGCAGGGAGAACGAAGTTACCTGGCTGGATAAACACCAATTTGACTATGACGAAGAGAAAATTTTAGAATATATGATAAAGGAATTAGGAGAAAAAGGGATCTATGAAAAACAGCAATAACAGCAATGAAGAAATGTATCTTTCCATGGGGATCAGTAAGACG
>ENA-USUK01000531-USUK01000531.1-human-gut-metagenome-genome-assembly--contig:-NODE-531-length-30454-cov-6.357310_pt1 | contig 30454 bp, 16 predicted proteins | sample MGYA00250062_ERZ773400 | MGnify/ENA primary metagenome ERZ773400 (study PRJEB29103, sample SAMN06111961) | human gut metagenome | biome: human gut; feature: ankylosing spondylitis patient; material... | reverse complement strand
GATCACATCGATACTCTGTGCGATGTGCAGCTGTCTTAAAAGGCGCCGGCGCAGAAACGATGGAAAAAGTCATCAACAACATGGCAAGCAGTATTACAGGTATGATCTGTGATCATTGAAAGAACCGAGTTATATGCCTCATACTTCATGCCTGAAACACTGAAAGAAGTACTAAGTAAACAGGTTAAAATCATTAGCTACAAATCCCTGAACTATGATGTATCCCCAGAGCAAAGTAGCATAGAAAAGGCTAATAAGGATGCACAGAACAAACTAACAGACAGCAATATCCAAGATGCCATAAAATACATCAAAACATTATCAACCACAGGACAGTTGAATGATAATACCTTGTACTCATATACTAGACATTGCAGAAGTAAAACTAAGATATTCTTAGAGAGATTCATCAAGCTATATAGGTATGTTGACCTTGATAGTCTGCTACATCAACTATGGGAAAGTAGAATAAGTAACAGTGTAGTCTTCACCGCGAACCTGACCCGGGAGGACATCGACGTTGTGGTGACCACCGGCTATGGGCGGGAGACCATCGGCCTGTCCGACGCCTCGGCCACAGAGATCACCTGCCACGCCAAGGGGGCGCACTTCCTGTTCCCCCAGGCCCGCACCGTCATCGACATCGGCGGCCAGGACTCCAAGGTGATCCGCATCGACGAGCGGGGCAATGTAGTAAACTTTGTGATGAACGACAAGTGTGCCGCCGGGACGGGCCGCTTCCTGGACATGATGGCAAAGACCCTGGAGCTGACCCTGCCGGAGATGAGCGAGCTGGGGCTGGCGTGGAAAAACGAGGTGACCATCTCCAGCATGTGTACCGTGTTCGCCGAGTCGGAGGTGGTCTCCCTGGTGGCGGACAATACCGCGCCGGAGGACATCATCCACGGCCTGAACGCCTCGGTGGCGGGGAAGACCGCCTCCCTGGTCAAGCGCCTGGGCGGCGAGCCCGCCTATATCATGACCGGCGGCGTGGCCCAGAACAAGGGCGTGGTCAAGGAGCTGTCTGACAAGCTGGGGGCCGAAGTCCATGTGCCCCAGGAGGCCCAGCTGTGCGGAGCCATCGGCGCGGCGCTGTTGGCCTTTGAGGAGCGCTGATTTCATATCACAAAACAGGAAGCAGGGAGCCTTGGGAAAAGGCCCCCTGCTTTTGCGTCTGGCTTGATTTTTATTTTATTTCTCCATCAGCCCCACAAACTGCTGGAGCATCACGGCCATTTCGGCCCGGGTGGCCCCGGCAGTGGGAGCCAGGGTGTTGTTGCCCCGCCCGGACAGGATGCCCGCGTTCACGGCCCAGGTCATGGACTGCCCGGCCCAATCAGAGATGCTGTCGTAGTCGCTGAACTCCCGCACGGCCATGCCGCCCTGGGTGGTGTTGATGCCGCGCAGCTTGGCGTAGCTATACAGCATCGTCGCCAGCTGCTCCCGGGTGATGTTGGCGGTGGGCATGGTGCCGTCAGACACGCCGTTGTTTTTTGCCCAGTTCATGCCCTTCTCATACCAGGTGGCTCCGCCGGACACGTCCTGGCCGTCCATGCGGGCCAGGATGGTCATGAGCATGGCCCGGGTGGTATTCTGATTCCCGCCGAACAGATTCTCGCCAACCCCGGACATCAGGCCCCGCCGGGCCACAAAGCCGGCGGCGTCCTCGTACCAGATGCCCTCGGGCACATCCACAAAACCGGTCCTGCCGGGCTGTTCAGGCTCAGACTTCACGAAGGTGGCCTTCACGTCCACCTTGCCGTCGGGCATGGTGAAGCTGAACTTCCCGTCGCCCTTGTCGGTGAGGGAAATATTATTCCCCTTGCTGTCGGTGACGGTGACCGTGCCGATCTCATAGCCCGCGTCTGGTTTGACGGTGATAGACACCATCATGCCGGTAGTACGCATCACACGTACCGTACCCAAGGCTACATGGGTGCAGCTCATATTACGGCCTGCCATAAAGAGGTTGTCCACATTGCGAGAATAGAGGCAGCGATAAGGAACGGCATAAGGATGAATCCAACGATGCACCGTAGCCGACTTGAATTCATTGCCGGGAAAGCGGACACTGTTCACGCTGTCGGGGAAGTGAAGGTCGATGCTCCAGGTAGTGGTGAACGAAGCATCCTCGTGCGCCACATTCTTGTCTATATCGTCCTGTGACAGTACGTAGTCGCCCAAGAGGCGGCGTGATTCACGTTTGCCTGAGACATATGCCACCCAGTCGAGGGAACGGTTGGCGTACTTCTTATCGCCTGTGTAGTGATTCTTCAGATAACTCCAGTTGGAATATATCACCAAAAGTCCATAGTCGCGTACACGTTCAGCTTCGCTGACCTGATTGCGGTTCATACCTGTTTCCCATTTCCACTCACCCATGGTTACAGGCTCACAGTTTTCAGCGTCAAAGCGTACGCCATATTCAAAATGGGGAAATGAGGTTTTCTTTTTCATATCCTTACTATACCATTGTATAGAGGCGCCCATCACCAATGAGTCGGGCTGTTCGGGAGCAAGGCTCTCGCCATATTCATCGCGGCCTTCACGTCCCATAGTCCAATCGGCACCGGCCAAATAGCCTATGGTAGCGTCGCCTGTGCAGTCGCTGAAGAGAGGAGCGGTAAGTTCGGTTTGTTCTCCTGTCTCGATGTGTTGGATAGTGACTGACGCAATGCGGCCTGCTTGCATCTTCACGGCTACCGCACGCTGAGAGGCATAAAGGGTAATGTTCTTTTCGGCATCTATGAAGTCTTCTTTCTTCTGGTCTTCGTAGTAGTCACCCGGTTGGGCATTGCCGGAGCGTTCATGACCGAATTCACGTATCATACGCCCCAATCCCTGATTAGGCCCCATTTCGATGATACCGCCGAGGTGTACACGAATCTCCGACGAGTTATTGCCACCCAATACAGGACGGTCGTTCACTAATGCCACCTTACAGCCTAACCGGGCGGCCGATGCGGCAGCACACATACCGGCTATTCCCCCTCCTACTACCACAAAGTCGTATTGACGAGCGGGCACCGTCTGTTGTTGTCGCAAGCGGGCACGAAGTGCGGCTGTCTCTGCCGTATCCCAGGTAGCGGGCTGCGTGTTCGCATCGGTCGTAAGGTAAATGGCATCACAACGACCGTCGAAACCGGTGAGGTCTTTCAGGGCAAGAGTGGTAGTCCCTGCTTTCAAGATTGCCTTTCCGGCAAATTGCCATTGCCAGAAATTACCTGTATGTCCTAACGTCGTTTTCAGCAATTTACCGCCTAAAGCCAGGCGGAACTTTCCGGGACCTTCGGCATCGGTCCAAGGTGAAGTCCAGTTGTAAGTACGGGCATATACGTAGTAAGTGCCCGCTTGGGGAATGTTGATTTCTGCCGTAGCATCCGCCACAGGGATGCCCATGCCATGTGCCATGAGATAAGGCGAACCCATCTGATCCATGAACTGCTGGTCGAGCACCCAGCCGCCTCGCTGGCTGAAGCTTTCTGCTTCGACGAGCAGTTCTCCGGCTACAGCCACAAGGCTACAGGCTACGGCTATGCATGTCAGTAAGAATTTTTTCATCACAGCACAGCGTTTTTATGATTATTGAATAGTTATATCTCCCACTTTCACCCAACCTTCGGCGGTTTGATACTCATCACGGGCTGAAAGTAAGATACCGATAGCATTCTCTTTGGTCGTATCTACCAGTCCCACTGCCCAAGTGTAAGTACCTGCGGCTACATCGGTAAGCTTGATGCTGCTAGTGTAGGTTTTGGGCTTTCCGCTCATCCAGGTGGCAATGTCCGCTTTCTCTTCTATATAGATGCGGGCGGGCTCTTCGGTGCTCTTATCAAGCAAGGCGATAGCCAGTTTGTATTTGTCACCGTACTGCGGCAGATTGGTAGGGCAATATCCCCAGCCTAAGTTCGACCAACGGTGAGTAAGTGATACGTTGCTGCCGCTACGGGCTGTAGTAGGAATAGACAGACGGTCGGGGTAGAGACGGTAACCGCCTTCGGATATAAATTCCTTTACCAGGTGGAAAGCGGTGTTAAACCAAGAGTGCGTTTCACCGGTGTTCACGTTGGTATCAAAGCGAAGGTCCATCATATTGACATAACCACCCTTAGCTTCATCATATTCTCCCTGACGTACTTCTGCAAAATTCTTATAACCGTCGCCGGCAATAGAACCACCGTGGGATGATTCCACCCAACCGCCTTCCATAGTGATAGGTACAATGCCACGATAAGCGGCAGCGATGCCACGTTCCCAATCCTTATAATATTGCTTCATACCAAAAGCATCGTGACGCAGGCAGAAGCCTTTGGCTACGGCACGTTTCACCAAATCGGCGGATATAGCGGTATCAACATCACCAGATTCTTTGGTAGAAAGCAGGCATCGGTGATAGTTTATCATGATAGGCACTTTGGTGAAAAGGCGAGACATTACATCGGTAATCCATTCGAATACAGCTTGTCTAGGGCTCTCATCACCTGTAGAGTATTTCAGTGTGTGAGTTTCCCCCCATTTACCCAATCCAAAACCACTCACAAATTGAGTGACATCGGGGTCATTGTATTTGGTAGCAAAATCAGTGAGGAACGCCTCATATTCTTTCTGAAAGATGGGGTCGTCAGGATAAGGCGTCCATACGTCTACACTACCGGTAGTCGTGGTGAAGCCTTCGGCACCCGCTTCTTTTACATACTCGGGGCAAGCATTCTCATGCTTGTCACGGCTGTCGCACACAAAGGTGAAGGCGAGTTTCAAGTTGCGTTCTTTGGCTCCTTCCACCAACATGCGGAAACGCTTCGCCGGTTCGGTCTGTAGAGTTTCATCCCATACATATTTACCTCTTTCAGGGTTAAAATGACTCCAAAGACCACGAACATAGAGAGTATTGCCATAGTCGGATACTTTCACGGTGCCTTCGGACGACTCGAAATTGTCGTAGAGATTCCAGAAATCCATCATCATGCCACTTCCGATACCAGCGTAGATAACCCATCCACTCATGGGATTACGCAGCAGTTTGTGGCGTTCGGGCTTAATGCTGACGGTAGTGTTACCTTCAATATTCCAACTATAATCGGTTGTAAGGTCATCATCGTCCGAACAAGCAGTACCTATGAAAGCCGTAGTAGCCAACAGACACATCGACAAGGATTTGATGCCATTTTTTATTATTTTGTTCATAGAATATATGTCGTTTATTGTTATTGTTTAAAGGTAGAATAAGAAGTGGAGTGATTGAAGCCCCACCCCTTATTCTGTTCAATTTTGGATTTATTTAATATCAAAGAGTACGGTCTCATTCTCTATATCCACTACCACATAGTTACAGCCTTCAGGAATGAGGAAGTAAGCGTAACGGTTATCAGCTTGGCCTGTTACAGCCTTCTCTACTTTTCCTGCTATAACTTCAGTGTATCCGTTATGGTCATTACGTTTAGCGTCAGCTGTAGAACCAACAAACCATCCATTATTAGCATATCGTAAAGTGCTGAAGTTCACCCAACCTCTATATGTCTTCTTGTAATTATCTGTATATTCATTACGAGGTAATACATCACCTTTATAAACAAAGACTTTCGGATTGGCAAGACTCTGGATGAGGTTATACTTCACTTGGCAGTACCACTGAGGATTTTTTATGATATCTTTGATTTCTTCGATTTCTTCGTCAGTACCAGAGTCTTTAGCAAAACTATTAAAACCACCATACATATGTAATACATTCACCTCTTGACTCCATGAATCTATCTTCAGCTCGGTATTCTTGAATGATACAGTACGCGGTTTCAAATCTGTAGCAGCCGAATAGATAGCAATGGTCTTTTCCTCCTTATTCAACACAATACGATAAGTACCATCAGCCGGAATAGTCCAATACTGCTTGTCTACTTTGCTGATAAGTGCTTGCCCGAAAGTTGCCAACTGACCATCTTCGATGTCATGGTTATCTGCTACTTCCGGCACAATAGCCATCGATTGTTCTCCCTCGAAAGTGAGCGGTATGTAAAGGCTACCGGCTTTCAATTCACCGCGCCAAGCATAAAGTTGATCATTTTCGAGAGTTTGAGCTATCTCAATTTGTTCTTCACCTACAGCAGTACCCGCCAAGAACATTTGCTCGGCTTCAACTACGGCACCGGCTTCTACTATCTTCACAGTCTGCTTACTCATATTCACAGTGATGCGATAAGTAGCCGCTGACGGAATCACCCACGAATTAGCTTCGGCACGATCGGATATAACACCTGTCATTTCACCAGTGGTTATAGGAGCATCGGCAGTTTCCGGCCCAATGGCATTCAACTCATCGGCATAATCAACAGGGAAGTTTATCTTACCGGCAGACAAAGCACCTTCATAACTATAAATCTTGTTTATCTCGTCTTTCAACGTCAATTTGATATTGTCTTCGCCTACAGCGGAACCTCCGACATAGAGATTATCGGCTTTGTACTGTTTAGGACCATACGTTTTTATCTTTAATGTAGCCGTAGCAATATCAGGCACCATCAGACGGGGACCCTCAAAGTTAGCTGTTACAGTAAACAGTACTTCGCCAATGGTACTGGTGGTGAGTCCGAAATGGTCGACCAGTATCTTCTGCATCTCCTCGTTGGTGTACGAGCGAAAGAATTCTCCATCGTCATCAAACTCCTTGATGTTCGTGGCCTCACTACCGATAAGCTGCATCTCATATTTATAAGTCGTGATATAATCTTCACCAAAATCGTGAGCGGTACTCCACTTCAGAGTGACAGCCGTTTCGTTGGGTTTGCTCTCATCGAGCCTAATAAATTCACCCGAAGGAGCCAGTTCAATCTCCGACTGATTGCGTGAGGCAGTATTGTCTATATCCTCTTCGCACGAGGTGGCAAGCATGCTCATCATTCCCACGGCCACCACACCAAGGCTTCTATATAAATGCATTGTTTTCATGTTCGTAATAGTTTATAGGATTAATAACCCGGATTGTTGGGCAATAAGTTGGGACACAATTCCACATCATGTGTAGGCAGCGGCCACAAGTATTCGCGTTCGGGGAAAATGCGCTTGGCACCCTGCGAGCAATAACCGGCATTGAAGAGAGCTGAAAAGTCTGCTAGACCATCTTCGTCGATTTGCGGGGTCATTCCCCAGAACCAAAGATTCTTGTTCACTACATTGTTCAACAAATCCGTAGGATTGATTAGCATGATATAGTTGTAACCGTTCAATGCTTTTCCTGCCAATTTCCAACGCATCAAGTCTTGTAGGCGTTGGTTCTCCATGGCAAACTCCATACGGCGTTCTATGCGCAGGCCACGGCGCAACTCTGTCTGGTCGGTAGTGGTCACGGCAGGATAGCTGTCGGTTGCCGTTACATTTACGCCATAAGCGCGGGCACGTACCATATTGATAGCTTTCAATACACTGTCGTCAATCCGATTCAGTTCGATCATAGCTTCGGCATAAATCAACAGTACGTCTGCGTAGCGCATGATGATATAGTCTTGCTCTACCTTTTGGTCTACAGTCCAACTGGCATCAATACCTTTCTTCCATAACAAGCCCGTATATGAGCTATATTGATTTACGATACGGGTATCCTGATTGCTCTGCGCCTTGCCTATAGTGTAGTTCATCACAGTTTTAGCAGCGGGGCTGGGATCGTATTCGAAGCCACAGTGCTCGGTGTTGAACTCAACAATGGTCATCGCACAGCGGGGATCGCGGTTCTTAAACGGATTGCGAGGATCGAACAACCGAGACTCGTCAATAGGCAGTCCGTCGGTACAGAGGTACGAAGCGAAGAGGTCCCATGAAGGATTATATGAACCATATCCTCCGGCATTACGGGGAAGGCCGTTCTTCACAATCCAAGAGTCGAGAATCACTTCGTTTTCAATGGAACGAGGTATCACAAATACTTTCTCATCATTCAGTTTGGTGCTTTGCTTGAAAAGCTTGGCATAGTCGGGCTCCAAAGAATAAAGCTTGAGATCCATACAAGCTTTGGCAGCTTGAGCAGCTATTTCATAGTCGCCCATATAGAGGGCAAAACGTGCTTTCATAGCCAATGCCGCACCTTTGGTAGCATGTATATTCTCACCCTGTCCATAACTTTCGGGCAAACCGGCTATCGCTTTATCGAAATCAGCGTACACCAAAGGAATCACTTCCGCCTTAGGCTTACGACCACGCTGCAAAGCTTCGGAAATGGTAATTGTTTCCTCTTGCCAGGGTACATCACCATAGAAGAAAATCAATTCGGCATATTTGCAGGCACGGCAGAAGTAAGCCTCACCGGCATAGCGGTCGTACACTTCCTGAGACACAGAGCCCTGTGCCTTGTGAATATTCTCGAGCATTGTGTTGGCGCGGGCAATGAGTTTGAATGATTGTTGCCACAAGGCATATACTTCGTACTGCTGGCCGTTCATGGTTCCATCAAGTATGGTTCCGCCACTTCCCGGATTACGGTTCGTCTGACGATAGGTAGTGTTATCCGACCATTGTTCGGACGAACTAAGAGGCTCTTGCCAATAACCCAAAATGTAAAAGTCATTGGAAGCCAGGCGCAATTCTGTTTCGGTTGTGTACCATGACTCGGTATTACCTTGTGATCTGGGTACCAGGTCCATGCTCTCACAAGCAGCAAGCCCCAGGCACATTCCGGCTAATAATAATATCTTTGTTTTCATATTCTACTCCTATTTATTTAAAAGTTAACTTGCAGACCCATTACTAAAGAAGTGGTAATCGGATAAGCTTTGTAGCTCATTTCAGGATCCCAACCATCGGGAAAATTACTCAGACAGAAAAGGTCACTACCGCTCACATAAAAACGGACACGATTTATGCCTGCCTTTTGCGTCCAAGTTTCAGGCAGGGTATAACCCAATGTGAGGTTTTTCAAACGGAAATATGAACCGTTGAACATCCAAAAGCTAGATGTGGCGTAGTTATTGTTCTTCGATACGTTCGAAAGGCGGGGATATTTGGCTGACAGATTCTCTTCAGCGGTATTGAAGGGACTCCAATATTTACCTTCGAGAATTGACGGCACGTTACCAAAGTTATCACGCAAAGGTTGTACCATGGCAGTTGAAAGGTACGAATTCTGCTTGCCGATACCTTGGAAAGCAATGCTGAAGTCAATCCCCTTGTAGGAAGCATTGAATGTACCGCCATACTGGAAACGAGGAAGTGAATTACCCAAGGGGACACGGTCGTACTCGGGGCTGATGATTCCATCGGGCACACCATCAGGACCACTGATATCACGATATTTCAAGTCACCCACCGTTACGGTAGTGCTAGTACGGGCCGAATTGTTCACTTCTTCCTGAGTCTGATAGATGCCATCGCACACATAACCATAATATTCATTGAAAAGGACACCGGCACGCTTAATCTTACCACCGCTGATTTGCTCGCCATCATTCATATAGTCAATTTTTGAGAGGAAGTCAGAGAAATTCACATTCACTCCATACTTGAAGTCTCCTATCCGGTCGTTCCATGCCAGTTCGATATCATAACCATGGGTAGACATCTTGCCCGCATTTGTACTGGGATTGTTGTATCCCATGAAGTAAGGGATCTCGATATTCAGCAACATATCCTTAGTCTGCTTCCAATAATAGTCAAAGTGGAACTGTAGACGGTTATTGAAGAAGTTGGCATCCAAACCGATGTCGGTACTGGTAGTGGTTTCCCAAGTAATATCTTCTACAGCCAACACGGCAGGGCGGGCTGTCTTATCAGAAACAACGCTTCCGTCGGCCATATAGAATAGTGAATTACCAAAACTCATCAAAGCAATGTAGGGGAAATAATTGTCACCGATACGTTCGTTACCCAACATACCCCACGAGCCACGCAACTTCAGGAATGAAAGCCAGTCCCAATTGAGGTTCTTCATGAATTTTTCTTCGCTCATTACCCAACCTGCCGAGAATGAAGGAAAGGTACCCCAACGATAACCTTTGGCAAAACGTGAACTACCATCGTGGCGTACATTGGCCTGAAACAGGTAACGATCGGCGTATGAATAGATAACACGACCGAAAACTGAATTAGAAGTATACTCATTGCCTTTACCGCTATTGGTCTGGAAATCTTCCGAACCAATATTGAGGTAAGGATAACCGGTAAGTTCGTATTTATCACGGGCAGCAGTCAGTTCTTCGTCCTTCATGTAGTAGTTCTCAAAACCTGCCATCACTGTAAGATTATGCTTGCCAAAGGTTCCCATATAATTAGCAATAAGCTGGCTGGTAACGTGATAATTATCCTTACGGGTTTCCTCAAGCGAATTGGTAGTCCATGTGCTGCCGGAGTCGAAATAACCGCCAAAAGTTTCGGGGTCATCGGCGAGGGTATATCCGCATGAGTTTTTAAACGCTTTCTTCTTTTGATAATTGATGAAAGGAGATACGATACCCGAGATGCTTAATCCCTTGATAGGTTTGAAAGTCAGCGAACCCTTACCTGCCACCTGGGTACTGTGAGCTACCGAGTTACCACCGGCCACAAGCAACCCGTAGGGGTTTGAACCACTCTTACCCGAAGCCAGACGACCATCGTCCCAGGTAGCGGGATAGATAGCAGGCATCTTACGCATGGTATCGAAAGGATCAAAATTTTTAGTACTACTCTTAGCATGACGGATATTCACGTCTATTTGGGCACTGAGTTTGTCGTTGATATTAAAGTCGTTGTTCGAACGAAACATATAACGCTGGAATCCACGGCCATCGTAAAGTCCGTCCACCTCGTCATACGAAAGGGTAGCTACCGACTTTACCGCTTTGTTACCGCCCGATACGGAGAGAGTGTGAGTCATACGGGGTGCACTCGACTTCAAAATCAAGTCAGTCCAGTCGGTAATGGGGTAGTTGTTGGGATCGGTAGCATTATACTTTACCCAATTCTTTGTTTGGTCGGCCGTGTATTCCTGAAAAAAACCGCCGGTAGGATTATCATTATACTTCAACTCGTTGCTCATCTCCAAGTAACGGGTGACTCCTACCATGTTGGGTTGTTTGGTAGGGATTTCCCAACCAAATTCGGCATTGTACTTCAAATTGATTTTACCGCTATCGTTACCGCGCTTGGTAGTAACCAAGATAACGCCGGCAGCAGCTTTCGAACCGTAAATACTGGCTGCGGCAGCATCTTTCAGAACTGAGATACTCTCGACATCGTTAGAGTTCACATAATCGAGCGAGCTTTGTACACCGTCTACAATTATCAACGGACTCGATTCACCCATAGTAGTAATACCACGCACACGGATAGAAGCGGCACCGGAACCGGGAGCCGAGTTATCACGCGTCACCATCACACCCGAAAGTGATCCTTGCAAGGCATTGGAAAGCATGGCTGTGCGTTTGTTCACCAACTCTTCCCCTTTCACGGCTGCCACCGCACCGGTGAGGTCTTTCTTCTTCACCGCACCGTAACCGATAACCACTACTTCATTAAGTGCTTTACTGGCTTCTTCCATAACGACAGCATACATATTCTTGCTGTCTATCCGCACGGTTTTGTCATTATAACCGACATAGCTGATGAGCAGTTCGCTACCCTCAGGAACATCTATCTGAAACTTACCGTCAAGGTCGGTAATGGTAGCCGCATCACTGCCTTTCACACGAACCGTAGCGCCAATCATCGGAAGATCAGTAGCATCGACCACCTGTCCCGAAATACGCTTCGCTTTTTTCACCTGAGTGGTAGCTCTTTTAGGAGGATTGGCAGTGATAGTCACCTGGCGATTCTGGATGTGATACTTCAAATCAGCCAGCCGGCATACTTCCGTCAAAATAGAATCAATCGACTTTCCTTGCAATTCGATGTTTACTTTGTTGTTGAGACGATCTTTCACAGGTTGGTCATAGACAAAAACATATTGGCTATGTTTCTCAATGTAGTCGAACACTTGTTTTACTGTCGAATCTTCGGCTTTAAGGATATACATCCCATTTACCTTTTCGAACGAAACAGTCGACGCGCTGGAATAAGCGGGTACAGACAGTAGCCCAGCCAGGCAGAAAGCTTTTGCCAAGCTCGCCACCGTAGTTGTGATTGTTTTTCGATTCATAATATAAGATTAATAATTAATATTTATTGCATAACGATTTATGAGTAATCTGCCGGTTACTTGTTGATTTTAAGTTTGCCGACTTTGCACCATCCCTCAAACAGAAGATTCTTGTCGACCGCCATTTTCAAGCCCGGCTGGCATGCTTTGGTTGTATCAACCAGACCGATAAGCCAAGTGTAACTTCCCTTTTGAAGACCATCCAAATTGATAGTGGTAGTATAATGACCATCATGGCCTTGCACCCAAGTTGAGAGGTCGGCCTCATCTACAAGCTGTTTTTTCACAATGTTATGATGAGTATCCATCAAAGCGATGCAGACTTTATATTTTCCTTTCCACTGGGGAATGTTGGTAGGACAGTATCCCCAACCCAAATTGCGCCAATTGTGCTGCACGCTCACCTGCTCGCCTGAACGGGCTTTATTTACGAAACTTACCTTAGTAGGATAGAGCCGATATCCTCCCTCACGTTCGAAACGCTTCACCAAATCGAAAGAGGTATTAAACCATGAAGCGACTTCATCACCAATGCGAAGATCCATCATATTGACATGGGCGTTGCGGCTTTCTTCGTACTCGCCTAAGCGCACATCCTCCGAATGACCTTCACGATACTTGCCGCTGGGATCAATCCAGTAACGGTGGTGTGCTCCGGTGATCCATCCTCCCTCCATAATGATGGGTAAGCGAAAGCGGTAAGCACGGGAAAAATCTTTTTCCCACTGCTCGTAGTAGCCGGTCATCCCAAAAGCGTCGTGACGGATGGTGTATCCTTTGGCAATGGCTCTTTCGAGCAGTCTCTTACTTTCAGGGTGTGGTTCCGCCCAACTGATGGTATCTCCGACCAGACGATGGTAGTTTATCACCAATGGCACACGTTTGAAGGCTTTTGCATAGGCATCGGTGATCCATTCGAATACTTCTTCTTTTTTTGAGTAATCATTATATTTCACACCGTGTGCTTCCCCCCATTTGCCAAGCCCATAGGCATCAATAAAATCCACTTTATCGGGGTCGTCAAAAGCAACGGCAAAGGCTTGAAGGAATTTTTCGTATTTCTGTTGGAATACGGCATCGTCGGGATAAGGCGACCATATTTGGGAATTATTAGGATCTTGAAAACCTTTCGCACCGGCTTCCTTTACATAAAGAGGTGTGTTCTGTCCTTGGTCGCGGCTGTCTACATTGATACGGAAAGCCAAACGCATACCACGTTCGCGCACCGAAGCAAGCAATTTATAGATACGTGAGTCCGGATCGTTCCAGACATACTTTCCCTCCTTATTCTCAAGCATGTTCCAATTGATGCGAATATAACATGTACCGGCGTAATCGCTCACACGAACAGTGGAATTCCCGCCATTTACGGGCATAGCATCATAGCGTTGGGTCTGCCAAAAGTTTTCATCCCATGCACGTCCCAAGTACATCACCCAGCCCGTAAGGGGATTTTTGAGTACAGAGGTAGTATCAGGCTCAAAACATACTGTTTGTTCAGGCGCTTTTAGTCCTTTAGTTATAGATACTTGTGTATGTGCCGAAGACCATCCACAGAGTATCAGAGCTGCTATAAAAAGCATAAATGTGCGTAACAAAGTGTATCTTTTCATATTTTTCACTGGTATTAATGGAGTACAACATTTCCTTTTGAAAAGGGACGTGAATCTCCTATACCTTACTATGAAGGCATTACAAATTGGTTAATAATAAGTTTCTATGTAATTATTTTATTCAGGAATAATCAATAACAAATATAATTACTCCTTCACTAAATAGATCGTATCACCATGAATTTTCATTCGGGTTTGCGTCATGGTTTCAATGGCTTTCAATACATCCTTTACCTGATCGTCAAGTACTAGTTTGCCATAAAGTTTATTAGCCGACATCTTATCATCAAACAGAATAGTCACTCCGTAATAATGACTGAGCCGTTGGGCTACAGACTCTACACTTTCACCGGCAAGGTTTATCATCCCTTGCATCCAGCAAGTATATTCATCGGTATTCACTAACCGTTTCTCAGCAAAACCACCCTCCTGCAAATTTACCAGTTCATTCGGTTTCATGCGAACCCTGTCATTGTTGGACGTTTTGAGTTCTACCGAACCTTGTACCAACACAACCTGCGAATCCGAAACATCGTAATTGTTCACATTAAATTTGGTTCCAAGCACCTTCACTCTAAAATTATCAGAATTAACTAAAAAAGGATGATCCGCATCGTGTGCCACATCGAAGTAAGCTTCACCTTTCACGTATACCTCACGATACTCGCCATTAAAACGTTTGGGATAGCGGACAACGGTACGCGAATTGGCTATGATTCTGGTACCATCTGCCAACATCAACGTCATCTTTTCGCCAACAGGAACTTCGACCTCTTCATCGTAAACATCAGCCATCATTTCCATAACTTCCGCACGGTGCAAACCGTCCGTTGTATTCTCCCCGATTATATATTTAATACCTATTAAAAGAAGCAGCGTCGCAGCCACCGAGCCAACATACATCATAATGCGCCTCTGCTTAGATTTACGCTCTTGTTGGTGCATTTTCAAAAAAGCTCTTTTCTTAATGGCGGAGATATCTATCTCAGCCGGAGTGCTATGTTGTATGAACGACTTCAACTTGATGTCGTCCGGCAAATCACCATATTTATAATCATTTATATCTTTATCCATCTTCAATTCTTTTTATCCTTTCAATTTCTTTTTCCTGCAAACAATCTTTTCACCTAAAACTTCTTTCTATTTATAAAGACGCAGAGGTTGAATTTATCTATAGGTTTAATTTCCACTTTTTTTCTTTCAGTGCTGTTTTTTCTGAATCACCCGCCTACAAGTCTCTTTCGCAAAGCATTCATAGCATACCCTATATGGTAGTTCACTGTAGGAAGTGAAATTTGCAACATACGCGCAATTTCCGCATAAGGCATTTGTTCCAGTTTTGCCAGGAAGAATACATGCTTGCACTTGGGCGGCAAACTATTGATTGCTTCATTCAAACACTGTATCTCTTCACGCGAAAGCATATCATCCATCGGAGTCTGCATATCAGGGAAAGAGAAATTCTGAAGTTCCTCAAAAGAGATCTCCTGATTACTCTTCACCTCTTTACGCAAATAAGAGATTGATTTACGATAAACAATCGTATTCAACCAACTCGACATACTGGCAATTTCCAAAAGCGTACTACGTAGTTTCCACACTTCAAAGAAAACATCGCCTACCACTTCTTCCGCCATTTCCTTATTACTAAGGATACCAAAAGCGTGATAGTATAACCTCTTCGAATATCGGTTCATAAGACTGTTAAAAGCCAGTTCATCCCCTTTGGAAATCAACAAAAGTTCTCTTTCCAGGTCTTCCATTTAATTAGATTACTATTTTATATATTGACAGGCGCAGAATTCTTATGTATTATATAGGTCAAGTCTCATAATATTAACTTTCTTTATCAATTAGCCTATTTTCCCCCAACAATGAGAAAAGCTATATCATCACTCGGAAAACGGAGTTTGATATAGCTCTTCCACACTTAACAGCTACCATCTGGACCTTACAGAACGAGCTTTTTAGTTTTGCTACAGTTCTTCTCCATAAAGACACAAATTATCTTGCCATTTTATAGATTTCATTGCCCGCCATCAAGAAAGCGCCGACTCCATAAACTTCCGTCATATCACGAGTCACTTTCTTCGGATCAGCACCGATTTGCTGCACATAGCCTAGTTTCCCATCCGGTTCCACTGCCGATAACAATGCCTTCCATCCCTTTATCATCACAGGAAGATAAGTCACCTTATCCAACAACCCTTCGTTAATACCATAGGCTATGGAATAAACTATAAAAGTAGTGCAACTGGTTTCCGGTGACGGATAAGAAGCAGGGTCTAACAGACTTGCGTGCCAGAAGCCATCAGGATGCTGCAATCCGGCAATCCGTGTAGCCAGTTTCACAAACAGTTCCTCATAGAATTTGCGGTTCTTATCTTTCTTGGGTAACTCCTTCAATATTTCAACCAAGCCACCGAGTACCCAACCATTACCACGTCCCCAAAAGACTTTCTTTCCATTAGCTTCGCGCTTATCAAAATAGCGCCAGTCACGGTAGAATAGATTTTCTTCTTTATCGAACAAGTAATCATAAGTCGCTTTATACTCACGATTCATGAATCTGATGTATTTCTTGTCTCCTGTCAACATATACAGTTTAGCATATACAGGGGGAGCCATGAAGAGAGCGTCACACCAAGTCCAGCGTTCCAAAGTTTTCAAATCCCCCTCCACCAATCTGAAATTACCTTTAGAAGGGTGATCAATAATCCATTCCGTGCGAGCCAGTGTGGGGATAATCATCGCTTCATCTTTATATTTGCGATATAAATCCAAGAAGGATTGGGACACGGCAATGTCATCAGCATGATAAAATCGCTTGTCCGGCTGCCAGCAATTCCGGTGACCTATACAGGTCAACCATTTATAGTAGGTATCATCACCGTCTTCTTTCTCTGCCAATTCAGCCCAATCGACCATACCGACATAGAGAGCACCTTGCGGCCAGTTCAGGTCGTCATGTTCCGGAGCAGGATGCGGATTGGCAATTTGCCAATCCGCAACCTTTCGCATGATAGATTTGACCTCTGTTTTTTGAAAAGGAACTTCTGCTGCCATTATAAAAGCAGTACATAATAGAGAGATACCCAATAAAAGATTTTTTTTCATTATATATTCGTTAGTTTATGATTCAGTAGCTACTTCTATCTTTACTTTCTTATCCTTCACTTGTATGTAATATGTGCCCGATTCAAGAAAACGCCTACCGTCTCCATCCACAAAACCCAAATCGTGCAACAAATCTACTTCGAACTTGAATGTTCCAGTCTCACCAGCCTTCAACATTCGCTTCTCGAAGTATTTCAATTCTTTCACCGGACGGGTAATTGTAGAATAAGGATCCGTAATGAACCAATGGACAGTCTCCATACCGTCTCTATCACCAGTGTTGGTCACTGATACTTCTACAGTTAGTCTATCTTTCGGCCCCAATTGAGTAGCAGAGGCTTTGAGATCACCATATTCAAAGGTAGTGTAGCTCAATCCATGTCCGAACTCATAAAGCGGTTCAATTGTAACATCCTGATATTTGCCTTGGTGAGGACGGGCACTCTGACGCCGATTATAATAAATAGGAATCTGCCCGGTAGTATAAGGGAAAGTAATAGGCAACTTGCCGGAAGGATTGATTCTCCCCATAAGAATACCCGCAAGCGGCCTACCGCCAGCAATGCCCGGTTGCCAAATTTCGACAATAGCATCGCAAACCGGCTCCAGACGGCAGAGTTCCAGAGGACGTCCACTCGAAAGAAGCAGTACAATCGGTTTGCCTGTCTTCTTCAGCTCCATAGCCAGTTTTTCCTGTATTCTCGGCAAGGCAATAGAGGCACGCGAAGCATTTTCTCCGCTCCAGTTCCGCTTTTCACCTAAACAGAGCAGGATTATATCCGCCTCCTTCGCCGTAGCGACAGCCTCGGTAAAGCCGGATTCATCATTGCCTTCAAAATCACATCCTTTGGCATACAACAATTGCGATTTATCCTTTAACTCCAATTCTAGTCCATCATAAATTCCTATCACATCACCATCTTTACCGTGAGCCGTCCAAGAACCCAATAAGTTCCAGCGATTTTTACCCAAGGGGCCAATCACTGCAACCTTCGTATCCACCGCCAATGGCAACCGATTCTCCTTATTCTTGAGCAATACAAAAGACTCTTCTGCCAGTTTCTCCGCCAACTTTATGTCTTCCGGCTGTAAAAAGCGTTCTTTCTCTGTAGTCTCTCTGATATAAGGGTTTTCAAACAAACCCAATCGAAACTTCAGACGGAGTATACGACGAACGGCATCATTTACCACCTCTACCGGCACCTTGCCTTCCTTCACCAATTCAATCAGATATTTGTCATATCCACGAGACATCATGTCCATATCCACACCTGCCATTATTGCTTTTTCACTGGCTTCTTTCAGATTAGCGGCAGCTCCTTGAGAAATCAGCTGAACAACGGATCCCCAGTCTGAAACTACAAATCCGTCATAATTCCAACGACCTTTCAACACCTCACGCATCGTATAATGATTGGCAGAGGCAGGTACACCACTGATATCATGGAAGCCACTCATCAGGGTAGCCGCCCCCGCCTTTACTCCCATTTCATAGGGAAGCATGTAGGTATCCCAAAGAGTCTGCGGAGAGATTTCCGTGTACACATAGTCACGTCCCGCCTCTGAAGCTCCATAACCGATATAGTGCTTCAGGCAAGCAGCAATATGCTCTCCATCTGCCAAGTCATCGCCCTGATACCCTTTCACGGAAGCTACAGCAAAGACCCCGTTCGTATACGGATCTTCCCCATATCCCTCGGAAACACGTCCCCAACGAGGATCACGCGCCACATCAATCATCGGCGAAAACGTCCAATCCAATCCAGCCAAGCGTGCTTCTTTGGCAGCCATGGCACAAGCCTTCTCCACCAAAGCCGGATTCCACGAACAAGCCTGTGCAATGGAAATCGGATAAACCGTACGGAATCCATGAATCACATCATGCCCAAACAGGACAGGTATACCTAATCGGGATTCTTCCATCGCCTTTTTCTGTATATCGTTACGCAGACGGGGGCTAGTGCTATAATAAAGAAGTGCACCGATTTCCGCCGGAATATTCTTCACTTCTTCACCAATATTGTTCGCATTTGTATTCCGTCCCGCAACGTACTGACTTAGTTGAAGTACTTTCTCCTCCATTGTCATGCGCAAGAGTAAATCCTCCACACGCTTCTCTGTCGGAGCATTTGTATTCTTATATACAGGAGACTTCTCTTTCTTTGCTTCAAGCGTGCAAAGCATTATACAAAGGCACAACCCGCACACCATAAATCTTTTTGTCATCATTACTTCTTTCATTTAATTAAATATGGCTTTAGCAGACAAGCGCATAGTGCGCTTGCCGTTACTTTTCAGTTCAAAAACGATTAAAGAGTTTGTTTCTTTTTGCAATATATCTGCTGGAAGTTGTATGGATTGCTGTGTATTCTGTTCCCAGTAAGAACCCGCATAATGTCCATTCACCCATACTTCCCCCATTCCCCAGCCGGAGACATCCAAATAAGTCTCTGCGGGCGTCTCTACCGTAAATAATCCTTTATAGAAACAAGGGATACCGCCGTTCGCCTGGGGAGTGAAAGTCAGTTCACCGACCGCACACTCGCGTACTGGCAAAGGAATCATTTTCCAATTCTCGATTTCCATGCCTGACAAGGTTATGCTGCCAAAAAGCCCTTTGGAGTTATCCAGTATCTCCGGTCCATAGGTAATACGACCGATATTCTCTGCATACAACTGCAAGGTATGTTTGCCGGCAGGGATTTTTAGGGTGATTGATTTTTTCTCTTCGGTCACCCATCCCTGCAACTTTCCGTCTACATACACAGAAGCATAGTCCCTTACACTTTCCAACGTCAACACGGGATTCTCCTCTTCTGCCGTGACCGTTGTTTCATAAAGAGCGTATCCAAACTCTATCCCCAACTCATTCATTGGCAATAATTCCTGTGCTTCCTGCGCTTCTCCGTAAATTTGTTCCAAAGAAGCCATCTCCGACATCTGTATTTCCTGTGCTGATACAGATGTCATAAATAACAGACTTAGAATTAAACTAAAACTTTTCATCCTTTCTCTATTTTCTTAAGAATGATTCTATAAACGATTCTTCCACCTTCACCTGCGGGCTGAAGCGATCACTCTTCACATAGCGATCAATACTAACCAACAGCTGTTGAGTAGCAGGACGTTTCTCTATTTCTTTCTTCGTATCCAACGCCAATACCATCAGTTTTCCGTTTCCTACTTTAGCTTCAAAACCAATTCCCAGTTTGTGGTTGGTCTCATAACTATCTATCACTTGAATAAACGGACGTAACTGGCGTGGTGCCTCGTCCATCTCAATTACTTTGGCATGTGCCAGGATATCCCACCACTGCCAATCGAGATGTTTTTCCGTAATGAAATCATCAAACATGCCCTTGTCTGTATGAATCAGACAACCCAATGTCATCGGTTTCCACTTGAACATGATAGGATTCCAGAAATGATTATGAAAATTAGAACTACGCCCTTTCACTTTGGCAGGCATCGGACATAAAACAACTGTCCTCCCTTCTTCAAGGAACTGTTTAGCCTTGGCATCAAAAACCGTTGTATAAAGAACATCTGCTGTAGACTGCATCAAATTTTTCAGGTTCTGGCGAGGATATACCCAAATGTCCCAGCTATTATTTATTGTATGATTAACCGACAAATGGACAGTCAACTTTTGAGGAGCAGCGATGCCATTTAGTGCATAACTAAATTCTCCTGCAGGAAAAACGCCATTATTACCGATATTCTGCGCTTTTAGTTTTCCGCTTTTCAATACTTTTCCATCTTTATCTGTCACCCACCATTTAAACTTGGCATTTTTTAGAGCAGAAGGGCTATAATTATAGATTTCCGCTTTTCCCGTGAACACTTCGTCATTGTAATACGAGCGTTGCGGAAAACGTAGTAAAGCAACAGTCGGCGCACAGAATTCCCTGAATTTCTCTGGCGTAATCAATCCTTTGGAATTCCAAAAAGGATCGAGAATACCAACAGGAGCATACCCCTGCCCTGTAAAATCATTAATTGACAAAAGTTGGAAACCGGACTTCAACCAAGTACGTAGCTGGGCTTCAATCACATCTTTATATTCAAGTACGGTTTGCGCACCGGAAACCTGATAGAAATCATCAGCCTGATCCAGCATCCCGTGTGCCTCCAACGAGTCACGATACACTTCAAAATTACGTGCCTGCACAGGACCCGTAAAATTAGGTATTTCTTTGAAATTAGGATAGATGCAACGTTGTCCCGACTCATGGGAGATCACAGGTACGTCAATACCCAATTCTTTGTTTTTGTCCCAATCGGTATATGGTCTTCCTTCATAAATGGCCATATGCCCTTTGGTTGTCTGATGAGTGATATAGAATTGGTCGGACTTGACGCGGGTGCGGGCGGTCGAACCGCTGTATAATCTGCGGCTATCATTCGTCCGTCCGTAATGAGTAAGTTCTTCAATAAAGTCGAAGTTTCCGGTAATCTCATTACCATTACAATAAAGTACAAAAGAAGGATGATTGCCATACTCCTTCAGTATGGCTTTCTGCTCACGACGGAAGAAATTGTAACGGGCCTCATCCGGTTCAGCATCTTTTCCCCACATCGGCATTTCTACTTCCAGATAAACTCCCATTTTATCAGCTACCCTGAACGCAGCCGCAGGCGGGCACCAGGAATGAAAACGCATGTGGTTCATTCCATAGTCCTTCAAAATAGTCAATACACGTTCCCAAGAAGCATCATCTACCGGAGCATACCCTGTTTTAGGAAATACAGCGTTCTCTACCGTACCGCGTAAATGTATCCGGTGACCGTTGAGATAAATTTTATCTTTATCCGCCGTTATCTCACGCATACCGAAAGTGGTGGATTTACAATGCTGATAGCTTTCATTATCGGCAGTCGTAGCCAACTTGCACCGCAAGGTATAAAGATTGGGGGTAAATTCATCCCACAACTGAATATTTTTCCCTAATGCAATCACATCTTCCACATAAAAAACCGAATCATTACCATTGACTGTCATCTCTTTGTTTAAATCATACTGATTGCCGGAGATTGTAAAAGTAGCTTTCCCGGTAACCGCTTTATGAGTATGATTCAATATCTTCATTTTTACTTTCACCGAACGGTCTGCTACATTCGGATATAACTGCATGTCTTCAATATATACAGGGTCTATGGCTATCAACTTCATTTCACCCAGTATGCCATTCCAGTTAATTTGCGTAAATTCGGAATGGGCATGATCCCATTTGTGAGTATCGTACTGATAACGATTATCAATACATACTGTAAAAAGGTGCGCCTTACCCGGTTTCACAAAATCCGTCAATTCATGATTGTGAGGTACACTGACATAATCAATCTTACTGACTTCCTTTGTGTCTACATAAATGGAACTTAACCAATGTGTCCGTTCAAAGTACATGAAAATACGTTTCCCTTTCCATTCTTCCGGAATAGTGATTTCACGTTGATACCAAGCCGGTCCCATATACTCATACACACGTGTCAAACGATCGATATGACGATAAGGAGATTTGTAACCTATCTTATAATCATCCGTGATTCCCGGCAGCACAATTGATTCTTGCAAACGATGCATATAACGAACATCCAGCGAACCCCGCCGGAAATCCATCACATCTGTCTGAAATCCCCACTTTCCGGATAAGTCTATCTCCTGCGTCTGCGCCTTCAGCGGTAATAATTGAACTACCATCGCAAATGCAATAAAAGCTAATTCTATCAACTTGTTTCTCATATAAATATCTATTAATGATCTTTTTTCAAATGTTGGTCAGCAAACTTCACATACTGTGTCCAGTCATACATATTAATATCATGTTTCCCCGAACGGATATGGTAGCCAACAGTACCCGATAATACAGGCTGGTTGACAGCCGGCATTTCTTTTACCGGTAGTCCCGGCAACCCGAACAATTCATAAACAGGGGAAGCATATACACCGGAAAGAAATTCTCCCTTCGGATCGGCCCAACGGTCTTCTTCCGCACTGGCAATATAAACCGGGCGAGGAGCTATCAAGGCTATTAATTCATGCTGGTCGACAGGAAGAGTTTCTTCTTTATCATTGTACTGCCAGAAGTTCCGACAAAACCAGTGCGTGAACTGACGATTCACAGCTCTCACTGTTTCTCCGAATTTTCTCCGCGACAATGCTGCACCGCCACAACCGGAGTCATTGGAGATAACCAAAGCAAAACGCGGATCTATTGCTCCGGCCCATAAAGTTGCTTTCCCAAGACGTGAATGTCCGAAGATGGCTATACATTGGGAATCAATGTCTTTATCCGTTTCAAAATAATCCATAGCACAACTCATCCCCCATGCCCAAGCAGCCAAGGTTCCCCACTCATCTTCTGCAGGCCGCGTCTGCCCCTTTTTGTAAAACAACGGATGAACTCCATTCTGGAATGCATCATCAAAATCCGGGTCAATATCTCCACGATAGAAAGTAGCCAGTCCATATCCATGCTCCATCAACATTTCTACCGGCCATCTGGAGGCTGCACTGCCACGTGGGAACATCTGTTTTCTACCATAAGTAACCATTCTTTCCTCTGACGGAAAAGTAATGCCTTCATCCGGGTGAATCGCATGATTACCTTTGAAGTTTATCCCGAAAAACATAGGAACCGGCCCTTTCCGCTGATTAGGCAGATAGATTAGCACTGTCATGAAGTGCTTTTCATCTTTTGTAAGATAGACAGCTACTTCTTTACGGGTAGCCAAGCCATTCAAGGCATATTTATCTTCGGTCAGCACCCGGAAATGCAAATCTTTCGGACGATCCGGAGTCTTGCCATATACTTGCGTTTCGAAAAGGCGGAGAAGTTCCGGACGTCGTTTTTTGCTCCATTCTTTTGCGGTTGTCACTTTCCGACCATTATTTAGGGTCAGAACGTCAGGAAGCGTATAAACAGGTACCTTATGCTCATCATAATTTACTTTCGTTGCTGGCTGTTTCAGCTCCGTAAGTTCAGTTATACATTCAGGATGCAGCACAGCTTCATGAGCTGCTTTCTGTGCTACTTCCCGCTGATCATAGTCCATACCTTTCGGATAATACGGATTCCCTACAACATTGCGCTTGAATATCTTTTCAAACCAAGTGCAGGCAACCGTATAACGCCCTATTTTCAGGTCAAGATGATGACCGTCACGATTCATGTGGTCACCAACAAAAGAGGTACGGGCATTTTGGATAGCTGTTCCTGATGGAATAACGATTTTTATTTTCGTCTGTTTCGAAGCCTTTTGCACAGCATCTACAATAGAATAATACATTGTCAACTGATCACGATTGTAATTCTTGAATCCGGTATGCGTTGCGTTGGCAGCATATGCCCATGTTTGATGAAGCATCAGTTGACATTTCTTAGGAAGATGTATACGAACGTATTTCACCAATTCCGGTAAGGAAGTAAGATAGGTTTCATACATACCGGAAAAAGGGCTCGCTTGTTGCAAGCTGACATAATCCCATTCTTCATCGGCCAACGTCATTTCCAGAGTCATATTCTTCTTCTCTATTTTCTTGCCATCCAAACCAATCTTCCGATAAGTATAAACAGAATCATTAGTACGAGCATTTCTTACATGGCGCTCCAAAGAGCAACCTCCGATAAACAGGTTGCCGATTATTGTAGGAATTCCTTCAGCATCCGCCAATTCGTGCAAATTCTGCTCCACTGCATCTTGCGAGAAACTATTCCCCACAGCCAGAATCCTGACTACCTTCTGCCGGGCATGCGTTTCGCTCACAAGAAATGAAAGCAAGAAAAGCAAACATATAAACCAAAAGTTATTTTGTCTCATGGATATTCAAGATTATAAAAATGATCTTCACTACAAGGTTCCTTTCAAAGCAGGCTCTCTATCCTAATTAGTTTTCTACTCACCAGCTTTTGTTTTATAATAATCCTTCATCAAGTACCACGCTTTCTTGCGCATCCCCTGATCCGAGATTAAGCCTTTCCGATTCCAACCATCCTGATTGGTCGGATGGAAACGGAACGGGGAGCGGAAATCAAATAAAATCCAGGGTGATACGCCTCGAAGATTAGGTATATTGTCAAACATACGGATATTGTCTCTATAAAGCCGAGCCTGATATTCTTCACTCCATGAACTTGCCACATTCTCATCTCCCGACTGCCCGTATAATGCTTCGCCACCAAATTCGGATATAATCAGCGGCTTGTCCGGTATCACTTCCCAAACAGCATTCTCCGGCTCGATTGGCCAAGGATGATACCAGCCCATATATTTATTGACTGCCACTACATCCAGCTGTGAAGTAAATGAATCTTCCATCACGAAACACTTTTTCTCACGGTTAAAGCGCACCAAGTCGAAAGCTGCTACATACAAACGGGTTGTATCCAATTTCTTACCAGTCTCCAAAAGTGAGGTAAGGAATTCATTCCTTTCTTTAGATGGCTGTGTCTCATTGGCAATCCCCCAATATCCGACAGCACACCTGTTCTGATCGCGTTTAATCATTTCCGTCAGCATCCTTTGAGCTTTCTTACGAGTACTATTATCAGTAAAATCAATTCCTTGCCAGATAGGTATTTCCTGCCAGAGGATAAAACCCATTTTTTCTGCCAGCCGAACTGTATATTCATTCTGCGGATAGTGTGCAAGACGGATCATATTCACCCCAAGTGCTTTCGCCTCATCAAGCAACATAGCTGCATCAGCTTCGGAAAATGCACGTCCCATACGTTGAGGTATTTCTTCATGAAAAGAAATACTACACATGAATGTTGGCTTACCATTCAGATAAATATCTGTTCCTTTCACTGTGATATTGCGAAAACCGATCTGCTCTTTTACACAATCGCCTGCAGAGGAAATTATTACTTCATAGAGCTTGGGATTCTCCGGTGACCAACGTTGTAACTTCTTCACATTAAACTTTCCTTCTGCCTTTCCTTCTGCATCAGTATGCATATCAATGCTTGTTTTCAGTTCAGGAATAGCAATGGTAATCTTCTCACCCGGCTTCTTATCCGAAAGATATACTTTGGCAATCACCTGATCGGGAGATTCCTTATCCAATTGGATGAAATAATCTTCCAGATATGTTTGTGGAGTAGTAACCAATAATACATCGCGTGTGACACCGCCATAATTCCACCAGTCAAATGACATGGCGGGAATGGCATCTTTTGTACGACGATTATTCACCTCGATCACAATAAAATTATCGCCTTCATTCAGCAAATTTGTCACCTCTATCTGAAAAGGAGTAAATCCCCCTTCATGACTACCTATTTCCATTCCATTCAGATAAACACGGCAACGATAGCTGACAGCTCCAAAATAAAGGAACTGACGCTTATCCACCAACCGTTTAGCATCAAAATGACGTGCATACCATACGGTTCCTTCGTAGTATTTAAGTTCCGGCATTTGTGAATTCCAGTCTCCGGGAACATTCAACCGCAATCCTCCTTTAAAAGAATATTCATAAAAATCAGTGGCACCCTTAGGACTTTGATTTCTATATACCTTCATTCCCCGGCCTTGGTCATATAAGTCAATGATGACATTCCATTTACCATTTAAGGAACGGATATCCCGACCATATACATTAGTTATCAAATTTTGAGCTACCATATTCTCTGCAAAAAGAATAAATAGCAACATACACACGATTGTCTTTTTTCTGATTTGCATTTATTTATCTGTTTATGAAGCTAACTTTTATTTCCCTAACTATCAGCTATTTGTACCCGACTTATTGTATATATATGTCCAATACGCTAGATCTATAGATACAGCGAACAGGATAACTATCTTATTTCATACCGATACATCATAAAGTCATTACTCTCTGGTAGAGAGACTTTGATGGCTCCTTTCCTATCCACAGTAGTTGTCATCCTTTTTCCATTCCCCAGCACCGGAGTGCATACCACTTCAGCGCCTTCAGGTAACCAAGTTTCTATCCATGTCTCCTCCCGGTCATTATTTTCCCTGTAAATAAGAAGATAACCATTCTTTGTCTGACAAATAGATTGAAACCCAGTCCAAGATCGACCAGAAGGTTCATCACCAATTGGTAAAATGGTTCCTTGATGGAAATCATACTGCACAGCTTTGTACTTCTCGATTAAATTTCTAATATCCAATGCTTCTTCCGGCAAGTTTGAAGCCTCAAACCAAGCCAATGGTTGCCCTGCCATGGTGGTTGCAAACAAATATTCGAAAGAATATCGACCAGGAGCAAACGGATCATCTCCGTATTTCTTGATATTTCTCCATTTGTTCAAAAACTCAATTTGAAGTTTCTCTGCCGGAACATATTTAGACAGCATCCACAGATTACGAAGCGTCCAGTAGGGATAGTAATTCTGCCAATCCGTATAACGGTTCTCCAAAAAGATATTTCCATATTCATTAAACATATGATAACCTCCCCGCCGACTGGCCGTTACATCCAGATTGAACATGACTTTATTATCGGTTTGTGCCAAGACTTTATCGAACAGGTTGCGGAGATTAATCTCTGCCTTTTTGGTAGGAATAGTCAATCCGTCAATCTTAAAAATACGAATACCATATTTATGATACAAATCTATCAATGTTTCAGCATCTTTCTCCCAATCAGCAAAGTCATTCTGCACACTTGGGTTAAACCACAAGCCAATCTCAATACCTAGTTTTTTTCCTTTCTTTACGATAGGAACCAGCCCGTGAGGATACTTCACAGGGTCTGGTTTCCAATAGTCCTTGTTATCCCAAATATTATTAAAGGAACCTTTGGCCACCGCAGAGTTCGGACTTTTGCCCACCTGCCATCCATCATCTATCTGAAAATGAGTGATTCCCAATTTAGCTGCACGCTCTAACTCTTGCAGACAAAACGCCTCATTGACTTTAGTATCCTGACTACGGTCTCCCCAAGTATTCATCATAATCATTTCATCACGATCCCGAAAGTGACGGCGAATATTCTTCTGATAATTGCGAAGAGCTGTCAGTGCCTGCAATTCACCTTCACCATATACCCCTGTAACACAACTGTATGTTTTCGTCCATTCCTCTTTCTGAATATCCTTTTCGGTAATTCCTAGTCCTGTAACCATGAACTTTCCAAATTCTGCTATAAAATCAACGTTTTTATAGGCCAACTGAACATTGGAACAAGGAGATTCCTTCAGAAAGAAAAAGCCGTTACCATCTTCTCCGTTTCGCACAAAAAGCAAATTTCCACGGTAATTATTCTTACGATAAGCAATAATATCTCTTTCAGCCAACAGATTATTATTCCAGTCCGTCACATCCCAAAACTCAACAGCTTTAGCATGCCAGTGCTGTCCTTTGAGATACAATTGGTCGAGAATAGCCGTAACGGATTTGGATTTCATGTCTTCAACGAACTCAATGTTTTTCCGGTCAGCCGCATTTTCTTCCCGTCCGCCCAAAAGACTGTTAACAGTCCCTCGCAGATAAGTGTCGCATGCTATAGCCGGACAACCGTCATATATGCGATAAATCCTTTGTATATCCAATCCTCCCAAAGAAAATGTTACTGTCGTCTTCAAGTAAGCCGGATGAATATCGGTCGCAGCAACCTTTTCTACACAATAAGCCCCGTTGGAAACTTTCTGGATATCCCTGGAAATAAAAAAGTCCGGTGCTTGCTTTACTGTAAAAGTTGTTTTCCGATTTACCTTATCGCTCAAACTATAGGTGATAAGATTACCGTCATTCCAAATAAATTTTCGTTCGATACACTCATTTCCAATCGCTAATGTATCTCCCTTCAACTCGCTATAACAGGTCTCCCATGCGTAGAGCGAATATATAGTAGAAGCAACAACCAAAGTTGCAAATAGTCTTTTCATGGTTCATTAAGTTATTAGTATTTCTTTAAGGCACGCGGGACGGACAAGTGCTCATGTGCCTCATTAAATAGATCAGTAACATATATAGTGAGATATAACCAATAACAGAATAGTCATTAGTTCCTTCATGATATCATTCATTATTATTGTGTTTGAACTGAAGAAGCCGAAGAAAAGATACACTTATAGAAAGTGTAACTTTCTTCCATTGACTTCTTAAAAATTAAAGATGTAAGATTGACTATACGGATGAATCACCTCACGGTAACTTCTTGCAACTTAGCCCACCCGGCACTTAATAAGTTTTCCGGCACAGCCATTTCCAAGCCAATCGTATTATCCTTGGTCGTATCAACAAGTCCCACTGCCCAATAATAGTTTCCTGAGACTACCCCCTTGAGACGCAAGTCAAAAGTGTATACCACAGGAATGCCCTGCATCCATTTAGACAGGTCTGTCTGTTTGTCAACAAACACTCTCTGCACTCTGTTTTGACTGTCCATCAGTGCAAAAGCCACCTTATATTTCTGGTTCCACTGCGGGATATTGGTAGGGCAATATCCCCAACCAAGGTTGTTCCATCGGTGTATAATTCGAAGTTTCTGATTCTTCACTACATCTGTAGGTACAGAAATCATATCCGGATAGAGGCGATAGCCACCTTCCGAAATAAACTGCTGCACAAGCGGGAATGTATTGTGAAACCATGATTCCGTTTCACCTACACGGAAGTCCATCATATTGACACGCGCCTCTTTACTATCATCAAATTCTCCCTGACGCACATCTTCAGGGTGTCCTTTCCGATAATTGCGGGGATCAACCCAAAAACTGTGGATTTTGCCTGTAATCCATCCGCCCTCCATTAGTATGGGGCGAACACCAAAATATTTCTTGGCAAAGTCACGTTCCCATTCACCATAATACAACCCCATACCGAAAGCGTCATGACGCAAAGAATATCCTTTTTCAACTACATCATCAAGCAGGTACTCACTGTCAAGGTCATACTTGTTATCATCCCAGTCCTTACCAGCACCGACAAAGCGGTGGTAATTGATGACAACCGGAACATCCTTGAATGCTTTCAGATACAGATCCGACAACCAGTCGAGTACCGGTCTCCGGGGTGTTTCATCTCCCGTAGAATAAAGTGTAGTGTGGTATTCACCCCATTTACCTAAACCCGTTCCGTCGATGAAGTCTACTTCCTCCGGATTGCCGAAATCTTTAGCCAGTGCCCAGACAAACTTTTCATAATATTTCTGGAAGATAGGATCATCGGGATAAGGTGACCATCTTCCTCTCCACACAAAACCCTTTGTACCGGCTTTCCGCACGAAATCGGGAGTAAAATCGTAACCTTTATCACGGCTGTCGACCACCACTCGGAAAGCAAGACGCATATTTCTTGCACGCGATCCCTCAATCAACATTTTCAGCATGGGATCCGTATTCCATCCGTAAACATTCTCTTCAGGATTCAATTTCTTCCAACTGGTACGGATATAAAGGGTATGGGCATAATCAGATACCTTTACCGTTCCCACACCGGGCACCTGCATATTGTCACACTTCTCCCAGAAGTCTTCCTTCACACCGGGGGTGGCATAGAGCACCCATCCGGTCTGCGGATTGCGCAACAGGCGTTGCCTATCAGGTTCTATTCTTATGATCTTGTTATCTCTCGCCAAGTTTTCTTTCAAAGCATCGGCAGGCTTCCCATCGCCCAAATTGGCGGCTTGGAGCGCCATCGAGCCAAGAAGCAC
>ENA-USUK01000495-USUK01000495.1-human-gut-metagenome-genome-assembly--contig:-NODE-495-length-31493-cov-11.302298_pt1 | contig 31493 bp, 25 predicted proteins | sample MGYA00250062_ERZ773400 | MGnify/ENA primary metagenome ERZ773400 (study PRJEB29103, sample SAMN06111961) | human gut metagenome | biome: human gut; feature: ankylosing spondylitis patient; material... | reverse complement strand
AGGTCGGCAAGTTCTATCGTTGCCTTTTCCAGTTTATAGAGAAATGCGAGTGCTTTCTTCTCTGAAAAATTGGTATTTAGTGCCTTTACCACCTGATTATAATTCACGGCGATACCCCTGTACTGGGAATATAAAGCGGTCAGCCGGGTATAATATTCTACTGCCGCCTTGTCGATTTTAATCACTTTGAACGGTTCGCCAAAGATGCGGGCGGTGATAAAATGCGCTTTGGTGCGCATACCGGACTGGTCGAACAATGCCAAAAAGCGGGCGTGGTCTATCGCATTGAAGCTGATAGAGTACCGGAACACTGCCGGGTCTGCTTTGGGCTTGCGTCCTGCGCCACCCGGACGGGGCGCATTTTCATTTTTCTGTTTCATGCTATATTTCTTTAAAGGGTTACGACTTCGGAGTGACCCTATCCCGGCTTCGTCCGGGCAAGGCGTTCAAAGCTGCTGAAAGAATTTCAAGCTGCTTAGAACACACCTTGCTATTTGCCAGTGCAAATAAAAATCCGCCTACGGACGGATTGGAGTTAGCGGATATTGGAACGCTCCCGGCATCGGGGGCTTGGTTAGCCTGACCGATACCTTTCGGTTGCAAAGTAACAGGTATTAAAAATGCTGTGAAATAGCGGGTTATAGGACAAATGAGGACAAACGGGGACATTTGAGGACACATCTCGAAAGGGGTTGTTTTTCTACGTTTATTTGTCCCGGATTTAAGAAAGAAAGCAATATGGATAGATGGATATATATAACGGAAAGCAGACGGCAAGAAAGCGGTTTTGAAAACTTGAAAACAAGATTTCAAGATTGCAATCTTTCAAGAAAGCAGGAAAGCAAACCGGATGGAATGATTGAAAGAAAACTGTCATTCAATCGGGAAAGCAAACTTTCTGCAAAGAAAACAAGATGTCTTTGCAGAAAGATAACAAGAAACAAGGAAAGAGAAAAAGAAGTCATTCCGGCTTTCGAGCTTTCAACATGGAACGAAAGAAAACCATCCGTCAATCTGTACGGATGGAATGAAATAAAGATGTATCACAAAAAAGAATTATTACAATGAAGAAAGAAACCTTGTATGTGGCTTTCTCCACCCAAAAGGGCGGGGTCGGCAAAACAACGTTCACCGTCTTGGTGGCAAGTTACCTGTATTACCTCAAAGGGTATAACGTGGCGGTCGTGGATTGCGACTACCCGCAACACAGTATCAGTGCCATGCGCAAACGGGATGCCGAACAGGTAAACAGCGATGAGTATTACAAACAGCTTGCTTTCAGCCAGTTCAAAGCATTGGGAAAGAAAGCGTACCCGGTGTTGTGTAGTTCACCGGACGAAGCGATAAAAACGGCGGATGAATTTCTTGCGTCTGCCGGGTCGGATTATGATGTGGTCTTTTTCGACCTGCCCGGAACGGTGAACAGTGAGGGTGTTATCAATTCGCTTTCAGGGGTGGACTACATTTTCACTCCCATAGCCGCCGACCGGGTGGTATTGGAAAGCAGCCTTTCCTTTGCGGTGGCTATCGACAAACTGCTGGTAAAGAATGAAGCGTGCCGACTGAAAGGGCTGCACCTGTTTTGGAACATGGTAGATGGACGGGAAAAAACAGACCTCTACACCCTGTATGAACAGACCATCGGGGAACTGGAATTACCCCTTATGAAAGTATTTATCCCGGACACCAAAAGGTTTAAAAAGGAACTGGACGCACAGCGTAAAACCGTATTCCGTTCTACGCTGTTCCCGGCGGACAAACGGCTGGTAAAAGGCAGCAACATGGAAGAACTGATAACCGAAATCGCATACCTTATTAAACTGTAACGATATGGCAAAGCAAAGCGGCGGGAAACCGCAAATTGACGAGGATTTTATGAAAGAGATTATTTCACAGGGCTTGCCCGTGAAAAAACAGGAAACACCATCGGTGACGGTGGAAACAGAAATAGAAGCACCGGACAAACCGGATAATAAGACGGGTACGGTGGAAACGGCAGATAAACCGGAAATCAAGGCAGAACCAAAGGAAGAAAAGGCGGTGAAAGAACCTGCCCGCCGGAAAAAGAACACTCCGGGCGATTACCGGGAAACCTATTTCATGCGGGTGGACTTGACCGACCGACAACCGTTATATGTCAGCCGTACCACCCACGAAAAGCTAATGAAGATAGTAACCGTTATCGGCGGACGCAAGGCAACCGTCAGCAGCTATGTAGAAAATATCCTGCTCCGGCATTTCGACCAGTTTCAGGACGAGATAAACGAACTGTACGAAAGCAAATTTGAAAAGCCGTTCTGATATGTTGAAATGGTTTATTATCGGAACACTCCTGTATTACGCCGTTCTCTTATGGCGATACAGGGATAGCTTGGGAACATGGTTCACGGGTGGGAAAAGAGAGCCGGAACAACCGGAAAGCAAACCGACCGTGAAAGCCGGAAACGGTGATTGTCTTGTAGGTGCAAGCCGTTACCGGATAGGACAAATGAGGACAAACGGAGACATATCAGGACACCTTTCAAAAGGGGTTGATAATGCTTCTATATTTGTCCCGCAAAGCGATGAAACGGTGGCTGAAACATCTGCTGCGCAAGCGATTGATACCGAATTTGAAATGGAATTTGAAGCGGAAGAAATGGACGTTTCGGCGGATGAAATCGAAGCGGAAGAAATCGCCTGCTACATGGGTGACGGTGAACCGGAAATGGCGCAAGGTATTACACTGGGTGAGCTGGGGCAAATGGTTCAGGTCATTCAGATAAAACAAGCGTCCGAAACGGAAGAACGGCAAGCGGTTCAAACTATCTGCCGGACGGAAACAAACCTGTTTCATTCGCTGGTGGAGCAGATTAACGGGGGCAGGTCACGGGTGGCGGAACTTTTACAAAAGCATGAGATACCCGTGCCCGCCACCGTCCCGGTTGCCGGAAGTAATGAAATGGCAGACTTTGACATGAACGATTTTCTTTAATGGTAAACTTTAAATAATAAGATGATGAAACAAAGAGATTACGGTTAGGATAAAACCTTTCCAGCACACAACAAGGGGAACACTCCCTGCAACCACAAAAATTTAATTATTAATCACTCTGCCGGGCGGACTATCCACCCGTCCGGCAATTTAAAATCAATGTATCTATAATGAATAAGAAAGTTCTTTTTTCGGCAGCCGTTCTTTTGGCTGCATCCTCCGCTTTTGCACAAGGTAACGGCATGGCGGGTATTACAGAAGCTACCAACATGGTAACGTCCTATTTCGACCCGGCGACAAAATTAATTTACGCCATCGGTGCGGTGGTGGGCTTGATTGGCGGGGTGAAAGTCTATGGCAAGTTTTCTTCGGGCGACCCCGATACGAGCAAAACAGCCGCAAGCTGGTTCGGGGCTTGTATCTTCCTGATTGTGGCTGCCACCATCCTACGTTCATTCTTTCTCTAAAGAAACGGGCTATGGCAAACTATCCGATTAATAGGGGAATAGGCAAGCCAGTTGAGTTTAAAGGGTTGAAAAGTCAGTATCTTTTCATTTTTGCGGGCGGGCTGTTAGCCCTGTTCGTGCTTTTCATCATCATGTACATGGTAGGCATTAACCAGTGGGTGTGTATCATCTTCGGCGTTACTTCGGCAACGCTGCTTGTATGGCTCACATTCCGGTTAAACGAAAAGTACGGGACACACGGGTTAATGAAATTGTCCGCACGCAAAAGCCACCCTTTCCATATCATCAACCGAAAAGCCATATCCCGATTATTCCATTTAAAACAAGCATCGAAATGAGAAATATATTAAAAGCTACTACGCTGGAAAACAAGTTTCCACTGTTCACGGTGGAAAACGGGTGCATCGTTTCCAAAGACGCCGACATAACGGTGGCGTTCCGGGTGGAACTGCCCGAACTGTTCACCGTCACGGCAGCCGAATACGAAGCGATACATTCCGCTTGGAACAAGGCGGTAAAGGTGCTGCCCGATTACAGCATCGTACATAAACAGGACTGGTTCATCAAAGAGAACTATGCGCCTGACATCCAAAAGGATGATTTGAGTTTCCTTTCCCGTTCCTTTGAACGGCATTTCAATGAACGACCGTTCTTAAACCATACCTGCTATTTGTTCCTGACGAAAACCACAAAGGAACGCAGCCGGATGCAGAGTAATTTCTCCACCCTTTGCCGGGGCTTCCTTGTCCCCAAAGAGATTAAGGACAAGGAAACAGTTACAAAGTTCCTCGAAGCGGTGGGGCAGTTTGAAAGCATTATGAACGATAGCGGTTTCATTACCCTTACCCGCCTGAACTCGGACGAAATCACCGGAACAAGGGAAACGGCGGGTATCGTGGAAAAATACTTTTCACTCTCACAGACCGATACCACCACACTGAAAGATATTTCACTGGGTGCTGACGAAATGAAGATTGGCGATGATATTCTTTGTTTGCATACCCTTTCGGATGCGGAAGATATGCCGGGCAAGGTGGGAACAGATACCCGCTATGAAAAGCTATCCACCGACCGGAGCGATTGCAGGTTATCTTTTGCTTCTCCGGTGGGCGTGTTGCTTTCCTGTAACCATATCTATAACCAGTACATCTTCATTGACGACCATACGGAGAACCTGAAACAGTTTGAAAAGATGGCTCGCAATATGCACTCCCTTTCCAAATACAGCCGTGCCAATCAGATAAACAAGTCTTGGATAGAGGAATATTTGAACGAAGCACATTCACAGGGGCTTATCTCCGTGCGATGCCATTGTAATATCATGGCATGGAGTGACGACCGGGACGAACTCAAACACATTAAAAATGATGTGGGGTCACAGCTCGCACTTATGGAGTGCAAGCCACGCCACAACACCACCGACACGCCGACCTTGTTTTGGGCAGGAATACCCGGCAATCAGGCGGACTTTCCGGCGGAAGAAAGTTTCTACACCTTTATCGAACAGGCTCTTTGCCTGTTCACCGAAGAAACGAACTACAAAAGTTCGCTTTCTCCCTTTGGCATCAAGATGGTGGATAGGGTCACGGGAAAGCCGTTGCACATCGACATATCAGACCTGCCCATGAAAAAAGGTATCATTACCAATCGCAACAAGTTCATACTTGGGCCGAGTGGTAGCGGCAAGTCATTTTTTACCAACCACATGGTGCGCCAGTATTACGAACAAAATGCGCACGTCCTACTGGTTGATACCGGAAACAGTTATTTGGGGCTGTGTGAAATGATAAACCGGAAAACGCACGGGGAAGATGGGATTTACTTTACCTATACCACCGAAAACCCGATAGCGTTTAATCCTTTCTATGTGGAAGATGGGATATTTGACATCGAGAAAAAGGAAAGTATCAAAACGCTTATCCTGACCCTGTGGAAAAGGGACGATGAAGCACCTACACGGGCGGAAGAAGTGGCTTTGTCAAACGCTGTAAGTTCCTATATCGAACTGATTACTAAGGATAGTTCGGTTACTCCCTGCTTCAATACATTCTATGAATATGTGAAAAATGACTACCGGGCGCACCTGCAAGAAAAGAACGTCCGGGAAAAGGATTTCGATATAGATAACTTTTTGAATGTATTAGAACCTTACTACAAAGGGGGCGAATATGATTACCTGCTGAACTCCGACAAGGAGCTTGATTTGCTGCATAAACGCTTCATTGTCTTTGAGTTGGATAATATCAAAGACCACAAAATTTTATTCCCCATTACTACGATTATCATCATGGAAGTATTTATTTCCAAAATGCGTAAACTAAAGGGTATCAGAAAATTAATATTGATAGAAGAAGCGTGGAAAGCGATTGCATCGGCGAATATGGCGGATTACATAAAATATTTATACAAAACCGTTAGAAAGTATTTCGGCGAAGCGATTGTAGTTACCCAAGAGGTCGAAGATATTATTTCCTCGCCCATTGTAAAAGAGAGTATTATAAACAATTCTGATTGTAAGATACTGCTCGACCAACGGAAGTACCTTAATAAATTCGATAGCATACAGAACCTTTTGGGACTGACCGATAAGGAACGTTCACAGGTGCTTTCCATCAACCTTGCCAACCATCCCAACCGGAAATACAAGGAAGTTTGGATAGGCTTAGGCGGTACACAATCAGCCGTATATGCTACCGAAGTGAGTTTGGAAGAATATTTTACATACACCACCGAAGAAACGGAAAAGATGGAACTTTTTGCCTTGTCCGAAAAGTTGGGCGGTAATCTCGAACTTGCTATCAAACGGCTTGCCGAAAGCAAGCGCAATCCCGAAAAATAATCAATTAACAATTTAAAAATCATTCAGTATGAAACATTTAAAATTCTTGTTTCCGGTGCTGTTATGCACCTTGTTACTGGGGCTTTCTTCCTGTAAGGAAACGAACGCCGACCGTCTTAGGGCGATGCGTGGTGACTGGGAAAGCGTGAAAAACCGTCCTGCGTTCTCTCTCTTTGAGGAAAACGGGCATTACCGGGTAACGACCTATCGAAAGACCTACCGGGGGACTATCCAAACGGAAACCTATCAGATTTCAGAACAAGACGGAAACCTGTTCATCGAAACGGGGTTGTCCGTCCTGCTGACTTATGACAAAGAGAATGACCGGATTCTGCTTTCTCCCGGCGGAGAATATAAACGGAGTAACCAACCAATAAAGAAGTAAACGTATGAGAACAAAGATTATAATGCTGCTCGTAGTATGCAGCCTGTTTGCCGGAAAGGTAAACGCACAATGGGTGGTGAGTGACCCCGGCAACTTGGCGCAAGGGATTATCAATGCGTCAAAGAACATCATTCAGACTTCTTCGACCGCACAGAATATGATAAAGAATTTTCAGGAAACGGTAAAGATTTATCAACAGGGAAAAGATTATTATGATGCCTTAAAATCAGTGCATAACCTTGTCAAAGATGCCCGGAAAGTACAAAAGTCTATCCTGCTTATCGGTGAGATTTCCGACATCTATGTGAACAGTTTTCAGAAGATGCTTTCGGATGAAAACTATACGCCGGACGAGCTTTCGGCGATTGCCTACGGATATACCCAACTGTTGCAGGAAAGTTCCGATGTGCTGGAAGAAATGAAAAGCGTGGTGAACATCAACGGGCTTTCCATGTCGGATAAAGAACGGATGGACGTTATCGACCGGACGTATAACGCCATCAGGAACTACCGGGACTTGGTGAGCTACTATACCCGGAAAAATATTTCCGTTTCCTACCTGCGGGCGAAAAAGAAAAAGGACACCGACCGGGTAATGGCTTTGTATGGTTCGGCGGATGAACGTTACTGGTAACTTCTAAAAATAAGTAGTATGTTATTAGCAATCGAATTTGATAACCTGCATCAGATTTTACGAAGTCTGTACACGGATATGATGCCGTTATGCGGGAACATGGCGGGGGTAGCCAAAGGAATAGCGGGACTGGAGGCTTTGTTCTATGTGGCTGCCAAAGTATGGCAGTCGCTCGCCAGTGCCGAACCGATAGACGTTTACCCTTTGCTCCGTCCCTTTGTAATAGGCTTCTGTATTATGTTCTTCCCCACATTCGTACTGGGTACGATTAACAGCGTGATGTCGCCAGTAGTCAAGGGGTGTAACAATATGCTCGAAACGCAAACTTTCGATATGAACGCCTACCGGGAACAAAAGGACAAACTGGAATATGAAGCGATGGTGCGCAATCCGGAAACGGCTTACCTTGTTTCGGATGAAGCATTTGATAAACAGATTGACGAATTGGGATGGTCTGCCAAAGATATTGCCACAATGGGCGGTATGTACATGGATAGGGCAGCCCACAATATCAAGCAATCCGTCCGGGATTGGTTCAGGGAACTTTTGGAACTGCTCTTTCAATCGGCAGCCCTTGTGATAGACACTATCCGAACCTTTTTCTTGATTGTCCTTGCCATACTGGGTCCGATAGCCTTTGCCATCAGTGTATATGATGGCTTTCAGGCGACACTGACCCAATGGATAACAAGGTATATTTCCGTTTACCTGTGGCTACCTGTTTCAGACCTGTTCAGTTCCATTCTTGCCCGAATACAGGTGCTTATGCTCCAAAAGGATATTCAGGAGCTATCAGACCCCAATTTCGTACCCGATAGCAGCAATTCAGTGTACATAATTTTTATGATAATCGGTATCATCGGTTACTTCACCATCCCCACCGTATCGAACTGGATTATTCAGGCGGGCGGAATGGGCAACATGAGCCGGAATATAAACAGTGCAGCTAACAAAACAGGTAGCGGAGTTGGTGCGGTAGCCGGAGCAGCCACCGGGAACGCTGGCGGCAGGGTCGGCGGTAAACTAATCAAAAGTAACCAATAATTAAAAATCAAGATGGAATTTAAAAGTTTAAAGAACATTGAAACCAGTTTCAAACAGATACGTCTTTTCGGGATTGTGTTTGTCGTTATGTGTACCCTGATAACGGGTTATGCCGTTTGGAACTCCTACACGTTTGCCGAAGCGCAACGGCAAAAGATTTATGTGCTGGACGGTGGCAAATCGTTGATGCTTGCGCTTTCGCAAGACCTGACACAAAACCGTCCGGTCGAAGCAAGGGAACACGTGAAGCGTTTTCACGAACTCTTTTTCACATTGTCATTTTCCACCTTTGCGGGGAACCCCTACTATATTGACCTGGAGCTTCTGATCGAAGACGGCTATCTGACAAAAGAGATCTGTGACAGCTATGATTTCGGAGACAATGAGCATTATGTGGACTATGAGAAGATTTATCTGTCCCGTTTTAAAGTCCTGAAAATTGCGTTTGACAATGCCAGGGAACAGGGCCTTACAGAGACCGGAGACTATCAGAAATTCCTTACGGAAAATGCGTACTGGCTGGATGACTACGCTCTGTATATGGCGGTGAAAAATTCTTTTGGCGGTGTCTGCTTTATGGAATGGGACGAGGACATCCGTCTCAGAAAAGCAGCGGCACTTCGCAAATACCGTAAGAAGCTGGCGGAAGAAATCGCATTTTATTGCTTCCAACAGTACCTGTTTGCAAAACAGTGGAAAGAACTGAAAGCCTATGCCAATAAGAAAGGCATTGGGATCGTAGGGGATATTCCCATCTATGTGGCATTTGACAGTGCCGATACCTGGGCAAACCCGAAGCTGTTCCAGCTGGATAAGGAAGGCCGGCCCATCGGAGTGGCGGGATGTCCACCCGATTGTTTCTCCGAGACCGGACAGTTATGGGGTAATCCGCTCTACGACTGGAGTTATCATAAGAAGACCGGTTATGCGTGGTGGATGCAGCGGATCGCCTATTGCTATCAGCTGTATGATGTGCTTCGTATTGATCATTTCCGCGGCTTTGATGAATACTGGTTCGTTCCTTACGGAGATCCGACGGCGGAGAACGGCCATTGGGAAAAAGGCCCCGGTTACGAATTATTCGATGTCATGAAGAAGAAACTGGGCAGGAAGAAAGTGATCGCGGAAGATCTGGGATTTCTGACTCCCAGCGTGATCCGGTTGGTGAAGAAGACCGGGTATCCCGGAATGAAGATTCTTCAGTTTGCTTTTGATGCCGGAAATGACAGTGAATATCTGCCGCACAATTATGACAAGAACTGTGTGGTCTATACCGGAACCCACGATAACGATACTACGGTGGGGTTCTTACAGAATATGCCGGAGAAGGACAAGAAATTTGCAAAGAAATATCTGGGACATAAGAATGACAAGAAGCTTTGCTTTGAGATCATCCGGGCAGCATTGTCCAGCTGTGCGGATACCGCAATCATTCCCATGCAGGATTATCTGGAGCTGGACAGCAGCGCCAGGATCAACACTCCCTCCACTCTGGGATGCAACTGGAAATGGCGTATGGATAAGAATGCACTGGATCCAAAGCTGGCGAAGAAGATTTATAAAATGGCAAAATTATATGCAAGAGTATAAAAATACGGAAGGCGATAAGCCTTCCGTATTTTAGTTCCGGGGACTAGCATTTTTTAGTGGACTATCTGTATATTTTTGGACTTTTTTGCACGAATGTGGAAAATAGCATTTTTATATGGTATCTTTAACAGTAGATTGGGCGGAATTCTGTCAGGGATTCCGGTTTGGGAGAGATACATATGCGTCATAAGGCTGAAAAAATGGGCAGAAACAGAGGCCAGGGGATCATTATAGGGTTTCTGGTGTTTGTCATTGCAGTCATTTCGATATGCACAATTATTTTTCGTTCCTATGTGCGGGAGTTTCATAAAGTAACAGAAAAGGAAAAATATGACCAGTATTATGTGATGATCACGGAGGATCGGAAGCCGGACTTCTGGCAGTCGGTATACCGCGGAGCCTATGAGCGGGGGCAGGCGGAAAATGTATATGTGGACCTGCTGGGGGAGCACTTGTCTCAGGAATATTCCAGATCCGACCTTATGCGGATCGCCATGACATCCGGTGTGGACGGTATTCTGGTGGAATCCGATGAAAGTGACGAGATGTCGGAGCTGATTGATGAGGCGGTAGGCCGTGGAATTCCGGTAGTTACCCTGTATGGAGACAATACCCACAGTGCCAGATGCAGCTTTGTGGGTGTGGGAAGTTATAATCTGGGAAGAGAGTATGGAAGACAGGTGCTGAAACTGGCAGCGGCAGAGGATACAGAAGATCCGTTAAAGGTAGCGGTACTGATGAATGCTCACGCACTGAATTCCACCCAGAATATCGTGTGTTCCGGAATTCAGGATGCTCTGGAACAGGAGAAGCTTCAGGGATCGGAGATCCAGATGTCTCTGATCACGGTGGATGACACCAATACCTTCTCCGTTGAGGAGTCCATCCGGGATATTTTTATGGACCAGACTCTTCCGGATATTATCATCTGTCTGAACGAACTGAGTACGACCTGTGTCTACCAGGCTGTGGTGGATTACAACTGTGTGGGAGAGATCGCCATTCTCGGATATTATGACACGGATACTATATTAAAGGCCATCGAACGCAATGTCATCACAGCAACGATCTCCATTGACACGGAACAGATGGGGGCATTTTGTGTGGATGCGTTGCAGGAATATTACAATTACGGTTATACGAGCCAGTATTTTACGGCAGATGTTACCGTGATCGATCAGAGCAACGTGGAAGAGTATTTAGGCAAACAGGAAGAGGCAGAGTGAGGCGGGGTATGACAAAGAAATTTCGGCAGCTGTCTCTTCAGGCGAAGATGAGCAGCATTTTTATTCTGGTAAATCTGGTGGTATTTGCAGTGACGGTAATTCTGATCCTTGGCATCAACAGCATGTCCTCTGAAATCGATATGGTCTATCAGGGGAATCTGCGGCTGAATGAACTGTCGGATGCCCTGACGGCAGTACAGGACAGCATGACAGAGTATCTGGATTCCAAGACCAGTGATTCCCTGGAGGAATTCTATCGCAGTGAACAGATTTATGCCCAGATGGTACAGGGGTTGAGTGATGACGTGACGGAAGCCGCCTTTCGACGGATGGAGCGTAGCATCCGGCATATGTCTGAGGAGTATCTGGATCTGGTGGGGCAGACCATCGAAGCAAAGAGAGGACGAAACGTGGAAAAATACAGGGTGCGCTATGAAAATGCCACCCAGATGTATGAGTACATAAATACTTATATATATAGTCTGAATAATGAACAGTTCCGCAGTAATTCCGAGAACTACAGCCGCCTGTCAGTGGCATTCCGCAGCTTTGAACTGTTCAGTGTCATTACCCTGACGATCGTGGCAGTGATCAGCGTGGCCATTGTGGTAAAACTGACGGGAGAAATCATCAGTCCGTTGAAGAGGCTCACGGTAATGGCCAATGAAGTGGCGGGTGAAAATTTTGATACGGAACTTCTGCCGGTGCAGTCGGAGGATGAGATCGGCGTGGTAACCGGAGCGTTCAACCAGATGGTTATCAGTATCAGACAATATCTGGAGAGACTGCGGCAGAGTATGGAGATCCAGCGTTCACTGATGGAGAAGGAACTTCTGATGGAATCCCATCTGAAGGATGCGCAGCTGAAATATCTGCAGGCGCAGATCAATCCCCATTTTCTGTTCAACACCCTCAATGCCGGAGCTCAGCTGGCGATGATGGAGGGGGCGGATCGAACCTATGATTATATACAGAATGTGGCGGATTTCTTCCGTTATAATGTGAAAAAGGGCAATGATATCGTCACGCTCCGGGAGGAACTGGAGTTGATCGATCATTATATTTATATCCTGAATGTCCGCTTTTCCGGAGATATTCATTATGAAAAGGAGATTTCGGATGATCTGTTGGATTGTGCCGTGCCCAGCATGATCCTGCAGCCCATTGTGGAAAATTGTGTAAATCACGGTATCCGGGAGATGAGTGGAGAAGGACGGATCTGGCTGAAGGTGTATCACGGGGAAGAAGATACGCTGGTCATCAGTATCCGGGACAACGGCATCGGTATGGATGCGGAGATCATAGAGAAGCTGAGAAATGGAACCTACCATGAGGAACGGCAGAGCTCCGGTTCCAACGGTATCGCCATGGGAAATGTCATAGCAAGACTGAAGCTGTTCACCCAGAACGAAGATGTCATGACGATCCGCAGTGATGGCAGGAACCAGGGCACGGAAGTGATCCTGTATCTTCCGGTAAAGGAGAGAGAAAAAGCAGATGTATAAGATCATGTTGGCGGATGATGAAGGAATCGTGATCGATTCCCTGAAGTTCATTATTGAGAAAGAATTTAAGGATATCTGTGAAGTGCAGTATGCCAAAACCGGAAGGAGTGTCATCGAACTGGCGGAGAGTTTTCGACCGGACATTGCAGTCATGGATATCCAGATGCCGGGGATCAACGGCATCGATGCCATGAAAGAGATCCGCAGGACCAATAATCACACGGTGTTTATTGTGATGTCGGCCTATGATAAATTCGACTATGCCAAGGAAGCAATCAAGCTGGGAGTTATGGAGTATATCACCAAACCCATGGAGAAGACCAGGATCGTGAACGCTCTTCGCAAGGCCATGGAAAATATCGATGCCGAGCGTCTGAAGCGGAAAAATGAGCTGTTGATCAAGGAAAAGCTGGAGACAGTGGTTCCCATTATTGAAAGTGGACTGATCCACAATATTCTCCTGCAGGAGCATTTCAGGGAGGATATCGAGAATTACCGTTCCATTCTGGGGATTACGCAGCAGTATGCTTATATGATCGCGGTGGTCAGCGGTGACGAGCAGCAGGGCAATCATATGACGAACGCAGTGGGCAGCAGTGTCCGGATGCAGAAGCATTATCAGGAGGTAAGGGATTGTCTGAAGGAACACTTTGACTGTATCGTAGGAACGGTGATGGCCAATAAGCTGGCGGTGCTGGTTCCTTACGAAAAAGAAATAATGGATTACAACGAACGTATTGAACTGATCGAGAAAGCCAGGGAACTGGTGCGCTACATGCGCAAGCGTACGGATATCAGCTTCCGTATCGGCATCGGAGGACCGAAGGATTTTCTCATGGCATCAGAGTCCTATACCGAGGCGCTGAATGCACTGGTGGCATCCACGGGCAGTGTGGCTCATGTGGATGATCTGCCGATCCGCTGCGAATTTGCCGGAAACTATCCGGTGAAACTGGAGAAGAAGCTGTTTGCGGAGATTGAGGACGGAGACATCGATAATGCTTCGGCAACGGCAGCGGCATTTTTTGACTGGATGACGGACATCGGATCGGATTTGATGAACATGCGCCTGAAGATCCTGGAATTTGTGCTGTGGTCGGAACACATTGCCTATGAGAAAGGCGGTATGACTTATCAATTGAACTCCCGGGCGGATTATCTGCCGCAGGTCATGGAGATGGCAGAGCCATCGGCCATGAAGACCTGGTTCCTGGAAAAGGTAAAAGAGTCTTGCCGCAATGTTTTGAACAAGAGAGAAGAGAAGTCCGGCAGTATCATTGAAATGGCCAAAAATTACATTAAGAATAATTACCACAAAGACATTTCCCTGGATGATGTATCCAGAGAGGTCAATATCAGCCCGTATTATTTCAGCAAGCTTTTCAAGGAAACCACGGGAGAGAATTTCATCGAATATCTGACGAATCTGCGAATGGATAAGGCAAAGGAACTGTTGGAGACCACGGAGTGCTCCATGAAGGAGATCTGCGTCAGAACGGGATATTCAGATCCGAATTATTTCAGCCGCAGCTTTAAAAAGAACGTGGGGGTCACTCCGACGGTCTATAAGGAGAATCGGGGAAAAATATGTGAACAGGGCAGTGTATAAAATGAAAAAAATGTGGAAATATGCAGCGGTTGTGCTTGTCTGTGTGCTGACACTCGGCGCCTGCGGTAATCTGGACAGCAGTAAAACGTCCGGGGATGCCGCACAGGACCGGAAGATCCAGATCGGCATGAGCTTCGATTCTTTTGTCATCGAGAGGTGGCAGACAGACCGGGATATCTTCGTATCCACAGCCAAGGAACTGGGGGCGGAGGTCAATGTACAGAATGCCAACGGGGATCTGGAACAGCAGAAGAAACAGATCAATTATTTCATTGATAAGGGAATGGACGTTATTGTCATCATCTGCATTGATTCCGAGGGGCTGGCAGAGCAGGTGCAAAAGGCGAAGGAAGCAGGGATTAAAGTCATCGCCTACGACCGAATGATCATGGATTCGGATATTGATCTGTATATCACTTTCGACAACGAGCGCGTCGGCACCATGATGGGAGAAGCACTGGTGGATAACGGGCTGTCTGGTGGAAAAGTGCTGATGCTGGGAGGTTCTGCGGTGGACAGCAACGTGGCTATGGTAGAGAAAGGATTCCGGAAGGTGATGGAGGATCATCAGGTGACAATCCTGGATTCCATGCATGCGGACGGATGGAAAGCGGAGCTCGCAGCGGCCTATGTCTATGACCATATGGATGTTGTCTCGGAAGCGGATGCCATCATGTGTGGCAACGATGATCTGGCCAGTAAGGTGGTGCATGCCCTGAAGGAAAAGAGGATGGCGGGAGACATCATGGTCGTTGGGCAGGATGCCGATCTGGAAGCCTGTCAGCGGATCGTAGAAGGAACACAGGTCATGACGGTTTATAAGCCAGTGGAGAAGCTGGCCCAGAAGGCTGCGGAATGTGCCGTGCTTCTGGCAGAAGGAAAGGAGCTTCCAGAAGAGACTGTGACGATAGAAAGCGGAAACTATCAGGTGCCCTATATCGGACTGGAACCCATCAGCGTGGATAAGACCAATATCAATGATGTGATCATAGGCAGTGGATTCCATCTGAAGGAAGATGTCTATCTGAATGTCCCTGCCGAAATGCCCTGACGGGATCGTGAATGCAGAAAACTAGGAACAGGAAAAAATTGGTAAGATAGCTGTGCTTGCAGACAAAATATTGCTAGCACAGCTTATTTTTGCCTTCCGGACAGCACAGAAAAGTGCAGAAGGTCATAAAATCATGCTATTTGATCTATGGTATTCTCTACTTGTCAACAAAAACAAACCAAACAAGGGAGGTTACTTTTTATGAGGAAGAAATTATTAAGCACACTTCTTGCAACAGCCATGGCTGTTACAATGCTTGCAGGATGTGGATCCAATGGGGGACAGCAGGCAACCACACCGGCAACGGACAATAAGACGGAGACTTCCGCAGAAGCAAAGACGGAGACTTCCGCAGAAGCAAAGACAGAGACTTCTGGTGCAACAGGCGGCGGTAAGGTCGGTGTAGCAATGCCCACCAAGGATCTGCAGAGATGGAATCAGGATGGTAGCAACATGCAGGCTCAGCTGGAGGCAGCAGGCTACGAAGTTGATCTGCAGTACGCATCCAACGATATTCCCACACAGGTATCCCAGATCGAGAATATGATCAACTCCGGATGCCAGATGTTAGTTATCGCATCTATCGATGGTGATTCCCTCGGAACTGTTCTGGAGCAGGCTAAGGAAAAAGACATTCCTGTTATTGCTTATGACCGTCTGATCATGAACTCCGATGCAGTTACCTATTATGCAACCTTTGATAACTACATGGTAGGTACCAAACAGGGCGAATACATCAGAGACCAGCTGGATCTGGATAACGCAGCAGGACCTTTCAATATTGAGTTAGTAACCGGTGACCCCGGCGACAACAATGCAAGATTCTTCTTCGGTGGTGCGATGGATGTTCTGCAGCCCTACATTGATGCAGGCAAGCTGGTAGTAAAATCCGGACAGACCGATTTCGAAACCGTTGCAACCGCTAACTGGTCTACTGAGACCGCTCAGTCCAGAATGGATGCTATCATTTCCGCAAACTATGCAGACGGAACCAAGCTGGATGCAGTGCTGTGCTCCAACGACTCTACCGCACTTGGTGTTACCAACTCTCTGGAAGCTAACTATACCGGCGAGTGGCCCATCATTACCGGTCAGGACTGCGATAAGCCCAACGTTAAGAACATGATCTCCGGTAAGCAGTCCATGTCCATCTTCAAGGATACCCGTACTCTGGCATCCAAGGTTGTAGAGATGGTAGACGCTGTTATGAAGGGCGGCGAGGCACCTGTCAACGATACCACAACTTACGACAATGGTACCGGCGTTATTCCTTCCTATCTGTGTGAGCCCGTATTCGCTGATGCAAGCAACTACAAAGAACTGCTCATCGATTCCGGTTACTATACAGAGGCAGATTTACAGTAATTTATAATAACACGGATCTGTAAGGATCCTTACGGCAGGCGGGCGTTTCCCGCCTGCTGTATTCATGGGTAAAGCAAGAATAAGATTTTAAATGTTTGATTAGATAATGTGGAAACAAGACTTGGGAGGGATACCATTGGCAAAGATATTACTGGAAATGAAAAATATAACCAAAACATTCCCCGGTGTAAAAGCACTTGACAATGTAAACCTGCAGGTGGAAGAAGGAGAGATCCATGCCCTTGTAGGCGAGAACGGCGCAGGAAAGTCCACACTTATGAATGTACTGAGCGGTATTTATCCGTACGGATCTTATGAAGGCGATATCATCTATAATGGTGAGATCTGCAAATTCGACAAGATCAAGGACAGTGAGGAAAAAGGTATCGTTATTATTCATCAGGAACTTGCGCTGATCCCCTATATGACCATCGGGGAGAATATGTTCCTTGGCAATGAACGGGGACATAAGTACAAAATCAACTGGAATGAAACCAATGCCAGGGCGGCGGAACTGTTAAAGACCGTAGGCCTGAAGGAAGGCCCCCAGACATTGATAAAAGATATCGGTGTAGGTAAGCAGCAGCTGGTAGAGATTGCAAAGGCGTTGGCAAAGAACGCTAAATTGCTGATTCTGGATGAGCCTACAGCATCTTTAAACGAGACAGATTCCAAAGCACTGTTAGATTTGATGCTGGAACTCAAGAAAAAGGGAATGACATCCATCATCATCTCTCATAAGCTGAATGAGATTTCTTATGTGGCAGATAAGATCACAGTCATTCGTGACGGATCTACCATCGAAACGCTTGTGAAGGGAAAAGATGATATTACCGAGAGCCGGATCATCAAAGGAATGGTAGGAAGAGAGATCGCTGACCGATTCCCGAAGAGAGAGCCGAAGATCGGAGAGGTCCTGATGGAAGTAAAAGACTGGACGGTACATCATCCGCTGTACTCAGACCGTAAGGTAGTGGATAACGTTAACCTCAATGTCAGAAAAGGCGAAGTAGTAGGTATCTCTGGACTGATGGGTGCGGGCCGTACGGAACTGGCAATGAGCCTGTTCGGAAAAAGCTATGGCTCCAATATCAGCGGAGAACTGTATATTAACGGTCAAATAGTAAACCTGAACAGCGTACAGGAAGCAATCAAGAACCGTCTGGCATATGTAACGGAAGACAGAAAAGGAAACGGACTGATCTTAAGCAATCCGATCAAGATCAACACGACTCTGGCAAATCTGGATGCTGTCAGCAGCCATACAGTCATTGATAAAGACAAAGAGTACAATGTAGCTGTGGATTACAAGAAAAAACTGAATACAAAATGTCCTACGGTAGAACAGAATGTGGGTAATCTAAGCGGTGGTAACCAGCAGAAAGTACTTTTGGCAAAATGGATGTTCGCGGATCCGGATATCCTGATCCTGGATGAGCCGACCAGAGGTATTGATGTCGGTGCAAAATATGAGATTTACTGCATCATCAATCAACTGGTGGCAGAAGGAAAATCTGTTATCATGATCTCCTCCGAACTGCCTGAGATACTGGGTATGTGCGACCGGATCTATGTCATGAACGAAGGAAAAATAGTAGGAGAACTGGCGGGCAGTGAGGCAACACAGGAGCTTATCATGTCCAAGATATTATCAGCCGGTAAGAAAGGAGCATTGGCATGAATAAAACAAAAGGCCTCGATTTCATTAAAAGATATACCATGATCCTCGTACTCATCGTGGTTACGGCATTTTTCGCATGGAGAACGGGAGGAGCGATCCTGCTTCCCATGAACGTCAGCAGCTTGATCTCCCAGAATGCATATGTATTCATTCTGGCAACCGGTATGTTATTGTGTATCCTGACCGGCGGTAACATTGATCTGTCCGTCGGATCGGTAGTATGTTTTGTCGGAGCCATCGGTGCAGTCCTCATGGTGAACATGAAGATGAACATGTGGCTGGCAATCCTGATCATGTTCGTGATCGGTACCCTGATCGGTGCTTTCCAGGGCTTCTGGATCGCTTATGTGAGAATCCCTCCTTTCATCGTAACACTGGCAGGTATGCTGGCATTCAGAGGACTGAGCAACGTAGTATTACAGGGTATGACCGTATCCATTAAGGATTGCACAACATTCGTTAATCTGTTCGGCGGCGGTGCTGACTGTTATATCCCTGATTTCTTCGGAAACGGACCGATCAATCTGACCTGTGTGTTTGCAGGTATCATTGCAGCAGTGATCTTTGCGGTACTGCAGTTAAAGAACAGAGCAGATAAGGTGAAGAAAGGATACGAAGCTCCCAGTCTCGGCGCTACGATCGGCAAGATCGTTGTGATCGCAGTAGTTATCTTGGCATTCAGCTATCGTCTGGCACAGCACAAAGGTATTCCCAGCGTATTGATCTGGGTACTGATTGTTATCATGGTATATGGTTACATCACTTCCAACACTACTGTGGGACGTTATTTCTACGCAGTGGGCGGTAATGAGAAGGCCACCAAATTATCCGGTATCAATACCAACAAGGTTTATTTCCTGGCTTATATGAACATGGGATTCTTGGCAGCGTTAGCTGGTATGGTAACCATTGCACGTATGACTTCCGCACAGCCGACATACGGACAGAACTATGAAATGGATGCCATCGGTTCCTGCTTCATCGGCGGTGCTTCCGCATACGGCGGAACCGGAACTGTACCCGGAGTTATCGTAGGTGCTGTACTGATGGGTGTTATTAACCTGGGTATGTCTCTGATGGGTGTCGATCAGAATATGCAGAAGGTAGTCAAGGGTCTGGTACTTCTGGCAGCAGTTATCTTCGATGTTGTATCCAAACGTGGTGGAAAATTAATTGCCAAGAATTAATTTCTACATATCTAATCAAAAGGGCCCGGTGCATATGCGCTGCAGGCCCTTTTGATGGTATTGGGCGGAGGAGAAGAGCATGAATAAGGGAAAAGAACGGAAGAAGCGGGAAGGAAAGCAGAAAAAAGGAGTCGGGATCGGAGTCAAGATCGTGACGCTTTTACTGCTGCTGGCAGTTGCTGCACTCAGCTGTATGGGAGTGCTGGTGCAGACACTGCAATCGGTCATTGTAACCAACGATGAAATCGTGGCCGGTCAGGTGGCTGAACAGGAGAAAATCTCGGAGCTTTCCAGACAGTTTACTTACATTAACGGGCAGGTGCTGACCCATGTCATGACCACCAACAGTGTGACAATGGATAATTTGTCGGATAAGATCCTGCAGGAGATCACTGATATGGAACAACAGATGACGGAGTTCGAAGGACTGCTGTCTGAGGGGGATGCCCGGAGAGAGGCGTTTGACAGTGCTTCTGCGGAACTGGCAAAATACAAAAAGACCGTGGAGAGTCTGCTGGTCACCAGTGCAGAGAATAAGACGCAGGCCTATGTGTCCGCCACATCGAATCTGCCGATGTTCAATGAACATATTGAAAGTTATATGAATCAGATGCTGGAGATCACCGGAGAGCAGATGGCACAGGCACAGGGACAGATGGAGCAGCGTGCGGCCAGAGTGCCCATGATTGTGGCGGTGGCAAGTCTGGTACTGCTTGCAGTAGTCGTGGTGATCATGCTGGGATTGCGGATCTGGGTCATCGGTCCGGTGAAATATGCTACGAGGCAGGTGGATGAACTGGTGGAGGGCATTCGCAATAACAGAGGTGACATCACCAGACGGATCCGGGTGAAATCGGGGGATGAAGTCGGCAGATTATCCATGGCCATCAATGATCTGGTGGCGCAGATGCAGACCATCATAAGGGCGATTACCGAGAGTTGCGGACATATGGAGGAAAAACAGACCGGTATTATCTCCAATGTGGAAAAGGTAAATGCCACCGCGGAGGACACCACCCAGAAGCTGGGAGTGATGGCTGGTGGCATGCAGTCTGTCACGGAGGCTATCGGAGGGGTGCAACAGGATACCGGGGTGCTGGATACCACGGTGGAGAACATGCTGGAGGTGGCACAGGATGGACGCAATTATGCGGCGGATATCAAGGATAGGGCCGGAAAAATGAAGGCAACGGCGGTGGCGAGTAAGCAGGAGGCAACCCGGGTGATGAAGGAGATCGACACGGCAATGACGGAGTCCATCGCCAACAGCAGGCAGATCCACAAGATCACGGAATTGACGGAAGAAATCCTGGGAATTGCTGGAACAACGAATCTGCTGGCACTGAATGCGTCTATCGAGGCTGCCAGAGCAGGAGAAGCAGGCCGGGGATTCGCAGTCGTGGCGGAGGAGATCCGCAAGCTCGCAGACAGCTCCAGAGAGTCAGCCAATAATATCCAGGAGATAAGTAACCGGGTAGTGGAAAGCGTGGAAGAACTTTCCGAAAATGCTACAAAACTTTTGGATTTTATGAATACCAGAGTCATGAGAGATTACGATGCTCTGGAGGATACGGGCACAAATTATCATGAGGCTGCGGATCATGTGGATGAGATGATGAATGAATTCCGACAGAAGATCGATGAACTGTTGTCGGTACTGCAGAATGTCAATAGTGCTAACTCACAGATGGAAGCAACCGTGGAGGACAGTACGGAAAAGCTGGCGGTGGTAAAGAACAACAACCGGGGATTACAGCAGGAGATGAAGGATATTTCCTATGCGGTGGATGATCTGACCGGTGCAGTGGGACAGTTGAAAGAAAGTATCCGCTGTTTTACAGTGGTATAGACAGAAAAATAAAATGCACGGGATTCCCGATGGGGAATTACCGTGCATTTTGAATGACTGCAGTTACATTTTAGGAATTTTCCGGAGCGTGATGCAGCTCCAGAGCCAGATAGGAATTGTGGTATTCCTTGCAGTAGGTGACATCTTTGTCAAACCATGCGGGAGGGACGAAAGCCTCTGCTGCTTCTTTACTTCCAAACTCCACTTCTGCCATGATCAGAGGGGCGAAGGGGGCATCAAAAACATCCAGCTCGATGGTCAGGGAATAATCTGCCGGAGGAGTGGGAAAGCCTTCTTTGAATCCGGGATGCTCCAGAGGGATCAGATAGCGTCTTTTGGAGATTACGCTGCCATCGGCTTTTTCCCGTAAATGATAATAAGATGCCTCGTTCAGCGGAAGATTGCTCTCATCTCTGGCCATCATGCCGCTGCCTTTGTAAGTGAGATAATATTCATCATCCTGTTTTCTGGCTCTGACCACAGGATTATAATTCAGATATACCTGCTCGATATGATGAGAAGGATAGCTTTCCAGATTGTCGGGTAAGGATTTCAGGGTAAACTTTCGCTCGATTTCCATAATACTAATGCCTCGCTTCTGTAATTAAGACTTAAAAACACTTCTTTAGTATAACATGATTTTCCTTGAAAATACAGTGAAATCTGCAAATATCTGCCCCTGGGAATTGAATTACGCTTCCAAATTGTGTATACTAATCATAACTGTGCAAAGTCAGAGTATATGACTTGCAAATGAGACAGAAAACAAAACGGAAAGCGAGGGAAAACCATGAGTAAGATAGCGATTTTTCTGGCAAATGGGTTTGAGGAAATAGAAGGTCTGACGGTAGTGGATATCTGCCGCAGATGTGGACTGACCATTGATATGGTGTCCATTACGGAAGAAAAACAGGTGATGGGATCACATAAGATTCCGGTGACTGCGGATATGACATTGTCCCAGGTGAATTTTGAGGAATATGATTGTCTGGTATTGCCCGGTGGCGGACAGGGAACGAAGAATCTGGAGGCCTGTGAGCCCCTGATGCAGCAGATCGATGCTTTTTATGCATCGGGAAAATACATTGCGGCAATCTGTGCGGCTCCCAGTATCTTCGGACACAGAGGAATCCTGAAGGGAAAGAGAGCATGCGCCTATCCCTGCTTCGAGGATCATCTGGAAGGTGCGGCTGTGACTGCAGGCCCCGTGGAAGTGAACGGTAACGTGATCACTTCCCGCGGAATGGGGACTTCCATCCCCTTCGGACTGGCGATCGCCGGTGTATTCTGTGGACAGGATAAGGCAGATGCCTGCGCCCACGCTATTGTATTTCAGCCGTAAGCAGCTGAAGAGAAAGACGAGGACAAAGAATGAAAAAAGCATTAATTACAGGAATTACCGGACAGGACGGCTCTTATCTGGCAGAGTTCCTGCTGGAAAAAGGATATGAAGTGCATGGACTGATCCGCAGATCTTCCATCAGCAATACCGGTCGTATCGACCATCTGATCCGGGAGGATAAGATCGTTCTCCACGGTGGAGATATGACGGATTCTACCAGTCTGGTACGTATCATCGGAGAAGTCAGACCGGATGAAATCTACAATCTGGGCGCCCAGAGCCATGTACAGGTAAGCTTTGAGGCACCGGAATATGCCGGAGATGTAGATGCACTGGGCGTGCTGCGGATTCTGGAGGCTGTGCGTATGGTGGGACTGGCCGAGACCTGCCGTATTTATCAGGCATCCACATCCGAACTCTATGGCCGAGTGGAAGAAGTGCCTCAGAATGAGAACACCCCGTTCCATCCCTACAGCCCCTATGCGGTGGCAAAACAGTACGGCTTCTGGATCGTGAAGGAATACAGAGAAGCGTATCATATGTTCGCAGTCAACGGCATTCTGTTCAACCATGAATCCGAGCGCCGGGGAGAGACTTTCGTTACTCGTAAGATCACACTGGCAGCCGGCAGAATCGCCTGCGGTATCCAGGATAAACTCTATCTGGGCAATCTGGATTCCAAGAGAGACTGGGGCTATGCGAAGGACTATGTGGAATGCATGTGGCTGATGCTGCAGCATGACAAGCCGGAGGACTTCGTTATTGCCACCGGTGTACAGCATACCGTAAGAGAATTTACCACACTGGCATTCCATTATGTGGGAATCGAACTGGAATGGCAGGGCAGCGGTATCCATGAAAAAGGAATCAACAAGGCCAACGGCAAGGTGGTGGTGGAGGTCAGCGAGGCCTTTTACCGTCCCACGGATGTGGTCAATCTGTGGGGAGATCCGACGAAGGCCCGCACGGTGCTGGGATGGAATCCCCAGAGAACCAGCTACGAGGAACTGTGCCGTCTGATGGCAGAGCACGATCTGAAGCTGGCAAAGGCTGAAGCGGTAGTGTTGAAGGAAACCGCGGAATAACAGGAGAAATAAAGAGAGGAAGTACTGTAATATCATGGAAAAAGACGCAAAAATATATGTAGCCGGCCACAAGGGTATGGTAGGAAGTGCTATTTGTAGAGCACTCCAGAGAAACGGATATACCAATATCATCACCCGCAGCCATAAGGAACTGGATCTGTGCAGACAGGTTGCCGTGGAGGAATTCTTTTCCAGGGAGAAGCCGGACTATGTGTTCCTGGCCGCAGCCAAGGTGGGCGGCATCATGGCCAACAGTGAGGCACTGGCGGATTTCATGTATGAAAATATGATCCTGGAGATGAATGTGATCCATGCGGCATGGCAGAACAACTGCAAGAAGCTGATGTTTTTGGGCAGCAGCTGTATCTATCCCCGTATGGCACCGCAGCCTATGAAGGAGAGCTGCCTGTTGACTTCTGAGCTGGAGAAAACCAATGAGGCATATGCACTGGCGAAGATCTCCGGACTGAAATACTGCGAGTTCCTGAACAGACAGTACGGAACCGATTATATCAGTGTCATGCCCACGAATCTGTACGGGCCCAACGACAATTATCATCCCACCCACAGCCATGTGCTTCCGGCGCTGATCCGCCGCTTCCATGAGGCAAAAGTATCCGGCGCGAAGGAAGTAGTCTGCTGGGGAACAGGAACCCCACTGCGGGAATTTCTCTATGTGGATGATCTGGCAGATGCCTGCGTGTATCTGATGAATACCTACAGCGGCGATGAGACAGTGAATCTGGGAACCGGCAAGGAACTGACCATCCGGGAACTGACGGAACTGGTAGCGAAGGTAGTAGGTTATACTGGGGAGATCAAATGGGATCCCAGCAAGCCGGATGGAACTCCCAGAAAGCTTCTGGATGTCAGCAAACTGGAAAGCCTGGGCTACCATTATACGACGGAGCTGGAAGAAGGTATCCGTCTGACTTATGAGGATTTCCTCAATAATCCCATGCGTGCGGAACGCTAATGGTTCCGGGCACGAACAGCGCAGGCAGACAGACGGCCCGGGAAAGGATGAAGTGAACAGAATGAATGATTTTCGGAAGACAGCACAGGAGATGCTGGAATTTATAAGAATAAGTCCTACCTGTTTTCATGCAGTGGCCAATATCGGAAGGATGCTGGAGGCAGCAGGCTTTCAGCAGTTACAGGAAAAGGAAGAATGGAAACTGGAAAAGGGCGGACGGTATTATACGGAGCGCAATGATTCTTCCGTTATTGCGTTTGTGATTCCGGAAAAGGAGGTCGGCATCAGGGGCTTTCATATGGCAGCAGCCCACAGTGATTCCCCCTGCTTTAAGATCAAAGAGAAGCCGGAATTGACCGTGGAGGAGCATTATCTGCGTCTGAACACCGAAAAATACGGCGGCATGATCTTGTCCACCTGGTTGGACAGACCACTCTCCGTCGCTGGCAGACTGGCTGTGAAGAACGGGAACGGTATCGAGGGCAGACTGGTGAATATCGACAGAGATCTCTGTGTGATCCCCAATGTGGCCATCCATATGAACCGGGAAATGAACAAGGGTGTGGAGTACAATCCCCAGGTGGATCTGCTGCCTTTGCTTGCGGACGTATCATTTGACGAATATGATACACATACTACATACGATGCACAGACCGCATCGGAGAATGCGGAGGAACAGCCGGAAACAGTAGAGAAGCCCACACTGGCAGCGCTGGCAGCAGAAGCGGCAGGCGTGGATGCTGAGACGATTCTCGGAGAAGACCTGTTCCTGTACACCAGACAGGAAGGAAAAATGATAGGAGCAAAGGGAGAATTCGTGTTGTCTCCCAGACTGGATGATCTGCAGAGCGCTTTTGCCCTGACGAAAGCATTTACGGAGAGTACTCCGGCAGAGTATATCAATGTCTGTGCGGTGTTCGATAATGAAGAGGTGGGAAGCGGTACCAGACAGGGTGCAGATTCCACTTTTCTGGAAGATATTTTACAGCGGATCGCGGAAGGATTGCAGGCGGATCACAGCAGCTATCTGCGCTGGGTGGCAGACAGCTTCCTGATCTCTGCGGATAATGCCCATGCGGTACATCCCAACCATCCCGAAAAAGCAGATCCTGCCAACCGCCCGTATCTAAACGGCGGAATCGTCATTAAATATCATGGCAGCCAGAAATACACCACTGACGGTATTTCGGCAGCAAAGATGAAGGATTACTGCGAACGGGCGAAGGTACCTTACCAGACTTATGCCAACCGCTCCGACATTGCGGGAGGTTCCACTCTCGGCAATATTTCCACCGCACATGTATCAGTGTCCAGCGTGGATATCGGACTGCCTCAGCTGGCCATGCATTCCGCTGTGGAGACAGCAGGTATGAAGGATACGGAATATGCGGTCCGGGCGCTGAAGGAATTCTGGGGCGAATGATTTTGGCAGCGGGAATTCTTAAAAAAGTATAAAAAGCGTGGAAGCACTTGAAAGTTCTGCACGAAAAGTGCATATTTAGGATACAGGAAAAGATACAAAAAAGATACGAAAGAAGGCTGAAGTTATGTTTGAAATGAAACCGGAATACTATATTGGAATTGACATGATCGATCAGGAGCATAAACAGTTGTTTGACTATGCCAGTGAAGCATACGAACTGCTGCAGGAAGAGTTTACACCGGACAAGTATGACAAGATTGATGCAATTCTGGAAAAACTGCGTGATTATACCGTAAAACATTTTTCAGATGAAGAAGCGTATATGGAATCCATCCAGTACAAAAAGATTTTTACCCAGAAGATCCAGCATCAGGAATTTATCAAGAAACTGGATGAATTTATTGATCAGCATGAGAAAGATGAAGGGAATCAGGATGAGCAGATCATGGATATTCTGAACTACCTGACGGACTGGCTGATTAACCATATCCTTCATGTGGATGGACAGATTCCGAAAGAGGCGTAAGACCTGACTTTTCCGGAATGATTTCCCACATGGGACATAAGATGTAAGAAGCGGAAGTAATGGGGAGTGCCCATGGACCAGAAACTGGAAAACATCCTGAATCTTGCATTGGAGACCCCGGAGGAAGAACGGGAACAGACGGAAAGTCTGAATGTCGGTTACAGTGCGGAGAGTCGCAGCTGGGAGCTGATCGTAAAATATCATGGCAGTCTGGACGGACTGCGGGAACAGAATATTGTGGTGGAAGAGCTGATTGCCGGATATGCGATCCTTACGGTACCGGAGACACTGGTAGATACCGTATCGGAGACTCCGGAGATCGAGTATGTGGAGAAGCCTAAGCGGTTTTACTATCAGCAGACAGATCCGGACGGCGCATCCTGCTTTCCACCGGTGACAAGAAGAACGCCTTTTCTGAATGGAAGGGGCGTTCTTTTGGCTGTATTGGATTCCGGGATCACCTGGGATCTGGAGGTGTTCCGCAAGGCAGATGGCAGTACGAGGATACGGTATCTATGGGATCAGACGATACCATGGGATCAGACAATTCCGGGAGCACAGGGGATACCACAGGAGAGGGAGATGTCACGGGAGCGGGAAGCGTCTCAGGATCAGGAAATGTCTGAGGAAACGGGCGATACGGGATATAGGAGGACACCGGATGGATTTCCCATCGGGACTGAATATACGGAGGAGGAAATCAACCGGGCACTGAACAGCAGTGTACTGGAACGGTACGGCCTGATCCCCAGCAGGGATCTGACCGGCCACGGAACGGCAGTGGCAGGGATTGCCGCCGGGAGAAGTGCGGACGGTCTCTATACCGGGGCAGCCCCGGAGGCGGAACTGATCATCGTGAAACTGGGACTTCCCAGGGAGGAAGGTTTTCCCCGGACCACGGAGATTATGAGAGGCGTTACTTATGCGCTGCGGAAAGCCAGACAGTTAAATATGCCTCTTGTCATCAATTTGAGCTTCGGCAACAGCTACGGTTCCCACGATGGAAGTTCTCTGCTGGAGAGGTTCCTGGACAATGCTTCGGAGATCGGCAGGACGGTGATATGCGTGGGCAGCGGCAACGAAGGAGCCGCCAGAGGACATTTTGCCGGCAATATAACAAGGGACGGCCGCGTGGAACTGGCTGTGGGCAATTATGAGAGAAACCTGAATATACAGCTATGGAAAAATTACAGCGATGTGTTCCGGATAAGACTGCAGGCCCCGGGAGGTGAGGAAGCAGAATTGTCCACAAATATCCAGGGAGGAAAATACACGCTGGAATTGGAACAGACTAGAATACTGGTTTATCTGGGAGAGCCTCTGCCCTATGCGGTGGCACAGGAAATCTATCTGGACATGATCCCGGCAGAGGGAAGCTACATCAATGCAGGGATCTGGACAATCCGGCTGGAACCGGTAGTGACCGTGACAGGACAATATTATCTGTATCTCCCAGCGGGAAGCGGAATCGGGGAGAGTACCGGATTCTACCGTGCCACACCCCAGGTGACACTGACCATTCCGTCTACCGCAGCCAAGGTGATCACCGTGGGAGCCTATGACCAGGTCTATGATACCTATGCAGATTTTTCCGGCAGAGGCTATGCAGACAGTACCCGTACCATCGGCGTGGCAGCTGCGGGACTGACCAAGCCGGATCTTGTGGCCCCGGGTGTGAATATCCAGGCTCCGGATGTGTACGGAAGCTTTACTCCCGTGACCGGGACCTCTTTTGCGACACCCATTGTCAGCGGGGCAGCAGCCCTTTTGATGGAATGGGGCATTGTACGGGGGAATGATCCCTTCCTCTACGGCGAAAAAGTAAAAGCATATTTCAGGAAAGGAGCCAGACCACTGAGGGGGGAGACTGAATATCCCAATGACCGGGTGGGGTATGGGAAACTGTGCGTGGCGGAGAGTCTCCTGGAAAATTAGTATCATAAAGAATGAGATTGGAAACAGTTCCGGAACAAAATGCGGCAAAACAGGTTAAATAACTTCAAGAAACTTGATTGTTTTGTAACTATTGTATAGAAATGAGGAGGCAATTTGTGTAAAAAGATGCATTGAAAGCTACATCACAAGATGATACTATAAACAAGAACAATCGTTTGCGCATATTGTGACAATAAAGAGGTATGAAAATAACGGATTGCGCAAGGATGGGGAGGAAAGTGTGCCTGCAATCTGTAGGTTGCAGGTCACGGAAAGGCGTGATGAAGGTATGAACAATAATTCTGGGAATGATAAGACAATGACGATCCATGATGTGGCGAGGGAACTGGGGGTGTCTGCCAGCACAGTTTCCAGGGCGATCTCCGGAAAAGGCCGTATTGGAGCCGCTACCAGAGACCGGATTCTCGACTACATAGAAGAACATGGCTTTTATCCCAATGCGGCAGCACAGAGCCTGGCACAATCCAAGACCAATAATATCGCCATTATCCTGCCGGAGGTCAATACCCTTGTGGATATGCCTTTTTTCCATACCTGTATGTATGGCGTGGAAGAAGTGGCACAGGCCAATGATTATGATATTATCGTGGTCACGACGAACGGAAACGATACCAAACCATTGGAGCGGCTGATCCAGAACCAGAAAGTGGACGGAATGATTCTTACCAGAACTTATGAGAACGACAAATACGTTAAATTCCTGAAACAGAAGCAGATTCCCTTTGTGGCTGTGGGGAAATTCCCGGATGATGATGTGGTACAGGTAGACCATGATAATGTGGGAGCCTGTAAGGAACTGGTGACGGTTCTGTTCGCCAAAGGGATCCAGAATATTGCCTACCTGGGAAGCAATATGGATCAGATGGTAAACCGCTGCAGGTATCAGGGATATGAGGAAGCCTACCGCAAGGGAAAGCGCAAGCTGAACCAGGATCTGGTGTACACGGATTTAAGCAATAAAGCCATGGTGGAAAAGGCAGTGGAAGAGCTGAAAAAGAGCGGTGTGGAGTGCATTCTGTGTCAGGATGACTACATCTGCGATGAGGTAGTCAGAAAGCTTGCCCGCATGGGTGTACGCATCCCGGACCAGATGAAGGTGGCATCCTGTCATTACAGCCGCATTCTGGAAAATTATCCGGTTACCATAACCTCGCTGAAGTTCAATATCACAGAGCTAGGACGGAGATCCTGTCAGGTGCTGTTGGATATGATCCATGGCAAAACAGTACCTGACAAAACACTTTTGGACTATGAGATCATCCTGAAGGAGTCTACAAAAGGCTGACAAGAGTGTGAAAATCATGATCAGGAAAAACGTTTTCCTTAATTTTGCTCAAAAAAATTATAAAAAAAGCATTTTTTTTCAAAAAAAGGATGTGCTGAAAACCAAGTAAAATCAATGGTTTCAAAACGGACTTGTACAAAGTGCACAATTTTAGATCTCAATATCAGTCATTATTATAAATTGACAACATAAGGAAATGTTGCTAAACTATTATCGTAGACAAGCGGTTGCGCAATACGCACAAACTTGCAAAACAAAACAGGAGGATAACAAAATGAAAAAGTTAGTCGCTTTAGCAATGTCACTGACTATGGCATTCTCTCTGGTAGCTTGTGGAAACTCTGATGCTTCTGCAAATGCCGGAACAGATACCACAGCAACTTCTGCAGCAGCAACCACCACCGAGGCTGCACAGCAGACCGCTCCCGCTGAGAAGCAGGACGTTACCTTGAGAATGTGGGGTGCTGAGGAAGATCAGCCCATGTTACAGGGCATGATCGATTCCTTCAAGGAGCATTACGCAGATTATGCAAACTTCGATATCCAGCTTGGTACCGAATCCGAGTCCACAGCTAAGGATACTGTTTTAACCGATATTGAGGCTGCTGCTGATGTGTATTCTTTCGCATCTGATCAGCTGATCGATCTGGTAAATGCAGGTGCTCTGCAGTCTGTTGATGATATGGACGCAGCTCTGGAAGCTTACGCTGGCAAGAGCGTAGCTGATGTCAAGAGTGCAAACGCTCCCGGTTCTGTAGACGCAGCAACCAAGGACGGCACACTGTATGCATTCCCTATGAGTGCTGATAACGGTTACTTCTTATATTACAATTCCGAGTTAGTAACTCCCGAAGATGCACAGAGCTGGGATACCTTACTTGCAGCAGCTGAGAAGGCTGGCAAGAAGGTTGGTATGACTTTTGCTTCCGGTTGGTACAATGCTTCCTTCTTCTATGGCGCAGGATTTACTACTGCACTGAACGATGACGGCAGTACTGCTATGGATTGGAACGGCACCAGCGCTGATGGTGTTACCGGTGTACAGGTTGTACAGGCTATGCTGGGTATCGCCGGCAACAGCGCATTCCTTCCGATCGCTGATGGTGATGTTTCTAACCAGATCGCTTCCGGCGAACTGTGTGCAGTAGTTTCCGGTACCTGGGATGCAGCTGCAGCTCAGACCGCTTTCGGTGAAGGCTACGCAGCTACCAAGCTTCCTACCTATACCTGTGGTGACAAGCAGATCCAGCAGGGTTCCGTAGCAGGCTTCAAGTTGGTAGGTGTTAACAAGTATTCTGCAAATGCAGGCTGGGCAACTCTGCTGGCTGACTGGATTACCAACGAAGACAACCAGGCAATCCGTTTCGCAGAGAGAGAGATCGGACCTTCCAATATCAATGTAGCTGGTTCCGAGGAGGTTTCTTCCAATACCGCTATTGCAGCTCTGTCTGAGCAGTCCGCTTATGGTGTAGTTCAGATCGTTGGCGGCAAGTA
>ENA-USUK01000476-USUK01000476.1-human-gut-metagenome-genome-assembly--contig:-NODE-476-length-32027-cov-33.866322_pt1 | contig 32027 bp, 26 predicted proteins | sample MGYA00250062_ERZ773400 | MGnify/ENA primary metagenome ERZ773400 (study PRJEB29103, sample SAMN06111961) | human gut metagenome | biome: human gut; feature: ankylosing spondylitis patient; material... | reverse complement strand
CCATGGGCGGCTTCACCTCCATGAAGGCCCTGACCCAGACGGAGGACCCCAACCGGGCCTCCATCCCCTTTGACGCGGAGCGCAGCGGCTTTGTCATGGGCGAGGGCGCCGGGATGCTGGTGCTGGAGGAATATGAGCACGCAAAGGCCCGTGGAGCCAAGATCTATGCCGAGGTGGCGGGCTACGGCGCCAACTGCGATGCCCACCACATCACCGCCCCCGCCCCCGGGGGAGCCGGCGGTGCGGCCTGTATGGCCCAGGCCCTGGCCGATGCCAGAATGAAGCCGGAGGAGGTGGGCTATATCAATGCCCACGGCACCTCTACCCATCTCAATGACTCCGGTGAGACCACCGCCGTCAAGACGGTGTTTGGGGACCACGCCTACCATCTGATGATGAGTTCTACCAAGTCGATGACCGGCCATCTGTTGGGCGGTGCAGGCGGGGTAGAGGGCGTATTTACCGCGCTGGCTCTGCACGATGCCTTTTTGCCCGCCACCGTCAATTTGCAGGAGCCGGACACGGAGCTGGCTCTGGACTATATCCCCAACCATGGGCGCGCGGCGCAGGTGGAGTATGCCATGAGCGATAGTCTGGGCTTTGGCGGCCATAACGCCTGCGTGGTATTCAAACGCTGGGAGGGATGAGGATGAACTATACACCCAATGAACCGCCCCGGACCCTGACGGCGGCTGAGATCGAAAAAATTCTGCCGCACCGTTACCCGTTCGCTTTGGTGGATAAGATCCTGGACTACACCCCCGGCCAATGGGCGCGGGGCGTCAAATGCGTGACCCGCACGGAGCCGTTTTTTGAGGGGCACTTTCCGGGACACCCCGTTATGCCCGGTGTGCTGATTCTGGAAGCGCTGGCCCAGACCGGGGCGGTAGCCGCGTTAAGCCTGCCGGAAAACCGCGGAAAGCTCGCCCTGTTCGGCGGCGTAAAAAACGCCCGTTTCCGCCGGCAGGTCATACCCGGCGATGTGCTGATATTGGAATGTGAGCTGATAGAACAGCATGGCCCGGTAGGCATCGGCAAGGCCACCGCATGGGTGGACGGCGTGCGCGCGGCCAACGCCGAACTAACGTTTGTTCTCGCGGATGCCTGAGGGCTGGTTTTGCATGGCGGATTGTGCTATAATAAAGCCATTAACCTACAGGGGGATTCTCGCTATGCTGGACCAGACATTCGGACGGGTATATACCAAATTCAAACTGCACTTCTATAAGCAGATCTTCAGTCGATTTGAGGATCGCGAAGCCACGCTGACGACGGGGGAAGATCTGATCGTCATTGCGGCAGGATATCATGATGAGATGCAGGATTTCCTGGATGCAAATCCGGGACTTCGTTCCCGTTTCAACCGGACAATTGAATTTCCGAATTATGATGCGGAAGAGCTGTTGGAGATCATGACCAACCGGGCAAAATCACTCGATTATACATTGACGGACGACGCGGTGCAGTATGTGCAGGATACATTTACAAGGATACTTGCATGTCCGCCGGAGAATTTCGGTAATGCGCGTTCGGTGCGTAATTATCTGGATCGCGTGATTCACAATCAGGCTAACCGCCTGATCGCGGAGAATAATTTTAAAGAGGAAGATCTGACGAAGCTCACGCTTGCAGATGTGCAGTCAGAGACGCTGGAATAACATGCATAAACAATGGATCAAGGATGGGCTAAGTGAATATCTGAGTGATGCGCATGCGGTATGGCATATGCCGGGGCATAAGCGGAAAGCCTGCTATGGAGATTTTCAGGACGCATTTCTCGCATGGGATGTGACGGAGGTGCCGGGGACAGATGATCTGTATCTGCCGGAGGGATTTATCGGGGATTCACTTGCCATGCTGAAGGAAATCTACCAGACCTGTGGCACGTATTACGTGGTAAATGGTGCGACGGGAGGGATTTTTACGGCAATCGCGGCATGCACGAAGCCGGGCGATGCGATCCTGATTGCAAAAAACTGCCACAAATCGGTCTACAATGCGGCGGCGATGCTGCAGCGACAGACGATTTATGTGGAGCCGACATGGAAGAAAGAGGCAGAAGATGCCTTTGCATTTACATCATTTATTGATGGGTATGTCGATGCCGATGATGTTGAAAGGCTGTGTGAGTCTCATCCGGAGATCGCGGCGGTTGTAGTGACATCGCCGACATACGAGGGCGTCATATCCGACATTGCGCAGATTGCACGTGTGGCACATGCACATCATGTTCGGGTGATCGTGGACGAAGCACATGGGGCACATCTGCCATTTTTAAAACCGGAATATTCTGCGATCCGCATGGGTGCCGATGTCGTTGTACAGAGTCTGCACAAGACACTTCCAGCGATGACGCAGACAGCGGTGATTCATGTCTGTACAGAAGAACTGGTGAAACCGGTGGAGCAGGCATTGGAGATATTCTTAAGTTCTTCGCCGTCGTATATTTTCATGATGAATATGGAAGCGGCAATCTGCTATATGGCAGACCATGATTTTACGGAATATGAAAACAATCTGCGGGAATTCCGGGAGAATTGTGCGAAGCTTCCGCAGATCACAATGATAGAGAAAGAAGCCGTATGTGCAGCAGGTGCATATGGATATGACGAGACACGGCTTGTATATTCTGCAGCTGTGCCGGGACCGGAGCTGCTTGCGATGCTTGCGGATAAGGGGGATGTCGTCTGTGAGATGGCAGGCAGAAAACATGTGGTACTGATCTCGACGGTGCGGGACGGGCAGGAAGATTTTGAACAGTTATACCGGACACTGCAGATGTGCGATGTCGCTCTGACGAAAGAAGGGGATCATGAGAAGGAGCGATGTGCCGGGCAGGAGGAATTGCAAAAACTGGCGGGAACGCTGGCAAGAGCACCAATCTATGTATATCCGCCCGGAAGTTACATCGTGAATACCGGGGAGATCATTACGGCAGAGACCGTGGAGAAGCTTTGCGCATATCAGGCAGCAGGGCTGCATATCCGGGGCATTTAGAAAACAGGGGGATGAATGATGAGACAGGAGAAACGATATGAATGTATTGATATGTGATGATGAAAGACGCGACCTGCAGATGGTCCGACTGCATGTGGAGCAGTTTGGCAAAGATCAGCAGATCGATGTGAGTATTTATACGCTGTGGAATCCAAAATCTTCGGCGGAGATAATGGCAATGGCGGAAAAACATGAGATGGATGTCGCATTTCTGGATATCGACATGCCACATATATCGGGTGATGCGATTGCCAGTGCACTGACGGAAAAGTATCCGTCAATCCAGATTATATTTTTTACGAACCGGGGCGAGATGGTTTATGATATGCTCAAATACAAATCATTTCGGTTTATTCAGAAGGCGGAACCGTGGAAGATTGATACGGCATTGATGAATCTGTCAAAACAGCGGATGACGGATGGACACGTTTTGATCGAAAAAGCAAAGAATGAAGTGATGGATGCTTCGGTGGAAGAGATTATGTACATAGAGGCAGCCAAACATCAGATCATCTATCATACGGAGGATGAAGCGATCGTCTCGAAGGGGAGCATGGCAAAGATCGTAAAAGAGCTGTGGGAATATGGCTTTATACGCGTGCATGTCGCGTATGTGGTAAACATACGGTACATCAAGCAGATTGGCAAAAAGGAACTGATTCTGAGAGATGAAACTGTATTGCCGATCAGTGGAAGCTATAAGGAAGAGACGATGAAGAATTATAAGATGTTATTGGAGAGGATCAGGTATGGAGAATCTCGTTGAAATATTTGCAAATACATTAGATGCTATATTAGGTATCGTGTTTCTGACGATGATACTTGGGAAAAAGAAGAGCATGCCGAACTGGTTGTTTGTCGTTTTGGCGTTGATCGTCCCTGTGGCAAATGTTGTGTTGCAGAAAGTATTTCCGGATAGTCCGGAGAATAATATTGTCTATATTTTACTTACCATATTCTTTGGTTTTGTATGCACGAATGGAAAAATCTCAGAGAAGATCATCTATGTCGCAATCTGGAATATCCTGCTTATGGTATGTGGACTGATCTTTGCGTCAGTTTACGGGTATGTCGTGCGCGGGACAAATGGCATGGAATGGGAGATGGATGCGATACAGCGGCTGCATTACATCATGGGTTCGAAGCTGAATCTGATCCTGTGCACGCTTCTGGTCATGGTGATCCTGAAGAAAACGAAGATGAAATCCGCGATGCCGGTCATGAATGCTGTCGTGTTCGTGATCAGTATTTTGATCGGTATTATCTTAGATATTATGCTGGATTACCCGTATCTTGACAAAAAGGGAAAGATTGCGATCGGTATCGCGATGGTCGGAATTCTGGCGATCAATGTGTTTGTTTATGTGGCAACCTATCAATTAAATAAAAGCCAGAAGCTGCTGATGGAAAATCAGCTTCTCCGTATGTCGCAGGAAGAGCAGAAAGAGGGAATGGAGCGCATGATGCGTCTGCAGGAGAAGAACCGGATGCTTCGGCATGACCTGCGCCATTATTTCACGCTCTTTCAGGAAATGCTTGCGAATGGAAATGTGGAAGAAGCACAGAAATATGTGGAGGACGTCTTAAACACGAAGCTCCAGCCAGAAGGTGTCTATATGACAGGCGATGAAATCTTAGATGCTGTGCTCAATCATTGCGATGGAATCTGCCGGCAGAAACAGATCACGTTTCGGACAGAAATCAGTGCACATTTGCCGGAAGGACAGATGGAGTTTGCGATTGCACTGCTGAATCTGTTGGAAAATGCGATTGAAGCAGAGGAGCTGGAGGAAGACAAACTGATTGAGCTGCAGATCTACGAGAGTGCGGGCTTGCTGTTGGTAACTGTCCGGAACCGGATCAGTCAGTCGGTTATGGAGAACAACCCGGAGCTTCGCACGCGGAAGGCAGATGCAAGTCTGCACGGACTTGGAAGAAAGAGTGTAAAGAAGCTGATCCGGGATATGGAAGGTTCTTTCTATGAGGAAGAACGAAACGGGTTCTTCATCTCGAACATTGTCGTATAACGTCGAAAAAGTAAAAAGTATGCTCAAAAAACAACCAACTTTGCCAGACAGGTTGTAAAATGTCAAAAATCAGGTATTGTAGTAGCAGGAAATGAAGTGAGGAGGAAGTCCATGGAACGTCTTGCATATGCAATCACAGATCATCTGCTGCGAAGAGATGTGATTCAGAAAGAGGACTACGATATCTATGTATATGGATACGCAGTGTTTCTTGAACAGATGTGTCAGGTAATCGGATTTATTCTGCTTGGGATAGTCACGAAGAACCTGTTACAGACCGCTCTTTTTTTGGGAACATTTTACCTGATTCGCAGTGCATTCGGTGGGTATCATGCGGAGACGTCGCCGGTCTGCATGCTCGTCAGCTATGGTGGCTGGGGTGCGGTCATGATACTTTCACGGTACATGGAAGCATATGCGGAAGTACCACTCGTGCTTTGGATTGTGCTCGCCGCAGATCTGTGTGTATTTGCGATACTCGGTCCGGTTGCACATGCCAATAAGCCACTGACCGCAGTGCAGAAAAAGCGGAACAAACGAAACGGATTTCTCGTTTTAGGGATTGGCTCTTTGCTGGCATTTCTTTGGAGATCATGTGTGATTGTTGGCACTGTGTATATTGGAACTGTAACCTTTGTAGCAGTGTTGGCAATGATAGGAAAAAGAAAGGTAGGTACAAGGTATGAAGAAGATTGAGGAACTTGTAGCAAAGATCGGTTACAACACTGCAAAGAAGACTGTAAATAGCGCATCTGCATGGCACAGCCATCAGGTAAAGGAGCCGGCAGCCGCACGCGCAAGCCTGCTCAAGGAAGCTTCTAAGTAAGAAGCACGCAGATAAGAAAGGGTAGATGTTCAGGTGCATCTGCCCTTTCTTTTCGTTTGCATTTTAAATATTGGTATGATAGAATAAGACAACTGTGTGATATGGGAGGACACAGAACTCGAAAGGTAAGAACCTTAGCGCCTGGTCCTGAGGGGACGGAAAAAACTCAGGATGACGAGGAGAAACGTGATCGAAAGATTCGGCGGATGCGTTTCCGCACAAGCTGAGTGCGTATACAGAAAAAAATATGCGGGTAACTGCAAAACAAAGTTCTGTAATCAGTAATGGAATCATAGAAAATTAAAAATAGAATAGAGGTAGATATTATGTGTGGAATTATTGGTTTTACGGGGAATGAACCAGCGAAGGATATTATCATCGGCGGTCTGGAACGGTTGGAGTACCGCGGATATGACAGCGCAGGATTAGCACTATTGTCGAACGATCAGATTCAGGTGCGCAAGCGTACCGGCAAGGTAGAGGAGTTACGGAAGCTCTGCGAGGCAGAGAAAATGCCTGCTACCTGCGGAATCGGTCATACAAGATGGGCAACCCACGGCGGGGTAACGGACGTGAATGCACACCCACACCGTGTCGGAAAGGTCGTACTGATTCACAATGGTATCATCGAGAATTACCGTCAGATCGTGACAGAGTACGGACTGGCTGACCAGCTTGTATCAGAGACAGATTCTGAGGTCGTTGCGGCGCTTTTGAATAAGTTCTATGAGGGTGATCCGGTCAAGGCAATCAAGAAGACAGTGAAGGTACTTTCCGGTGCATTTGCACTTTGTATTATGTTCCAGGATATCCCGGATACAATCTACGCGATTCGGAATGTAAGCCCGATGGTTGCAACGTCGTGCGAGAGAGGTTCGGTGATTGCTTCCGATCTGACCGCATTAATCGAGTTCTCAAAGGAGTATTTCGTAGTACCGGAGTATCACATTCTGACACTCAAAAAGGACGGTATTGATATTCAGGATCTGAAGGGAAACAAAGTAACCCCACAGATGTTGACTGTAAACTGGGATATCACAAGTGCACAGAAGGGTGGTTACCCATTCTTTATGCTCAAGGAAATCTATGAGCAGCCGGATGCAATCCGCAATACGATTGCACCACGTATCAATCAGGAACTTCCGGATTTCACAGAGGATGGAATTGACGATGCAATATTTAAGGATTGCAAGCGTATTTCTATTGTGGCATGTGGTACAGCGATGCATGCAGGTATGGTTGGAAAGCATCTGATCGAGAAGAAGCTTCGGATTCCGGTGCATGTAGATTGTGCTTCCGAGTTCCGGTATAAAGATCCGATTATCGATGAGGAGACTTTGACAATCGTGCTTTCCCAGTCGGGCGAGACGATTGATACGTTAGAGGCATTGAAGCTTGCGAAAAATCGCGGTTCCAAGGTGCTTTCTATCGTCAATGTGAAGGGAAGCACAATCGCAAGAGAAAGCGATTATGTATTATATACACATGCAGGTCCGGAGATTGCGGTTGCATCGACGAAGGCATATACGGTACAGGTCGCAGCGATGTATCTGATCGCATGCCGGATTGGACTGGTGAAGGGACTTATCACAGAGCATGATGCAAAACGCTTTATGACAAAGCTTACAAATGCATCGAATATTGTTGAGGAAACTCTGAAATGCGCGGATGATATCAAGCGCGTGGCAGATCATATCAAGTTTGCAACCGATACGTTCTATATCGGAAGAGGTTTGGACTACACGATGAGCTTAGAGGCGGCATTGAAGTTAAAGGAGATTTCTTATGTGCACGCCGAAGCATATGCGGCAGGAGAGCTCAAGCATGGAACAATCGCATTAATCTCTGAGAATGTTCCGGTTATCGCGCTGGCGACCCAGGAGGATGTCTATGCGAAGGTCATCTCGAATATCCGTGAGGTAAAGGCAAGAGGTGCGTATGTGGTGCTTGTCAGCATGGATGAGGAAGTGAATGATCCAAGTATCTGTGACCAGCATATCCGCCTTCCGAAGATGGATAGCGAATTTACATCCTTTGCAACAGCGGTTGTATTGCAGTTAGTTGCATATTATACATCCGAGGCAAAGGGACTGGATGTGGATAAACCGAGAAATCTGGCGAAGTCTGTAACGGTAGAGTAATTAATGCTACATATATACAACCCCCATTCGTACTTCTTGTGCAGAATGGGGTGTTGTGTTTATACCAGAGAATATTTGTATTGTAAGGAATGAAGAAACAGGATGAAAGATTTGACAAAAGGCTACCCGGCAAAGGTGATAATTTTATTTGCCATCCCGATGATATTCGGCAGCATATTTCAACAATTATATAATATTGCGGACAGTAAGATTGTAAGTACATTTGTTGGCACCGAAGCGTTTGCGGCTGTCGGTGCCACAAGTGTTGTATCGAACACTTTAATCGGATTTTTGAATTCCCTGACACTTGGATTTGCGATTCCGATTGCGAACAGTTTTGGAGGAAAGGATTATAAGCGGATGCGCCGCATGGTGGCAGGTACTGTGTTGCTGACGCTGGCAGGGGCAGTTGTGCTTACCGTGTTAATCTTGCTTTTGATTCCTGCGATCCTGAAACTTCTGGCAACACCGGAAGATATTATGAGCCCGGCACTTGCGTATGTGCGAATCATTTTATATGGCATTATATTTGTGTCTGTTTATAACATGTGTGCAAATGTACTGCGCGCGGTTGGCGACAGCCGGACGCCGCTTTATTGTCTGATTATTTCCGTGTTCGTGAATATTGGACTGGATCTGCTGTTTGTGAATGGATTTCATATGGGGATTCAGGGTGCTGCCTGGGCGACAATCATCTCGCAGGCACTTTCGGCAGTGCTTTGTCTTGGTTATATCCTGCTTAAGTTCCGGGATATTATACCGGAGAAGGACGAGTGGAAACCGGTGGAAGGACAGTACAGTGAGCTTCTTACGACGGGGCTTGCAATGGGATTTATGTCGCTTGTTGTGAATTTCGGAACGATTGTGCTGCAAGGCGCAATCAATGGATTGGGAACGGCAATCGTTGCGGCGCATACAGCGGCAAGAAAAGTGTTCGATATATTTACGGTATCACTTTATTGTCTGGGAAATGCAATGACAACCTTTGTAAGTCAGAATATGGGAGCCGGGGAACCGGCACGTATTCGCAGAGGGATTCGTCATGCCGTTGTTATAGCAACGGGAATAACAACGGTACTTGTAATTATCTGCTTTGCATTTGGCAGACCGGTATTTACATGGCTTGCGTCTACCGATAATCCGACAATTGTAGATTCTGCGGTGATGTATTCCCGGATCAGTATTGTATTTTTCTATGTGCTCGGACCGCTATTTATTCTGCGGTGCAGTCTGCAGGGGATGGGGCGGAAGGTAATACCGGTGTGCTCGAGCGTTGTTGAGATGACAATCAAGGTACTTTCTGCAACGATTCTGGTGCCGCGGCTTGCTTATTTCGGTGTGGCACTTACGGAACCGATCAGCTGGGTCTGCATGACGATTCTGCTGACGGTGGCTTATTTCGCGAAGCCGCCGGAACAGATGTTGCGAAAGTCCGCTTAAAATGGTATAATAAGCATTATATAGGCTGTGTTCACACAAGCCGGAATAATGCGGAAAACACATTATAAATTCGTCAAAGAAGGTGAAACAGATGTCAAGACTGAAGACTCCGAAAAAACCGAAGAAGGCAAAGCCTGCGAAATCACTTTACAGAGAACCTGCAAAGCGTATGTCGCGCAAAGAGCGGAAGCTTAAGGAAAAACGAAGAAAGCAGATAAATAAGCATATTGATCATGCTATGGGATTTATAGCAATTGCTTTATGCACCGTTTCAGCAATCTTGGACGTAAAGAACAACAAAGACTCATAAAAAGAGGATGGAAGAGGAAAGGAAGAGAACAGAACAATGAAGAATTTTGAAGGATTACTTGAGCAGATTAAATCATGCAGCAAGAAGAAGCTTGCCGTAGCTGTTGCACAGGATGATGCAGTCCTTGAAGCAGTAAAGGCAGCAAAGGATAAAGATATCGCGGATGCGATTCTGGTCGGAGATGCTGATAAGATCAAGGAAATCGCTGCAAGCATGGATATGAGTTTAGAGGGTTTTGAGATTATTGACGTGAAGGATCCGACAGAAGCAGCCCTGACAGCAGTCAAGCTTGTACATGATGGAGAGGCAGATATGTACATGAAGGGTCTCATTGACACAAAGGGATTCCTGAAGAGTGTACTCAATAAGGAAGTGGGACTTAGAACCGGTAAGGCTTTGTCACATGTATGTCTGTTTGAGATTGAAGGCTTCGAGAAGATGTTCTTCCTGACTGATGTTGCATTTATTCCATACCCAACATTGGAGGACAAGGTGGATATTATCAGCAACACAGTTGCAGTTGCACATGCATGTGGTATCGAGTGTCCAAAGGTAGCTCCGCTTGCAGCGGTAGAGGTAGTAAATCCGAAGATGCCTGTTACAGTAGACGCAGCTGAGCTTACAAAGATGAATGAAGAGGGTAAGATTACAGGCTGTATCGTGGACGGACCGCTTTCCATGGACCTTGCAATTGATCCGGAAGCTGCAAAGCATAAGGGAGCAACGAACCGTAAGATTGTCGGTGATGCAGATATCTTACTGTTCCCGGACATTCACGCAGGTAATATCACATACAAGACACTGGTTCACACAGCAAAGGTTAAGAATGGCTGTATCTTAACAGGTACAAAGGCACCGGTTATCCTGACATCCCGTTCCGATACATTTGAGACAAAGGTAAATTCCATTGCCCTTGCAGCAATCGTAGCTGAGAACTTAAAGAAAAACAAATAAATTATAAGCATAAATAAGCAGGAGGATAATAAAATGAGTTATAAGTCATTGATCATCAATCCAGGTTCTACATCTACAAAGATTGGTGTATTTGAAGATGAGACATTGTTGTTCGAGGAGACACTGCGTCATTCGACTGAGGAGATTGCACAGTACGATTCGATCGTTGCACAGAAGGATTTCCGTAAGGATGTCATCGCTAAGGTTTTAGCTGAGAATAATTTCGATATTAAGACACTGGATGTTGTTGTAGGCCGTGGTGGTCTGCTTAAGCCAATTCCGGGTGGTACATACACAGTTACCGATGAGCTGGTAAAGGACTTGGTAGAGGCAAAGCGTGGCGAGCATGCATCAAACCTCGGTGGTATCCTGGCAAAGGATTTCGCTGATGAGCTTGGAATCCCTGCTTATATCGTAGACCCGGTTGTTGTTGACGAGTTACAGGATGTTGCAAGACTTTCCGGACATCCGGAGCTTCCTAGAACAAGTATCTTCCATGCATTAAATCAGAAGGCAGTTGCAAAGCGTTATGCAAAGGAAGTTGGTAAGAAGTACGAGGATTTGAACCTCATCGTTGTTCATATGGGCGGCGGTGTTTCTGTAGGTGCCCATACAGGCGGTAAGGTTGTAGATGTATTCAATGCATTGGATGGCGATGGTGCATTCTCTCCGGAGCGTGCCGGTGGTGTTCCAAATGGTGAGTTGGTTCGTCTGTGCTATTCAGGAAAGTACACGGAGAAGGAAATGATCAAGCAGCTCGTCGGTAAAGCAGGCTTCAATGCATACTGCGGTTCCAACGATGCAAGAGATATCGAGGCTATGGCAAAGAATGGTGACAAGCATGCACAGCTTGTATTTGATGCATTCTTATATCAGGTATCGAAGGATATCGGAGCACAGGCAGCGGTTCTTTCTGGTAAGGTTGATCAGATCATCCTGACAGGTGGTATCGCATATGGCAAGTATGCAACCGAAGAGATCACAAAGAGAGTACAGTTCATCGCACCTGTTACAGTATACGGTGGCGAGGACGAGCTTCTTGCTCTTGCACAGGGCGCACTTCGTGTATTAAATGGCGAGGAAGAAGCAAAGGTTTACTAAGCGTAGACATATAGTTGGAGGGATAGAATGGACGAAAATAACACACAGCAGCCGGGGGGATTCCCGGATACGACTGGATATGTGAATCCACAGCAGCCGGATACGACCGGATATATGAATCCACCACAGTCAGACATGACTGGATATGTAAATCCGCAACAGCCGGATATGACTGGATATTACGGACAACAGCCGGGACAGCCGGACATGACTGGATACTACGGACAGCAGCCGGGACAGCCGGACATGACTGGATACTACGGACAGCAGCCGGGACAGCCGGACATGACTGGATATTACGGACAGCAGCCGGGACAGCCGGACATGACTGGATATTACGGACAGCAGTCGATGCAACCACAGACAGGCGGTAAGAAACCGAAGAAGCCAATGACAAAGGGCAAGCTGGGCGCATTGATCGGTGCTGGCGTTGCAATCGTTGCACTGGTTGTATGTGGCGTCATTTTCCTTCCAAAGCTTTTTAAGTCGGACAAGGAAGTCGTATTAGATGCGATGGAAGAGACATTTTCTTCCTACAGCACTGGCGGAGAGAGAAACGATGTAGTCGGATTCGATGAGGTGATGAAGGCGTATAATGAGAAAGGTGGAGATAGCAGTCTCAACCTGACATTTAACGCTGGTGAAGGTGAAAATGCTTACGCAATCGGTTGGAATCAGAATAACGCAGTGGATCAGAAAAATAAGAAGCTTTCTGCAGATGGCGCGATAACGATCGGTGGCGATGATCTTCTGTCGTATGAGGTTTTTGGCGATGAAGATACGATGACAGTCGGTATACCGGAGTTGCTTGCAGGTTATCTTGTATACCCGGCGGACGATCCGATGGGCGCGCTTGCGAATTCACCAGCCGGACAGTCACTTGGTCTGGACGCATCGGCACTTACCGGATACAGTTTAAACGCATTTGCATCTGGTTCTGATGGATCAGGTCTTACAAGTGGATATGTGAGTGCGCTGGAGACAATCTGGGATGCTGCAGAATTTAAGAAGCAGGGAAGTGCCAAGATCACAGTCAATGGCGAGAATGTAACAGCCAAGGAATATTATGTGACATGGGCAAAGGAAGATCTGCAGGATGCGTGTGTATCTGCGATCGATGGTTTGACAGAAGCGGTAACAGGTTCGCAGGATACGCTTGATCAGCTTGGTATGAGTGCAGACGACTATACATATTATATGGATCAGTTGAAAGCGGCTGTGCCAAGTGTCATTAAGCATGATCTGTGTGTGAAAGTATATGTGAAGGGCAAGAGAGCTGTTAAGATCACATGTAGCGATAAGATCAACATCTTGAATATGGTGAAGATCGATTATGATTTTTGGCTGGATGCTGGTAAGGATGATCTGTCAGGAAACTTAAGTTTTGACGTGTCAGACACTTCCGTTGGCGTGAAGTTCGAGGCACATGATATCAGCGGAAATACATATGGAAATGTAAAGGCATTTGCCGGTGACAAGGAGATTGGACTGGATTTCACAAAGGATGTTGTAGAGTCTGGTGATACAGTTACGACAAAGGTAAAGATCTCCGCTTCTTCGTACCTGTCTGTTGACTGGGAGAAGACATTTAACAAGGCGGACAATACATTTGAGAATACGGTTAATGCCAATATTGTAGGCGCAGATACCTATGTGTTTAATTACAAGGGTGCTTACAAAGACATCAACAAGGGTGTCGGCTATACTGTGGCGATTGATTCGTTCGAGCTGAAGGCAGCCAACCAGACGCTCTGCAATGGAAGTATTGATACAACGATCGATACATCGAAGATTTCTGTACAGGAGATGGATGCAAGCAAAAAGGTGTATGATCTTGCAACCATGACAGAGGACGATCTGCAGACATTTGGTGAAGAAAGCCAGAAGTTGATGGATGCTTGGGTAGAGCGTTTATCTGACAATACAGCATTTGTAAATCTGATAAATGCATTGAACAGTCTGTTTGGAACAAATTCCGATCTGCTTAATCAGGTGGAAGAGGATATCGACGAAGACACAGCTACCTATAGCGATGCAGATTTCAGCGACGATAATACAGATGAGATTACCCTCGATAATGCATCAGTTATGACCTATGATGGAAGTGCGAAATACAAGATCAAGGGATGTATCGATGGATTTAACTTCGAGTATGCGAATGAGTATGGTGTTATGTTTGAGACAGAGCAGGTATCTACGATACAGTATGGGTTATATACTGCAGAATCTGCATCCGACGCATTGGATTCTGTCTATTATGATATGTCCAACATCGACAGCTACGAGATTCTGGATACACAGTTAAACCAGACAGCAAAAGTAGAAGACAAGGATGTGCTTTATAACGTACAGACTTATAACGCATTCCAGATGAAATGTATGGATGTTACAGCCGTGATCGAAGTAGAACCGGGTGTGTTCCTGAGTATGGAAGCAAGCATCTATCTGGATGACGATGACTATACTGTGGAGCAGCTGTTGCAGGCACTGGAATCCAAGTACTATGAGAAGATACAGTAAAAATAGAGGAAAATTATATGATTCGTTATTGTAAGATCAAACATTGTATCATCGGCTTTGACCGGCCGAAGATCTGTGTGCCGCTGGTCGGACGGTCGGCGGAGGAGATCATAGCGCAGGCGGATCAGATAAGACAGTCACAGAGAAGCTCTGCCATTGATATGGTGGAGCTTCGTGGCGATTATCTGGATATTTTGCCTGACTATGAAGTGTTAGATAGATTGCTTGCGAAGGTAGCAGAGATTCTGCCAGAAAAAGTGTTGTTATTTACGATCCGGAGTGAAGCGGAGGGCGGCGAGAAGCTTGCCTTTACCACGCCGACGATCTACGAGATCAACCGGCACGTGATTGAAAAAGCAACGGCAGATATGGTGGATATCGAGTTATTCTCCGGGGCAGAGCAGGCAGAGGAAATGATCGGGATTGCAAAGGAAAAAGGGGTAAAGATCATCATGTCAAATCATGATTTCCAGACCACACCGGATGCATCCACGATCGTGAACCGGCTGCGCAGTATGCAGGATCTTGGCGCGGATGTTGCAAAGATTGCTGTGATGCCGGAGAATAAAATGCATGTGGTGAATCTGCTTGCTGCAACGGCTATGATGCAGGAAGCGTATGCAGAGGTACCGGTTGTCACGATGTCGATGGGGAAGATGGGGGCAATCAGCCGGATCAGCGGTCAGGTGTTCGGCAGTGCAATCACATTTGCAAGCTTTGCGGAGGCATCGGCACCCGGACAGATTCCGGTTGACAAGATGGACGAAGCACTTACATTGATAGAGAAATATTGTAACTAGGGGACAAGAAAGCAGAAAGACAGGAGGAGGTTTTTCTGCTTTTTATTTACGAGGGGGAGAATGTGTTGAGGGAAAGAAAAATTGTGTTGTTTGTCATGGGGGATGAAGAGATATTAGAACGTAGTCGTATGGTTGTAAGTCAGTTAGCGCTGGAATATTCTGTGAAGATTGCCAGAAATTATAGTGCGGCCTATAAGATTATTGTAGAGCATCAGGTTGATGTAATGGTGTGCGGGCCAGCGGAGGAGCAGTTTCACCAGAATATTGTAGATGCATACCGGTTTATGGAGTCAGCGCGCAGGTTGAAGCGTTATCGGGATACGCCTATGATATTGATATCTGACGTGGAAGATCCGAATGGTTATTGTGATAGGGAGCTGTGTTGTTTTGCGGTAATTGATACTTTGTCGCTCGAACATCGGTTGTGTGAAACACTTGTACAGGCTCTGGAGGAACTCTGGTGCACGAGTCCGCACACATGTCCGATGCTGCGGCAGGATAAAATAGAGGCACGAATGCTGTATATCCAGAACCAGAATGTGATATACCCGATCCAATGTGCCAAGGTCAGTCATATACTGGCATCTAACCGGTCGATGGAGGTCTGTCTGAATAATGGTGGGAAATATCCTGTGAGATATGTTACCCTGCAACAGCTTCTGGAGGCTGCCGATGTATGGTATTTCCTGCAATGTTCCCGCAGTGGAATCATTAATGCAAACTATGTACGCAATATTGATTATACAAACCGCGTTATTACGATGTGCAATTCGGATCAGATTGCAATTGGATCGACGTATGTGAGGTCGCTGCATGAACAGTTTCCGACGATGCAGGAGTTATGGCAGCGGAGACAGAATCGTTGTATGTTTTTTGAATGAACCGGCAAACATATATATGAATGGAAATTAAAACACCGGACAAGGAGAAGCGTTCTCTCTGTCCGGTGTTTGTTAAATGTGCGCCTGGCAGCGTGCGTTACTAACGGAAATGATTATTCCATCGGATATTTGATCTGCCATGTATTTCTCAGTGAGTCGCAGATCTGCATGATGCGGAGTGTCTCTGCATGCGGCATCTCCGGGCATTCGGTCTGACCAACGATGATGGCATCTCTGGCAGCGATAAACTCGAATTCATAACCGGTTGTCTGCTTGTCCGGTTTCTTTGTCTCAAGCACAAGCTTGTGATCCTGATTGTAAATACGGAATGTCTCCGGACAGTTGATGTTGTCAATCTCGATATATCCGCGGTCACCATAGATTTTTGCATTGTTGTCAGGCTGGTACATCATTGTGACAAATGCGTTTGCACATCTGCCACCTTTGTATGAAATCTGCAATGCTTCCTGCGCATCCACGCCTGTGTCAAGCTTGGCACAGGTAGAACCGATCATCGGAGGTTCGCTGCCATAGATCATGGAGATCAGATTGAGCGGATATACACCAAGATCAAGCAGTGCACCACCGGCAAGCTCCGGCTTGGTCAGCCGTTCTTCTCTCAAAAGGGAATAACCGAGGGAACAGGTAATGTTGTTCACACGTCCAATCGCACCCTTCTGGATGTACTCTGCCATCAGGCGGTACATTGGCATGAAACGAATCCACATTGCTTCGCCGCAGAACAGGTTCTTCTCTTTTGCAAGGTTCAGAACTTCCTCGGTTGTAGCGGCATTGTAAGAAAATGCTTTCTCGACAAGCACTGGTTTTCCTGCATTCAGACAAAGTTTTGCGTGCTCTGCATGATGGGAATGAGGGGTTGCGATGTAGATGAGTTCGACATCCGGATCCGCCACAAGTTCCTCATAAGAACCATAGTATTTTGTAACGCCATGTTCTTTGGCAAATGCTGCTGCTTTTTCTGTATCGCGGGAAGCAATCGCGTATGCTTCGAATGCATCCAAATCCTTTAATGTATCTGCAATAACACCGGCAATCTTTCCGGCACCCATAATTCCAACTTTAAAATTGATCATATGAAACTCCTTCCGTGTCAGCTTTTGACGATCTGCGTTTATTATACCAAAATTACAGTCGTATGTCATTTCCTTTTTACAAAAATGAAGGAGCAAGTTTTCACGGAATGGATAACAAAATATATTTATAACTGGCGGAAGTGACATGGCAGGGTTTTATTGACATTTTCGTGGGTTATGCGTTATACTGAAAACTTGGATAGGTCTGTGAATCAGACGGAAATCTATTTTTATGACAGATACAGATATGCATGAAAATCAAACATAATAAGAAAGGAAATATAGAAGTATGTACGAAAAGGTTTCTACAAAGCTGGACTTCACCAGCCGGGAAGAAAAAGTACTCAAGTTCTGGAAAGAGAACGAGATCTTCGAGAAGAGTATCGAAGAGAAGAAAGACCTGCCGACTTATACATTTTATGACGGCCCTCCAACTGCAAACGGCAAGCCGCATATCGGCCATGTGCTGACACGTGTGATCAAGGATATGATTCCGCGTTATCAGACAATGAAGGGTCATAAGATTATCCGTAAGGCCGGATGGGATACACATGGTCTTCCGGTTGAGCTTGAAATCGAGAAGGAGCTTGGTATCGATGGCAAGGAGCAGATCGAGGCGTATGGCTTAGATCCGTTTATCCGCAAATGTAAAGAGTCCGTATGGAAATACAAAGGTATGTGGGAAGAATTCTCCAACAAGGTAGGATTCTGGGCAGATATGGATAATCCGTATGTCACATATCACAATACATTTATCGAGTCCGAATGGTGGGCATTGAAGAAGATCTGGGACGACGGACTTCTCTACAAGGGATTCAAGATCGTACCTTATTGTCCACGTTGTGGAACACCGCTTTCGTCACATGAGGTAGCACAGGGGTATAAGACAGTCAAGGAACGTTCCGCTGTGGTACGTTTCAAGGTGATCGGTGAGGATGCGTATTTCCTTGCATGGACGACAACACCTTGGACACTTCCAAGTAATGTGGCACTCTGTGTGAATCCGGATGAGAACTACTGCAAGGTAAAGGCAGCAGACGGCTATACTTACTACATGGCAGAGGCTCTGCTTGACAAGGTACTTGGCGGCATGGCAGAGAAGCTTGTCAAGGAAGAGAAGATTGCAGAGGGAACACCTGCATATGAAATCCTCGAGACCTATAAGGGTAAGGAATTAGAGGGCAAGGAATACGAGCCGCTTTTTGAGTGCACAAAGGCGTATGTGGCAAAGCTTCCACAGAAGGGACATTACATTACATGCGATTCCTATGTAACGATGTCCGATGGTACCGGTATCGTTCATATCGCACCGGCATTTGGTGAGGACGATGCAAACGTCGGAAGAAAATACGACCTTCCATTCGTTCAGTTTGTCGATGGCAAGGGTGATATGACAAAGGAAACACCTTACGCAGGATTATTCGTAAAGGATGCAGATAAGCCGGTACTCGTTGATCTGGAGAAGGCAGGACTTCTGTTCGACGCTCCGAAGTTTGAGCATGAGTATCCACATTGCTGGAGATGTGATACACCGCTTATCTACTATGCGAGAGATACATGGTTTATCAAGATGTCCGCAGTGAAGGACAGACTGGTGAAGAATAATAATACTGTAAACTGGATTCCGGAAGGTATCGGTAAGGGACGTTTCGGCGCATGGCTGGAAAATGTTCAGGACTGGGGATTATCCCGTAACCGTTACTGGGGAACTCCACTGAATATCTGGGAGTGCTCTTGTGGTAAGCGTCATGCAATCGGTTCCATCGAGGAACTGAAATCCATGAGCGACAACTGCCCGGATGATATCGAGCTGCACCGTCCATACATTGATGCAGTGACGATCAAGTGTCCGGACTGTGGCGGCGAGATGAAGCGTGTGCCGGAGGTTATCGACTGCTGGTTCGATTCCGGTGCGATGCCATTTGCACAGTGGCATTATCCGTTTGAGAATCAGGATATCTTCGAGGACAACTTCCCGGCTGACTTCATCAGTGAGGCGGTTGACCAGACAAGAGGATGGTTCTATTCCCTGATGGCAATCTCCACATTGCTCTTTGACAAGGCGCCTTACAAGAATGTTATCGTGCTTGGTCACGTACAGGATAAGGACGGACAGAAGATGAGTAAGTCCAAGGGTAACGCGGTTGATCCGATGGATGCCCTGAACAAATACGGCGCAGATGCAATCCGCTGGTACTTCTACAGCAACTCCGCACCTTGGCTTCCAAACCGCTTCCATGAGGATGCAGTGGTCGAAGGCCAGAGAAAGTTCATGGGTACGCTCTGGAACACATATGCATTCTATGTACTGTATGCAAATATTGACGAGTTTGATCCAACGAAGTATACATTGGAGTATGACAAGCTGTCCGTGATGGACAAGTGGCTGTTGTCAAAGCTTAATTCTATGGTGAAGTCCGTAGATGATAATCTGGGCAACTACCGTATTCCGGAGGCAACCAAGGCACTTGCTGAGTTTGTCGATGATATGAGTAACTGGTATGTCAGACGTTGTCGTGAGCGTTACTGGGCAAAGGATATGCCACAGGATAAGATCAATGCGTACATGACACTGTATACAGCACTTGTGACACTCTGCAAGGCTGCAGCACCGATGATTCCGTTTTTGACAGAGGATATCTATCAGAACTTAGTTCGCACGGTAGATAAGAATGCACCGGAATCTATCCACCTGTGTGACTTCCCGGAGGTAAATGAGTCCATGATCGATCCGGAGCTTGAAGCAAGCATGGATGAAGTACTGAAGGTCGTTGTATTTGGTCGTGCCGCAAGAAATACTGCGAACATCAAGTCCCGTCAGCCGATTGCAAATATGTACATCAAGGCTGCAAAGACACTGGATGATTATTTCGTAGATATCCTGCGCGACGAGCTGAATGTGAAGAATGTAGAGTTCAAGGAAGACCTGTCTGCATTTACTGCATATTCATTCAAGCCACAGCTTCGTACCGTTGGACCAAAGTATGGCAAGCATCTGAACGCAATCAAGGAATACCTTGCAAATGTAGATGGCAACGCAGCGATGAGCGAGCTTAAGGCAAACGGCGTGATCAAGTTCACAGCCGATGATACAGAGATCGCACTGGCAGAGGAAGATCTGCTGATCGATGTAGCGAAGATGGAAGGCTATGTGACAGAGGGCGATAACTATGTAACGGTTGTTATCGACACAACCCTGACACCGGAGCTGATTGAGGAAGGCTATGTGCGTGAGGTGATCTCCAAGATCCAGACGATGCGTAAGGATTCTGACTTCCAGGTAACAGACCGCATCAAGGTCTATGTAACCGGCAATGCGAAGATCGCAGAGGTTATGGAGAAGAACGCAGATGAGATCAAGCGAGTCGTACTTGGCGATGCATTTGTGATGGATGCAGCGTGTGACAACTCAAAAGAGTGGAACATCAACGGCGAGAAAGTTACGATCGGCGTGGAAGTAAGTAAATAAAATAATAAGTAAAGTTCTGCAAATCAAACAGAGGATTTGCAAGCAAATTATATAAAATTTTTTGTTAATTCACACATTCATGGGCAGATGTAACGAAAAATACATTTTTCATTGTATCGTGTAATTATGTCTGCTACACTGAATGTGTTGGAATGGGGCTGGGATGCCCTGAAATGACATGTCTGCGACGGGATATTATTGCAGAGAGGGGTTCGGATGCGGAATAGAATACGCATGCATACCGGATAAAACTGTGATAATGAAAGGAAGAGCAACGGGGATGATATGGACATGTTACGTAAGATAAGTGTGGGCATTTTCGGATGTACATACGCACATAAACAAGGAGGATTAATTCTATGAAGAAGATGGCTGACTTTGATAAGGAAAGCTTCAAGAAGGACGTCATTAACAACGTCAAAAACCTTTTCCGTAAGACTATCGATGAAGCAACACAGGAACAGGTATTTCAGGCAGTGTCCTACGCAGTGAAGGATCATATCATTGATCGCTGGATCGCTACGCAGAAGGCATACGAGGAGAAGAATGCAAAGACTGTTTACTACCTGTCTATGGAGTTCCTTATGGGCCGTGCACTTGGTAATAATATGATCAACCTCACATGCTATGAGCAGGTGAAGGAAGCATTGGCAGAGCTTGGCTTTGACTTGAATGTGATCGAGGATCAGGAGCCGGATGCAGCACTTGGTAATGGTGGTCTTGGCAGACTGGCTGCATGTTTCCTGGATTCCCTTGCTACATTGAACTACCCGGCATATGGCTGTGGTATCCGTTATCGTTACGGTATGTTCAAGCAGGCAATCGAGAATGGTTACCAGATCGAGAAGCCAGATAACTGGTTGAAGAACGGCAACCCATTTGAAGTAAAGCGTCCGGAGTATGAAGTAGAGGTTAAGTTCGGTGGCTATGTAGCGACAGAATGCAGAGAGGGAAAGAATTACTTCGTACACAAGGATTATCAGGCAGTTCGTGCGATTCCATATGATCTTCCAATCATTGGATATGGCAATAATGTTGTAAATACACTCCGTATCTGGGATGCAGAGCCGGTACAGGAGTTCAATCTTAATTCATTTGATAAGGGTGAATATCAGAACGCAGTGGAGCAGGCAAACCTTGCCCGTAACATCGTTGAGGTACTTTATCCAAACGATAACCATTATTCAGGTAAGGAGCTTCGTCTGAAGCAGCAGTACTTCTTCGTATCCGCTTCTGTACAGAGAGCAATCCTGAAGTTCAAGGAGAACAACGCAGATATCCATGATCTTCCAAACAAGGTTACATTCCAGTTGAACGATACACATCCAACTGTAACAGTAGCAGAGCTTATGAGAATCCTTGTTGATGAGGAGAATCTTGAGTGGGATGATGCTTGGGATATCACTTGCAGAACATGCGCATATACAAACCATACAATCATGGCTGAGGCACTTGAGAAGTGGCCAATCGACCTCTTCCAGAAGCTTCTTCCTAGAGTATATCAGATCGTAGATGAGATCAACCGTAGATTCGTTCTTAAGATTGAAGATATGTATCCGGGCAACCAGGATAAGGTTCGCAGCATGGCTATCCTCTATGATGGTCAGGTTAAGATGGCTCACCTTGCTATCGCCGGATCTTACTCCGTAAACGGTGTTGCTAAACTTCATACAGAAATCTTGAAGAAGCGTGAGCTTCGTGATTTCTACGAGATGCGTCCGGAGCAGTTCAACAACAAGACAAACGGTATTACACAGAGAAGATTCCTTCTCCATGCAAACCCATTGCTTGCTGACTGGGCTACAAAGAAGGTCGGCGACGGCTGGATCACAGATCTTCCGGTACTTGAAGGTCTGAAGAAGTACGCAACAGACAAGAAGGCTCAGAAGGAGTTCATGGACATTAAGTACAAGAACAAGGTTCGTCTGGCTGAGTACATCAAGGAACACAATGGTATCGATGTAGATCCGAACTCTATCTTCGATGTTCAGGTTAAGAGACTTCATGAGTACAAGAGACAGCAGCTTAACATCCTTCATGTTATGCATCTGTACAATGAGTTGAAGGCAAATCCGGATATGGATTTTGAGCCGACAACATTTATCTTCGGTGCAAAGGCAGCAGCTGGTTACAAGACAGCAAAGCTTACAATTAAGCTGATTAACTCTGTAGCAGACGTGATCAACAATGATAAGTCTATCAAGGGCAAGATCAAGGTTGTATTCATCGAGAACTACCGTGTATCAAACGCAGAGATCATCTTCGCAGCAGCAGATGTATCGGAGCAGATCTCAACAGCTTCCCGTGAGGCTTCCGGTACAGGTAACATGAAGTTCATGTTGAACGGTGCTGTTACACTTGGTACGATGGATGGTGCAAACGTAGAGATCGTAGAGGAAGTTGGTAAGGAGAACGCATTTATCTTTGGACTTTCAGCTGAGGAAGTAATGAAGTATGAGAAGGATGGCGGTTACTATCCAATGGACATCTACAATTCAAATCCAAAGGTTAAGAAGGTTCTTGACCAGCTGGTAGATGGAACTTACTCAAATGGCGATAAGGAATTGTTCCGTGACTTATATGATTCTCTTGTAATGAAGGACGTATACTTCACATTGAAGGATTTCGATTCTTATGCAGATGCACAGAAGCGTGTAAACAAGGCTTACAAGGATAAGGCTAACTGGGCTAAGATGGTTATGCTCAACACTGCTTGTGCAGGTAAGTTCTCTTCTGATAGAACAATCGAAGAGTATGCACAGGAGATCTGGAAGCTTGAGAAAGTAGAAGTTACATTGTAATTTTATAGATAGGAATATATGAGCGGCTGTGCGTGCACATGCCGGTTATATGGGAGAAGGCTGTCACCGATGGTGGCAGCCTTTTTGGAGTACATTGGGGTGGAATGGGTAGAATGTGGTGGAGTGGGAAAACTCCCGCATTTATGCGGTGCATTTGACGACCGCTAATCAGAGCAAGATGCGCAGAGCGCATCTTGTCTCTGTGGATATTGGGGCGGATTGGGTAGAAAATGGCAGAGCGGGAGAAAATCCCCAACCGGAAGGTAAAGAGAAGCAAGCAGGTTGGGTAGAAAATGGCGGAACGGGAGAAAATCCCCAACCGGAAGGTAAAGAGAAGCAAGCAGGTTGGGTAGAAAGTGGTAGAGCGAGAGAAACTCCCCAACCGGAAGCTACGAGAAGTAGTGCTCGATGATATGTAGGACAAGTTCAGAATCAAGTGGCGTTTGACGCGACTCATATGTAAGAATCAAATTGCCGTCAGGATAGATATTGTTCCGGCAATAACGTCGGATTTTCGTTAAGGCATTGTCGAGATAGTCTTCCTCCCCCATCATTCCTAAGTGCTCCCAATAATATATTTTCTTTGTGACAGGATGTCGGATCGTGAAGTCCGGATAGACAGTATGAGATCCAAGTTGCAAACATGCTTCATATCGAAAAGGAATTTGCTTTGAAAATAGGGCATTGGCAATAAGAACTTCTGATTTGGAACGTACCAGAATCCCCGCATAAGTATTATGAATTAATTTTTCTGGATAGTTATTGGATCTTTGATAGTCGGTTGTTGACCATGAAACTTCATCATTGAAAACTGCTGAAAGTAGAAGATTGTGATAGGAAGAATCTGGAGATAGAAGTTTGTCAATTCTTCGTGTGTGTGGTGGTGCAATTTTCAAGCATTTTTTTAGAAATGTAATTTCATCCAAATCATCTTTTAGACGGGCGAGATAGTATTTTTTCTGCATTAATTTATTGGCTAATTTCTCTTGTGAGCGTGGCAGATAGTTTCGCTTCCCTTCAGATATTAAATACCATCGAATGTATTGTTTGTCGCGTTCGCAAGATATGTTTTCTTCTGGTAGATTCTTCAGTTTTTGTTGTAGCCAGTGTACTTCAGATAATAAATGTTCGAGTTCCTTTTGCATTTTTTGTACGTCCATAAAAACCTCCATTGTTAAATAAAATGATTATAGTTTTTGAAAAATGACTAGGAACACGACAGGAAAATGATAGAAAATGTTCCTAGTCAGAAAGAAGAAAATGTGATCTGGAGAAGTCGATTCCAGCTCAGAAAAAGTGTTATAACATGACATAGTTTGATGCAATTATGTCTGTTTTGTTATAATGTTCATTATGTAAAAAATAATGGGTAAAAATAAGAACATATAGATGGATTCACTTTAGAAATTAAATGAATTAACCATGCATAGACAATAGCATGAATTATGTTGACTTGTAAAGGACTTTTTGAGTAGAAAATGTAAATTTAGGAGATATGCACAAATTCAAGTGAGAATATGCTTGGGGAAAATAGAGAAAATATAAGATTTGCACTAAACGAAGAACGTGTGGTGGAGTTGGAATAAGGTAAAATCAAAAAATATGTGATTGGGTTGCAACAAAGAAAAACTCAAAAAATGTGATTGGGTTGCAACAGAGAAAAATCCAAAAATATGTGATGAAGTTACAACATAGTAAATCCCAAAAGTATGTGACAGAGTAGTGGTAAAGTAAGCAAGAATGGGAAATGCTCCAAATTGCAAGAATTTAATTGGGTTTATTAAAGTAGGTAATCTGTCAGAAACAAACTCAATTACTTAAAATGGAACGCTCAATTATTCGGATAGAATTGGTTTCATGGACGCCGACATCATGCAATATCCAGATATATTACAATCGTATAACATGGAAACATTTGCATCTGAAATTCCACCGATGGCGTACACTGGAATAGAAACAGCATTGCAGATTGACTTCAGCCAGTCAATACCTCTTCCCGGAAGCCCTTTTTTACAATCCGTTGTAAAGATATGTCCGGCGGTGATGTAATCTGCACCATGTGATTCTGCAAAGACTGCGTCCTCTACACTGTGGATAGAGGTTCCGATCCTTTTGATGTGCGGATATTTTCTTCGGAAGCCGTCAGAAGATGTTGTTGCGGATGTAGTATTCTCATGGGACAGACCATTATCTGAAGTTATAACAGAGGTACCATGAGTCAGATCGTTATTTGAAGTTATAACAGAGGTACCAGAAGCATCAGAAGCCAGGACAGAACTATTAGATAGGGAATTCTGAAAATTATTTTGTCCTGAATTGCCTGATTGACAAAGTAAATTCGTAAACATGGAAAATGGCAGATGCAGATCTGTACCAAATTCTTCGGCAACCGCTGGAAAATTGTGTACAATGATGCGGGAGGACATTATGTTGAATCCATCGGAGCATATTGATTTTGTGAGGGTAGAATTATCTGATCTTGAGTTAATGGTGAGCGGATTCTTTGGAGATGTACAGTTATTGGAGGTCAAGTTAGTTGCGGAGCGATAGGAATGTTGGGCAGAGAAAATATCAGCGATAAATTCATGATATTCCTCTACGCTTAGATCCTTTTCACGAACTAGAATTTTATCGTAAGAATTATTGTTTAGAAGCACACGAATCTGGCGGGATAAGCAAGTGAGCGGTGTGTCCTCTGCACTTGCTAAGCCTGCCTGTTTGTATAATTCATAACATATAGTCCGGTTTGTTACTGCGATTCGTGTTTGTGTCATCATATTCTGTAATCCTTTCGAAAATATCATTTGATAATTGTAAATATTCCCTAGTCTTGATATGTCCGCTATGGCGTAGGTTGGGGGGGAGAAATTCATATTATAGGAAAAGTCCCCCAACAAGTAGGCGATTAAGCTATGGCAAATTGGGTGAAAAATTAAATAGTACAAAATTCCCCCAATAAATAGGTAATTAGACTATAGCAAGTTGGGGAGAAAAACCGTATTGTAGGAAATCTCCCCAACAAGTAGACAATTAAATTAAGGAAACTTGGGTAAAAAATCTAAATAGCTAAAATTTCCCCAACCAATAACTAATAAAGCCATGATGTTACCAGTCTAAATTAGAATCCCCACAACCTAATTATGGTATTCCTCTGTGTACAAGTAGTCGTTCAATACCGGCTGCATGCCCTGGGCGCGGATGGCATCGTAGATTTCCTCGAAGCTACGGTTGTCAGCAATCTCGAACTGCTCATCACCGGCATCTGCAGCATCAACCTGTGAACCGTCATTTACGCATGCGTGAGCAGCATCAGCCTGTGAACCGTCATTTACGCATGCGCGAGCAGCATCAGCCGGTGAACCGTCATTTGCGCATGCCAGACCATCGTCTGTCTGTGCGCTATTATTCACACTTTTCTGGACAGAATCTATCTTTGTTACTTCGTGTGCTTCGTACTTTTCCTTGTGATCGCCGATACCAGTCGATACACCCGCGGAAATCTTCGTTGCGGCGATGCGGATGATGCCGTCACGGAAACGCGCTTCCTCACGGGAAGAAACGGTGATTGCTGCAAATGGCAGGAACAACCGGTAAGCACATAAAATCTGGCAGAGGACATTTTCATGGACATCCTTTGGGTTGATCTTGTCGTTGTTGATGATCGGGCGCAGACGCGGACAGGAAATAGACATTTCTGCATGCGGGTATTTCCGCTGTAAATAATAGACGTGCAGGGCTGTCGCAAGCGCATCTGTGTGGTAGTCATCAAGTCCGAGCAACGCGGAGAATCCGACACCACGCATGCCGCCGCGAAGCGCGCGCTCCTGTGCGTCAAAACGGTATGGCCATACACGCTTGTGTCCCATCAGATGAAGCGTCTCATATTTGTCTGGGTTGTAAGTCTCCTGAAAGACAGTGATGTAGTCGGCACCGCATTCGTGAAGATAGTGATATTCGTCGGTATTGACTGGGTAGATCTCCAGACCGATATTCCGGAAATATTTCCGCGCCAGCTTGCACGCTTCGCCGATGTATTTCACGTCACTTACGGCGCGGCTCTCGCCGGTCAGCATCAGGATTTCCTCAATGCCGGAATCTGCGATGACCTTCATCTCTGCTTCCATTTCTGCTTCGGTAAGCTTCTTTCTGTGAATGTGGTTGTAGCAGTTGAAACCGCAGTATACACAGTAATTCTCGCAATAGTTTGCAATGTATAGCGGGGTGAAAATGTATACACAGTCGCCGAAATGTGCCAACCGCTCCTTCTGTGCCAGAGCAGCCATTTCCTCCAAATGTGGAAGTGCGGCAGGGGATAAAAGTGCTTTGAAATCCTCAATGCCACAGTGTCCCTGCTTCGCATTTGCAAGGGCTGTGCGGACATCCGCATCAGTGTAAGCGTTGTAATCATAGGACTGCATGGCTGCGCGCACCTTGTCCTTGATATCAGAATCCAGCACTTCCATGCCGTCCATATATTCCATATGGTTGGTGCGGGATGCCGGGTTTTCCTCCAAGTCCTTCTTGCGCTTCTGCGCTTCCGGGGAGAGGTAGGAATTATCTATTGTATATTCTTGTTCCATTCGTTATTTTCCTCCTATCGCAAAAATCCGGTCAGAGGATCGGAAGCTGCGCCGCCCTTGTCGAGTACGCGCCCAGGTCCTGCCAGATAAGCTTTACGACCGGCGATGATCGCATCCTTAAATGCGCTTGCCATCATCGGGATATCACCGGCAGTTGCAATCGCGGTATTTGCCATGATGGCAGCGGCACCCATTTCCATTGCTTCACAAGCCTGTGAAGGGCGTCCGATACCGGCATCGACGATGATCGGGAGGTCGATCTCATCAATCAGAATCTGGATGAAATCTTTCGTTGCAAGACCCTTGTTGGAACCAATCGGCGATGCGAGCGGCATGATACAGGCGGCGCCTGCATTTGCCAGATCACGGGCAACATTCAGGTCTGGATACATGTAAGGCATAACGACAAAGCCTTCGTTCGCGAGGACTTCTGTCGCTTTGATCGTCTCCTGATTGTCAGGAAGCAGGTATTTGGAATCGCGCATGATCTCGACCTTGACGAAATCAGTGCCAGCCATTTTACGGGCGAGGCGGGCGATACGGATTGCTTCCTCTGCATTTCTTGCGCCGGATGTGTTCGGCAGCAGCGTTACGTTCTTCGGGATAAAGTCTAGAATATTCTCTTCTGGTCTGGTATTGGCACGGCGCAGGGCGAGCGTGACGATCTCGGCATCGGCATATTCGACTGCCGCACGGATCAGGTGGGAATTGTATTTTCCAGAACCTAAGATAAAGCGGGAATGAAACTCATGTCCGCCAAGCATGAAAACATCGTTGTTATTCTTCATATTTGAAACCTCCGTTTATAAAATATCAAAAAAGCCACGCGAAAAAACCACACCCGTGGTGGTGTGCCCCTTCGCGCAGCCATATATGACAAACACTCTGCTATTATTATAGACATTATACGGAATATGTCAAGCCGGAAGCAATCGCGAGCACACATACAAAAATACAGCATGCTGCTCCGCGTTTGTACATATAATAAAACGAGCAAGAAAAGGGTTGTTGTATATGAAAGTATTTCCATATATTTTAGTGGCGGTTGTCTGTGCAATCGTGGTGCCGTGTCTCGTCACATTCTGCGTGAATGGAAAGCAGGGGGACGGGACTGCCTCGCTGGAACGCATTTCAACCGGGAGAGATGTGCTGGTGCAGACGAAAGCGGGAAATGAGCTGGTGGATGTGGAAAAATATGTAGCGCATATCATGCCGGGAATCGTGGATGCAAGCGCGGATGACAGCTATTTGCAGGCACAGGCGGTCGCGCTTCGGACGAAGGTGTATTATGCGATGGGAGACGCGACCGTAATACAGGCGTCAGATCTGGAATTTCAATATTATACGGAAGAAGATTATATCGCAAAATGGGGCAGGGAGAATTACAAATCCGTCAAGGCGCGTTATGAGCGTGCGGTGATCGCCACCAAAGGAAAAATAATCGAGCAAAAAGAAAATAATTGAATAAAAGGAAAATAATGTGTCCATACTAGCATTAGCAAATCAAAAGGAGGCAGAGTATGGACCGATTCAAAGAATTTTTGCGGACAAAGGGACTGTATATTGCGATAGGCACAGGCGTTCTGGCGTTCGTTGGTCTGATGGTAATCTATAATTACAATACTTACAAAAGCGAGTTTGGAGTAGACAAGCAGACGGTGGATCTGAATGCACCGGAGGTAACAGAAACAACGGAACAGGTTGCTGAGACAAAGGTGGAGATGCCGGAAACAGCGGAGGCAAATTCCGATGAAGCAGTTGCTGGTGATACCGATGCGGACAATCAGACAGCACAGGAAATAGCTGCAAATGAAGATGCACAAAGTGTGGATACAGAAAACAGCGCAAATGAAAGCGCACAAAATACAGATGAAAGTACAAGTGACAGCAATGCATCATCTGAAGAGACTGCAGAGACAAGCAGTGATGGCGTGATCGTCAATGAAGATGGTGTGGTTGTTGCGAATGCCTACAACGAAGGTGGCACGCTCGTATGGCCAGTAGATGGAAAGGTCATCTTGCCATACAGCATGGACACAACCGTATACTTCAAGACACTTCGTTCTTATCGTTGCAATCCGGGTATCCTGATCGCTGCAGATGAGGGAGAAAATGTATTGGCAGCCTATGAGGGCGTTGTCGAGTCTGTCAGCGAGGACAAAGAGCATGGAACGACGGTGACTGTAATCATGGGAAATGGATTCAAAGCAATCTACGGACAGTTGATGAATGTCACTGTCGCCGAGGGTGATACGATTACAACCGCGCAGAATATCGGCGAGGTTGCTCCTCCAAGCAGTTACTATACCGAGGAAGGTACACATGTATTTTTCGAACTGATGAAGAATGGCGTGCCAATCAACCCAATGATTCTGATGCAGTAGTACTGATTATTGGGTGACTGTTGGGTAAAAAATGCAGTAGAATAAAAATTCCCCAGTTGGAAGCTGGCTAGAAAGTGGCTGATTGGGGAATAAATTCATATAACAAAAAATTCCCCAACCGGAAGCTGCTTGAGAGCGTAAATGGTTGGGGAGTTTTTTGTTTTTACGTATAATTTACCCAGTAAGACAGACACAGAAGTCAAATATTGGGGAAATTGTTATGAACCGGCGATTTTTCATCAATTACAGTTCAACACCAATTATGATTTATCACCCATCAAAGTTCATCGTCGACACAGTCTGCGCACTCTTCACACAAACCAGTAAACAATACAGATACGCCATCCACGCGGCATGGTGAGATTTCTGCAGCCTGTGCAATCAGATCATCCTCGAAATTCATATGGATATCACGCACGGCACCGCATTTCGTACATAAAAGGTGGGCATGTGGGTCGGTGCAGGCGTCGTAGTGATCGGTTTTTCCGTCTACATGCAGACGCAGAATCCTGCCGGACGCTGCCATCTGGTTTAAGTTCCGGTAGACCGTACCGAGACTGATCGTTGGGAGGTCGTTCCGCAAATACTGGTAGACAGCATCCGCAGTCGGGTGATCGGTTCTGCCCGTCAGAAAGTTTATAATTGATTCTCGTTGATGACTATATTTGCTTGTTGCCATAGATACCTCCGTTACTATATATACTAATACACTGTATGCACAATATATGAGCTAACACACTCTGAACAATATATGAGTTAACGTACTCTGCACATTATCTGTATACGAATAGTATTGATACTATATCATAAAATAGTAATAATTCTTATTATTTAGTATAGTGAATAATACACATTCTGTCAACCAAAAAATTATATAAAACGAGGAAAAGAATCTAGTAAAAACATAGAAAATCACAAGTATTTGTAAGTATTTGACTGATTTCGATTGACATAAAATTCCATCATTGTTATAGTAAATCTGTGTTGTTTACTAAATAAATATTTACCTGATAAAAGGAAGCGAATATATGAATTTCGGTATGATAACCGATGAATTAAATATGCAGGAGACGAAGCAGGTCATTCACTCCATTTTAAATGCCGGATGTGAGGCAAGCATCGTCATTGACCGTTCCAGCTTTGAGATTCTGTATCAGAATGACAAGGCGATTGAATTGATGGGGAATCGTGTCGGCATGATTTGTCATGAGGTGCTTTGTACGAAGGAAACTCCGTGTATGGACTGCCCGATGCAGCATATCAAGACACAGGCACCGCTGGTGCGGGAGCGTTATGAGGAGCTGCTTGATGGCGTGGCAACGTGGCGTTATCATGATATTGCATGGTTTGACGGTAGAGACGCTGTGCTTGCAACATTGGTCGCACTCGGCGACAATGAGCAGGTAGTTATGCAGAATATGATGGAGCAGGCAGTCAAGCTGATGGATCATACACCAGACGAGGTGGACAAGCTGACTGGCATTTCGAACCGGATTCGGTTTTATGATCAGACGCAGGTTGCGATTCAGGATTTATACAATAATTATGCAATTGTGTTGTTAGACATTGAGCGTTTTAAGAATATTAACGATATCCACGGTATTGCGGAGGGCGATCAGGTGCTCCGTTTTGTAGCGCGGGTATTGCAGGAGACATATGGCAATCAGAACAATTACGCAAGATTGCATTCGGATATGTTCGT
>ENA-USUK01000469-USUK01000469.1-human-gut-metagenome-genome-assembly--contig:-NODE-469-length-32243-cov-6.134739_pt1 | contig 32243 bp, 26 predicted proteins | sample MGYA00250062_ERZ773400 | MGnify/ENA primary metagenome ERZ773400 (study PRJEB29103, sample SAMN06111961) | human gut metagenome | biome: human gut; feature: ankylosing spondylitis patient; material... | reverse complement strand
TCCGATATTCAATCTATCGAAGTATTGAAAGACGCATCTGCAACAGCTGTTTACGGTTCTCGCGGTGCAAACGGTGTAATCTTGGTTACTACCAAAAACCCATCCCAAGACAAATTGACTGTATCTTTTAATGCATTTGCCAACATCAAGACTGTAGCCAAGTATGCTGATAATCTTTCTCCGTATGAATATGCCAACCTGGTTAATGACTATGGTAAGGAATACTTCGGTTATGAAGATAATCACTTTTACAACGCAGAACAATTGGCTGCTTTCAAGAATGGTACGGCAGGTTATGATTATTCAAGAGAAATCTTCCGTACTGCTGTTACTCAGAACTATGAACTTTCCATCGCAGGTGGTGGCGAAAAAACTACCTTCCTGGCATCTTTGCGTTATCAAAACGATGAAGGTATCATTAAGGAATCAGACAGTAGCATCTACAGTTGGCGTTTAAAAGTAGATACTAAAATTAAGAAATGGTTGAAAGCCGGTTTGAATATCTACGGACACTACAGAAACAATTCAGCTCCCCGTATCAGCCAATACGACGGTTTAATTCAACAAGCGATGTACTTCCCAAATACCATTTCACCTAAAAACGAAGAAGGCAGTTATAACAACGCATTCTTTGAGGGAAGCCCGTCATACAACCCGATGGGATATATCTGGGAATCTAACAACTCCAACAAGACCGTCAACAACCGCCTGCAAGGTTATGTTCAATTTGATATTATGGATGGTTTGAGCTTCCGTTCACAATTGGGTGTTGTATTTGACAACCGTCTTAATACTTCCATCGAAAATGAAGAAAGCTATAGCTTCTACAAGAACAACAAGACTCAAGGTCAGTCTCGCAGCTATTGGAACACCTCTTGGTTGAATACCAATACATTGAGTTATGTTAAAGAATTCAATGCCAACCACCGTGTCAACGCAACTGCTGTATTCGAGCAATCTTACGATAATAACTACAATCATACAAGCACTGCTTCTAATCTGGATTACATCGACCGCATCGGAGTAGATAACCTTGCATGGTCTGACGCTAACCTTGCAACTATCGCTTCAGACCGCGTCATTAACACATTAATGTCAGGTATGTTGCGCGTCAACTATGTATTCATGAACCGTTATATGGTTACCGCTTCTATACGTGCCGACGGTTCTTCACGTCTGAAAGACAAATGGAGCTACTTCCCCTCTGCAGCCTTGGCTTGGGACCTGAAACAAGAAAACTTCCTGAAGGACAACAGCTTTATCAATCAACTGAAACTTCGTTTAGGTTACGGTTCTGTTGGTAATCAATCAGTAGAGGCTTATCGTATTTTCTCTAAGATGTCTCCTGTAAGAAACAGTGACGGCTCCACCTCTTACAAAGTAGACCGCCCTGCTGCTCCCTACCTGAAATGGGAACGTAATGACCAGTTCAACGTCGGTATTGACTTCGGCATTCTCGATGGTCGTGTCCGTTTAACGGCAGACTGGTACAACAAACTCTCTAAGGATATCTTGCTTGAATTGGCACAGCCCGCCCACATGGGTTACTCAGCATTACTGATGAACTCCGGTGAAATCAAAAATACCGGTGTTGAATTCACCATCAGCGCAGATCCGTTCAATAGCAAAGATTTCAGCTGGCACACAGATCTTACCTTATCACACAATAAGGGTACATTTAATAAGATACCGACTGCCAATCACCGTCAACAACAAGCCGGTAACTACCAGAACCAATTGTTCCAAATGATTGAAGGTGAGAAACTGGGAACTTTCTGGGGATATACTTTCGACGGAATCTGGCAGGAAGCAGATGTTAATGCTCCGTTTATTGATGCCAACGGCAATGCAACTGGCAAAACGAACGGTGAGGTATACAACGTATTACCCGGTAACTCAAAATATGTAGACGTTAACAAAGATGGCGTTATCAATAATGAAGACCAAGGTATAATCGGTTGTGGACAGCCGACCTTCAACTGGGGTTGGAACAATACTTTCAACTATAAGAACTTTGATTTCTCATTCTTCATTGTAGGATTCCATGGATTCGATATTTACAACGCTACTCATCAGATGGGCTTCAACCATATCAAGAGCCAACAAGTGGCTGGTGTAACTCCTATGCGTGACTTCCTTAACCGTTGGACACCGACCAACACCGATACGGATGTACCGGGCTTCATAAATGGCGGTACTGAGAATAAAGACTTCTTCTCTACACGTTTTGTAGAAAACGGAAGCTTCATCAAAATGAAAAGTATCACATTAGGTTACACATTACCGGAATTAGCCTGCAAGGCACTCGGTATCACAAACCTGCGTGTTTATGCTTCTATTCAAAACCCATTCCACATCACCAGTTACTCAGGCTTGGATCCTGAAGCAACTATGGGTAGCCCGTTGGTACAAGGTGTTGACTGGGGTGCATATCCCAACAGCCGTAATTATCTGATTGGTTTGAACTTTGCATTCTAATGATTAATCTTATTAAACAAGAGAACAATATGAAAAAATTAGCATATATAGCAACAATTGCCGGTAGTATGTTTCTAACAACTTCTTGTGTAGACCTGACACAAGAACCGCAATCCTTCATCACAGAAGAGGAATACATTGCCAGTATGGACCTGACCGGTCTTCAACAAGCTGCAACAGCACTATACAATGATTTATGGAACGGAAACTATGGTTTCAACTGCCGCCTACAACGTATCAATGTATGTTCGGATGATATTATCTACCGTGCAGCAAAAGCCAACAACGAATTGGCGAATTATTACAGACTGACTCCTAATATTACAGCCAATAACGCCGACTTCGACACTACTTGGAAGCTATTTTATACAGTAATCAACAACTCGAATAAACTTATCAATAAGGTTGTTCTTCCTGGAGATGCGACCAAAGCCAAACAATTCGAAGAAGTATTGGGAGAAGCTTACTTCCTCCGCGGACTCTCTTATTTCTATTTGGCACGTATGTACGGTGATGTGCCACTAATCCTAAAAGAAGAAGATGCCTCGACTTACATGCCGAGAACTGCCGTTGCCGAAATCTACGACCAGGCAGTTATTCCAAGCCTGACAAGAGCCGTAGAACTGTTGCCTACAAAAAGCCGCACAGGCTTTAGCTCCGCCCCATCAAAATGGGCAGCTAAAGCTTGTCTTGCCGATGCTTATATGACTATGGCAGGCTGGCCTTTAAAGAGAGGACAAGAATATTACTCTCTGGCAGCTGCAGCCGCTAAAGACATTATAGACAACTCAGGCTTATATCTGACTCAAGAATATGCAGAATTGTGGAAAGAGGCCAATAAGGCACAAGCCAACGAAGTAATGTTTGCCATTCATCATAATGCTAAACTGAAAACTGCAAGTAACTATGGCAAGTCTTATTATCCGGTTGACTTTGGTCTGAATGCCGGTTGGGCCGACTATTATGCAAACGAAGCTTTCTTCCTGAACTATCCGGATGATGAGCGTAAGGCATGGAACTACATGACAGAATGGGATACCAAGACAGGTCATGTCACTTATAAAGAAAGTCAAGACAAGCTTCCCGCTATCTCCAAATATTATGACTATAATGAAGGAGCAGCAGGCAAAAGCGCCCAAGCCAATGGTATCACTTGCATTTACCGTTATGCAGATGTTCTGTTGATGTATGCCGAAGCCTCCACTCGTGCAACAAACAGTGTAAATGCACAAGCCTTGGATGCCATTCAGAAAGTACAAAAGCGAGCCGGTTATGCAGATAACCAATTAACAACCACTACTGATCCTACAGCCTTTACAACAGCCGTATTCAACGAACGTGGTTGGGAATTCTTTGCAGAAATGAAACGCTGGTTTGACTTGGTTCGACTGGAAAAAGTCAGTGAAGTTAGAGCTGAGACATGGAATGGTTCTCTTTTCCAAAGAAACAACCATTACTACTTCCCAATACCTTACCAGCAGATTGAATTGGCACAATGGACCAATAATGCCGGTTATTAATAGAAACAGAATAACACAAAACTTCTAACCTTATTTATCAAGAAATCAAATAGACCTTAATCAATTTGATATGTACGAAAGGGAGGGGCCGTGAGGTTCCTCCCTTTTATTTATCAATACAATGATAATACTGCCCCAAAGACATCCAACCAAATAAGGAATGGTCTTGAACGTCAAAAGCAACTATATCACACTATTCCCAATATACCATTAGAGCCTGACATCGCGACAGATATTATTCATTTTGAAACTTTTGTGTAGAAACAAAAGTAGTGAGTAGACCGATATAAGCCCAGAAAGTAATCAATAAAAGAATCTATATCATTGATTTGTCATTCTATCCACACGTATTACCGCCGGTTTTCCACAAAGCATCCCCTGCGGCATAGGTACCTTGATTTCCCTTCCATTGAAAACAATCCGAATCTCTTTCAGAGCCGCATTCATGCAAGCATCGGTGACAGAAACCACAATCTCCCCTGCTTCTTCCCTTATCAGCACCGCACACGGGGCAGAAGCAGAAAGAGACAAACCTTCTGCCTGCAAACCTTTATTGCCGGGATACAAGACAGCTTCCACCACCTTTCCATCCATAGAGCAGACCGCCTGCACCAAGGTATCGTTCTGCAATACCCGGAACGGCAGTTCATCCGATGGTATCTGCCGGCCTGCATAAACCACATAGCCATAGGTATCATCAACCGGACGCTGTCCATGATTTGCCCACAGACGGAGGATTCTGGCTTCTGAGGGCAAGCCTTGTTTCTTTTCATTCACCTTGTTCCGCTTCACCCAATCTGTGGGACGAGTCTCGCAAGTAACAAATGCTTCACGGGTATACTCAGGAAGTATCCGATAGGCAAACTTACCTTTCTGCACCAGCCAGAGGGGAGTACCATCTGCCGACAAAAGCGAGTGAGTGCCGGAAGCGACAAGCTCCATTTTTCCCCTTTTCATCGAGAAAACTTCATCCGTCCAAGCCGTCTGGTCGATGGTGGTACGAATCTCCCCATCCAGTTCAGGACGCTTATTGGTTACGCCCGTACCCAAAGCTACCATGTAATCTCCCAGAATGAAATAAGACTTATATGCCTTGAAGCCATAAAGAACCTCGTTCAAGCCCTCACTGTTCCCCTTGTCGTTCACACCCTCTTTCGCAGAAGCGTTCATCTTTTCGAAGATATATCCTGCAACGGCATTACTCCCGCCATCCGTAGCACCGGCAGCAAAATTACTCCTGCTGCAATAACCACGCCAATTCTCTACGGGAACCAGTTTGTCCATGCCTTCGCGTGCAGTCACACCCGGGGAAGCGGTGACATCCCAACCGCCCATAATCCGGAAATACTCATCGCCGCTGCGCTGGAACAACGTCATTCCATCCGTCGGATAGAAATTGTAGGCATCAGCAAAACTGGCGGCACTCTCCAGTCCGTCACAACGGACAGAGGCCATATTAATCGTGATATGATAGTCGGGGGTCTTCTTTATCAAGTCGTCGTTGTTGAAGAACCAACGGGTACCGGAATAGATGCCCGGAGCATACTCCTCCATCATGATGCGATTCTTCTTCACCTCTTGCTGCAATTGCAACAGTTCCCGCTGCTCTTCGGGGGTGAAAGAGTCCATCCAGTTGCCGATAAGGTTATCCAGCATTCCGGCATAAGGGATGGAAAGCTCTGTGGGATTATATACATACGAGCCACGGTCCAGGCAAGGAAGGCGATATCCCTTATAATAATACCAGGCACCACCACGCAGGAAATTAAGAAGTGCCTGCACATTATCCCGGCCCAGATTCTTGGCCCAGGGAGAGCCTTTCAGCATATTCAGCATTTTAAGTGCATTGGAAGTCCCGTCAATGGGATAGCCCCAAATCAGGCATTGCTTTCCATGTCCCCAACCTGCTCCGTCGGCAGTGAATCCCTCAGTCCAGAAAGCATCGGAATACGTAGTTTGGGAGGTCATACTGATACCGCGCTGGCAAACTTCCGCCAGCAAGTCTATCATAGGAATGGAACGGTACATGGCGGCCACGGGCAATAGGGAACGATAGGCCAATGCATTGCCGCCCACCCACCACACATGGTTGCGGAAACGGGAAATGGAAACTACATTCCCATCGGTTTCGTCGTGGCGGAGAGGTTGGGTCCAGGCTTGTAAGGCAATGGTTTTCAACATATCACATGCCTCTTGCAGCAATGTGCCGCCTTTCCCGCCTTCCGCATCATCCATCTGTTTCAGATAGCAGAAATAAGTATTGACCGCTGCCGTAGGTATGGCAAAGCAAGATGCATGGAAACGGGGACCGTCATTGGGGCGTCCTGCCTCGATACCGCCGTAATGCAAGATTGCCTTCAGCACTTTACCGGACAAGGCCTGCTCTTCTGTCAGTTCACCTTTACGATAGGCATCCGCTACTTTCCAGATACGGTTGAAGGCATCCGCCACGAACAAGCCTATTTCGGCCTGCGGGTTGGAGTAAGGCTTCTGAAAGGCATTCTCTTTGCGGAATTGCTCTTCCTGCTCCCTTAAACCAGAAAAGATACCGTCGGCAGTGAGTTGTGCCAGACACTCCTGCGCACTCAACCGGGTGTCCAGGGAATGATAACGGTAAGGATGCTGCGCAAAGGAAGCGCGGAAAGCCTTGATGGACTTCTCCTTCTCTGCATCTCCCCGCTGCCGGGCTTCGTTGTAGTAACGGTGATAATTATTGAAAGCAAACTGTGTTTCCTTCTCCTGCGGAAAAGCAGGTGCAACCAAGCAAAGGCCGAGAATGGTCAGAATAAGGTTTCTCTGCATATTAGAATCGTATTGGTTATTGTATAATGTCCGATTATATTTTCAGCAAATATAATGAAAGGCAGAGGGAAGAAATGACGGCAATCATACAAAACAGATGCAGTTTTCGTACGGAACTGGCTGAGTGCGGCAGCAGGCATAAAAAGATTGGCTATCTTTGTTTCATCATAATAACCTTATTAACAACACTCCCCATGAAAAGACATCATCTGCTTTTTCTCTTTGCCGCTTTCATAGCTATAACGTCTTCTGCCCAGAAGCTGGACAATCTGGTAGAACTGAAACAGAAGTCGGAAAACCCACTGTTTCATCACTTGGACAAAGCTCCACGTACACCAGCTTTCGAGTGCGAAGGCTATTGGGCCTGGGGAAGTTCGGTAGTGAAAGGAGATGACGGCAAGTACCATATGTTCGTTTCCCGCTTTCCCAAGAGCTTGCCGTTCCATCCGGGATGGATGGTAGCCTCGGAGATTGTACATGCCGTATCCGAGGTACCGCAAGGACCTTACCGGTTCAGCGAAGTGGCCCTCCCTGCCCGTGGCGCGCAATACTGGGACGGACGCTCCACACACAATCCACGCATTTTGAGGCAGAACGGAAAATACGACCTTATCTATATGGGTTCCACCCACCCCTTTGCCGACCCTACTTACGAACAACTCACCCTGGAAAGCCCCTGGTGTACCGTTGCCCGTGCCAACAAACGTGTGGGACTGGCCGTTGCCGACTCGCCCTACGGTCCGTGGAAACGCTTGGACGAGCCCATCTTGAAGACCAAGCCCAATACTTTCTACAGTTTTCTGACCTCAAACCCCTCTCCTATCATTCAAGAAGACGGTTCGGTGATGATGATATTCAAGGGACGACATTACACGAACGGTTACCTGCACTCGGCCATGAGCCTCGGAATGGCTTATGCTCCTACCATAGAAGGCCCTTATCGGGTGCTGAACAATGACCGTCCCATCTTTGAAGTAGACGGTCAGGGCGAAGCGGAAGACCCTTTCCTCTGGAAAGATGCAGACGGCTATCATGCCATCTTCAAAGACCATGTAGCCAAGTTTACCGGCGAACGGGGCGGAGGCGTCATGGCACATTCCAAAGACGGCATCCAATGGACGGTGGACAAAGACCCGAAAGCCTACTCGCTCACTGTGGAGTGGGAAGACGGCAGCGTGGAGAAGCAAGGGCAACTGGAACGCCCCTTCATCCTCTTCGAGGACGGAAAGCCTGCCTACATCTTCTTTGCCACGATGGACGGGCCCGGAGGGTTCGAAAATGCATCCCGTTCTTGGAATATGGTGATTCCCATCAAAGACCGGAAGTAAAAATGTGTATCTTTGCAGCCATGAACGAGAACATATTACCCATCCACTTCGCCCCGCTGCAAGGCTATACCGATGCCGTCTACCGGCGGGCGCATGCACGCATTTTCGGCGGCATAGAGACCTATTACTCTCCTTTCGTACGCATGGAGCACGGAGAAATCCGGCGGAAAGATGCCCGTGACATTGAGCCGGACCACAACCCGGACCTGCACCTCATCCCCCAGCTCATTGCTCCGGATACGGACAAGCTGGAGCACATAATGTCCCTTTTCATCGAAAAAGGATACCGGGAAACGGACATCAATTTGGGTTGTCCTTTTCCGATGCTGGCCCGGCGCCACAATGGCTCCGGCATGCTGCCCTATCCCGAAGAAGTGAAGGCGCTGCTCTCCGAAGCCATCGACCGGCATCCCGACATCCGTTTCTCCGTGAAGCTGCGTCTGGGTTGGGAGCAGGCGGAGGAGTGTCTTGCCCTGCTACCGCTGTTCAACGAACTCCCCCTCGCACACATCATCCTGCACCCGCGTCTGGGCAAGCAACAATACAAAGGAGAGGTAGACCTGGAGGGATTTGAAGCTTTCTACAAAGAGTGCACCCACCCTCTGTTCTACAACGGAGACCTGCATACCGCGAACGATATCCGTTCTATCACCACACGATTCCCCCGATTGGCAGGTATCGTCATCGGCCGCGGGCTACTCGCCAATCCTGCCCTGGCGCTGGAATACAAGCAAGGAACCCCGATTTCTTCCGATGAAATGGCGAAAAAAGTGGGACAACTACACACCGAGGTCTTCAACGCCTATCAAGAGCTACTGCAAGGCGGTGAGGCACAGCTATTAATGAAAATGAAAAGTTTCTGGGAGTACCTATTGCCGGACGGAGACCGCAAAGCGAGAAAGACCATTCATAAGACCAGCAAACTGGCAAACTATCAGTCAGCAGTAAGCAATCTGCTCGGAACATATTAAACAACCGTTTCCAGTATCTTTCTCTATAGGAGAGAAAGGTTAAGACTCCTATACCGAATACCCACAACACCCGGATGTATTCACCCAAAACATGGGGATGTATTACCCCAAAACATCCCCATGTTTTATAGCACAACACCCGGATGTTATGGGGTAAAACATCCGGGTGTTGTGGGTATTCAGTATCAATGTCTAACCTATACTCTCCCTACCTCTTTAGCTCTATCTCTAAGCTTGCAGCATCCCGGCAAGTAAAGCGCAGCACAGTCTGATTCTTGTCTGCCGACAACACCTTGCAATAGGGCGTCTCGGCAACCTTCCACTGTCCCTTCAAAGTAACGGTTACGGGAATCTCCTGACTCTCATTGTCAGTCCACGGGCGTGAATAGATACTGCGCTCAATACGTTTTCCGTCTTTATCGAAAGCCTCATCACTCGGACCACGATACAAGGCCAGGTCGGGTTGGGAAACAGTCAGCAGAAGCTTGTCCTTATATTCGCGTATCATGACAAGGCACGATGTATCGGCTTTCTGCAACAATCCGTCGTCGGGCAGAGCCTGCGGAGTCTCAAACAAGACGTAAGAAGTAAGACCGTCTGCCGGAGAGCGCACAATGTGGGCGTTACGGTCTTGCTGGAGAATCTTGTAAGTGGGTTTCTTGGCGAATGCCTTCAAAGCGACGGCATCCGTATGGGGCAGCACTGCATATTCGTAGGAAGCGCCTTTCGGAGCTTTGCCATGCTGCAATGTCAAGGACACCCAGTCGCCGGAAGTAGGTTTGGTGCTACGTTCGCCTACGGTCACTTGCGGGAAGTTCTTCTCATATCGGGCAGCAGGACGGGAAGCTTTGGAAATGTAATAACCTACGCCATTGGGGTCTATATAAGTCTGTCCATCACTCTGATAGGACTCCCAGTACCGGCGGGTTTCGGGAGTAATGGCGGCAAGCTGGAACACGGTGGTTTCCGTGGGATATTCGGTATTCAGGTTTTCGATGTCCGTACCGAGGCATACAATGGTGCCGTCGAAGAAGTGGAACGACTTGCGGGCACGGTGAGAACCGTTATACTTATCATGTTCATGCAGCACCATACCGAAGTTACCGTTCAGATGTGCTTGGGACAAACCGCCGGCAAAAGCCTCGTCGGAATAGAGCATCTCCTCCATGCCGGAGAAGGTATCGACATTCAATACCCGGGCACGCAGCCGGTCGAAAGGCAAATGAATGCTCGTGACACCCGGAATACGATTCCAGTCGAAACCGGCTTCCTGCCAGCCACTGGTGGCAAAAGTAACCATTTCATCGGGTTTTCCGGTAAGAATCTGCATGCTGCCATGTGCCAGATAACGGCCATAGAAGTTGGCGGGGAGATAGTGCTCGGCAGCCCAAAGATAACGGGAATGTCCCAAGATGGACGTCCGCACGCAGACGCGAGCTACCGAAATCATTATGAAGGACGGCCGCGTAGCGGGCGTCAAAGCCACGACCAAGGACGGCAAGGTCTATACGATTGATGCCAAGGCCGTGGTGCTCGCCACCGGCGGCTTCGGCGCCAATCAGGATATGCTCGTCAAGTATCAGCCCAAACTCAAGGGTTATGCGACGACCAATCAGCCCGGCGCAACGGGCGACGGCATTATCCTGGCCGAACATGCCGGCGCAGCGCTCGTCGATATGAAGCAGATTCAGGCGCATCCGACGGCTGCGCCGGACGGCACGCTGATTTCTGAAAGCGTGCGCGGCGACGGCGGCATTTTGATCAACGCCGAAGGCAAGCGCTTCACCAATGAGCTCCTCACGCGCGATGTGGTTTCGGCCGCTGAACTTAAGCAGCCCGGCCGCTTCGCCTGGGTCTTCTGGGATGATGCTACCCGCAAGTCCGCCAAGCTCATGGACTCCTACATTTCGATGGGTCTGGCCGTCAAGGGCAATACCGTCGCCGAAATCGCCAAGGCGATGAACGTGCCGGCGGCAGAGCTAGAAGCCACGCTCAAGGCTTATGCGGCCGGGAAAGCTGCGGGCAAGGATGCGTTCGGCCGTGCTGATATGCCGCAGGCTATGCAGACCGCCCCGTTCTTTGCCGTCAAGGTTCAGCCGGCCGTTCACCACACGATGGGCGGCGTGAAGATCGATACCAAGGCCGAGGTGCTTAATCCTGCCGGTCACACGATCCCGGGTCTCTTTGCGGCCGGTGAAGTCACGGGCGGCGTCCATGGCGGCAACCGCCTCGGCGGCAACGCTCAGGCTGATATTGTGACGTTCGGCCGCATCGCCGGTCAGTCTGCTGACGCTTATCTGAAGACGGCCAAGTAATAAAAAGTAATGCTCGCCCCCTGACGCTCAGCCCGAGGGCGGCTGAAACTAAAGAAAAAGCTTCCCGACGCACGTGAGCATTGGGAAGCTTTTTATATTGCGGTCGACGGAGAGGAAAAACCGCCGCAGTCGGGTGCGGAGATCTGCATAGAGGCGGTGACTGCGGCGGCAGGAAATCTTTCTTCATCGCCTCCGCGAGCGTCTCAGCTCGCTGCCGCTGCAGCCTCGCGAATCTTGGGCGCCGGCGCAGCCGAAGGCGTGAATTCGGCTGGACAAAGGAGCGATACGGAATAATCCTCAAAAAGTGAGAGCCGAGCTGCCCGCTCAGCGAGCAGTGCGCCGTTGGTACGGTTCCACGCTTGAGCCGAAGCCGAGTCGCGCCAGATGGACTTCACCATAATGCGGCGAGCCTCATCAACAGCCATGAGCTGTTCGGTTGAAAGGCATCCGTCAGCTGCAGCCAAATCCCTTTGTGCTTCAAGCGCGTAATGGACGTATGCCTCAAGGCGCCCGGGCTGAACCTGAGCTTCAAACAGCAAGACAACTGACATGCAACCTCCGATGAGGAATAACCTCATTCGGATGCTAGAACGCGGTGCAAACAATGCCTATCCACCAAAAGAACTCCGCCAAAGTAATTAGATGCTGAGCGGCATGCCCTCGGCTCGATCGGCAGACGGCCAGATGGTGTTGGGTCAGCTATTACCTCATTTGTCTGATGCACTAATGGGAATGCCTGAGCCGCATGCACTTTTTCGGTGCGCAGAAGTCCTAGAATCGATCTTCCAGCGAATCAAATTCCCATTTTGCCCTATGACAAAACCTACTGAAGGCGCCTTGTCCGCCAAAGACGGTACGTCTTCCGAGCGCGTTCAAACGGACGCAGAATCGGCCGATTCTGAAGCTCTCTCCTCTTCCAAAGCCGTGAGCCAATCGGACCATGAGGATGCCTGGTCCGACTTTTGGGCCGGCGCACGCTCAACCCTGCCGATCATGATCGGTATTTTGCCGCTCGGCTTTATTCTCGGCACGCAAGGCGCGCAGCACGGGCTCTCGGCCATCGGCATGGCCATCATGTGTGCCTTCAACTTTGCGGGCGGCAGTGAATTTGCCGCTGTGGCGCTCTGGAGCTCGGCACCGAGCTTTATTGTTATTGTCTGCGCGACTTGGCTGATCAACTGCCGGCATATTGTGCTGGGCGCTGCGCTCACGCCTTTTATGCAGAGCGCGAAAGTGTCAACGCCAAGGAGCCTCCTCGCCTTTTTCGTCATGTGCGATGAAACGTGGGCACTGTCCATGCAGGAAGTGCATCGCCGCCGCAAGGCGGGGCGCCCTGCTGCTGAGCTCTTCTCCTTTTCCTACCACATGGGCGTCGGCGTAACGCTTTGGACCTCGTGGTTCATGGTCGCTGCGATTGGCGCCGCTGTCGGCGGGTCGCTCGGCGACCTGACCCGCTGGGGGTTCCTGATGGCTTTCCCGGCCACCTTCATCGGTCTCGTGGCGGCGATGCGGCCGGCGCTTTCCAAATCCGGCCCGATGGCCGCCTCGGCGCTCGTCGCGGCCGGGTCGAGCCTCTTTGTGCCACTTCACTGGAGTATTCTCCTCGGCACCATTACCGGTCTGGTTCTGGCAGCGGTGAGCGAATAAGGAGAACACGAAGATGTCCGATACGCTACGCACTATTTTCGCCCTGCCCTCGCTTCAGGAATTCATCGTTATCTGCGGCATGCTGCTTGCCACCTACTCCACACGCCTGATCGGCTGGCTGGTGCTTCGCCGTCATCCCGTGTCGCCGCGCATGCAGCGCATTCTGGATGCCGCGCCCTGCTGCGTAATGATTTCCATCGCCGCACCGGCCTTTATGACGACAAACATTGTGACGCTCGTGACGCTCGCGGCCACGGTCGTTGTGGCCCTGAAGACCAATTTGGCGATCACGATTGTCTTCGCGGTGGCCTTCAATGCACTCCTGCAGACCTTCTTCTAAAGTCTGGGAGACATATTGGCGCTCAATACGGCTCGAACTTCGCATGTTCGAGCCGTTTTTTTAGGGGTTTGAAGGCTCGAGCAGAATCGTACAGTTCTTTGCGGCGATCAGCAGGGCGGGCCAAAGCCTGTGGTCTTAGAGTTTGAAGCGATTCATCATCGCTGCCCGACGATGCCCCAAAGAGATGCCGGCATCGTTTTTTTTCGGGTGAGCCTCACCATTCAAACAGGACAAAAAATGCAGATCCTCCAAAATGTCGAATACGGCGGTGAGCGCCCGCTTTTTGCGCTCCGCAGCGCGGAGCTCGACCACGTTGTCATTCACCCGGGCGAATCCGCCTTAAAGCACGTCGAAAACATCACTGCCCGAGAATGCCTCTTTGAAGGCAAATACCCCTTCTGGCACGCCAAACATGTGGTGCTCGAGGGCGGCCGCTTTTCGCCCGGCGCCCGCGCCGCCATCTGGTACGCCGACGATGTGCGCATGAAGCACACCCGAATCGACGCGCCGAAGATGTTCCGCGACATGGAAAATATCGACCTCGAGCAGGTAGAACTCTCCGACGCGATGGAAACGCTTTGGAACTGCCGCAATATCAAACTCAGGCACGTGTCGGCCGATCATGCCGATTATCTCTTCATGCATTCGGCCAACATTGATATCGCCGACTATGTTCATCACGGCAACTATGCTTTCCAGTACTGCCGCAATGTGGTGATCCGCGACGCCGAGATTCACGCCAAAGACGCCTTTTGGAATTCGGAGGACGTCACGGTGTACGACTCGGAAATCGACGGCGAATTCCTTGGCTGGCACACCAAGCGCCTGAAGCTCGTCAACTGCCGAATCAAGGGCACTCAGCCGCTTTGCTATGCAGAGGATTTGGTGCTTGAAAACTGCACGATGGATCCCGACTGCGATCTCGGATTTGAGTATTCCACCGTGAATGCGGATATCCGGAGCCCCGTAACGAGCATCAAGAACCCGATTCACGGACTCATCCGCTGCGAATCGCTCGGCAAATTGATTCTCGACGAACACCGCCGCAGCGGATCGGACTGCATCATTGAAACCGGTACGGCACAATAGGCGCTTTCGTTGCCGAAGAAGGGGAAATTCAGCATGAAGGCATTCAACTTCGACGAACCGACAGAGCGTCGGGGCACCGGTTCCTACAAGTGGGATTCTGCCGACGCGGATGTCATTCCGCTTTGGGTAGCGGATATGGATTTTCGTACGGCCCCCTGCATCATTGAAGCACTCAGCGACCGCGTCCGGCACGGCGTCTTCGGCTACGAAAAAGTGCCCGACGCCTGGTACGAAGCGCTCCAAGGATGGTTTGCCCGGCGACACGGCTGGCAGATCCGCCGCGAAGAAGTGCTCTGTACCACCGGCGTGGTCCCCGCCGTCTCCGCGGTCATCAAAGCCTTTACGCGGCCGGGCGACGGTGTGGCGCTGATGACGCCGGCCTACAACTGCTTCTTTTCGAGCATCCGCAACAACGGGTGCTTTGCGGCAGAAACTTCGCTTCTAATGGGCGATGCCGGCTGGACAATTGATTTTGCGGCGCTCGAAAAGACGCTCGCCGACCCCAGAGTGAAGGTGCTCCTTTTTTGCAGCCCGCACAACCCGGTGGGCCGTGTCTGGACGGCCGACGAAATTCGCCGGACGGCTCAAATCGCACACCAGGCCGGCGTGCTCTTCGTTTGCGACGAAATTCACGGCGAGTTTGTCTTTGGCGGCAACCGTTATCTCCCTGCGGCTCAAGTTGAGGGCGTCGATCCCCTGCGCACGGTGATCTTGACCTCCCCCACCAAGACCTTCAATCTGGCCGGGGCCGGCATTGCTGCCATTATTGCCGCCGACCCCAAGGTCCGAGCGAAGATTGACCGCGCGGTCAATGACAACGAGTGCTGCGACGTCAATGTATTCGGCGTTGCTGCGGATATTGCCGCCTGGAACCAAGGGGAGGAGTGGCTCGAAGCCCTGCTCTCCTATCTGCAGGGCAATCTGGCTGCCGCTCAAGCCTTTTTTGCCGAAAAACTGCCGCTCTGCCGGCTTTCCAAGCTCGAAGGCACTTACCTCCTCTGGGCAGACATGCGGCCAATGCTGGGTGCGGACCTAGACACGGACGCCTTTTGCGAGTCGCTTAAAACGCACGAGAAAGTCTGGGCTGCAGCAGGCTCGCATTACGGCCGAGACGGCGAAGGGTTTGTGCGCATCAATATTGCGACGCAAAGAGCCCTGCTCCTTGAAGGTCTCACACGGCTCGCTGCCGGCGCAGAACGCTGGCAGAACCGCGAAAAAGAATGAACGGATCTTTTCTCTGGTTTGGAGGACGGGCTTCAATGTGAGGTATTACCGATGAAGAGTGTCTTTTTTACCAAACTAAGATGAATGTCTTATTGACGGTTTTACTAATTCATCCCATGATTACCCCAACAGCACCCAAAATGATGGGTGCGCAAAATTGAAAGCGAACTTTTCAATTTTTTGAAATTCTCGTTTTCTCACGACTTTTTGGGAACTTTTATAACCATGACCGAGCGTCGCTACAAGCTGATGTGCTGCACCATGTGCGCGTGTCTGATGTGCTGCTGCACGCAGACCGGCCGCGACGCATGGTTTCGATGTCGTGAGACCTGAACTTCCGGAACATTCAGCCATATTCCGGTGAGTCAGGTTTATCTCAGCGGGATCCAAAAGGCGTCGCGGAAGCGGCGCCTTTTTTTAGACTCCGAATTCAATCCGTTTCGTAATTTGACTTTCCGACAGAAATAACTGACAGAAAGCGGGGCTTCCTTTACGCCTAAAAACACCAAAAGACTTCGGTAATACATCATCAACTCATTTTTTAAAAGCTTTACTTATTCATTGACGTCCAGGGCCATCATCATGAAGATCTCTACCATTGCCGTTCACGGCGGTCTCACCGACACTTCCCACTACGCTGCCGCATTCCCCGTTTATCTCACATCGACCTTTATCCAAAAGGGGCCGACGGAGTTCCGCGAATACGGCTACAGCCGCACAGCCAATCCGACGCGTTCGGACGTTGAAAAGCATGCTGCCGACATTGAGGGCGCCAAGCACGGCATCGCCACTGCCACCGGCATGGCCGCGGTTTCGCTGGTCTTTGAAACGCTCAATGCCGGCGACCGCGTGCTGATCTCCAACAACGTCTACGGCGGCACCTGGCTTTATGCGACCGAGCTCTTTAAGAAGCGCGGCGTCGAATTCACGGTGGTCGACGACTTCAATACCTACGACTTTGAAACGGCGCCCGCTGACGTCAAGCTCGTCTACATCGAAACGCCCTCTAATCCGCTCCTCGAAGTCACCGATATTGCTCATGTGGCCAAAGCTGCCAAAGCCCGCAGCTGGCTGCTCGCCGTCGACAATACGTTCCTCACGGGCGTCAATCAGCGTCCGCTCGACCTCGGCGCCGACGTGGTCATCTATTCAGCCACTAAATATTACGGCGGTCATTCCGACCTTCTCGCCGGTCTCGTCGTCCTCAACGACGACAAGCTCTATGAAAAGCTCAAGCTCTACTCGAAGGCCCTGGGCGGCGTCCTCGATCCGTTCGACAGCTTCCTGCTCGAGCGCGGCATCAAAACGCTGCCGCTGCGCCTGGCCCGCCACGAAGAAAATACCCATGCGATTGCGCGCTACCTTTCCGCTCATCCCGGGGTTGAAGCCGTCTTTTATCCGGGGCTTGAATCCGATCCAGGTTATGCCGTCAACCGCCGCCAGTCCAAAGGCGCGGGCGGCGTGCTCTCTTTCCGCTTCAATGAAGAGGCCTATGACCTTGAAAAGTTTGTGAAAGCCTTGAAGCTCTTCCAGTTTGCCGTGAGTCTCGGAAGCGTTGAAAGTCTGATCAGCATTCCGGCCACCATGACGCATGAGTCCTATGCACCGGAACTGCAGAAGAAACTCGGCATTACGCCCAATCTCATCCGCGTCGCCGTCGGCATTGAAGACATCGAGGATCTCATCGCCGACTTTGAGCAGGCCTTTGCCGCCGCGAAGCGCTGATGAAGCACTCCGGCCGCTAAACCACTTTCACAGAGCTCACTCATCAAGAGCGACGGTCCGCACCCGCGGGGCTTCCGGCAGGGTCACGACACTTTTTATCCGACCACCCGCCGCGGCTCTATCGGAGGCCCCGCCGGTGCGGACCGTTATTGAGCAAAACGCATCGAATTCGCTAAGTTCAAAGGATTTTCATCATGACGCACTCCATTTCCGCTTCTGCCCATTCTTTTTCACTGCGCGCGGTCTCTCGCCGCTGGACGCTCGGCGCCGCGCTTGCACTGACAGCAGCGTTTGGCTTCGCCGCGAACGCCGCACACGCCGAAGATCTTGATGACATCAAGGCCCGCGGCGTCCTCACAATTGGCACGGAAGGGGTTTATGCGCCCTATACCTATCATGACGAAAAAGGCCGCCTCACGGGCTACGACGTGGAAGTTGGCCGCGCCATCGCCAAGAAGCTCGGCGTTGAAGCGAAGTTTGTCGAAACCCCGTGGGATGCACTCATTGCGGGCATTGACGCCAAGCGCTATGACATCGGCATCAACCAGATTGGTCTTTCGCCTGAGCGCCTCGCGAAGTACGATTTCACGAAACCTTATGTGTCAATCAAGGGCGTGCTCCTTGTGCGCAGCGACAACGAGAAGATCAAGGGATTTGAGGACCTCAAAGGCGTCCGCATGGCGCAGACCATCACCTCCAACTGGGGAAAGATTGCGGTTAATGCTGGCGCTGAAATCGTCGGGGTGCAGGACTTCGCGCAGTCGGTTCAGCTGATTGCTCAGCGGCGCGCCGATGCGGTGGTGAATTCCGAACTCGCCTGGGTCGATTACCGCAAGGCGCAGCCCAACGTGCCGGTGAAGGTGGTCGCCACGACCAAAGAGGGCATTGACGTGGCTATTCCGGTGCGCAAGGGCAACCCGAAGCTTCTCGCGGCGCTCAACCAGGCGCTCGATGAACTGCGCGCCGAAGGCGTTCTAAAGGCGCTTTCCATCAAGTTCCTCGGCATTGACGTGTCAACGAAGTAATCTTTGGCGGCGTCGGACCTCAAGGAAAAGTTTTTCTGCCCGCACTCTTGACCTTAAAGGACAGAAAAGCCCCCAAACTCCGGCGCCGCTTCCCTATCATTAGACACTTCCTGCAAGCTCCCCGCCCAAACCGCTGAAAACGGCCGTGTACTCTCCCAGAGGGCAATCACGGTTGTGAGCGGCCCCCAAACCGAGCACGTCATGGACCAGCGCATTATTCAAATATTGTCGGACTCCTTCACTCAGCTTCTCATTCCCGGGATCTGCGTGACGATTCCGCTCACCCTCATTTCTTTTGCCATTGGCCTCGTTGTCGCCGTGGCCATTGCACTCATTCGGACGGCGAAGACGCCCGTTCTCGAGCCGCTCGCCCGAATCTACGTCTGGATCTTCCGCGGCACGCCCGCGCTCGTACAGCTTTTTGTCATCTTCTTTGGCCTCCCGAGCATCGGCATTGTCATCGACGCCTTTCCGTCGGCCGTGATCGCCTTTTCGCTCAATGTGGGCGCCTATGCTTCTGAGGCGCTCCGCGCTGCCATCAGCGCAGTGCCTAAGGGGCAGCTCGAGGCCGGGCTCTGCGTCGGCATGAGCTGGACGCAGACGATGTTCCGCATTGTGCTGCCGCAGGCCTTCCGCACAGCTTTCCCGCCGCTCTTCAACGAGTTCATTTCGCTCGTAAAGAACACTTCACTTGCCTCGTCAATTACGGTTTATGAAATGTTCATGAGCGCGCAGCGCATCGCCGCCCGCACATATGAGCCTTTCTGGCTTTACCTGGAAGCGGCCGTTATCTACCTCGCCTTCACAACGATCTTGTCGCGCATTCAGGTTTGGGGCGAAAAGAAACTCCAGCACTACGACTATTAATGAGGGGCCCCAAAGATGCTTGAACTCAAGAATATAAAGAAGTCTTTCGGCGGCACCGAAGTGCTCAAAAATGTCGGCCTCAGTGTGTCTAAGGGCGATGTGGTCGCCATCCTTGGTCCTTCGGGGTCCGGAAAGACAACGCTCCTCAGAATTGCCAACTTTCTTGAAACCGCTGACGGCGGCGAAATGAATTTCGAGGGCGAGGTGCTCGACCTCCCGAAGGTGAGTCACCGGGATGCAGCCCGCATCCGCCGCAAGACGGGTTTTGTCTTTCAGAACTACAACCTCTTTCGCAACCTCACCGCACTCGAAAACGTCACCGAAGGGCTTCGCGTCGTACACAAGCTTTCCGCCGCCGAGGCCGAGCGCATTGGGCGGGAATGTCTTGAAAAAGTCGGCATGGGCGACCGCGCGGATCACTACCCGAGTCAGCTCTCGGGCGGTCAGCAGCAGCGTGTCGGCATTGCCCGAGCCATCGCAGCCAATCCCGACGTCATTTTCTTTGATGAACCAACCTCCGCGCTCGACCCGGAACTGGTGGGCGAAGTGCTGGCCGTCATCAAGAAATTGGCCGAAGAAGGCCGCACGCTCGTCATCGTCACCCATGAGCTCGATTTCGCCCGTCATGTCGCCACCAAGGTGACCTTCATGGATAAGGGCGTCGTCGTCGAAGAAGGCGCACCGGAAGTGTTCTTCACGAATCCGAAGGAGCCGAGAACGCGGCAGTTTTTGTCGCGCTATCTGGCTTCCATCGGCACGCCCGACTATGTGATTTAAGGCTCTTGAAGGCGTCCGGCCGGCCGCTTTGGGTCAAATTGGGGGCGGTCGGCCGGACGTATTCTCTGAGAAAACTAAAGAGCAGAGAGCGCCGCCCGTCAGGCGATGCGCCTCGCGAACATGAAGCTGCGCGAAGAACCAGCCCATTTCGGCGAAGGCCAGATCATTTCGCCGATCTTCTCCCAGGGCTTACGCTGATAGAAGCTGTAGTCGCAGTAGTTATCGGTGAAAAGCGCATATTCCTGAGCGCCGTGAGCACGCATGACGGCGTGCACTTCCGTGAGAAGGCGCTTGCTGAGTCCCATTCCTCGGGTTTTGGGCGACACCCACAGAAAATCGAGTTCGGCCGCAAATCGGCGGCCGTCAGCCTGTGCGCGCTGGGCCAGCCGGCGGTTGCAAATCGAAATTTCGTCCAAAAGCGCCATTGCCTCACCGCCGAGCTTATCCACGGCTTCCTGCGCCCAAACGACCGAGGACTTCCAGGAACTCCCGAGCTCGAGCTTTTTCATGCTGCGGGCATGGCCGACAGCAGCGCCGAAGAGTTCATCGCCCTTCCATGCCAAGCATCCAAACGAAGCTTTTTCAAACAAGGCGGCCGTCCACCAGCCGGACACGACCGGATCGCCGTCATCCTCCATGCCCCATTGCTGGTAATAGGCATCCATGACAGCCTGAAAATCTGCGGCAGCAAGCGGTCTTACCACAATGCCGGCGTCGGCGAGCGCATCACCGTGACGAGCATCCGGTGCATTGGCTGAACGAATCTGCGGATCCGCTGGGGTTGAATGTGTAGTTTTCTCCAAATAAGTGGGTACTGAAACGAAAGTCATAAACCTTATAAAAGAGTTGGGGTGCGCGCATTCTATCCGAATACGCCCAGGACTTCATTGGTTTTTGCCGAATAATCAGGACGTACGCTTTCCCGCCTTGCTCAAAAATCCTGTCACCCGTCATTCGTTTTGGGGGCCGCTCAACCGCCTTCAGCGTCATGGCGAACTTCTAGGGCACCTCCTTCGGGCGGTAAGCAAAGGGCCGTGCCGCGGGGTTAAGCTTAGCCAAAAGGATTAAACGCCAAACTGCCTTTCACTTGTCCGCTCTCCGCCCCAGCTGATGTCCTTTACCCTTCGTCCTTTCGCGTCTGCCGCTCTGCTTCTGAGCATGGCCGGACTCTGCGCCGGCACCCTTCTGGCTGCCGAGCAAACCGAGCCCTCCGAGGCAAGCGCCGTGCGGGCGCGGCCGCTGGTGCTCGGCGTGGTGGAAACGGCGGAGCCGAGCTTTGACGACAATACCGTCCGTCCCGTTCTCAAAGCCATGCAGTCGGCCGCGCCGGGCACACAGATTGACGTCGTTCGGCTCTCCTCGGCCACATTTGAAGTGGCTGTCGCTCAGCTCAAACCCGATCTGGTCATCTCGCCGGCAGCGGACTTTTTGCGGATCGCCGACAGCATCGGCGCACATCCGATCGGCACGCGCAAAACCAAATACGCCAAGCACCCGTCGAAATCTGCGGGCGGCGCAGTCATCGCTCTCGCCTCACGCACGGACATTCAAAAACTCACAGATCTGCGGGGCAAATATATCGCCGCGACGCTGCCTACCTCGGTCGACGGCATGCTTGCCGTACGCATGGAATTGGCTGAGCGGGGATTTGACAGCCGCCAATTCTTCCGCTCCGTCCGTTATCTGGGCTACAGCATGCCCAACGTGATTGAAAGCGTGCTTTCCGGTCACTTTGACGCAGGCGTGGTCCCCGTCTGCACGCTCGAGCGCATTGAAGCCGAGGACTTGATTGAACGGGGCGCGCTGCGGGTGATCAGCCCGAAATCTGACGACGATACCGTCTGCGCTCATACGTCCGAGCTTTATCCTGACTTGGTAGCAGCCACTTTTTCCTGGACGGATCCGGAACTCACGCGCCTCACAACCAGTGCGCTCCTTGCTTCCAAATCGGCGGACGCAGAATTCAACTGGTACGGCACAAGCGACTTTCACCGCATCCGCGCCCTCGAAGAAACGCTGCAGATCGGCCCCTGGGCTTATCTGCAGGAAATGACGCCCGAAGCGCTCTGGCGGCGGTGGCGATTTGCTCTCTTTGCCGTGCTGGCGGGGCTCGGCCTCCTGCTCCTCAACGAATGGCGTCTGCGGCGGCTCGTTGCCAAACGCACGGGAGAGCTGAAACGTTCCATGGAAGAACGCGATCGGCTCGCTCAGCGTGAGCGCGCTGTGAGAGACCGGCTTTCGAGTCTCGAGCGCATGGGCGCCATCAGTCAGCTCTGCGCCATGATTGCGCATGAGTTAAAGCAGCCCGTGGGGGCCGTCATCAATTATGTGGCGGTGGTCAAACTTAAACTCGGTCTGCAGACCGTCCCGGGGCTTCCCGGCGAAACCGCGCTCAATACTTCCGAGCGGCCGGTCGATCCCCTGTTGCTCCGGGCGCTTGCGGGTGCCGAGGGCGAGGCGCACCGCATTGCCGCCATCGTCGACCGCGTGCGAAGTTATGCCCGACGCCAACATGCGGATCCGGTGCCGGTTGATATCGTCCGCGAAGCCCAGAATGCTCTGAGATCGCTCAAAGCGGAACTGCGCCCCTTTGTCGTTATTCGTCCGCCTTTTTCGCTCACCGCTGACGATGCGTCAAAGCGCCGCCTCATCATGCGCGGCGACCCGCTTGAAATAGAGCTTCTGCTCCTTAACGTCATGAAAAATGCCGCGGAAGCCGTCCAAGGGCTGCCCGACGGCGCCGTGCTCGTTAAATTCCGCAGAGAGACCCTCCCAAGCCCGTTGGCGGAGAATCCGTCGCCGAGCCCTGCCGCGCCGTCCGCTGAAGCCGTGATTGTTGAGGTCGAAGACAACGGTCCGAGGCTTTCCGACGAGGCCTTCGAGAGGCTTACGCGCGTTTCGCAGAGCGTGAAGGACGAAGGGCTGGGACTGGGGCTCGGGATTGTGCGCAGTTTGGTCGAAGAAAACGGCGGCCGCATTGCCATCACCCGACGCGAGGATCTGAGCGGCCGCGGACTGCGCGTTACGCTCTGCTTCGACTTGGATGCTGAAGGGTTAAAGGCCCAAAGCGCGCCTCACACCGATCCCGCGGACAAATCGGCAGCCCAAGCGTTCCAAAGGTCTCACGAACCTGCGGCGAAAACGGCAAAATGACAGATATGAGACCCCCGCACCATCAGGAGCATGATTGGAAATGACCGCCAAACCCCTCATTCGCATTGTTGACGACGACGAAGCGCTCACCGCCTCGAGCGCCATGCTGCTCGAAGCCATGGGCTGGGATGTTGCCGTGTGGCATTCGGGCGGCGCCTTTCTCGATGAGGCCGATCTGATGCGGCCGGGATGCCTGGTGCTCGATGTGCGTATGCCGGGGCTCACCGGGCTCGATGTTCAGGCCGAACTCGAAAGACGAGGTTCAAACCTCCCCATTCTCTTTCTCTCCGCGCACGGCAGCATTCAGATGGCTGTGCATGTCATGCGCCACGGCGCAGTCGACTTTCTCGAAAAACCCGTTGAGCCGATGACGCTCGTGCAGCGCGTAGCGCAGTGCGTCACCGCATCGCTTTCAGCAAAGGCTGACGACGCAGCGGCCGACGAAGTTCGCCGGCGCTTTGATCGGCTTACCCCGCGAGAGCGCGAAGTAATCGACGGCGTACTGAAAAACGCCCCCAATAAAATCATTGCTCGGACGCTCGGCATTGAACTCTCCACCGTGAAGATGCACCGCGCAAACGCATTTGCAAAATTGGGCGTGCATTCGCCCGGGGAACTCCTCAAGATGGCCTACGAGGCCGGCATCGTTTCGTCCGCGGCGTCTGCAGCCGAAAGTTCCGATGCGCAGGCATTCTAAACGGTTTTTCGATCTTTCCCATGCTTCGCCGTACGCTCCTCTCATCGCTCCTGCAAACCGCCCTCTTGGGTGCGGCGGGCGGCATTGGCTCCGCTCCGGGTAAAGCAGCCGCCCGAAACAATGCTCGGTCTGCGCCCGTCGAAGAGTGTGAGGCCGATCTGGTGATTGTCGGGAGCGGCGCCGCCGGCCTTTCAGCCGGTCTCGCCGCACTGGAAGCAGGCGTGCGCAAGGTTGTAATTTTGGAGAAAGCGGCCATTGCGGGCGGTCATACGATGCTCGCTTCCGGCTCAGTGTCGGCCGTCTTCGGCGCTGATGTCGACAAACTGATTGACGCCATGCTGACTGCCGGGGCCGGCGAAAACAATCCGGCGCTCGTTGAAACGCTGGCGCGCCAATCCGGCGCAGCATTTGAATGGCTAGCCGAACACGGCGTCAATTGGATGAAAACGCCCTATCGCGCCGTGGGCTCGCCCGGCGCCTGGAGCTATTCCACGGGTTCTGCACAGGCGGGTTACGACTATGTACAGTGCCTCAACCGCGCCTACCATCGCTTGGGCGGGCGCATTCTTTACCGTACGAGCGCATCGTCGCTCCTCTTTGCGGCGGCGGAATCTTTGGACGGACATGCGCGCTCAGCCGTTGCGGGCATTTTTGCCGAACGCCCGGAGGGCCCCATGCTCCTCATCCGTACGCCGGCAGTCATCATTGCCGCCGGCGGCTTCACGGCTAACCGGGCCATGATTGCCGCATTCCGCCCGGACATTGATCCGCAGACGCCGACCACCACGAACCCCCGAGGCGAGCTACTCGACGGTTCCACGGGCGACGGCATTCTGATGGCGCAGGCCGCGGGCGCCAAGCTCGTTGACATGTCTGCCGTCGAAGTGGTGCCCTTTACCGGTGGGCGCCTCACTGACTTCGTGGGCGGAGACGTCTGGCTCAATGCAGAGGGCCGCCGCTTCGTCTCCGAAGGTGAAACCTTTGATGTTATCCGCAGCGCTGTCGAAGCTCAGCCCGAAGGCCGGCTGTGGGTTGTTTCTGACGTCAAGAGCAATAAGGGCGCGACGCTCCCCGTCAAGCTGATGAGCGGAACGGTGGCGAGCGCTGAATCGCTGGAAGCCCTTGCCAAAGCGCTGCAGGTGCCCTTTACGACCCTCAGGGCTTCCATTGACCGCTGGAACCAGTCCGTCAAGAGCGGCTGGGACCAAGACTTTAACCGCCCGATGCCCGCGCAGGCGCAGACGATCGACACGCCGCCCTTTTATTACGGCGAAGAACGCTTTTCCATTCATTACACCTCGGGCGGCATTGCCATCAGCCCCAAAGCACAGGTGCTTGACCGCGATGATCATCCCATTCCCGGTCTCTATGCTGCCGGGGAAACAACGGGCGGGGTTCACGGCCGCACCCGTCTGGGCGGCTGCGCCCTGACGGATTGTTTCGTCTTCGGACGAATCGCCGGGAAGGAAGCGGCGCTGCGAAGCCACAAAAGCCTCCGTCCCCGCTGATATACAACCGCCAAACACCAGCCGCTGCCCGCTTATCAACTGCCCGGACCATAGCGTCAGCCGTCCGTGATTATCGGTCGTCCCGCCTCTGCGGGACGCTTTGACAAGGGTCGCAATACCGCAAAAGGCCTGCAGCTCCAACTGCATTGAATCAGTATGCTTCCTTCTTAAAGCGCATCAATGCTCAAAAAAAGGAAATCACATGCACAAACGCCGTCTTATCCAGTTTGCACTTGCCGGTCTCGCCGGCTTGACGATCCATCCGCTCGCTGCCGCAGCTGCCAGTCAGGCGGCGGATGAAGATCTGCCGCTTCTGGTGGCCGGCATGGATGCGGCCTACCCGCCCTTCGGCTTCAAGGATTCCAAAACAGGCGAGTTCGTGGGCTTTGACGTGGACATCATCCGTGCCATCGGCCGCACGGCGGGCTTCAGGGTTAAAGTGGAGAACATTCCCTTTGACGGTCTGATTCCGGCCCTCAAGACCCGAACGATTGACATAGCCATTAATGACATTGGGATTACGGCCGAACGCGCCAAGAGCGTTGACTTCTCGGACCGCTATTACATTGCCGGCATGGGCATTGTCGTCGCCAAAGGCTATCAAGGCATTCAAAGCGCAAAAGATTTGGAAGGCAAACGACTAGCGGTAACGATCGGATCGACCGGCGAAATCGCCGCCAAACGAATTCCGCATGCGCAGGTACGCGTCTTCAATACGCTGAGCGACTGCTTCCTGGAGCTCATCAACAACGGCGTCGATGCTGTACTCAATGACATTCCGACCAACGACTACTATGCCGTCACTGCCGGTGCCGGCAAGGTCGACTCGCTTTCCATTTCGCTCGCAGCTGAAGATCTCGGCATAGCCGTCAAAAAAGGCCGCAAGGACCTGCTCGAAAAGATCAATAAAGGACTCGCGAGCCTGAAGGCGTCCGGTGAATTCACTGCCATCTACAAGAAATGGTTTGGGCGTGAACCATCACCCGAGCTCCTCCGTTAAGTTTGCCGCATTGCATGGAATAGAAGCGCCTTCTCTCTGAATGCATTGACTCTCAGTCAATACTCAATCTAATAACGGCGTCACTCAGTTTTTATGCTGAGCGGCGCCGTATTTTCATTTGATAGGATTTGAGAGGCACTCAATCCTGACGAAAAGCTTGGCGCTTTGAGCTTAAGTCTTCAGAATGACATCCTGAAACCGCGATGGACTTTGGTTATGACATCAAAACAAAGAGATAACCGTAAGGCCATGCCGCTCATATTGCGCATAACGAATGCCGCAGCATTCGTTCAAACCCATTGCCAATAGCCGCTGACCTCCAAAAGGAAAGAAAGGTCAGCTTTCCGGCACGAAAGAGGACCGTCTGTCGAGGAGATGCGTCACGATACAAGGCGGCATATTGATGTCTTCAAGGGAGGCGCTTTTCCTAATTAAAATGGAATAACTCTCTAAAGAGGAGTGCCAAAGAAGGAAAACACAGCATGGAACTCGTAAAGATCAAGGATGACCGCAAAACGCTCTATATGGATCTGCTCCTCATTGCGGATGAAGATGTTCGCATGATTGAGAAATATCTCTCTCGCGGCGAGATGTTTGCCTTGTGTGATGGCGACCTGAAGGCGCTTTGCGTTGTGACGGAAGAAGGCCCCGGCGTGTATGAAATTAAAAATTTCGTGACGGTCCCAAAGTATCAGCGCCAAGGATATGGTCAGCGTCTCATTTCACTCATCGCGGATCACTACAAACACTTAGGCAAAGAGCTCTATGTGGGCACTGGAGACAGCCCTGCAACACTCCTCTTCTACGAAAAATGCGGGTTTCAAAAATCGCATACCGTCAAGAATTTCTTTAGAGACCATTATGACCACCCTATTTATGAAGACGGCAAACAGTTGGCGGATATGATCTATTTAAAAAGGTCTTTATAAAACCCCTCTATTGAATAGAGATGCCGGTGTTTTGATTGAAGTTCAGAGCACCCAACAGACATCCCTAATCCAAATGCCGCATTGACGAACAATACCCATTGCCCATCTCATTAGCATCATTTTATTTCTGTAACCTAACTGCTTGAGCTAACAGCATATTCTCACCCTCTAAGCCGCTCAGCGATGAGGACTTAAGACCTTGGGAGTCTATTGCCGTTTTCCATTTCAATAACTCATCCCATTCAAAGAATGCATAAGCTATTCATTCAACTTCATCATTCGATGAGAGCGTCATAGTAAATGCTCGGCACCATTGCCCAGCAACATGCTATTTGAATGATTTATTGGAACAGCGTTTGCAAAGCACTCTCTTCTTTCATCGACGAGTCTCTTCATCGGCATTGACAACAATAGTTTTTGTGATGACAGCTGTGAATACCGAGCGTCTATTCACTCACCCTTAGTACTTCTTTGGATGGGTTTTTACTACCTAATCCCACTACCTCCCGCGGGATGTATTCATTGGGAGAGGGTCTTACTAGGATGACTTCAATAAGGAATGTTTAAGGGGAGCTCCAAGCGGCTTTCGCCGCAGGGCTTATCTCATAAGCATTCCCGACAACCGAAACGGATGGAATCCGCGGTTTAAAAACCCCTATAAAGAGAGACTCATCATGGCCCTGACCCCCAAGCTCACCGCGCTTTTCGCAGCCGGCGTGCTCGCGGCATTCGCCGCCGGCGCCGCCTCTGCGGCCGGCATGCCGTCCAAAATCAATGGCCCGCACGCAAAGCTTCCCTGCTCGACGTGCCACAAAAACGAAATGACTGCGCCGCCTAAGGAAACGTGTTTAAGCTGCCACGGCTCTTACGACAAACTCGCCGAACGCACCGCCAAGCTCACGCCGAATCCTCACTTCAGTCACCGCGGCGAAGAGGACTGCACGAACTGCCACAGCCTTCACGGCAAATCGCGTCTGGAATGCAACGACTGCCATTCCTTCAACCTGAACTTCAAGTGGTAACCGTCATGAACGCACAGAATTTTTCCCGCCGCTCCTTCCTCGGCGCAGCTGCTGCGGCAGCGGCGGCCGCCGCACCGCTTGCTCATGCGGCGAGCGTTAAGCAAGAAATCCCTGCCCAGTGGGACATGGAGGCCGATGTCGTCGTCCTCGGCGCCGGCGGCGCGGGTCTGATGGCTGCCTGTCAGGCCCATGACCGCGGCGCCAAAGTCGTCGTCTTCAATAAGGGCGGCTCCTCCTACCATACGGGCACCAACCTCTGCGGCGGACTCTTTACCGCCTGCGGCTCACGCATGCAGAAAGCCGATCCGAAGATCAAGGACGACTGGAAAGCCTTTGCCGACGACATCATCGCCTACGGCGAACACATGTCCCTGAAAGAACCCGTCTACGGCTTCACAAAGCATTCGGGCGAAGCCTTTGACTGGCTCGAAGACCACGGCCTGGCTGCCCATCATCTTGAGCCTTATGCGGGCCATACAAATGTTCGCGCGCATCGTCAGGATTCCTTCAAAGGACGCGATTACATTGACGTGCTCGAAAAAGAAATCAAAGCGCGCAAGATTGAAGTGCATCACCGCATGCCGGTCGTCAAAATGTACTTCGATGAAGCCGCCAACCGCGTGGTCGGCGTTCAGTGCGGCCGTGAGGGCAACTTCATCAACTGCCGAGCCAAAATGGGCATCGTGATGGCTACCGGCGGCATTACCGGTACGCCTGAATCCCTGGACCGCTGGGTGCCTTCGGTGGCCGGCAAAGGCGTTGCCATCGGCGGCGAAGGCAATGACGGCTCGGCCATGATGGTCGCCGTTCGTGATGTGGGCACGCCGCTCTCGCACATGCAGTACATTGCTTCATACCCCTGCGGCATTGTCGTCAACGGCCGCAGCGGCCCCTACTGCCGCTGGTGGTTCATCACCGGTCAGGGCGGCATCCTGATCAACAAGAACGGTGCGCGCTTCATTACGGAACGCGAAGGCATCTGTCACGTCACGCCTAAGCTTGCTGGGAACCCCGACGGCTGCCACTACGTGCTCGCCGATCAGGCGACCTGGGAGCGTACGCTTAAAAAGATCAAGCTCTCGGCGCTCGTGGGTCTTCCCTCCTGGTCCGAAGAACGTGTTCTCGCTGAATTCAAGAAGCAGGAAAACCTCTGGAAGTGCGACACGCTCGAAGAGCTCTCCAAGGAAAGCGGCGTCAGCCTTGAAGGCTTGAAAAAGCAGATCGAAATCTGGAACAAAGCCGTTGAGACCAAGGTCGACAACCAATTCGGCCGTACGGATCAGGAGTGGCAGATCGGCGCAGGCCCCTACTACATGATCCGCATGTTCCCGTGGAACAACCTCTCCTGCGGCGGCGTCCGCGTCACGGAGGAATTCCAGGTGCTCGGCTGGGACATGAAGCCGGTGAACGGTTTCTATGCTGCCGGCGAAACCGTGGCCGGCGTTCACGGTGCGTTCTACTGCGGCGGCAACGCCTGCGGCTTCGCCCATACGTCGGGCTTCATGGCAGGCAAATACGTCACGGGCTTTAAGGAAACTAAAGAAGCCTAAAGCGTACGTATCCCTGCGCTCCGCGCCGCAGTCCGGTTCCTCCTCCATCGAAGGACTGCGGCCATTTCATTCCCGGCTGCCCCAAGGCAGGCCGGGGATTTTTTGCGGGGCTTTTGGGTAAAGAGCGCAAGCCGCACTTACTTGGCGGTCGGCCGCAGCGCTATGGGTTCACCGCGCCGGCCGTCCGGATCCGGAAACGGGTCGGGCTCGGCCGGTGCGTTTTCCACGTCGCGCAGGGTCTCCCAAGCGTCCTTCCTGTCGACCATCATTTTGACCTCCTCACGCCAAAAACGAATGCCGACCAAGAGCGCAATGAAGGTGAGGTACCCGAAGAAGCAGCCCCATAAATCCGCCATACCCGCCCAGTCAATGCCCCGCAGGCCAATGTCGCGCCAGAATTTGAAGATCCAGACGAGCGGAATGCCGAAAGAGGCGAACTTCACCCATCCGTGCAGAAAGCCGACAGCCATGGTGGCGCCGCCGAGGATAAAACCGACCGGCACGAGAAAGATCAGGCACCCGGCGCCTTCGCCCGGGTTTTTGCAGTTCCAGGAGAGCAGATAGGCCACCCAAGTATTAGCCATGGCGCCCAAAAAGAGGGCCGGCACAAACTGCCAAATACTGCCGGCGAACCTCAGCTGTCCGAATGTGGTGAGGATCGATATGGCGGTCGTCACCACCGTCGTATAAATAAGCGCATAAGGGACGCCGCGCAAGAGAAGCGACACCAGACCTCCCGAGAGCACCGACGCATTCCACACTCCAGTGACGCGCAGCCGCCCGATGATCATGAGGCTCGTGAGGCCGTGGAACATGAGCGAGAAGAAAAGCAAAAAGTTGATGACCGTTCCGGTTGCACCCTGTCCCGTGGGATTCGCGAGATAACGAAACCCCATGCGAAGGGGCGACAGGAGCGCCTCGGTGCCGGCAGTTGTCTGTCCGAGTGCGGAGACGCCGCCGGGACGGGAAGCCGCTCTTTCAGCACTGAGCTCAGCCGTGATTTTATTAAGCTGAGAAATAAGTTCGCCGTTCTGGGCGGTATTGGAGTCGTCCAGATAGGTACCGAGCCGGACGGTCTGAGCACCGCGAAGCAAGGACGCCTGCGCATCCTTCGGTATGAAAATCACGGCCTGTACTCGGTCGTGAGCTGTCATTCGGCGGGGATCTGCAGGGGAATGCACGACGCGCTCAACCTGGATATAGGGCGAGGCATTAAGTTTTTCAATGAGCTCAGCCGACCAGCGTGACTGATCGAGGTCGATCACCGCCACGGGCGCTTCGAAAACTACATCGTGGCTAAGAATGATGGAAAATGCGACGATTGTAATCAGCGCAACGGCAATGCCCATCTTGTGGTAGGGCGGAAACCGCCCGGAAAACATGGCAGTCCATTCTTCATGAATGCTGCGGGAAATGCGCAGAAATCGGCGGATCACAGCTTCACCTCCAGCGTCATGCCGGTCAGGAGCCCTTCGGCCGGTTCGACATTGATGCGGACTTTGAAGAGCGTCAAATCCGCCTGACCGCGTTCACGCACCATTTTGAGGTCTGCAAAATCGGGCGCAGCGGTCACGGAAAGCACGGTCCCGCGCACATTCTGGTTTAGAGCGGGAGACCAGCATGTCACCTTGGCGCCCTCCTGAAAGCCCTTCACCTTGTTTTCGGCAACGTAGCTGTCGAAATAAAGACGCTCAGATTCAAGGAGCACGGCCGGGGCATTGGGGGACACCAGTTCTCCCTTTTCATAGAGCACTTCGAGCACTTTGGCTTTTTCCGGCGCCTTAAGCGTCAGGCGGCTCTGGTTGACTTTGAGCTGCTCCAGCGCTGCAGCGGAAGCCTCACGCCCGGCTTTGAGCGACTCCAGGCTGATGCGTCGGTTTTCCGCAGCCTGACGGGCGTTGACCACCGCATCGAGCCGCATGCCTTCGGCTGATCCCGTGTGCGAGAGCTTTTGACGGTCTTCCTCACGAGCCCCGACGCAGGCTGCATCCAAGGCACGCTCTGCCGAGGAGAGGCCTTCCCGCGCAGATACCGCGGCGGCTTTAAGCGCATCGAAATCCGACTGCGCCAGCGCCCCCTGCGGCAAGAGCCGCTGAGCTCTCTTCCAATCAGCCTCGGCGCTAATTCCATTTGGGGAGCCGTGTTTGCACATGCGGGTTTCAATTGCTTTATGATGTATTTTATTTTTTATCTGCTCTATCATATTCTTATTATTTTATCTGCACATTAAATGCAAAATTGCCCCCAAAGTTACAAAAAAAAAATGAAACATCAAC